>Ga0181594_10002599_pt1 | contig 16525 bp, 11 predicted proteins | sample 071ome_18_FD_145603 | JGI IMG/M metagenome (GOLD analysis project Ga0181594, IMG submission 145603) | Coastal salt marsh microbial communities from the Groves Creek Marsh, Skidaway Island, Georgia - 071413BT metaG (spades assembly) | ecosystem: Environmental > Aquatic > Marine > Intertidal zone... | reverse complement strand
TGGTCCATCCCTATCTCCGCCGTCGTGAAGGGGATGAGCCGGTGCACTACCCCACCCCAGCGATTCGTGAGGTATTGGAGAAAACATTAGGCGTCCCCCTCTTTCAAGAGCAGGCGATGCGGCTGGCTGTGGTGGCGGCAGGCTTTACACCGGGAGAGGCCGACCAGCTGCGGCGGGCGATGGGGGCCTGGCGGCGGCCCGGGGTGATCGATGCATTCCATCGCCGACTGATTGACGGGATGCTGGCTCGAGGGTTGTCGGCAACCTTTGCCGAGCAGGTCTTTCGCCAGCTCAAGGGCTTTGGCGAATATGGTTTTCCCGAGTCGCATGCAGCCAGCTTCGCCCTGCTGGTGTATGTCTCGGCGTGGCTGAAACGGCATCATCCGGCTGCTTTTACGGCGGCTCTCTTGGGAAGTCAGCCAATGGGTTTTTATGCCCCAGCACAACTGGTGCGAGATGCCCGCGAGCATGGGGTGGTAATCCTGCCGGCCTGTGTGCAGCGGAGCGGTTGGCATGCCTCGCTGGAGAGGACTCAAACTGCTGATGAGGGAGCCGCACCGGCGGTACGACTGGGGCTTGAGCAGGTGCATGGCTTGGGGGAAGTGGTCGGCCGGCGGATTGTAGAGGTGCGACAGGCTGGCCCTTATGCCAGCATGGCCGATCTTGTCAGGCGGTGCCGGCTGGCCCGTGACGAGGTGTCTCACCTTGCTCGAGCAGGAGCATGCAAGGCCTTGGCGAGCAATCGGCGGCAGGCGGTCTGGGAGTCATTGCGGCAGTTGCCAGCACCGGGCAGCATGCCGCTGTTTGAGCAGATTGAGAAGAGCCAGCCACAAGAGCGAACCCATCAAGCCAGAGATGAAGCCAGAGATGACTCCAGAGATGAAGAGCTGCCGCTGGCGACGCCGCTGGAAGAAGTACTTGATGACTATCAAACCGGTGGGCTATCGCTTACGGCTCACCCCTTGGAGTTCGTACGGAGCCGATTGGCTGAGCAAGGAGCGGTAACGGCCGCCGTTGCCACCGCACTTCCGGAGGGAAGACGGGTGAAGGTGGCCGGGCTTGTCTTGTCGCGGCAGCGACCGGCAACTGCCAGTGGCACGCTTTTTTTGTCGATTGAAGATGAAAGCGGAGGGGTCAATGTGGTGGTGCGGCCAGTCGTCTGGGAACGCTGTGGTCCGCAGGACAGACGGGCCACAGTGATAGTCGTGGAGGGCCGGGTGCAACGCCGTGGGGCTGTTGTGCATCTGCTGGCTACACGATTGGCCGGTTGGCAGGAATCGAGTCGGAGACCGCCTGACTTGGCGGGCCTCCCCTGCATGTCCAGGGATTTCTGCTGAGGCAGTACCGGGACACCTGTCTTTTCGAGGGGCGGCTTGGAGCCATTGGCCCGGTGGCGTACAAAACGGACATGACATCTACAGCTTCAGAGCCGTTGCAAGAGACCAACCTTCCGCTGGGCCCACCATTACGCGGCAAGGTACGAGACTGCTATCGTCTCGACACACCTGCCGGCCCCCGCCTGCTGATTATCAGCACCGATCGCATCAGTGCCTTCGACTGGGTTTTGCCCACACCGATCCCTGACAAGGGCAAGGTGCTCACGACAGTCTCGGCTTTTTGGTTTAACTGGCTGGCCGAGCTACCGAAGCCGGTGCCCCATCACCTGTTGACAACAGACGTGTCAGCGATGGGGCTACCGCCCGAAATTGATCAAGAGCCTCTGCGTGGCCGCTCCATGCTGGTTACCGCTGCCACGGTAGTGCCGTTTGAATGTGTGGTGCGTGGCTATCTGGCCGGTTCGGGGCTGGCTGAGTACCAGGTATCTGGAACGGTTTGTGGCGTGCCACTGCCGGCCGGTCTTGCCCCAGGGGATCGCCTGCCAGAGCCAATTTTTACGCCGGCCACGAAGGCCACTGAAGGGCACGATGAAAACGTGCCCTTCGAGACCATGGTGGCCGCCTTGGGGGAAACGCAGGCAACGGTGCTGCGGGACCGCAGCCTGGCGGTCTATACAGCTGCCGCAGCAGTTGCGGCCGAGCGGGGCATTGTGCTGGCTGACACAAAATTCGAATGGGGCCATGATGCGGCGGGAGAACTGCTGCTGGTTGACGAGGTACTGACTCCTGACAGTTCCCGCTTCTGGCCCGCCGAAGCGGTCGGCAAGGGACAAGTCCCCGACTCGTTCGACAAGCAGTTTGTCCGAGATTACTTGGCTTCTTGCGCCTGGGATCGGGCAAGCCCCCCCCCTGCCCTGCCTCCCGAAATTGTCAGCGGAACACGCTCAAAGTATCTCGAGGTCTGCCGTCGGCTGACCGGTGGCCTACCTGCCGGTGTCTGCGAGTCGGTCTAGGGCGAGACCGTTTTGCCGACTAAACTCAGGGTGTTCCCGGTTGGGGTCTGTCCTGTCAGGCTGACCCCCTGCTCTGTTACACCCCCTGATGGAATGGCCTGCTGATGTTGCGTTACTGGACTGCTGGTGAATCTCATGGGCCTGCTCTGACGGCATTGGTGGATGGGTTTCCTGCTGGCCTGACCGTTGATACCGACGTGATTGACGCCGAACTCAGGCGGCGGCAGGGTGGGTATGGTCGGGGTGGGCGACAGCGGATTGAGACCGACACGGTCAGTTTTCTCTCCGGTCTTTGGCGGGGGGCAACGCTTGGCAGTCCGCTGACCCTGCAGGTCATCAACCGCGATGCCAAACTCGAGAAACTCGAGGATGTCGAGCGGCCTCGGCCCGGGCATGCTGATCTACCGGGTGCAGTCAAGCATCTTGGGGGCGTGCGGGCAGTCCTTGAGCGGGCCAGTGCTCGAGAGACAGCGGCGCGTGTGGCTGTCGGTGGCCTGGCTCGACAATTGCTTGCTGTGTTTGGGATCGAGGTGGGCGGCTGGGTGACCGAACTCGGTGGTGTCGTGCTGGGTGATCGGGAAGGCACGCTGCCGGACCTTCGCAAACTCCGCGATAGCAGTCAGATCTACTCCCTTCACCCTGAGCGTGATCACGAGGTGACCGACCTGATTGATCGGGTTGGGAAAGAAGGCGATACCCTTGGTGGTGTGGTTGAGGTTCGGGTTGAGGGGTTACCGATTGGCCTCGGAACACACGCCCAATGGGACCGGAAACTTGATGGCCAGCTTGCCCAGGCGGTTATGGCTGTGCAGGCAATCAAGGGTGTCGAAATTGGGATGGGTTTTGAAACGGCACGCCGGCGGGGCTCAGAGGTTCATGATCCAATCCACTATGTCGAGGCCCAGCGGTCTGGACCGAACCTTGGGTTTGTCCGACCGACAAACAACGCGGGTGGGCTGGAGGCCGGCATGACAAATGGCCAGCCTCTCGTCGTTCGCGCAGCCATGAAGCCGATCAGCACCCTGCGGAAGCCACTCGACTCGGTCAACCTCACAACAAAGCAGCCGGAGGCAGCTGCCTACGAGCGGAGTGATGTTTGTGCCGTCAGTGCTTGCAGTGTGATTATCGAGAGTGTCGTTGCCTTTACCGTGGCGGCGGCCCTGGTCGACAAGTTTGGTGGAGACAGCATCGAAGAGATGCAGGCGCGGTGGCGGCTCTATGGTGAACTGGCTGCCAGCCGGTGAATTAGCTGCAGCGTGGTTGGGTTTCGGCAGTGAAAGGTGAACAGGGATGTTCGTCGAACAGTCGGTTGCAAGGCTCTGGCGGGTGCGGACAGCCTTCGTGCTGCTGTGCCTCTTTCCTGCTGTGGGGCTGGTGACCTGGGCGGTGCAGAGGTCGTCTGCAGCCCATCGCGCGGCGGTGGCGAATGCTGCGGCTAAGCTGCTGGGAACGGCCGTCACCATCGAACAGCTCGCCCATCCGCAGCCTGGATGTTTCCGTCTCAGCGGTGTTCAGATTGGTGGAACGAATCTGCCAGCAGTTGAAGTAGAGACGACTCCCGATGAAATCAGGCTCCGTCTTGAAACCCTGACCTGCACGCCGGAAACGGTTCCACTCGTTGTCGCCGTGATTCGTCGCTGGCTGAATGAGCCAGCTGGGTTTGACCGGAACTGCGTGCTCGATATTGGCCAGCTGTCGTGGGGACAAGCCGAATCGGCAGCGGACCTCAATCGGCCGTTGCGGGTTGAGTGCGTTGCTGCCGGAACAGGCCGGGCCGTGCGAATCTTTTCGGTAGGGATGCCTGCTGACGAGTTGCGAATCGTGCGGACACAGGCGGAGGCTCCCGGCAGTGTGCCCACCGCCGAGCGACTTGAGGTCGAGGCCAGTCTTTCGCAGGCCATGCCCGCAGCGATTGTGGCTGCAGCCTGCGGTGAGTTGTTCTTGGGACAATGGAAACTGGGGCAGCAGGCTTTGATTGAGGGCCGGTTGCAGGCCGCCTTGGCGGGTGGTCACTGGTCAGGGGAAGCAGCCGGAACGATCACGCAGGTTGACCTTGCCCAGATGACAGCCAGTCTGCCGAATTCCCTGGAAGGCCTTGCCAGCATCTCGGTGGAGGAACTCGTTTGGGCTGGCAGCAGATTGTCGGCCGTTGACTGCGTCTGCACGGCACCTCGAGGCGGGGTTGATCAGGCCTGGCTTGAGGGCCTGGTGAGCATCATGGGCTGTCGGCCGGCGACGGCTTTCCGGGATCCACTCAATGGCGGGTTTCGGGACTTTGAACGACTTGGCTGCCGGGTGACGATTGATGCCTCAGGCGTGCGATTGCGGGCGTTGCCTCAGCAGGCAGGTTGCCTGGTTGAGTCGCAGGGGTTGCCGCTGGTGAAGGAGCCGGTTGGTGAGGCATCACTTGACCGGCTGGCCTGGCTTCTGTCAGGAACGGCGCCGCCAGCCGTGCCGGGCACGCCAACGACGGCCTGGCTGCTTTCCGTGCTGCCCCTGCCTCGTACCAGTCGCTGAAGGGGCTTTCGCAGTCGCCGGGCAACCAGACGTAAAACGGGTGAAAAACCGATAAAAAACCATCGGAACCGTACGAGGCCTGCGCTCTTGACGCAGTTTTGACATTTCAGAAACCCGTTCTCGACCGGTTAGGATGGCCTACGCGGCTGTTTTGGCGAAACTACTAAAGAAATACTTTCGGGCAGAATGTCTGCCCGGAAGCAAAGCCTGGACGAAATGTTGTCTGGCTGAAACAGCATCAGACGCCACCATTCAGAAACGGTTGAAGGACTTAGTTATGACACCTCAGACCCTCGCGCCCGAGGCTGATCGGGCAGACCAGGCAATCGATCTCGCTGACGAGGCTTGCCAATTCGGCCGCTCGTCTGTCGTTGAACTTGATGACGCGGGCCTGCCCCAAGAAGGGTCGGCTGTTACGGCGGTCGAACCGCGTGTTGACGGGGCTGGGGCGGTTGCCAAGCTCGGCCTCGATTGGCCAACCTTGATCTGGATCGGTGGAATTCACATCGCGGCAGCTGTGGCGCTGGTTAGTCCGCAGTATTTCACCTGGTCGGGCCTGGCAATCTGCCTGGCACTGTACTGGGTCACCGGCTGCCTGGGGGTCACGCTCGGCTATCACCGCCTGTTGACCCACGGCAGTTTTGTCACCTCAACGCCCGTGCGTTGGTTCTTCGCCTTTGTCGGTGGCATTTCTGGTGAAGGCTCAGCGGCCGTCTGGGTGGCGAACCATCGAAAGCATCATGCCTTTAGCGATCAGGAAGGCGACCCGCACAGCCCCCGCGATGGTGGTCTCTGGAGCCACATGCTCTGGCTGTTCCCAAAACACTCAGCTGAGGAAGTCGCCGCCCATGTGAAACGGTGGGCACCCGATATGTCGCGAGACAAGGGAGTGATGTTCTTTCATCACACATTTCTCCTTTGGCACTTTCTCGTCGGGGGTGGCCTGCTGGCAGCCGGTTGGGCGGCCTATGGCCGCGATGTCGGGATTTCATGGCTGTTGTGGGGGCTGGCCGTGCGGATGGTGATTGTTTTTCATGTCACCTGGCTCGTGAACTCAGCAACACACATCTGGGGCTATCGCAATTACGAGACGACAGATGATTCGCGGAATCTCTGGTGGGTTGGCCTGCTCGCCTTTGGTGAGGGCTGGCACAACAACCACCATGCGTTTCAGCGGATGGCCCGGCATGGCCATAAGTGGTGGGAGATCGACATGACCTACTGGGTCATTCTGGCCATGGAACGACTCGGTCTGGCCTGGAATGTCGTCCATACCCCACGGGGCGTCGGCCGGGGCCGCTGAGCAGGCCGCCAGGAGGCCTTTGGGACCGGTGCGAACGCAGAGTTGACCGGTCTTCGTGAGTCTGCCTCGGCCCCTTCACTGGGGGCTGTTGCATCATCGGTCCGGTGCCGATAGACTCTGCACCTTACATTGACAGACAAAAATGACCCATTGGTCGCCCACAGAGGGCGAACGCACTGATGTCGCTGACTAAGGAACGCAAACAAGAGTTGATCGGTGCCCACCGTCGAGGACAGACGGATACTGGTTCGGCCGAAGTGCAGATTGCTCTGCTTACGGGTCGAATCACCCACCTGACCGAACACTTCAAGAAGCATTCGAAAGACTTTGCGAGCCGACGTGGGCTCCTGCTGATGGTAAGTCGCCGGCGACGGCTGCTTGATTATCTCAAGCGGGTTGCACCGCAGCGTTACCTCGACATCATTCACAGTCTCGGCATTCGAAAGTGATGCTCTGCCGGGCTTCCGGCCGATCATTCTGAATGCCGTTGGTGTGGTTTCGTCGCTCCGGCCGCCTGCGAGGCAGAGGCCGATTTCTGAGCGGACGGCTCAGGGTTGTTCTGCCCTGCCGATGTGAGCCGAAAGGTGCCTTTCTGTCGCCTGCCTTGCCGTTGTTCGGCTGGTAGGTTCCGCAGGTTGACGTTGCCAACAGGCAATCTCGTCGCGGAAGATACGAAGGTACGAATTTGTGTGTGAACAGATGGCATGCCGACTCATTGCTGACGGTCATGTCGAGGCGACCTGTTGGTTGCCGGGCGGGACGTGTGTCTCCGCATCATTACTGAAGGAAGAAGGAAGGAAAAGAAGACAGTGAAGCATCGTGTTGAAACGAAGATTGGCCAGGAAACCCTGAGCATTGAAACCGGCCAGTTGGCCAAACAGGCAGCCGGCGCCGTGCTGGTGGCCTACGGCGAGACCACCGTTTTGGTCGCCGCAGCGACTGGCGCACCGCGGCCGGGCATCGATTTTTTCCCACTCACGTGTGACTACCGTGAGCGGACGGCTGCAGCCGGCAAGTTCCCCGGAGGCTTCCTCAAGCGAGAAGGCCGTCCCACCATGAAGGAGACGCTGACCAGCCGGCTGATTGACCGGCCGATCCGTCCGCTCTTCCCTGAAGGCTTCTACGACGAAGTCCAGGTGCAGGCGCAGACGCTCTCCAGCGATCGCCAGAACGACGCTGATATCTTGGCGATGGTCGGTGCATCGGCAGCCCTTTCGATTTCTCCACTGCCCTTCCAGGGACCACTGGGGAGTGTTCGGCTGGCTCAGGTTGATGGTGAGTTCGTGCCGTTTCCGACGCAGGATCAGCTCGAAGAGAGTGACCTCGACCTCGTCGTGTCGGGCAGCAAAGACGCCATCCTCATGATCGAGGGCTTCGCCCGGGAGATGCCTGAAGAGCGAATGCTCGAAGCGCTTGAGGAGGCCCATCGGATTATCGGCATCATCTGCGATCTGCAGAATGAGCTGGTTGCCAAGGCTGGCAAGCCAAAGAAGGAATATGACCTGCCCGATTACGGCCCGCTGCGGCAGCGGCTGACCGCTGCCTACTTTGCTGACCTCAAGCAGGCCGCGTCGATTCGTGGCAAGCAAGAGCGTGGCGAGGCGGTGAAGGCGGTGAAGGAACGAGCCAAGGCGGAAGTCTGCCCGGCCGAACCGGCTGCCGGTGCCGAGGTCGTCAGCGACGGCGATTTCTCGCATGTCTGGCATGCTCTGGAAGAGCAGGCCATTCGTGAGCTGATCTTAGCCGGGACGCGACCTGATGGGCGTGACAGCAAGACCTTGCGGCCAATTGAGTGTGAGGTCGACCTGCTGCCCCGGGTTCACGGCTCAGCGATGTTTCAGCGTGGGGAAACCCAGGCGCTGATCACCGTCACCCTGGGAACCGGGAAGGATGAGCAGCGAGTTGATGGGCTTTTTGAGGAGTACTCGAAGAAGTTCATGCTCGACTACTACTTCCCTTCCTACTCAGTTGGTGAAGTGCGCCCAATTCGCGGCCCGGGCCGTCGAGAAATCGGTCATGGAGCTTTGGCAGAACGCAGCGTCAAGCCAGTGCTTCCCGATCCGGATGACTTTCCCTACACGATTCGTGTGATTTCCGACATCACCGAGTCGAACGGTTCAAGTTCGATGGCGTCTGTCTGCGGGGCCACCCTCGGGCTGATGGCCGCCGGCGTGCCAATCACCAATCCAGTGGCGGGCATCTCGGTCGGCCTGGTGAAGGAGTCAGAGGAGAAGTGGACTCTGCTCACCGACATCATCGGTGATGAGGATCACTTCGGCGACATGGACTTCAAGATCGCCGGTTCCCAAAACGGTATTACCGGGATTCAACTCGACCTGAAGATCAACGGCATTTCGCCTGCGATCATCAAGGCGACTCTGGCTCAGTCTCGTGAAGCCCGCCTCGAAATTCTGCGGTCAATGCTGTCAGCCATTCGGCGGCCACGCGAAGAGCCGTCAGCCTGGGCGCCGCGATTGATCCGGACTCATATCAATCCGGAAAAGATCGGCCTGCTGATCGGTCCTGGTGGCAAGACGATCCGTTCGATCCAGGAAACGACCGGTGCCAGCATCGAGGTTGATGACGATGGCACGGTGACCGTGGCGAGCCACGATGCTGAAGGAGCGACCGCAGCCCTTGCCAAGGTTGAGGCTTTGACTGCCTCGATTCAGGTCGGCCGGATCTATGAAGGCCGCGTCACCAGCGTCAAGGACTTTGGTGCCTTCGTTGAGCTCGTGCCAGGCAAGGACGGCCTCTGCCACATCAGTGAACTTTCCGCCGAATATGTCGGAAATGTTGGCGATGTCTGCCGCGTTGGCGACATGATGCGGGTCAAGGTCATTGCAGTTGACGAGCAGGACCGGGTGAAACTCAGCCGGAAGGCTGCCATGGACGAGGCTGCTCCAGAGCCGGAACCAGCCGCCGAGTAAGAAGCGACTTCCTGTTGCCGGGCTGCGGCCTTTCGCAGCCCGGTAGCAGGTGTTCGTAACGGCAGCCATTTCGGCAAGAATGATTGATGGATGGATAAGCAGCCAGGCCGCTGCCGTCCCGGCGGCCAATCCTAAGACGTGAATATGGCCCACCCTGCTCTGCTTGCTGATCAGCAAACTGATGGCGATACCTACGCCGAGTTGATCAAACTCGTGAGCGAGCTTGCGCACGAGATTCGCAACCCCCTGTCGAGCATCCGTCTTAATATGGAGTTGCTCGCTGAAGACGTCGATGGGATTGCGGCCGAGGGGGCAGGAAATCAGTCGACCCGCCGAGCCCGGGCCAAGATTGATCTTGTCCGGCACGAGTGCGATCGACTGCAGAAGCTGCTCGATGACTTCCTTGATTTCTCCCGGCAGGAAGGGATCGCGCCGGAGCCGGGGAATCTGAATGTCGAAATTGATCAGCTTCTCGATTTCTTTCAGCCCCGGGCTGATGAGGCAGGTGTTGAGCTGGTCCGGTTTCTTGATCCAGAACTGCCGGCCGTGCGGATTGATCGAGAGACGTTTCGCTCGGCGTTGTTGAACTTGTTGATCAACGCCACCCAGGCGATGGACACTGGCGGCCAGTTGATGGTGCGGACAAGGTCTGCTGGTCTTGGCGTCACGATTGAGTTGATTGACACCGGGCCGGGCATGAGTCGGGAGACGCTGGCCCGAGTCTTCGAGGCGTTTTATTCAACCAAACAAGGTGGCTCGGGGCTTGGCCTGCCGACCGCCCGCAAAATTGTTGAGGCTCATGGTGGAACTATTGATATTGAAAGCGCGCCGGGCCGGGGGACAAAGGTGGCCATCTGGTTGCCGGCGCCTCCTCGGCTGCCCACCGAGCCACCAGTCAGTTTGTAAGTGAACTGGTATAGGTTTTGTTTCCCTTACCCCCCTTCTCTCGCCATGCCCCGTACTGCGACAGCTGAGACATCTGCCGACACGCCGCACGATGGAATGCCCCGGGCCATCCACGTGCTGGTCGTCGATAATGACATCGTGCATGCCCGAACCATGGGTGAGGGCCTGGAACGGCTCGGCTACGACGTCGTGGTTGCCGGCGGCGGCAATGAGGGGGCAGAGCGACTCGCGGCTGGCAGTTTTGATGTCGTGGTAACCGATTTGATGATGAACGACATCGGTGGCCTGGAGATCCTCAAGCTGGCCAAGGAAGCAGCTGCCGAAACAGAGGTAATCGTCGTCACGGGGCATGGCACCGTTCCCTCAGCCGTCGAGGCGATGCAGCAGGGCGCTTTCACCTACCTCCAGAAGCCACTCGATCTAGGCCACTTGCGGGCTGCGGTAGAAAAGGCTTCGGCTGGCATTCGGCTGCGGCTCCAGAATCTCGAACTCAACCGCAGACTCGATGAACGGTTTGGTTTTGAGGGAGTGGTCGGCTCAAGCCCGCAGATGCTTGCGGTAATCGAGAGGCTCAAGCGGATCGCGCCGACCGATGCCACGGTCTTGATTCAGGGAGCAACCGGAACTGGCAAAGAACTGGTGGCGCAGGCAATTCATCAGAACAGCCCGCGGAAGAAGAAGCCATTTGTGGCGCTTAACTGTGCTGCACTCAGCGAGAATATCCTGGAAAGCGAACTCTTTGGCCATATCAGGGGTGCCTTTACCGATGCGTCCTCAGACCGGGTTGGGAAGTTTGAGTACGCCGATGGCGGCACTTTGTTTCTCGATGAGGTCGGGGACATGCCGATGGCAACGCAGATTAAACTGCTGCGGGTGCTGGAGTCAGGAGAAATCACCCGTGTCGGTTCAAACCAGCCGGTTCGGGTTAATGTCCGCATTCTTTCAGCGACAAATCGTGATCTGGAAGAGGCGATTGAAAATGGGAGTTTTCGCAGCGACCTTTATCACCGGCTGAAGGTCGTCACCATTCTGATTCCAAGCCTTGCAGAACGGGCTGCTGACATCCCCCTGCTGATTGAGCATTTTGTAAAGCAGTTCACCAAGCGGCATCACAAGAACGTCAAGGGCATGACCCGGGCCGCCCGAATGAAACTGGCAGCCTACGCCTGGCCCGGTAACGTGCGGCAGTTGCGGAATGTGATTGAGAGCATGGTGGTGGTCGACTGTGATGAGACGCTTGATGTCGATGACCTGCCATTGGAACTTGATCCAGATGCCGCGCCAGCGCCGGTGGCGACAACGGTAGCCGGTGATGATCAGGGAATTGCGGCATTGGTCGGACGCCCCCTGGAAGAAATTGAGCGGCTTTTCATTGGAGAGACGCTGAAGTTAACCGGCGGCAATCGCGAACAGACAGCTGAGATGCTGGGCATTGGAGAGCGAACGCTCTATCGGAAGATCAAAGAATACAAACTCACCTGAGCCACGGGGTTCGGTTGCGTGTGCTGGGTCGGGCAGTGAATGGCATGGCAGCTGAACTGACCGAGTGGAAGCATCAGCGTGGTTGAGTGACCTACGAGGGCGATTTCAGGAAACGGGAAGGAACAGAGGCGTGGGGCGAATTCAGGCATTACCGCTGTCAGTGGTAAACCGGATTGCGGCAGGCGAAGTCGTTGAGCGACCAGCCAGCGTCGTGAAGGAGTTGCTCGAGAATGCTCTGGATGCCCAGCCGGGACGAGTTGATGTGACCGTCGAGCAGGGCGGCATCGCGCTGATTCGCGTGGTAGACGATGGCTGCGGGATTGAAGCAGAAGATCTGCCGTTGGCAGTGTCTCCACACGCGACCAGTAAACTGCGTGTGGCTGAGGATCTTGATCAGATTGCTACCCTGGGGTTTCGCGGCGAAGCCCTCGCTTCGATTGCCGAAGTTTCGCGGTTGGTTATTCGCACCCGTACTGCGGATGGGACAGGTAGCCGTCTGGAGGTTGACGGGGGTATCAATCGAGGCGTCATACCAGAAGGCTGCAGCCCTGGCACGGCCGTCGAGGTGCATCAATTGTTTGGAAAGATCCCGGCTCGGCGGGCTTTCTTGCGGACGCCAGCGACAGAGTGGTCGCATGCGGCAGAGGCGTTTGTGCGAACGGCCTTGGCCCATCCGGAAACAGGTTTTTCACTGACCCACAACCGGCGGCAGGTTCATGATCTGCCAGCCACCGATGAGTGGCGGCAGCGGATTGCCGGCATCTTTGGCAGGCAGCTTGCCGATCGTCTGCTGGAAGCAACAGAAACAGATGGTGATGTCACGGTGACGGCACTCATCGGCCGGCCAGAGGATGATATGGCCAGTGGTCGGCTGCAGCACTTCTTTGTTGGCAAGCGGCCGTTTCGTGACCGCTCGATCCTGCACGCCGTGCAGGAGGGGTATCGAGGGCGTTTGCTCTCAGGACGGCAGCCAATCGTTTTTCTCAGGCTCGAGGTCCCTCCCCTGTCGGTTGATGTCAACGTCCACCCTGCCAAAATGGAGGTGCGGTTTCGTGATCCGGGCCGCCTCCATCGCCTTGTCCTTTCAACGATTCGGCGGGCACTTTTGGGACTGGAAGGTCCGACCGCCCTGAGGCCACCAGGAACGACAAGCCTTCCGGTTGATGACGAACCAGCCACTGCAGAGCGGGCGGCAGCCGGGCTGGCGGCAGCGGAAGCCATCTGGCAGCAACAGGTCGCACCGACCGCCCGCGCCAAAGAGGCCGGGGCAACAGCGGCAGCGGCTGGTAACAGCCAGGCCGATGTCACCGTCGCCCCCGCTTGGGAGCAGGCTGAGGCTGCCCAGCAGGCGGCGTTGCCCCTTGAGCAACCAGCTGAACCACCCCAAGAGCGAGCGTTTCAGCTCCACAACCGTTATCTCGTTGTTGAGACCGAGTCAGGGATTGAGGTGATCGACCAGCACGCTCTTCATGAGCGAGTCTTGTATGAACAACTGCGAGAGCGAGTGGCGGCTGGCAATCTCGAGGTGCAGGCTCTTCTTGTGCCTGAGCGGGTTGAGTTGACGCCGGCAGAGTTCGAACTGGTTACGGGGCATCTCACCGCTCTGGGGGAGGCTGGGGTGCGGGTCGAATCATTCGGCGGCAGCACCGTGGTCGTTCAGGCCAAGCCCGCTCTTGTTGGCCGGACACCGGCTGCTGAGATCATCCGCGAAGTAATTGACCGCCTGGCAGCCCTCGATGCCGCTGGGGGTGACCGCCGCCTGGTGGTTGAGGAGGTGTTGCACAGTCTCTCCTGTCGGGCGGCGATCAAGGCGGGGAATCCCCTTTCCCAGCCAGAAATCGATACACTCGTGGCGGACCGCCACCGCTATCCCGGGGCCCGCCATTGCCCGCATGGACGGCCGACCTCGCTGATGCTGTCGCGGCAGGAACTCGATCGGCAGTTCCGTCGGACCTGAGACCCCCGGCGGGATACCCGCTTCGCCATACCGCCCGATTCCCGGTGCCTGAACGGGAGCCTGACCGTTTGGTTGTTCATTCACCTTCTGGAGACATATCGATGATCTGCGTCAGCATTGCCCGCGGCCGGCATCGGTATCTGCTTGCCGAGTTGCGGCATCTTGCGGAGCAAGGGGTTGAACTGGTCGAGTTGCGGCTTGACTGCATTCAGAGCAATGTCCAGGTCAAGAGGCTGTTGGCTGACCGCCCATGTCCGGTGATCGCGACCTGTCGCCGAGAACGCGATGGCGGGCACTGGAAGCGAACTGAGGAAGAACGGCTGACGGTGCTCCGCACGGCGATTGCCGAGGGTGTTGATTATGTTGACCTCGAGGATGATGTTGCTGAGTCCATTCCTCGCTTTGGCTCGACCAAACGCATTATCAGCCATCATGATTTCCGGCGGACTCCAGAGGATCTCGCGACCTTACACAGCTACCTGGCCAGCCTGGATGCAGACATCGTCAAGCTGGCAACGCTGGCGACCCATCCCAATGACAATCTCCGGATGCTTGAACTGGTCCGGTCGAGTGACATTCCGACGGTTGGGCTTTGTATGGGTGAAATCGGAACCCCGAGCCGGGTATTGGCCAGCCGATTTGGGGCGGCCTTCACCTTTGCACCACTGAACCCGGAACGGCTCCTGGCGCCTGGCCAGATTGTCTGGTCAGAACTCAGAGACCGGTATCGCTACGATTCCATTACGCCCGCAACCAAGATCTATGGTGTGGTTGCTGACCCGGTTGGCCACAGCCTGAGTCCGGTCGTGCACAATGCTGCCTGCATCGCGGCAGGCATCGATGCGGTCTACCTGCCATTTCTTGTGCCCGCTGGCCATCTCCGCGACTTCCTAAAAGCCGCCTCGCGATGGCCGTTGGCGGGGTTGAGCGTGACCATTCCACACAAAGAGGCGGTCCTGGAACTGGTTGGCAACTGCGATGAGGTTGTTGAAGAGGTTGGGGCATCCAACACGCTTCGCTTCAATGATGACGGGAGTGTCGAGGCATTTAATACAGACGCAACCGGCGCCATTGATGCCCTGCGGACGACGCTGGAAGAGCAGGAAGGCGGATTCGGCGGCCGCCTCGGCATGAAGTCGGCACTGATCCTCGGAGCAGGCGGTGCAGCCCGGGCCATCGCCTGTGGCCTACGACGGCAGGGGGTTGAGGTGACGGTGGCAGCACGAACTGGCGCACGAGCCAAGAAACTGGCAGAAGAAGTCGGCGGAAAGGCGGTCGATTGGTCGGGACGGCATCGGTTGCCGTATGACTGCATTGTGAATGCCACCCCGATCGGAATGCACCCCAATGTTGATGAGACACCCTACGATGCTGCCCATCTTCGGCCATACATGGTCGTCTTCGATACGGTTTACAATCCAGAGAGCACCCTGCTGGTGAAGGAGGCGCGAGGGGTAGGCTGCCGCGTTGTCACCGGTGTGGAGATGTTCGTGAGGCAGGCGACTGAGCAGTTCCGCCTCTGGCATGACAAGGCGCCGCCGCGGGAGGTGATGCGAAACGCCTTGAAGCAGGCGACCTCGTCAGTAAGGATCATCCAGTGAGACAGGCCCTGCCAGCCGCAGTCGCCCCGGTTCTCGTGGGCTACCGAGCGACCGGAAAAACGACTGTCGCAAAGCAACTAGCCAGTCGCTTTGGTTGGGTCAGTGTCGACGCAGACGATGCCTTCGAAGAGCAGCAGCAAGAAACCATTGCGGCTTTTCTTGCCGCCCACGGTGAGCCAGCCTTTCGGGAGCGGGAAACCCAGTTGCTGAGGGCGTTGCTCCGGCAATCGGACGCTGTTCTGGCAACTGGTGGTGGCGTGGTCCTGCGTCCCGAAAATCGCGATTGTCTGAAGCAGGCGAAGAGGCCAGTCATCTGGCTCACTGCACCGGTTGCAGAAATCAGACGGCGGCTGGCAGGTGACCCAGCGACCGTTCATCGGCGGCCGGCTCTGGCGGGCGGCGATGTGCTGGACGAGGTGGCCACGGCGGTCGAGAGGCGAGAACCGCTCTACCGCGAGGTTGCCGACGTCTGTTTTGATACCACGGCAGCGTCGCTTGCGGAAGTAATCGACACAATCGCAGCCTGGTTGGTGACACGGTCCGAGGCCTCTCAGCCGGGGCCATCAGCAGGAGGGACTGCATGAATACGTCCGTCAGTGTTGTCGGACTGGCTGCCGCCATTTTCTGCGGAGGAAGTGCCGGCTTCGTCTTCTGGCGTTTCGTGGGCTGGATGCTTGAAGAAGTCGATGAGGCCGTTGTGGCAGATGGCGAGCCTGTGCCAGAGCATGCAGGCATCTGGGAGCCGGGTACGCTGCTTCTGGCAGGAGGTCTGCTGGCTGGCGGCCTTTGGGCCTGGGAGGTCATCCTTGGCGGCATGCTGCCAGCAAATGCCAGTGGCCCGGCAGCGACCAGTGGTGCCATCATTGCCCGAGTGGCAGCGCACTTCATGTTTTTCTGGTTGTTGGCGGCGGCGGCCTGGGTCGATCTGCGGCATCGCGTGATTCCCGATGTGATTACCACTCCCGGCGTGCTGGTCGGCCTGCTCGTCGCCTGGGCTCTTCCCAGTTGCCTCCTCCCAATTCAAGTGGCCCAGCCACGGTCATTTGCGGCGGCGGTCGAAGTGACTGACGCACTTGCTGCCTGGGGGCCGCTGATGACCGGTGAGTCAGTTGGCATGCCGGTGGGGCTTGGGGTGGCCCTAGCCATTTTTGTCCTGTGGTGGTGGATGTGCACCACGCCCTTCCTTGCCCCAGTCACATCGATGCCTGCTGCCAGCGGCCGTCTGAAAGCCTGGCTCCGCGAACCGCGGTCGTGGGTGTTGCTGGTGGGGGTGACGGCAATCTCGCTGGCGAGCCTCCGCGGAGGTCCGTCGTTTCCGGCGTTGCTGAGTAGTCTGATTGGCCTTGCCGTCTCTGCTGGTCTGGTCTGGCTTACCCGCACGGGGGCGACGGTGGCGCTCGGTCGGGAGGCGATGGGCATGGGTGATGTCACGCTGATGGCAATGGTGGGGGCCTGGCTCGGCTGGCAGCCGGCGGTGAT
>Ga0181594_10002598_pt1 | contig 16530 bp, 14 predicted proteins | sample 071ome_18_FD_145603 | JGI IMG/M metagenome (GOLD analysis project Ga0181594, IMG submission 145603) | Coastal salt marsh microbial communities from the Groves Creek Marsh, Skidaway Island, Georgia - 071413BT metaG (spades assembly) | ecosystem: Environmental > Aquatic > Marine > Intertidal zone... | reverse complement strand
GCGTTCGGCGTTGCCGTACAACAGAATATCGCCCTTGGCGTCGGGCAGGATCGAGCGCCGTACCTTGTCGGACCAATAGTCGTAATGCGCGATGCGGCGCAGCGAACTTTCGATGCCACCCAGCACGATCGGCACGTCGCGATACGCCTCGCGGCAGCGCTGGGCGTAGACCACCACGGCGCGGTCGGGCCGCTTGCCGCCTTCGCCGCCGGGCGTGTAGCTGTCGTTGTGGCGCAATCGCTTGTCGGCGGTATAGCGGTTGACCATCGAATCCATATTGCCGCCGGTCACCCCGAAGAAAAGCTCGGGCTTGCCCAGTGCGGCAAAAGGTTCGGCGCTTTGCCAATCGGGCTGCGCGATGATGCCGACGCGAAAACCTTGCGCTTCCAGCAAGCGGCCGACCACCGCCATGCCGAAACTCGGATGATCGACGTAGGCGTCGCCCGTCACCAGCACGATGTCGCAGGCGTCCCACCCCAACAGGTCCATCTCGTCGCGCGACATCGGCAAGAACGGCGCGTTGCCGAAGCGCTGCGCCCAGTGCTTGCGGTAGGAAAACAGGGGTTTGGGGTCGCTCATGCGAGAGGTGTGGGGCAAGTCGGATGGCGCGTCAATGCCTGTCGCGCCCGGTCCTTGCATGGGCCACATCAAATTGACTCGACGCCGGCACGGCGGCTTGGTTTGCTGCCCCCTTAAGTCGGGCCGCACCCTGGGCTCTTGCCGGTTGCCTAGCCCGCGATGCGCCCCATATGGGGGGCAGGGTTCACGCCATGAGAGGGCCGCCATGATCAAAGGATTGCACCACAACGCCTATCGCTGCCGCGATTCCGAGGAAACCCGCAAATTTTATGAGGACTTTCTCGGCCTACCGCTCGCTCACGCCTTGCAGATCGGCGAGAGTAAAACCGGTCGCGAAACCAATGCGCTACACACCTTCTACGAACTCGACGATGGCTCCTACCTCGCCTTCTTCGAAGTGCCCGACGTCGATTTCGACTTCAAGGATCAACACGATTACGACCTGCACATCGCGCTCGAGGTGCAGCCCGATGTTCTCGAACCGATGCTGGCCAAGGGCAAGGCGGCGGGCATCGAGTCACGCGGCATCGCCGATCACCACGTCATGCGCTCGATCTATTTCCGCGATCCCAACGGCTACGTGATCGAACTCACCGCCAAAACCGACGTCCATGACGAAAACATGAACCCCAAGACCAACAACGCCCGCGCCAAGCTCGACGGTTGGCAGGCCGAAAAGGTCGCGTAACGAAAAAGGGGCGGCACCAGGCCGCCCCGAAAACGTCGGCGCCGAGGGTCAGCCCCAGGCGCCGATAATGCCACCCATCACCACAAGGGTGATCAAGTAATAACCGGTGCTGATCACATGGTTGATCCGCTTGCACCCTTCAAACAGGAAGGTGTTGCTGATCACCGGCACGGCCATGCCGACCCAAAGCAACAGCCCCATCAACACGCCGCCCCACAGCGACACGTCGCCGGCCCAACTGATCACGGCCGACAGCACGATTGCCTAAAGAAACGCCAACACCGCCGTCACGATGTACATCGACGGTTTTGCCGATGCCTTGATCTCTTCCGGCGTCTTGCCGATGGCGTTCATCCACGCCTTTCCGGCCACTGCCGGGCTGTAGTAGATCGCGCCGATCGCCATCGCCGCCACAACGCTGACCAGCGCTGCCCAATAGTTCACGTCCCATTCCATCATGTGCCCCTCTCTTCCTAATGATCGCCGTTGCTGCGATCGAACCCTGGCCTAGCCTAGCCCGAGATCGTGCCCCACGCATAGAAAGGTGCAGCCCACCGGCGAAGCGTCGCCGAACTGGACCTGCGCGCCGGGCGCCCAACGGAAATAGGCGTTTTCGGTCAAATCGTGCGCCTCGTCGCCGGTCACGGTCATCCCGCCCGACAACCCAAACACCCAGGCCCGATGGTCGACCGGCGCGGGTGTGATGGGGCCCTGCCAGTCGGGCGGCACATAAATCAGCGACACCGGGCGCGGCGTCAGCCCCGGTTGGTTGGGCAGTTGCGATAGGGGACGCCAGCGCCAGGTCTCGTGGGCAGGGTGCGGTTGCCACAGCAGCGACGGCGAATCGATCACCTTGGGCAAGGTGAACGGCGCATCGAATTTGGGCGCCGTGCCGTCGAACGGTATCTGAATGCTTTCGTTGGGGTCGGCTTCGAACTCGGCCCCGCCGCTCGTCCAGATCAACAACGTACAACCGGTCTGCGAGACCGGTTCGGGGCGTGTGCCGTGGATGCTATAGGGCACGCGGTCCATATAGGTGCCGCCGCGAAACATGACGAGCTGACCGTCGACATCGTCGGGGCTCTCGTATTCCCAACTCGGAAACTCGCCCGACACGAAATAGAACGTCTCGTTGATCGACAGATGCAACCGGCGGCCCAACGGGGCGGGCTCGGGCGGCACAAACCGCAAATGCACGTAGGAATCGTTCGACCCGTCGAGGTCCAAGACCTTGCGGATCGACGATCCCATGACATGTGGCGTCCATGCCATCTCGTCGGCTTGAACAAAGTGAAAAGGCGTCTCGCTCATCGTCGTCCTCGTTCTATGTGGTGGTGGCGGTTCATGTGCGCTAATTCGGCGTCACCAATTCGATCAACGCGCCGTCGGGGGTGGTGATCCCTGCCGCCCGCACGGTGCCGAACGGCGCGAGCTCGACCTCTTGGGCGTCTAACTTTGTGCCCGTCGCTTTGTCGACGCGTGCCAGCACGGCGTCCAGGTCGGCAACCGGCCAACGTAGGGCGAGATGCCCGCGGTTCGGCGGCACCGCGCGGTCGGCAACGTCGCGGCCCTCGAACACTTCCCACTGCACCAATTCCACCATCCCGAAAATGTCCGGCCGAGCCTGCATGATGGCAACTTTCTTGGGCACCTTGCCTTTGAAATTCGATGGCATTCCGAATTGGTTGATGGCCAGCCGCGTTTCGCCGTCGTACCACGGCGTCCAGCCCAGGATGTCGGCATAGAAATCGCGCGCCGGTTCGATCGCCCGCACCATTTGCTGGGCGGTAAACGGCGCGCAAAAGTCGTACGGCGCAGGATCGGTCTCCGATTCGTACAACCCGAAGCACACCCCGTCCGGGCCGCGCAATACGACATTGCGGTTGCGGTGTTCTTCGAACGCCATCAGGTCGATGTCGTTGAACGAGCCCCACCCGAGATCGGTGGCCCGGCGCAACACGCCCTCGATGTCCTTGGTGCGGATCAGCAACGAAAAGGTGCCGCCGGTGTCCCAGGGCTGGGCGCTGCCCCGGATCGATTGATGCGGCACACCGTCGATGTGGACCAGCCGCACCCAGCGGTCGCGATCCTCGGGGTGGACCACGACGGCTTCTTCGCCGCGTGCCTGCCGCGGCAAGCCCCAGTACACAAATATGCTTGGCGAAATGGGGCCGCGATGCAGCGTCTCCCAACCGCCGATCAGGCCCAGTGCCTCAATCCAGCGATCGAGATGGCTGACACTGATGACGGCTTCTTGCCAACCGCCGTCAGTGCGCCACATCGGGTCTACCAGGCTTTGATCGGCGGGGTCTTGACCTCGACCGACTTGGCGTCGGTCAGCGCTTCGACGTTATGCACGACCCCCGGCGCGTTGTACCAAGCGTCGCCCGGACCGGCGATGAACTCTTCGCCGTCGATCGTCGCTTTCACTTGCCCTTCGAGGACGTAGACGATCGATTCGTGATCGTCGTGGCTGTGCGGCGGCGAGGCCTGGCCTTTCGAGAAGGTGGTTTCGACGAAGACCATCGAGGGCGTCACCATCATGGTTTTCAGCGTCACCGGCGAACCGAGTTGGCCGCCTTCTACGTTGTCGATCTGAATGGTGTCGGCCGTTGCGTTCGACACAAACGGCGAGGGGAGGGGTTTCAACTTGCGGGCGGCATCGGCACTCATGCGGGTTCTCCTTGTTGCTGAATCACACAGCCTAGCGATGAATCCGTCCCCGACAAGGTTCGGCGCCCGGCCTGTTCGCTCTAGGAATCCGTTGTTTTGTCCCCGAATCGCTCACGTAGCGCGGGTTTGACCACTTTGCCGCCGCCGCTGCGCGGCAGGGCATCGGAGAAGACCACCGAGACCGGGACCTTGAATTTGGCCAGTTGGCTTCGGCAATGGGCGAGAATGGTGTCCTCGTCCAGGTGGGCGCCGGTCTTCAGCACCACGACCGCGCGCCCGCATTCGCCCCACCGTTCGTGCGGCACGCCGATCACGGCCGCTTCGGCAATCTCGGGCAGCTGATACAACACGTTCTCGACCTCGGCCGGATACACGTTCTCCCCGCCCGAGATGTACATGTCCTTCCACCGGTCGATCAGATAGTAGTAGCCATCGTCGTCGCAGCGCGCGGCATCGCCGGTTTTCAACCAGTCGCCCTCGAAGGCGTCTTCGGTTTTCTCCGGGTTGTTCCAATAGCCCGGCGAAACGTTGGGTCCGCGCGCCCAAATCTCGCCGACCTCGCCGGGGGCGACATCGTTGCCGTCGGGGCCAACTAGGCGCATTTCGGTGTACAGCACTTCGGTCCCGATCGAGCCCATCTTGGTCACCGCGGTATCGCGGTCGAGCGCCGTCAGCACCGGTCCGCATTCGGTCAGGCCATAGATGTTTTGTAGGGGCAGGCCTTTTTCTTCGTGATAGAGACGCAACAACGACAACGGGGCCGATTCGCCGCTGATCGTGGCGCACACCAGGCGCGAATAGTCCGCCGCGGCGAAAGACGCGTCCTGGCTCATCAGCAGATACATCGTTACGGCGCCGTTGATGTGCGTAATGCCGATCGCCGGGTCGCTGACGTATCGATTGATCGCCGCTGCATCGAAATCGCGCATCACGTACACCGTCGCACCGCTATGGATGCAGGGGATCGTGTAGGCGCTCAGCGCGCCGGTATGAAACAGCGGACCGAAAATCAGCGTCGCGGAATCGCAATTCAGCCGCGTGAACATGGTGTGGCTGACCAAGTTGTAGAAGGTCGTGCCGTACGTGATGATCGCGCCCTTGGGCCGCCCCGTCGTGCCGGAGGTATAGATCAATATCCACGCATCGTCGTGATCGAGGTCCGGTACAGGCAGCGCCGTCGACAGGTCCGCGTTGGCAAGCCCGATCTGGTAGTCCGAGTCCGCGTCGTCCGACAAAACCGCGATCTTGTCCGCCGCGATGATCTCGCCCGCGGTGTCGGCAAATGCGGGGCTAACGAACAACACCGCCGGGTCGGCATCGCCTGCGATATAGCGCAATTCCGGCGCGGCCAGCCGCCAGTTCATCGGCACGAACAACGCGCCCAAGCGCTTGCACGCGAACAGCAATTCGACCTGGTCGCTGGAATTGCGCGCCAACACGCCGACGCGGTCGCCCCGTCCCACGCCCAACGTCGTCAAATAACGGGCGGCGCGTTCGATCCGTTCGTGGGCGTCGCGATAGGTAAACCGACGATCGGTCGCTAGATCGACCAACGCCAAATGATCGGGCCGCCGCCGCGCGTTGAACGCGAGCCAATCGCGAACAAGCGATGTCACAGCCCGAGTTCCTTGGCGATGATGTCGCGTTGAATTTCGTTGGTTCCTTCGCCGAACGTATAAAGCCGGGCATCTCGCCAAATGCGCTGCATATCGCTTTCCGCCGAATACCCCGCCGAGGCCAAGATCTGCATCCCATCGTTGGCGACATCCAACAACGTTTCGGTGGCGATCACCTTGGCTTGCGCCGCCTCGCGACGGCAAGGTCTCCCGGCGCTGATTAGATCGGCGAGGTGATAGGTCGTCAGCCTGGCCTGATCGACGCGCATTTGCATGTCGGCCAACCGATGCCGCACGGCTTGGAACGCCCCCAGCGGTTGACCGAACTGCACCCGTGTTCGGGCATGCTCGATGGCGATGTCGACCGCGCGCTGCGCTTGGCCCACTGCGCTCGCGGCCAATCCGGCGCGCGCGTAGTGCAACGTCGACATCAAATTGTAGAACCCGCGATTGACCTCGCCCATGACGTCCGCATCGGGGACGAACACTTCGTCCAACCCAATGTCCCACGAGGTCAGGCCGGCATTGCCGATCTTCTCGAGTTCGGTCATCGCGACGCCCTCGGCATCGGGCGGGATCAACATCATGGTGATCCCATGATGTTTGGTGGCTTCGGGATCGGTGCGGCACGGCGTGACCATGTAGGTCGCTTGTTTCGCGTTGCTGGACCACGTCTTGCGCCCGGTCACCTGCCAGCCGCCGTCGACCTTCTTGGCGTGCGTCTGAATCCCGCCGGCATCGCTGCCCGCACCGGGCTCGGTCAGGGCCAGCGCAAACATCGCCTCGCCGCGGATCATCTTGGGCAACAGCGCGTTGCGCTGCGCCTCGTTGCCGTAGGTCATCAGCGACATCCCGCCGAAGCACACCGTGGTGTCGTACAGCGTGCCCAGCATCGAGGCGCGATAGCCCAAGCGTTCCTCGACCCGCGTGACGATCGACCACGGCAGGGCCTGACCGCCATAGGCCTCGGGAAACGGCAGCCCCAGCAGCCCGGCCTTGCCCAGTGCCGGCATCAAGTCGAACGGTGGCTCGTGATCGCGGTCGCGTCGGCGCAATTCCTCGGGCGGAATATGCTGGTCGACGAACCTGTCAACGCTATCCAGGATCAAACGCAATGTGTCGTCGTCGGTTGAGGTCTTGTCCATGTGCCCATCCCGCTTGTAGGGTCCGCGCCTATAGTAGCGCACCGGCGCTGTCGTTCGAATCGGAGCGCACCGCATGGCCGCCGCCCCTGTAATCTGCCTCTTCCGCCGGGACCTCCGCCTCGCCGACAACCCTGCGTTGGCGGCCGCGGTCGCTACCGGCCAACCCGTCATATGCCTTTTCGTGCTGGACGAAGAGAGCGGACGCCCGCCGGGCGGTGCGTCCCGCTGGTGGCTTCACCACAGCTTGACCGACTTGGACCGCGCGCTGCGCGCTTGCGGCGGCGCCTTGACCTTGCGCCGAGGTGCCACTGTCGATGTCGTCGCCGACGTCGCGCGCACCGCAGGTGCGACCGCGCTCTACCTCGCGCGGCGTTACGAGCCTCGGTCGGCCGATCTGGAGAACGCGCTCAAGGATCGGTTGGACGCAGCCGATGTGGCCGTGCATCGCTTCGCCGGCACCCTGCTCAGCGATCCCGACACCATCCGCACCGGCCAAGGCGGACCGTTCAAGGTGTTCACGCCGTTCTATCGCGCGGTACTCAAGGCGGTGCCGCCGTCTCAACCGGCGCCCGCGCCGACCAACGTCCCGTCGCCCGAATCCTTGCCGGACAGCGACGATCTCGATTCCTGGGGATTGCTGCCGCGTGCGCCCGATTGGGCGGCGGGCTTGCGCGAGACGTGGACCCCCGGTGCCGCGGGGGCCCACGACCGCCTCGACGCGTTTATCGATGGCGCGCTGACCTCCTACGAAACCGCCCGTGATGTGCCGAGCATCGACGGCACCTCGGCACTTTCGCCGCAGCTCCACTTCGGCGAGATCAGCCCGCGACAGGTCCGTGCCCGCTTGCTGTTTGCCGCCGACCGGCACCCCGAGACCGCGGCCGGCGCCGCCGCGATCGAACGCCAACTCGTGTGGCGCGACTTCGCGCAGCATCTCTTGCACCACTGGCCGACGCTGCCCGAGGCGCCGTTTCGCCCCGAATACGAAACCTTCCCCTGGCAAGACGACCCGGTGGCCCTCCAAGCCTGGCAACGCGGGCGCACCGGCTTTCCGTTGGTCGACGCCGGCATGCGCCAACTCTGGCACACCGGGTGGATGCACAACCGCGTGCGCATGGTGGCCGCCTCGTTCCTGGTCAAGCATCTGATGGTTCCTTGGCAGGCGGGGGAGGCATGGTTCTGGGACACGCTGGTCGATGCCGACCTCGCCAACAATGTGGGCAACTGGCAGTGGGTCGCCGGTTGCGGCGCCGACGCGGCCCCTTATTTCCGGGTCTTCAACCCGATCCTGCAAAGCCAAAAGTTCGACCCCCAGGGCGTCTATTTGCGCCGCTGGCTCCCCGAACTCTCATCTCTTTCGGATAAACAGATTCACCGCCCTTGGGATGTTCCGCCGCGCGCGCTGGCCGATGCGGGCGTCACATTGGGCAAGGACTACCCCGAACCGATCGTCACCCACGAAGTCGGCCGCGCCCGCGCCTTGGCCGCGTTTCAGGCGTGGCGTGACGGGATGTCCTAGCCGGCCTTCCCGGCCAGCGCCGCATCGCCGACGAACGGATTGGATTGGCGTTCCGCGCCGAACGTCGAAAGCGGTCCATGCCCGGGCACGAACGTCACGTCGTCGCCAAGCGGCCACAGCTTGGTGGTAATCGCCTCGATCAGGTCGTCATGATTGCCGCGCGGGAAATCGGTGCGCCCGATCGACCCTTGGAACAGCACATCGCCGACCACCGCCACGTTGGCGGCGGGTTCGTAGAACACCACGTGTCCCGGCGTGTGGCCCGGGCAATGCAGCACCTGCAAAGTCAAGTTGCCGACCGTCACCGTGTCGCCGTCGACCAGCCACCGGTCGGGCGTGAACGGCGCCGCCTCGGGCAGCCCATAGGCTGCACCCGATTCGCTGGCCTGATCGATCCAGAAGGCGTCGTCCTTGTGCGGCCCCTCGATCGGCACCCCGTGCCGTTCGGCAAAGGCCCCGGCGGAACCGGCATGGTCGATATGGCCGTGGGTGATCAGGATCTTCTCCAAGGTCACGCCTTGGTCCTTGATGGCCGCATCGATGTGGTCGAGGTCGCCGCCGGGGTCGACCACGGCGGCTTTCATGGTCTCGGTGCACCACAGCAACGAGCAGTTCTGCTGGAACGGGGTCACCGGAATGATGACGGCTTGGAGTGAATGGGTCATGGCATCCCTTGTCAGTGCGCACCCCACGAATATAGGGTCTTGCTCCTGCCCACAAATATCTCGCCGCCCCGCGCCTGCGGCCAAAGGACATCATGACCGGTCTGCCTTCTCCGCCCAGCCGCCAGTTGCTGCATAACCGCCAAATCCAGCTCGCCTGTTACGAACGCGAAGACGGGCTTTTCGATGTCGAGGGTCATCTCGTCGATACCAAGCCGTTCGATCTCGTGCTGTCCACGGCGCGACGCAAAAATGCCGGCGAGCCGGTTCACGACATGCGGCTGCGCCTGACCTTCGACGAGACGATGACCATCGTCGATGCCGAAGGGGTCATGGATGTTCCGGCGCACGAGTTCTGCAACGGCGCCCTGCCCAGCTACAAAGCGCTCATCGGCATAAAAATCGGGTCGGGCTGGGTGCGCGAGGCGCTCAAGCGGATCCAGCGTGCGGACGGCTGTACGCATATGACGGAAATGTTTACCGAGATCGGCACCACCGCGATGCAAGGGATGTACGGTCGGGCGAACCGCAACCAACGTCGCGACAAGACCATTCGGCGCAAAATGGCGCCTCAGTTGGAAAACACCTGTTTCGGGTGGCGCACCGGCGGACCCATCGCGACCGCCGTGAGTGAAGGCAAGGACGCGTGACGCCCGATCTCGTTATCCGTAACGGCCTGATCGTCGACGGGACCAGTAGCGACCCCGTCCCCGGCGACCTCGCGATCCGCGACGGCAAGATCGTCGCACTCGGGCAGGTCGGCGACACCGGCAAGCAGGAAATCGACGCCGCCGGCCACGCCGTGGCCCCGGGATTCATCGACAGCCACACCCATTACGATGCGCAGATCTTATGGGATCGCGGCCTGACGATCTCGCCCTGGCACGGCGTCACCACCGTGGTCATGGGCAATTGCGGTTTCGGCGTCGCGCCCACCCGACCGGACCACCGCCAGCTCATCTTGCGCACGCTCGAGCGCGTCGAAGGCATGAGCCTAGCCGCCCTCAACGAAGGCATCGGCGCCGAGTGGCCGTTCGAATCCTTCGGCGAATACCTCGACGCGGTGGCGACGCGCGGCACCGCCATCAATGTCGCGGCCTATATCGGCCACACCCCGTTGCGGCTTTACGTCATGGGCGAAGACGCGGTGCGTCGCAGCGCGACCCCCGACGAAGTGGCGCAGATGCGCGACCTCGTGGACGAGGCGATGCGCGCCGGTGCGGTCGGCTTCTCCACCTCGCATTCGCCGCACCATGTCGGTTTCGACGGTCTACCGGTACCCAGCCGGCTGGCCGACGTCGCGAACGAAATCGACCCCCTCGTCGCGGCTGCGGCCGCGCATGGCGGCGTCATGCAGGCGACCGGCGGCCCGACGATGTTTCTCGACGAGTTCGCCGACCTAGCCCGCAAGCACGACGTGACGATCACGTGGACCGCGCTGATGGCGGGCCTCGAAGGGCCGGGCTCGCACCGACCGTTATTGGCGCGCTCCGCCGACCTGCGTGCCGAGGGCTTGCGGATCAGCCCGCAGGCCACGTGCCGTCCGCTCAACTTCGATTTCTCCTTCGACGAACCGACCGCCTTTGCCAGTTTGCCGATGTTCGCCGAACCTTTGCGCACCGACCGCGCGGGCCGGGAAAAACTCTACCGCGATCCCGAATTTCGGGCCGCGTTCAAGGCCGCGTTGGCCAAAGGCGTCGATCATCCCTTTGCCGAATGGGTCACCCGCACGGTGATCTCCTGGGCGCCCAGCGATCGCGCGTTGGAAGAACAGCCGCTCGATGCTGCCGCCGCCGCGCGCGGGGTCGATCCGGTCGACCTTGCCCTCGACCTCAGTCTCGCCAACGATCTCCAGGCGCGCTTCCGCCTGGCGATGTTCAACTACGATGCCGCCGAGGTCGCCGAGATCATGGCCGACCCCAACATCATCCTGGGCCTTTCCGATGCCGGCGCCCATGCCAGCCAGTTATGCGACGCCTGTTTTTCGACGCATCTTTTGGCCCATTGGGTGCGCGAGACCGGATTGCTCAGTTTGGCGCGCGGCGTCCAAATGTTGACCGGCGATATCGCCGATGTTTTCGGTCTAGACCGCGGCCGTCTCGCCGTCGGCTTGCCCGCCGATGTCGTCGTCTTCGATCCCGATACCGTGGCCGCCACCGGCCTGCGCCGGGTCAACGATTTGCCCGGCGGTGCCGATCGTCTCGTCGCCGATGCCGTGGGCATTCACACCGTGATCTGCAACGGCCGGATCATTCGCCAGCACGACCAAGACATCGCGACCCCCGAACTGCCCGGCACCGTGTTGCGCCCGCGGGCGCGGTAGCGCGTCATGGCGCGCGACTACCGCGTCGTCGTCATTCCCGGCGACGGGATCGGTCCGGAAGTCACCGACGCCACGTGCGCGGTGCTCGCCGCCGTCCAAGATCACGAGAACGTCGCACTTCGGTTCGAAACCCATCTCGCGGGCGCCGCTCATTACCGGGCGACCGGCCGGGCGATGGACGAGGCGACGTTGGTCGCATGCCGCGACGCCGACGGGGTGCTCAAAGGCCCTGTCGGCGACCCCGCGGTGCGCGCGCCCGACGGCATCGAAGCTGGGACGTTGGGCGGCGTGTTGCGCCCGGGCCTCGATGCCTACGCCAACATCCGCCCCATCCGGCTCTATCCCGGTGTGACCTCGGCGCTGCGCGATATCGCGGCGGACGGCATCGACTACGTCATCGTCCGGGAAAACACCGAAGGTCTCTACGCCAGCCGCGGCAAAGGCGAGGTTACGCCCGAAGGCGTCACCGATTTCATGACCATGAGCCGCGCCGGGATCGACCGCGTCGTGCGCAAGGCCTTTGCGCTCGCCGCACCGCGTCCAAGCCCGCGCGTCACCTGCGTCGACAAGGCCAACGTGTTGCGTGGCTTCGCACTGTTCCGCGAGATCTTCGATGCCTGCGCCGCCCGGCATCCCGACATCGCGGCCGATCACCTCTACGCCGATGCCGCTGCCGCGGCGCTGGTCGAACGCCCCGGCACCTTCGATGTGTTGGTCACCGAGAATTTCGTCGGCGATATCCTGTCGGATCTCGGCGCCGCCACCGTGGGCGGCCTCGGCATGTGCCCCTCGGGCAATATCGGGGACGATGCGGCCTACTTCGAACCGATCCACGGCTCCGCACTCGGGCTCGCGGGCCGCAACAGCGCCAACCCGCTCGCCACCATCCTGTCGGCCGCCATGCTGCTCGACTGGCTCGACGAGCCCGCTGCCGCAATGCGTATCCGCGCTGCCGTCGAACGCACCCTTGCCGCCGGCACCATCACCCTCAATCCCGACGGCACCGTCCCCCAAGGCACCCAAGCCGCCGCCCAAGCCGTCATCGCCGCGCTCTAACAGAACCCTCGTCCTGGGAAGGGACGATCACATCCTCGGTCCCCGCGATCACGTTCTCTGTCCCGCACTTGATCGCAAGCGGTACCGTGCCCATCCCTAGGTCACGGCCCCAACCACCATGCTTGCGAGACGCCATGACCTGACCGCCCAAAACCGACCAACCTGTTGATCGCACCGCGTTCTTTGGCTTCGTTCGTCGCCCGAAAAACCTAAGGTGTTGAAAACAAGGAGTTCTTTGGCTTCGTTTGGTAATTTCAGGGGTGCGGCGTGGCGCTGCCCGCGTCCGCGGGGTCGCCCCGTCGTCGTGCGCTAGCCCACCACCAATCTGGGCACGGCGGGCGGGTCCAGGTCGGGCAGGGTGAAGTGAAAGGTGGTGTTGCCGGGGCGGCTGTCGAAGCCGATGTGGCCGCCGTGTTTTTCGATCAGCAATTTGCAGATCGACAGACCCAGGCCGGAACCGTGGCTCGCGCCCGAAGCGTCGGCTTGGGTGAACTTGTCGAACACCTTGCCGCGGAACTCGGGCGGGATGCCGGGGCCGTGGTCGGTGATCGAAAACGTGATGCCGCCGCCTTGTTGCTGCGCGCCGATCTCGATGACGCCGTGCAGCGGCGAATGTTTGATCGCGTTGGAGATCAAGTTGGTCAGCACCTGGTGCAGTTGATCGGGGCCGCCGTTGATCCGCGCGTTGGGGGCTTCGCCGATGACCTGGATGTCGATCCCGAACTTGTCGGCATAGGGCCGGTTCTCCGATACCGCGCCGTCGAGCACGTCTTTGACGCGCAAGGGACGGAACTCGATATCAAGGCGCCCGGATTCGATTCGTTCGATGTCGAGGATGTCGTTGACCAGACGCACCAGGCGTTCGGAGTTGCGGCTGGCGATGTCGATCAGGCCCTTCGCGGCGTCGGGCAGTTCGCCGATCATGCCGCCCGCCATCAATGACAGCGCGCCCGAGATCGACGTCAACGGCGTGCGCAGTTCGTGGCTCACGGTCGAGATGAAGTCGTTCTTCATGGTCTCGGCGCTGACCCGGTCGGTGATGTCGAGTACCGTCAGCTGGATCGCCGGAGCGCCTTCCCACTCGACGACGCTGAGCTGGTTTTCGATCCAAATCCGCACGCCGTCGCGGCGCAGGGCCTTGCGGCGGAAGATATTGGCCATCGGCTCGCCGCGTTCGCGGTTGGTCAGGTTGCTGGCGATTTCCGCGCGATCTTCGGGCAGGAAGACCGTCAGCAGGCTCTCCAACGCCAGCACGTCGTCGGGGAAGTCGAAGCCGAAAATGTCGGTGAAGGCTTGGTTGGCGAACAGCGGTTTGAAGTCGCGGTGGATGCACACGCCTTGGCGCGACCCTTCGACGAGGTTGCGGAACTTCTCCTCGCTCTCGCGCAGTGCTTCCAGGTTGCGTTTACGCTCGGTGACGTCGCGCATGACCATGAGGATTGCGCGCTTGCCGCGATAGGAAAGCGCCCGTCCGGCGACCTCCACGAAGAACGCGGTGTCGTCGATCCGCCGCCAGCGCTCCTCGACGAACGGGACGCTGCCGCCCTTGTCGCGTAGTCCGCTCATGCGTTGCTGGGCGAGATCCCGATAGACCGGGTCGAGAAACCGGGAGATCGGTTTGCCGACCAGTTCGCTGCGCCGGGTCGCGCCGAACAGGCGCATCGCGCCCGAGTTGGCGAACTCGATGGTGTCGCTGACCACGAGAATCGCGTCGGGCGACAATTCGACCAGCGAGCGATAGCGCGCCTCGCTGTCGGCCAAGGCTTCTTCGGCATGTTTGCGGTCGGAAATGTCGCGCGCGATGGCGATCGCCTCGAACTCTTGGCTCTTGAGCACACGCACCTCGAAGTGGTGCACGCTGCCGTCGTCTTCGTTGCGCAACCAGTATTCGAAGAACTGCGGCTCGCCGGTGGCCAAGGCCCGGCGGATGTGCACCAGCGCGGGCTCGGCGACGCGCTGGGGAAACATGTCCTGCAGGCGCTGGCCGACGAGGTCTTCTTCTTTGAAGTGCGGCTGGTAGTAGCGTCCGGCCGAATACCCCAAGATGGTCCCGTCGCCCGACAGGCTGATCACCAGGTCGGGAATGGCCGCCAGCATTGCGGCCTGCTTTTGTTTGCTTTCGTCCAACGCACGTTCGGTGGCGCGGCGGGCGGACACGTCGCGTAGCGTGATCAGCCACGTGCCAGGCACGTCGTTGTCGTAGGGAAAGATGGCGATTTCGGTATCGAGCGCGGTTTGATCGCGACGGAGCAACGTCAGGTTGCGGTGTTCGCCCGCGGTGCCGCCTTTGCCCGAGGATAGCCAGACCGACTGCGCGGCGCGGTCGCGCGGATGGACCAGGCTCGATAGCGGCATCCCGACCGGGCTTTCGTCGCCGGCAAAGCGCAGCATGCCGGTAAAGGTAGCGTTGGCGAAGTAAATCCGGCCGTCTTGCACGACGGCAAGGCCCTCGCCTGTCTTGTCGAGCAAGCGTTTCAGGAAGGCCGTGTTCTCGGTCACCTGGTCAAATCCGGGCCGTTCGGTTTGCGAGTCGTTTCAGCCGGTCATTGTCCGGCTTTTCAAGGTTATCCACAACCCGCCAAACGCGTCCCGCTAAAACGTAGGGGGGCCGCCGCGGCGAGTCAGTGCCGTCGCGGCTAACCCGACAAGGGCGAACGCGACCATCCCGACGCCCATCGGTCCTTGCGTGGTATGCGGCAAGAACCCCGCGACTACGGTACCGACCGCGCCGCCGGCCAATTGGATGGCGCCGAACCCGGCCGAGGCCGTGCCCGCCACCTTGGGCGCAAGCCCCACCGCGCGGGCGCCCGCGATCGGCATCATGCCGCCGTTACCCAGTCCGACCAAAAACAACGGCGCGATGACCGCGGGAATGCTGGTCCCCCCGGCCAACCCGATCCCGGCGATGATCAGGCCGCCGATCAGCGAACAGATCGTGCCGACCGACAACAACCGGTCGCCCCAGGGACGACTGCCGTAGCGCGCCGCGACCGCCGCGCCGATCAACGAGCCCGCGACCATCACCAGCATGAACACCCCGAAGATATCGGCCGGCATACCGAGGTTCTCGATCAACACGAACGGCGCCGAACCCAAGAACACGAAGAACATCCCGTTCATCGCGCCGACGCTCAAGCAATAGCCGAGGTAGGGCGGAAAGGCGCATAGCCGACGCAGGTCCGTTGCGATGCGCAAGATGCTCATCGGCCGTCCGATGTAGCGGTTGGTTTCGGGCAGGCGGAAAATCCCCATCACCACCGGGATCGCGCCGACCGCAGCGAGAAACCAAAATCCGGCCGTCCAACCGAAACGCGCCGCCAACTGGCCGCCGATCAACGGCGATACCGCCGCCCCCAGACTGATCGACAGCGTCAGGAATCCCATGATGCTGGCCGATCCGTTGCGCCCCCAGGCGTCGCGCACCAAGGCGCGTGTCACCACGCTGCCGGCGCAGGCGCCGAAGGCTTGAAGTACGCGCCCGATCAGCAGCGCTTCGATCGAAAACGCCAGCGCGCACACGATATTGGCCACCACGAACAACGCCGTGCCCCACAGCAATATCGGTCGCCGCCCGTAACGGTCCGACATCGGCCCCAACACCAGTTGGGCAATGCCGAAAGCGACAAGAAACACCGTCAGCGTCAGTTGGACTTCGCTTGGTGATGCGTTCAGCGCACGGCTGATCTCGGGCAACGCGGGGACATAGACGTTGATCGCCAAGACGCCGGCCAGGACCATCGTCATCAGCAACCCGATCGGCGGACGCGCCGAGGGCGGCAGTCCGTCGTCGTCCGTAGCGGTCGTCAGCACTGCCGTCCGGTCGGTACCTTCAAAGTTTTTCCGACCATTCTTCCGGCGAGCCGGCCTTGAGGCCGGGCGGCAGCTTGGTGGTCTTGATGCCGTAGGCCTTGCCCACTTGGGCTTGGGTTAACCCGCCGGCTTCTTGCAAATCGGCATCGGCCAGGTCGGCGCCCAACAGGCTGGCGCGGGTCAAATCGGCTTGGGCAAGGTTGGCCTTGGCGAATTGCGCGCCGGCCAGATCGGCCCCGACCAAAGTCGCCTCCGACATGTCGGCCAAGGTCAGGTTGGCATGCCGCATTGCCGCATAGGACATATCTGCCCCGGAGAGCCGAGCGCCCGACAGGTTGGCACGGCGTAGTTCCGCCGAATTCAACATCGCCCCGCTGCAATCGCTGTCCGACAAATTGGCGCCGCGTAGGCTCGCGTTGGCCAAATTGGCGCCGGCCAGATCGGCGTTTTCCAGGCGCG
>Ga0181594_10002596_pt1 | contig 16537 bp, 15 predicted proteins | sample 071ome_18_FD_145603 | JGI IMG/M metagenome (GOLD analysis project Ga0181594, IMG submission 145603) | Coastal salt marsh microbial communities from the Groves Creek Marsh, Skidaway Island, Georgia - 071413BT metaG (spades assembly) | ecosystem: Environmental > Aquatic > Marine > Intertidal zone... | reverse complement strand
GTGAGCCGGCCCGTCGCGTTGGTGACTGGAGGAGGCCGCGGCATCGGAGCGGCCGTTTGCCGACGGCTTGCCGAAGACGGGTACGATCTCCTTCTGACCTACACCACGTCTTCGAAGCCCGCTGAACACGTGTCGTCCTCGATTCGGGCCACAGGAGGGGACGCCCTTGCCGTCAAGGTGGATTGCTCCGATGAGGCGGAGGTCGCACTGCTCGCGACCCACCCATGGATGTCCCGGTCCATCGACGTCCTCGTACTCAACCACGGACGGTACGACCGCACACCCGCGTCCGAACTCGACGTGATGCACCTCGACCGAACCATGGCTGTGAATTTCCGTGGAGCCTTTCTCGTCTGGCATGCGGTTGCTGCGCACCTCACGTCTGGGGCACGCATCGTTGTCGTTGGGTCTCAACTGGGGACGCGGGGTTCGCCCCACGGGGCGGACTATGCCGCATCGAAGGCCGCCTTGGCTGCATGGGCCCGATCGCTCGCTCAGGACGTCGGCCCTCAAGGGCAGCGGGTCAACGTGATCGCACCGGGGTACGTCGACACGGACCTGCTGAGCGGTGACTCTGCAGACAAACGACGCAAACGCGAGGACGAAGTCCCGTTGAAGCGGCTCGGGTCACCTGCAGACATGGCGGGCGCAGTGTCCTTCCTGTGCTCTCAGGACAGCGCCTACATCACCGGCTCCGTCCTGCACGTGAACGGCGGCCTCTACCTCCCCTGACGTCAGCAAGGATTGAAGCAGGCCCGAACACGGGGGCAACCTGTGGTTGAGGCGTGGGACGACGAGGGGGCCTTCGAGGCCGTCGCGGACCAAGACCCCGGTCTGCTCGACCTTGAACGGCGCGACCCCTTTGACCTGTCCAAAGCCCTCGAAGGGGCCGCCTTGGAAGGGTTGCATCCAGACGTCTGCCGATTTCGGCTTCATGCTGAGCACGAGCCGGCAGGAGACCAGCCCGCGGCCATCGAGGAACTTGTTCAGCAGGTGGAGCAGGGGCAAGAGCGATGCGTGCTGCTTGGCGTCACTGGCTCCGGCAAAACCTTCGCGATGGCGAACCTCATCGAACGGTTGAACGTCCCAACCCTCATTCTCTCACACAACAAAACACTTGCACGGCAACTGCACCACGAGATTGCGGGATACTTTCCGGAAAATGCTGTTGAATACTTCGTGTCTCATTACGACTACTACCAACCTGAAGCGTACCTGCCAAAGCGGGATTTGTACATCGATAAGGAACTCTCCATCAACGAACGCATCGAACAGGAGCGCTTCTCAGCCGTCGCCAGCCTCGTCTCGAGGCCAGATTGCGTCATCGTCTCCTCCGTGTCGTGCATCTATGGCCTCAATCCGCCTGAAACCTTCCTTGAGCACCACCTTCGCGTGCATGTGGGGCAGGACATTGAGCCGCAAGACCTGATGCGCGCGCTTGTGGAATTGCAGTACGCACGAACAAGCACGGACCTTGAACGTGGGCAGGCTCGCCTTCGCGGGGAGGTCCTCGACGTTTGGATGCCGAGCAGGGACGACCCGCTGCGGATTCGCTTCGATTTTGAGGGTGTCAAGAGCGTGTGGGTGTGCGACCCAGTCTCGTGGGAGGCGCTCGACGAACTGGATGAGGCGTGGATTCACCCAAAGGAATTCTTCATGACCAGTCCGGAGCGCTTCGAGGAGGCGCTCGAGCGGATCGAGGACGAACTCAGCGAGCGACTGAAGGAACTCGATGCAGCCAATGAGCACGTGAAACGGCACCGGCTCGAACAGCGAACGGAATACGACCTGGAGATGCTTCGTGAAGTGGGGCACTGCCTCGCCATCGAGAATTACTCCCGTCACTTCGATGGACGAGCCCCGGGGGAGCGCCCGTATTGCCTCCTCGATTTCTTCGCCGCGTGCGCCCGTCAATTCCACGGCGATGCTCGTCGATATTTGGTGATCATGGACGAATCCCACGTGACCCTGCCGCAGGTCGGGGGGATGTACCATGGGGACAGGGCCAGGAAAACGAACCTGATCGAGCACGGTTTCCGGCTTCCATCCGCCGCGGACAACCGACCGCTGAAATTGCCAGAGTTCCAAGGCTTGGTGCCGCAGATGGTCTACGTCTCGGCTACACCCGGGGAAAGGGAATTGCGTCACCTTTGCGAAATCACGGGGCAAAAGGTGCCGGAAAGCCTGCGCCATGCTGCTTCCCAAGGCGGTGCAGGACCGGCCGACCTGGCCAAGAAATCCCCCGATGCTGCCTCGATGTACGACACGATTCAAGCGATTCGCCACCTTCCAAAGATGGAGATTCGGCCAACAGGTTTGCTCGATCCAACCTTGGAGGTTCGGCCGACGGAAGGTCAGGTTGCTGATTTGCTCTCCGAAATCAATGCGAGGATCGCCAAAGGCCAACGAACCCTCGTTACGGTCTTGACCATCAAGTTCGCAGAAGAAGTCGCGGCGTACCTCAACCGAATGGGCGTCAAAGCCCACCACCTCCACTCCGAGATCGATACCATCGAACGCACGGAGATCATCAACGCCTTGAGGCTCGGTTTGATTGACGTGATCGTAGGCATCAACCTCCTCCGTGAGGGGCTCGACATCCCAGAAGTAAGCCTCGTGGCCATTTTTGATGCCGATCGGCAGGGCTTCCTTCGAAACGAACGGTCGTTGCTGCAAACCATTGGCCGGGCAGCCCGGAACGAAGACGGCGCCGTCCTCCTCTACGCTGACGGGCTCTCGCCATCCATGGAAGCGGCCATTCGTCAAACGCTTGAGCGGCGGGCTCGGCAAATGGCGTACAACGAGGCGCATGGCATTGTGCCACGAACCATCGTCAAGGCCTTACCTTCCCTTGGCCAGGAGTCGGAAGGGCTCTTCGAAGGAACGACGTCGAGCATGGGAGGGAGGCGAAGGCTCGTGGCCAAGCGGGGAGGGCGCCAGGAAGGTGCACTTCACGGGATTGGAGCAGAAATACTGGCGACCGCTTCCGAATCCGAGAATCCAATTGAAAAATCAAATTTCCAATTGGAATACGAGAAGTTTGACCACGACCCTTCCGCGCTCAAAGACCTCGCGGTCGAGGTCCGCTCGGCCATGGAAGATGCGGCACGAGCGCTCGACTTTGAGGAAGCAGCACGCCTTCGAGACCGCCTGATGGCCATCGAAGACCGCATCGCTAGCAGCGGGGATTGATTCAAGAGAACACCACGGCACCACTGCCCATGGCCATCGAACCAGACCAGTTTGACGTCCCGGTCAAGGATTACGTCTTCGCCGACGCGTCGTCCCCGCGGAGCCTGCTCGACCAGATGGCCACGGCGGGTGGATTCACAGCCACGAAACTGGCCATGGCACGCGACATTCTCCGCGGCATGGATGAAGAACTCCGCTCGGAAGCGCACGACCCAAGCAAGGTCCTCAACTGGCTCTCGTTCCCTGCGTGCCTGTGCGCCACGGGGACCCGTGGGTTCTTTGTCGAGGCGCTCAAACGTCGAATGTTCAACGTGGTCTCCACGACCTGCGGCACGCTCGACCACGACATTGCGAGAGGGCACGACGCGTACTACCACGGGGCGTTCGAACTGGACGATATTGAATTGGGAGAGCACGATCTGATGCGCCTTGGGAACGTCATTGTCCCCACCTCGTCCTACGGCGAAGTGATCGAACGTGTGGTGATGCCGGCCCTCGAAGACATCCGAGAAGAACGGCTTGCGACAACCGGAAAATCTGGCGCAGACGCATGGTTGGGCTTCGGCTCGATCCACCTTGTGTGGGCCCTCGGAGAACGCATTGGAACCGAGGACTCGTTGATTCGCTGGGCTGCTGAGCATCGAATCCCGGTGTGCATCCCTGGCATCACCGACGGCTCAGTGGGCGCCCAGTTGTTCATGTTCCGTCAAAAGTACCGGGACTTCCACATCGACACCCTTGCCGACGAGCAGGTGATGAGCGATTTGACATGGGACGTTGCACGCTCAAACGCGCTCATGGTGGGCGGAGGGATCTCCAAACACCACGTCATCTGGTGGAACCAGTACCGCGGAGGCCTCGACGCGGCCGTCTACGTCACCACTGCCCCAGAACACGACGGCTCCTTGTCCGGCGCACGGCTTAGGGAAGCCATTTCATGGGGAAAGATGCGACCGGAGGCGCCGAATGTCTGCGTCGAAGGCGATGCGAGCGTGCTGTTGCCCTTGCTTGGTTCAGATTTGTTCGCCTGATGGGGCATGTTGCAACGCAAGCCCAAACATGACCGCCTCGCGCAGCGTCAATCGGGGGCGCCAGCCCTCACCGTCGAGCTCGACAAGAACTCGATGGAGAGGGGCGATGTCCGGCTCCACGCCTGCGAATGGCCAGGCAGGTTGCACCTGAATGGAGGGTGCCTGCGAACGACTGAGGACGGACGCGGTGAACGCACCCGATTGCCCGGACAAGACGCGTTCACGCAACATCTCAAGTTCATGCAGGTACTCTGACCTCCCCCACCAACGACGGCCGCAGAGCTCCAAGTTCATGTTCTCGACCTTGGCTGAGAGGCGGAGGACGGCATCGATCACGTCTCGCTCGGCAACCCAATACCCCCCTCCTGCAGAAGCAGCCTCATCAGGCAGCATCCACACACCTGGAGAGTCCGTCGCAAGGACGTCACGAGTTCGAAGTGTGCACCGAGAGGCACCCTGGGTGATGGTGAGGATTCCCTGGTCGACGTCGCCACCGATCGCCACGGCGTTTGCCTCCTTGACCGGTGAGAACGTTGAGACCAACAGAGGGTCTCGGCGTTCCATGATGCGATGAACGTCATCGGGGAGCGGCCCGATTGGACGTTGAAGCCGCATTGCAGCCAAGACCAGGCTCGCCGCGAAGGAAGGGGGGAGCCCGGCGACGTCCAGTGCCTGCACACCCATCGCACGCACCTCTTTCCCTTTGAGCGCAGCGGAGCGTCCTAAAGCACCTAATCCAATTGAAGTTTCTAGGATTTGAGCGGAATCCGTTTCGAAGACGACCCCGGAAACAAGGACACCGACGGATGAGAATTTGAACGAATTTAGACAAACTTCAATTCAATTCTTACGAAAAAATCCCCCCCTCGCCCGGATTCAGCACGTGGACGGCAAGCCCAGGGCAGGAGAAGGCCAATCTCAAGCAGATCTGGAAGCAAACGCAAGGTCAGCAACGGTCTCGCTTGCGACGAAAATCCCCACACCCGTATTGAAAATCCACGGCGAAATGAAACGAATGTATGCTGCTCTCAATTACATTTCACGATTATACGACGGTCGTATGACCGCATATTCCAATTGAATTCTACCCTAAATTCTGCTTTTTGCAATTGGAAGCAGGGATTATGCGTCGAAGGGATTAAGAATCCCCTCCTTCACAGCACCTCCGAGGGAAGGGAATGGGAACCACGGACTTCAACATCCATGAATTGATGCAGCGCGACGTGTACGTCAAGGACACGAAGGTAGGAACGATCGTCGGTGAACGCCACCATCCGAACGAATCTCGGGTCCGCTCCATGCGGCTTCAGGTTGAAACGGATGTGGCAGACGAATTCATGCGCAAGCCCGCCGAAGAAGCACCGCTCCCGAAGGAACTGGTGCACAGCATCGGCGACGACGGGTCCGTCCGCTTGTCAAAGTCCATGCGCGAACTGCAGCGCAGGTGGCGAAACACCGTTCGCATCAACGAGCAATTGTATGCTCCTGACGAAATGCTTGACCGCGCGGTCCTGGACAACCAAGGGAAAGAAGTCGGCATCATCACGGGACTGCTCAAGGTGAAGCGGACCTACAAGGGCTTCGTCGTGACGCTGCGACGTGGCATTCAACAAGAGTTCGATCTCGAACCGACCATCCGTTTGCCGGTCACGGCCATCGCACGTACGCGAGATCGCCTTGACGAGGTGGTGCTTGGCCGGACCTTTGAGCGAGCACTTCAGCTTCCGTCGTTCATCCAACTCAATGAGATGGACGACGCGGAATTCATGTGAAGTCCACCGTCATTCTTATGACGCCGGCGCAGGTCGGCGGCTTGCCCAAGCGCGGGTAGCTTAGTCGGTTGGAGCACCCGGCTGATAACCGGGAGGTCGCAGGTTCGAGTCCTGCCTCGCGCACTCACCACCTTCACGCGGAAAGGCCTTGAAGCGTCGACCCGACGGCGTAACCACATGGTCGTCGTCTCAAGCAGCAGCGGCCGCGCCATCGGCGATGAACTTGCGGCTTCTCTAGGATGGACGCACGTCCACGCTGAAGCCCGTCGCTTCCCCGACACGGAGGGATACGTTCGCTTGCCAGAAGAACACGTTGCTGCAGTGCGCGAAGGGCCGGTGGTGGTCGTTTCGAACACTTTCCCTGATGCGGGGATTGTCGAAACCCTGCTTCTCCTGGACCTGCTTCGCGACATTCGAGAGGGTCGAATGGAAAATTTGCGCGGAATTGAGCCTCAGAGGCTAGGCTCTGTGGGCCCAGGACTGATCCTTGCTGTCCCGTACTTTGGCTATGCCCGTCAGGACAAGCGGTTCAAACCAGGTGAGGCCATCTCAGCGCGTGCCATTGGACGGCTCCTCGCGGCCCACTGCGACGGTCTCGTTGTGCTTGACCTTCATGCCCCTGCAGTGTTGAACGACCTCGACGTCCCCGTCGCGTTCGCCTCCGCGATGCCGGAGATGGCGATGCACCTCCAAAACACGGTCGGACCGGATTTCATCCTCTCCCCGGACAAAGGAGCCATTGACAGGGCCTCCGCTGTGGCAGAATCCATCGGCTGTGGATTTTCGTACCTCGAGAAAACCCGTATCGATGCACACACCATTGTCCACAAGGCGAAGGATCTCAACGTTGAGGGACGCGTTGTGGCCATCGTTGACGATATGATCGCAACTGGCGGGACCATCTGCAAGGCTGCAGACGCCTTGCGAAGCCAAGGAGCCGTGGCCGTGCACGCCGCATGCAGCCATGGACTCTTCACAGGGGGGGCCGTGAACAGGCTCTCAAGCCATGTCGACGGCGTGCACGCCACGAGCAGCCTACCCAACCGACGGGCGGTGATTCCAGGGGGCCCCGCCATAGCGCGCGGTGTCCGTTCTGTTCTCGATGAACTCGACCTCGATGCCTCCTGAAGCGTTCCGGTGCGTTTATATCCGCGCCACTGTGCGCTCGGCCTGCGAACACGAGGAGGCTATCCGATGAGTGTGCACATCCGTTACGAGACCCCCGAAGACCTGAGCAACAAGATCTACGAGCTGGTGCAGGCCTGCAACGGCGCCCGGATCAAGCGTGGGTCGAACGAAGTGACCAAGGTCGCCCTCCGGAAGACCGCGGCGTTTGTCGTGATTGCCGAGGACGTCAACCCCCCCGAGTTGGTCAACCACATCCCCCTCATCTGCGAAGACAACGACATTGCCTACGGCTACGTCCCTTCGCAGGAATTCCTCGCCAAGGAAGCCGGCATGGAACCCGGTGTCAAGGCGGCCAGCTTGGCCCTCATGGAGGTCCCCAAGGCAGCCCAGGAAATGCTCGACGAGGTTCTTGAGACGATCAAGGGCCTGAAGGCGTGAAGGAGTGAGTTCGATGAGCGGAGAGCTCGGAGGATGGCCCGCGGAGGTCGTCGAAGTTGTTGGGCGCACCGGCATGACCGGTGAAGCCACGCAGGTGAAGGTGCGTGTCAACGACGCACCGAACCCACGCGACGTTGGTCGAATCATCACAAGGAACGTGCTTGGCCCCGTCAGGGTTGGGGACATCCTCATGCTGAAGGACACCGGGCGAGAAGCCCGCAAGCTCAACGCGAGGTGAACGTGATGCCCGAGCGACGTGTCTGCAGCTTTTCTGGCGACGAGATTGAACCCGGGACTGGAACGATGTACGTTCGCCGTGACGGAAGCATCCTCTGGTTCAAGAATTCGAAGGCCAGGAAGAACATGGTCCAACTGAAGCGCAACGCGCGCCGCGTCAAGTGGACGCGCCACTACGTCAAGGGCGGCATCCAGTGAGGCCTTGGCCGAACGGATGCTTCTTGAAGGAGCGCCCGGACAATCCAACAGGTGAACACCATGCAGACGACCTACATCATGATCAAGCCCGACGGCGTCCAACGTGGCCTTGTTGGCGACATTGTTGGGCGCTTTGAGCGTAAGGGGCTCCAACTCGTTGCAATGAAGGCCGTTGTGCCGGACCAGGCCACGGCCCGCGCCCATTACGCAGTCCATGCTGAGCGCCCTTTCTTTGAGGGATTGATCTCCTTTGTGACCTCGGGACCTGTGATCTGCATGGCGTGGCAAGGTGTCGACGCGATCGCGGTTGCACGCCGACTGATTGGATCCACCAATGGACGGGAAGCGGCACCAGGCACCATCCGTGGCGACTTCGGCATGGACATGGGCTACAACATGATTCACGGTTCGGACGCCGAGGAATCTGCTGCAAGCGAACTCGCCCTTTGGTTCCCAGAGGGAACGATGACGTGGACGCAGGACGCACAGCGCTGGGTCTACGAATGACCCCACCCGCGAGGTGGCGAACGTGGCCGAGCCGACGCCCTCCGATGAGGGAGGCGAGGACGCGCCGTTGCGTGGCGACAACCGTCAACCGATTGTAAGCGTCCTCGGCCATGTGGATCATGGAAAAACCAGCCTGCTGGACCTCGTTCGCTCGATTGGTGTGGACCGACAAGCCTCGGTGATGGACCGCGAGGCAGGAGGCATCACGCAACACATCGGTGCCACGGAGGTCCCCGCGGACGTGCTGAACGAGACGTGTTCCGCCATGATGGGGGGGCGGCCGTTCAAATCACCAGGCCTTCTCTTCATCGATACGCCAGGCCACCACTCGTTCACCTCCCTTCGGTCCCGCGGAGGTCAGTTGGCCGACATCGCCATCCTCGTCGTCGACGTGATGGAAGGCCTGCAACCGCAAACCATCGAGAGCCTCGAGATCCTCAAACGCACGCGAACACCCTTCGTGGTGGCTGGGAACAAGGTCGACCGCTTGCACGGGTGGACGTCGGAACGGGGACGATCGTTTGCGGCTTCCTTCCGAGAGCAGCGAAAGGACGTTCAGGCCTTGTTCGATGACAGGTTTTGGAAACTCGTCAGCATGTTTGCTGAACACGGTTTCAACCTCGAGCGCTACGACCGAATCAAGGATTTCCGGCAGGACGTCGCGCTTGTGCCCATGTCGGCCAAGGAGGGTGAAGGCTTGCAAGACCTCCTCACCGTCACGGTTGGGCTTGCAGAGCGCTTCCTTGAGGACCGGTTAACCGACACGCTTGGTGATGCGGAGGGCACGATTCTGGAGATGAAGGACGAAGTTGGAATGAGCAAGACCATCGACGTCATCCTCTCACGTGGGGTGCTCGCGACCGGGGACACCATTGTGTTCGCCACCTCGGACGGCCCCTCAACCACCCGCATCAAGGGTCTCAAGCGCCCGCGAGGCATGGCTGAGATGCGTGATGCGGGCGACCGGTGGGAGAGCGTCGACTCGGTTGAAGCGGCGTGCGGCGTCAAAATTGTCGCTCAAGGGCTGGAGCGGGCCCTGGCAGGAAGCACCGTGAGGTTGGCGGTGGGTGAGGAAGGCCTCGCTCGTGCACTCGAAGCCTGCCAACAAGAATGCCGCGTGGACATTGCCCTTGCAGAAGAAGGCATTGTGATCAAGGCCGACACGATTGGTGGACTGGAGGCGTTGGCGTACGAACTCACGCAACTCGACGTCCCCATCCGAATGGCCACCGTTGGGCCAGTGAACAAGCGTGACATCATGACGGCGGAGGCGGCGAAGGACCCACTCGACCGCATGATTGTGGCCTTCGCCGTTGGTCCGAACCGAGAAGTTGCAGATAGACTGGAAGGCGACGATGCACCGGTGGAGTTCGTCCACGGGGACATCATCTACCACATCATCGACCGGACCGAAGCGTGGCGTGACGCCACCAAAGAGGCGATGGAAGCCGCGGCTCGTGAAGACCTTGTCCACCCCGGTCGACTGCTGTATCTCCCCGATCACACGTTTCGTGGTCGGGACCCAGCCATCATCGGCGTCCGGGTGATTGGTGGGCGCGTCCACATCGGGCAGCGCCTCATGCGACCCGATGGGTCTCCGGTCGGTCAGGTGAAATCCCTGCGAACCCGATCGAGTGAGGACGTCAAGGAAGCCAACCAAGGCGATGAAGTGGCGTGCGCCATCCAAGGACCGACCGTTGGGAGGCACATCGACGAAGGGGATGAATTCCTTGTCGACGTCCCAGAATCGCACGCACGTCGCCTACGAAAGGTGGAACTGTCGGCAGTGGAGCAAGAGATCCTTGAGGAAATCGTGCGCCTCCACAGGAAGGAGAATCACTTCTGGGCGCGATGACGCGACGAACGGATGACGTGTGAGGCACGCACGTTCAAATATGGTATCACGCGCCTCAAAGGCTTGTAGGAGGGTGACTTCGATGCATGCAGCCGATGCAAACACCGCTAAAATCATCAACACGGTCTCCCAGATTTCGAACGACCTCATGAGCGAGGTCGCGAAGGTCATCATCGGCAAGGAGGAAAACCTCCGAAGGGTGACGGTTGGAATCCTGTCAAACGGCAACATGCTGCTTGAGGACTTCCCCGGGCTTGCCAAGACCTTGCTCGCGAACACCTTTGCTCGCGCGCTTGGCTGCAAGTTCAAGCGTGTGCAGTTTACTCCCGACCTGCTCCCCTCCGACATCATGGGGACCTACATGTACGATCAAAAGTCTGGGGAGTTCAAACTTCGAGCAGGTCCACTGTTCTCCAACGTCCTGCTCGCGGACGAAATCAACCGTGCACCGCCAAAGACTCAGGCCGCGTTGCTGGAGGCGATGGAAGAAAAGCAAGTGACGATTGAAGGCATCACCCACAAGCTTCCTGCTCCTTTCGTTGTCTTGGCGACCCAGAACCCCATCGAGCAGGAAGGAACCTATCCGCTTCCTGAGGCTCAGATGGACCGCTTCCTCATGAAAATGAGCATGGGCTACCCCGACCGTGCGGAGGAGAAGGCCATTCTCGCTCGCCGAAAGATGCGTGGTCAGGACGACCACGAGGTGGCGCAAGTCACCGAACCGAAGAAAGTCGTCGCCATGCAGCGCGCGCTGGAAGGCGTACACGTGGACCCGTCCATTCTGGCGTATATCGTCGAAATCGTCCAGCGGACCCGCGAGGACCACCGTGTGGTCAACGGGGCCTCCCCACGTGCGTCACAAGCCCTCTTCAAGACCGGTCGTGCCTCTGCCGCGATCGCCGGCCGAACCTACGTTGTGCCCGATGACATCAAGTCCGTGGCCTTGCAGGTCATTGGTCACAGGATTGTGATGAAGCCTGAAGCAAAAATCCGCGGCATCACCGGCGGCCATATTGTCCGAAAGATCCTGTCCGAGGTTCCTGTCCCCGTCGTTCAGCCGGTGTGAACCCAACTCAGCCCGAGGTTGATAGAGGAGGACGGGCCCCTTCCGGAAGGAGGGAGAGGTAGCCATGGACCCCTACAAGATGGTCATCGCCGTGGCGAACCAGAAGGGTGGCTGTGCCAAGACCACAACGGCGGTCAACCTTGCTGCTGCCTTGGCTCGGGGTTACGAACGGATGGGCCTACCCCCGGCCAAGGTGCTCCTCATCGACCTCGACCCCCAAGGAAACTGCGCCACGTCGTTTGGTATCGAGAAGAAGCGCATCAAAAAGACGGCCTACGACCTCTTGACGAACGACCTTGGCGAAGAGTTGCCCTTGATGGAGGATTACCTCCTCGACCCACAGGACCTCACCAACTCCATGCGAAACGCGTTCATGATGCGCAACGAAAAGAAGCGCCCCCCGTCCACCCTGACCACCGAAAACCTCTGGTTGCTCCCCAGCGACATTCACCTCTCCGGTGCTGAGATTGAACTCTCCCACAAGATCGGACGTGAAACCCGGCTTCGTGAGGCCTTGGCGCCGATTGTGGACAAGTTCGACTACATCATCATCGATACACCTCCTTCGCTGGGCCTCCTGTCCATCAACGCCCTGAGCGCCGCCAATTGGGTGGTGGCCCCGGTGCAAGCAGAATACTACTCCTTGGAGGGATTCAGCATGCTGATGAATTCCATTCAAATGATCCAACGACGAATCAACCGGAACCTCAAGTTCTTCGGCGTGGTCATGACCATGGTGGATACCCGATCCAAACTCTCGCGTCACGTGGTGGACCAAGTCACGCTGAAGATGCCCAACACGCTGTTCAACACCTCGATTCGCCGGCTCGTCAACGTCGCGGAAGCACCTTGGTCGGGTGCACCGACGGTCCTGCTGAACAAACCAAGCCCCAACGGGGCGGGTGCGGGCTCCCTGGAATATTGGACCTTAGCCAAGGAGTTCCACGACCGGGTCCAGAGCATGCGCTCGCAGTACGGCGTCACCGAGCCGAACCGCGTGCTCTTGGAGTCCCAAGGCCGTCGGTGACGCGCTCGGCATCGAAGAACCCCTGCGAAAACAGCACTGCCTCACGCGCGGCTTAAGTAGCCACGAAGGAAGCCGCACGTGGGATGCACGATGACAGCGAAGGGGATGACCTCCGTGAGCGTGAGCTACGAAGTACGACGACAATTGAACACCTTGCGAACCCATGGCGGGTACCGCAGCGTGGATGAACTGCTGCAGGACCTGATTCGCCAGCATCGGATGGCCCGTATGGACGGAAGCCTCGGCACGCTACGAGCACGCGCCAAGGACGCTGCGAACGTCGACGTCGACCACTTGGTCGAGCGCTTGAAGCTCGCTCCCTTCAAGGTGTGAGCACCATGATGAGTTGGAAGCCACCTCAGGTGGCCTTTGATGCGAAGCACTTGGTGAGGGCCCTGTTTGACCCGTCCACAGAAGAAGCACGCCTGCTCGAGGTTGCTGCCAGAGGCGACCTTGACATCCACGCCAGCCGAAACGCCTGGAACGGGGTGCTTTGGCTGATCCAGAGTACGGTGAAGGACGGTGGCCGACCAATGTACACCGGTGAGGAACTCGCGCGTCTGCGTGAGGACCTGCCCGTCACGTGGGCGTGATTCGGAACTCAGTCCTCAGCCTGCTTTGCAAGCCACTGGTGCCCGTAGTGCTCCCATTGCTCCATGGTCCATCCTTCTGGGAGGCCCGATTCGGGGACCGGGGGTGCGGTTGCATGCTCCTTCGCCTCCGACCCGGATTCGGTCAAAGGGGCATCGTCCGTCGCTGACGTTTCAGCGATGGCCGGCGTTGGGCCTACGCCCGTCGCTTGAGCCTCGTTCTCGCGCTCTTCAGCACCTTCAGGGCCCATCTCCTGTGGTTCAGCAGGCATGGGCTGAAGGGGCGCCTCGTTGGCGTTCATGGCGTCCTTCTCAGACTCCATCGGGTCGTCCCGCCATAGCGCGTCGTCTTCGACTCCACCCCGTGCGGAGAGCCCTGCATGGCCCGTCAGCGCCTCCTCAGAGATGCTGTCGGAATCGCCAAAGCCAACGAAGGTCTTCTGGGATTCAGCAGCGGTGCTGTTCCTTCGTCGGGAAGCGGCAGACACCGTCAGGATGGCTGCAGTCATGCCGACGAAGACAAGCCCGGCCAACATCGACACCTGCTTCACGAGGTTCATGTCCACGCCGCCCGCCCCACGACCGTTCGCCACCGTAGCGTTCCAGTACGAGAAGGTCATCCGGCTCCGCTCAGATTCGTTCAAGGTCGAGAGGTAGTCTTGGTATTCCACGCTGCGGATCCCAAGGCAGATGTCCCGCACGTCGTCGAACGCAAGGCGGCAGTGGTCCTCAACGGTGCTGACCAAAGCGTTCGTGTCGTTGTAATCTGTGCGCTGGCCCACGCCGTCGCCGTCTTGGTCGAGGTGTTCGCTTGGGTCCTGCGCCATGCCATCACCAACCTCCGAAGCATCGGCCCATCCGTCCCCGTCCTCGTCGGGACAGCCAAACATGGCCTCTGCGGAGTAGGTGGTGACTTCCTCAATGACGGGTACCAATGCCTGAATCGAAGCCCCTGGAACCGTGGGGCATGCGTCGGGGCGCACGCCGTCTTGCGCATCACCGTACCCGTCACCATCGCTGTCTGCCCATTGCGTGCGCTCGGTGGGAAAAGCATCGGCTCCATCGGCCACCGTCCAACCATCGTCCGGGTCAGACCATCCGTCGAGGTCGCGGTCCGTGCAACCGAGGCGGTCGTTTGTCGAGAAGCCGTTCGATTCGGGGCAGTCGTCGGGACGGTAACCGGACGGGTTGTCTCCGTAGCCGTCTCGGTCATCATCGGCCCATTGCGTCGGGTCCTCAGGAAAAGCGTCGCCGTTTGGGTCCTCATCGTTGTCGCCGACGCCATCGCCGTCTTCGTCCACCCACTGGTTCGGATCGTCGGGGAACGCATCGGGCATGGCTCCCTCGAGGTCGTCGCCGTACCCATCACCATCGCGGTCGGCCCATTGCGTGGAATCGTCGGGGAACGCGTCACCGTCCGCTGCATCTGAATTGTCCCCGTAACCATCACCATCTCGATCGCTGGCCTGGTCTGCGTTGGTGGGGAAGGCATCTTGCGCATCCGCGACGCCGTCGCCGTCCGAATCAACGTCGAAGAGGCGAACGCGTGTGCTTGATGACGTGGTGCTGATGAGGTGAAGGCTGCCGTCGTCGTTGACCGTCACGGCGATGACTGAGCCCGTGGCCTGGTAGCCCTGAACGATGTTGAGGGACGCGTCCACATGCTTGACCTGACCGTTTTGATGCCCAACAAACACCCCGGAGTCGCCATCAAGTGAGAGCGAGGTGACGGGCGTGGTGCTGCTCGAGACCGAGAGGCCCTGCCACGTCACCGTGCTGAACCGATGAACGGCACCGTTAGAGAGACCAATCCAGAGGTCCAATCCGTCTTCGACAAGTGACTTGACCGCCGCCCCGAGGCCTGAAATTTGGTCTTCTTGTGTTCCATCGTCCGCATGAACCAGCACGGTACCGTCGAACCCAGCGGTGAGGATCCGACCATCGTCGAGCACAAGGAAGGTGGCGACACCGCCGCTCATCACGGTCGTCCTCGCACCCGATGGGCCGTTCGGTCCGAATTCAACGGCCTGCCGGACCCCACCGTTGTGCACCAGCCAAAGGTCACCTCCGTTGTCCCAATCAAGATGCTCGACCGGGTCGACCGTTTGGATGTCGCGAACCACTTCACCTGAGTCTGTCATGAGGACGATGGCTCCGTTGTCGTGTCCAAGGGCGATGAGGCCCGCAGCAGCATCGAAGCGGACGGCGTTCACGCTCACGTTTGCTTCGATTTGATTCACTTTTTGCAAGAGGCCAAGGCTCCAGAGGTGCTCCACGATGGCCCCCCCTGCGTCGACCGTCAACACCCCGCCATCACCGAGGTCGTACCACGCCAAGACGCGGCTGTCGTTGTGCACCTCACCTCCGTCGATGAGGGAAGCGCCCGAGGTTGAGGTCAGCATCAGGAGCAGCACGAGGCCCGCCAGCAGCGTGCGGGTGTGAACCATAGCCGTTGGTGCGTGCTTCGAGCCTTCAAAGGCTCGTCCTCAAGCGTCATCCGAAGGCTCCTCGTTTTTGGACGACGGAAGGCGCAAAGGCCGCAAGGTTTGGACGGGTTGAAGGACCGTTGGAGCGGCGTCTTCCACCACACCGAGCACCGGCATGGCTTGCTTCAAGCGAGCCGTGGTTGCGGGGCTGCCCACGGGCTGCATGGTTCGAACAGGGTGCAACACCGCCGCTTCCATCGACCGTTCGTTATCGACGATCGATGCTTGGACGTCGACGTGTATCGCGCCCTCGTCGATGGCTCCATCGAGCACCGCCTCGACTTCGTCCATCATGTCCTCGAGGAGTTCGGCTTCGATCTCCTCCGTGACGGTGACCATCTCGTCCTCAACCGCACCGGGGCGTTCCGGCTCAGGAACAAGGGCCGGAGCCTCGGTCTCAAGCATCGGCTCGACGCCCTCGGTGGAAGACGCCTCCGACGGTTCGAGCTCAGGTGCAGGGGCGAGGGACTCCTGCGCAGGTTCAACGGACGGAGCAGGGGTGATTGGCTGACGGACGGGGGAGACGACGGGAGTTTTGACCTGCTTCACCGGCTTCACAATTGGAGCGGGCGCGGAGGGAGCAAGCGTTCGGACGGTGGACGTGGGTGCCCTCATCCCCGCGAGGCCCAAGCGTGCCGGTTGCGCCTCTGCCGCCTGAGCGAGCGCGGTCATCGAGCCCCGGCCAGCAGCGGCCCCGAGCGCGTCAGGCCTTGCCCCCAACGTGCTGGCGTCTGCGCTGGCACCAAGGCCAGAACCTCCCTGACCGGAAATTGAGGAAAGCCATTGTTGCCGCTTGTCCAAACGGGTATCCGTGTCCTGAAGGCGCGCAAATTCAGCCTCGCGCTCCGCCAGGTGCTCCTCCTCGGTCGAGATCTCGCCCTCTACCTGAGCCGTGATGCTTTCTCGCATTCGCTCCTCGGCCATGGCCTTGAACTCGTCCATCTTCTTGGACAACCCCGAGATACGGTCACGGATTTCCGCACGCTTCAACCCAAGTTGGGCTTCGATTT
>Ga0181594_10002589_pt1 | contig 16556 bp, 14 predicted proteins | sample 071ome_18_FD_145603 | JGI IMG/M metagenome (GOLD analysis project Ga0181594, IMG submission 145603) | Coastal salt marsh microbial communities from the Groves Creek Marsh, Skidaway Island, Georgia - 071413BT metaG (spades assembly) | ecosystem: Environmental > Aquatic > Marine > Intertidal zone... | reverse complement strand
CTTCGAGGTCACGGTCGCCTCTCAGGTGCTCGGGCCGTTCCTGCTCACCTCGCTGCTGCTTCCCGCCTTGACGGCGAAGCAAGAAGCACGGGTGCTCACCATGTCGTCGGGCGGCATGTACACGGCACCACTCACCGTCAGCCGTCTGCAGATGAGCGACTCGGGGAGCGACGACCCGTACCGAGGTGCCGAGCAGTACGCCCGTGCCAAGCGAGCACAGGTCACGCTCACCGAGATGTGGGCCGAAAAGTTTGCGGGATCCGGCGTGCGGTTTCACTCGCTCCATCCCGGGTGGGCCGATACGCCTGGGGTTGAGGAGGCGTTGCCGACGTTTCGAAAGATCGTCGGGCCCCTGCTCCGCACACCGCAGGAAGGGGCCGACACCCTGGTCTGGCTGACGGCGGACGACGCATCACTCACGTCCAACGGCCGGTTCTGGCACGACCGGGCACCACGCCCGATCCATCGGCTCCCGCAAACCCGCCGCAGCGACACGCCCGAACGCCGAGCGAAGCTCTGGTCTTGGTGCGTCGACCGCGCCGGGGTCGACCCTCGATAGGCATCAGAGGTACGCGTCGACTGCGGGCACGGATCGCCAAACGGGATCCGTGTCGCCGTCAGTCGATGATCGCTCGCAGCCTCCGCATGCGCGGTCGCACGACCTCGTCGAGGACGCTCGAGCGCTCGTCAGCGGGGGCAAGCGCCGCTTCGCCCCAGAGGGCCCGCCCCACCATGAACCCAGAGCCTCCAGCCCGCACCGCCACCTCCACCTGCTCCAGGTAGGTCTCAAAGGAACCACCGCCCGAAAGCAGAACCCACGGCATGGGGGCGATCTCCGAGATCGTGCGGCAGGCCGCGAACCAGTGATCCTCATCAGGGTCCGACGGATCAACCGGGAACGGCAGCTTCAGCAGGTCGGGGCCGAGCGCAGCGAACCGTCGAGCCGTTTCAAGCACGAGCTTGGGACGCAGCGACGGATCGTCGAGTTGGTAGAAGAGCGGTTCGAGCACGACGGGGATCCCGACGCGGTTGCACTCAGCAACGATGTCACGGCCAACCTGTTCTTGGGCTTCGGCGAGGGGCCGGTCCGGTCGGTACGGCAGCAGCAACTTCGCGCATGACGCGCCGCTGGCCTTGGCCTGTCCAACCGACCAGCCATCCAGCAGTTCGGTGGGACCCTTCTCCGGATCACCGAGATATCCCTGGGCTTCGAGGGCCGCAGTGAAACCGATGCCCTCCGGCTTCGCTCCCGACTCGATGAGCTGAGGAATGGAGTACTCGGGTTCCAGCATCACCCCGGTGGCATCGGGGGCGATCGCTCGAACCATCTGATCCTTGAGATCGGTGATCTCCTGGCCAGTCAGACTGTCGGGATCATCGGGACGAACGAACGCTCGCAGCGAGTCACGATGATCGATAGCAAAGACACCGAAACGTCGCTTGTCGTTGGTGAGATCGTCGAGCATCGAGGTGATCTCCATCATGGTCGGACCTTCGGAAGATCCCAGCCAAACCGGTCCCAGTCCTCTTCGATCCAGGTGTAGGCCTCGTGGAAGCAGGGCGGGGTGACCCGCTCCCCGTCGACGAGTTCGCCGGCCAGATAGTTGAGGAAAAACATGTGACTGCCGGGTGCCGCAGCGGTCGAATGAAAACCCTTGGTGACGATCGCACAGTCACCGTCGCTGGCGGTGAGAACCTCATCGAAGTCCTCGTCGGTTCGCCAGTTGCGATGCATGCAGAACCCATCGGCTGGGTCGAGCCGGAAGTAGTAGGTCTCCTCGAGGTACGGCGAACCGTTGAACCCATCGTGGCAGTGGGGCGGCCATCCCGACCACGAGCCGCGCGGAACGTAGACCTCATAGAGGATCAGACGCTCGGCGTCGATCGGCGGCGCAAGCACATTGTTGACCTGCCGGTACGCAGCACCACCGCCCCGCAACTCGCTGGTCATCGTGGCCGGCTCGATGATGCGGGCCGGGTAGCGCCCTTCGGCCGGGGCTGACCCGATGGCGAATTCGAACGCCTCGTCGGCGGCAAGGATTTCGATGGCGGTGCCGGGTGGCGCGTACGCAACGCGGGGCATCTCGTCGAACACGGAGGTGCGCGACAGCGTGGTCTCCATGTCGCCGACCTTGACTCTGGCCGACCCACTGAGCGGCACGACCGCTGTCTCCTGGTCAGTGAGGAGGTGATCGTGGCGCTCGCCAGGCTTCAGGCCGACGATAGCGAAACTGAGATAGGTCCACCCGGCCGACTCCGGTGTGATCTCCATCTGGATGGTCTTCGATCGGTCAGGGGTGAAGAGGTGTTCGTTCATCAGACGATCTCCGAGATCAGGACGGGGCGGCCTTCGTCCATCGAGCGCTTGGCTGCCATACCGATGACGAGGGGGGCCCGCCCATCAGCGCCACTGATGGGTGTGGGACCACCGTTCTCGACGGCGTCGACGAACGCCTCCCACTGATCGAGATAGCTGGCGGTGTACCGCTCGAGGAAGAAGTTCTGCAGCGGGGACTGCCGATACCCCTGGTCGGTGGCCAACACGGCGTTGACATCGTGATGGTTTGTCGACTGGGCCATGCCTGCGCTCCCGAACGCCTCGACCCGCTGGTCATAGCCGTACGTCGCCCTCCGGCTGATGTCGATCGTGGTGAGACAGCCGTTCTCGTGAGTGAGGACGATCACTGCAGTGTCGACGTCGCCCGCCACACCGATCTTGGGGTCGACGCGCACCCGGCCAACGGCGTACACCGACTCGACCTCGCTACCCGTGACATAGCGAGCCATGTCGAAATCGTGGATCGCCATATCGTTGAAGATCCCACCCGAGACCTCGATGTAGGCGATGGGTGGAGGGGCCGGGTCGCGACTGGTGATGGTGAGGACCTCAATGTCACCAATGGCGCCGTGGACCACTGCGTCTGCAACCGCTTTGTGCGATGGATCGAACCGTCGGTTGAATCCGATGTGGAGCGCCACTCCGGCCGCCTCCACCGCCGCCAACCCCCGGTCGACCTCGGCGATATCGAGGCTGATCGGTTTCTCGCAGAAGATCGTACGCCCGGCTTCGGCCGCCGCGACCATGCAGTCGACGTGGGTGTCGGTCGAAGTGCAGATGGCGACGGCGTCGGCGTCGATCGAGAGGGCCTCATCGAGTGTTCTGGCGGCCGGAACCCCAAGTTCGGCGGCAACCGCCTCTGCGGTCTCGGTGACCACGTCGAACACGCCGACGACCTCGGCACCGGCAACCCGACGGTGGAGGTAGTCGGCGTGCATCGAACCGATGCGGCCGCAGCCGAGTACAACAAAACGAACGGTCATCAGCGGGTCTCGCTTTCGCTGGTGGAGGAGTAGAGCGCCGGCTTCGCTGGCAGATCGACGGAGATGGCGACGCCATCGGCGGCCGCCGACGCAGCTGCCGCCTCGACGACAGCCTGCGCGGCGTAGCCATCCCATGCCGATGGGCCGCGGGCAATTCCCGCCTCGACAGAGGCCAAGAAGTCCCGCATCTCGACTCGGTAGGTATCGAGGAACGGCGAGAACCAGTCGTCGCCGATCTCCCCGGCCACCGCACCGTCGGCTCGGACCGAGGCGCGAAGCGGTTCGGAAGCCACGACATTGCCGTGTTCGGCAGTGACCTCGACCGAGACTTCATAGCCGATCGCAATGTCATCGAACTCGAGGACGGCGACCGCCCCCGACGCCAGGCGGCAGGTGGCGACAATCATCCGAGTGCCGGCACCACCGTCGACGACCGACGTCGCAACCGTGACGATCTCATCGGCCCCAAGCCACCGCACGGTGTGAATGTCGTGGATGATCGACTCGACCAGCATCTGGGGCACGGTGCGCGAGCCGTCGTTCGTGTTGCGGTGGACGCAACGGATGTGCTGCGCAGCGCCGAGACGGTCGAGCGCGGCGGCGACCTGGAGATGGCGTTCGTCGTACACCCGCATGAACCCCAACTGGATCAGCCGCCGCCCCAGAGCGACTTCGGCATCAACGATCTCGCGGGCATCGGCGAGTTCGACTGTGAGTGGCTTCTCGGCAAGTACCGGCAACCCCCGTTCAAGCCCGGCCATCACATAGCGGTAGTGGAAGCGGTCGGGGCAGGCGATGACGAGCGCGTCGGCTGCGTCGATCCGGTCCATACCCTCGGCCAGCCACTCGCAGCCGAGTTCGTTGGCCAGCGACCGGCCGACCGCCTCGTCGGGGTCGGCAACCCAAGCCAGTTCCGCGCCAGCCAGATCGACGACGTGCCGGGCATGGCACGCGCCCATTCCCCCAACACCGATCACACCGACCCGGATGCTCACGCGCCGAACCCTTTGGGAAGATCGCCGAGTTCGGGGCCGGGCCGCACGCCGGGGCCGACACCGAGGATCGTCTGATCCCAGTCGATGTCCTGCCCGGTGAGGAAGCCGCTTTCGGGTGAGCAGAGGTGAACGATGGTGTGGGCGATCTCTTCGGGCTTGATCAGCCTTCCCATCGGCTGCTCGGCCTCGGCCCGTTCGAGCCAGCCGTCCGTGGCACCTTCGTACCGGCGTTGGGTGATGTCCTCGGCCGGCGTATCCATCCAGCCTGGGTTAAGGAGGTTGACCCGCACTCGATGCCGCATCAGCGAGTAGGCCATATTCCGGGTAGCGGCGACAAGGGCCATCTTTGAGGCCGAGTACGGCAGGAGGTTGGCGTTGCCGCCGTGGCGAGCCACCGACCCGATCAGCACAATCGACCCGTCGACACCTTCACGGACCATCAGCTTGGCCGACTCCTGCGCAACGAGCGCAGCAGACCGCACATTGAGCGCCAACATCTCGTCCCACATCGCTGCGGTTGAATCCCAGACCGTGCCCCGAAAGGTGGCCGCAGCACAGTTGACGGTGGCGTGGAGCGTGCCAAACGCATCGTCGACCGCCGCAGCGCACTCGGCCGGACCATCCGCGTCGGCGAGGTCGATCGAGGTGAACTCGGCCCGGCAGCCATCGCCGGTAAGGGACGCAGCGGCGGCCTGACCCTTCTCGGCGTCGCGACCGACGAGCATCAGACCGTTCGCTCCCTTGGCCTTCAGCAGCGACGCGGTCGCATAACCAAGGCCCTGGGTCCCGCCGGTGATGAGGGCGACGCGTCCGTCGAAGCTCTGTGCTGTTCCCATTGCGGGACCTACCACCCGGCTCGCTGTTCGGTCTTGCCGTCGTCCAGTTCGGCTCGCGCCGCACGGACGGATTCGTAGGCGGAGACCTCGGGCACGCCGACCTCCCACCACGAACCACCTTCGGTCCACGCGTCCTGGTGCGTCTGCAGCGCAATGACCGTCGTACGGTCGGCCTCCTTGGCTCGCTTCCATGCCGCCTCGAGTTCATCGATCGTCGCGACCGTCTCGGCGTAACACCCCATCGCTTTGGCATGAGCGGCGAAGTCGACGCGCACTTCCTCGACGATCCTGGAATCGACCAGCAGGTTGTTGAACGGCTTGCCGCCCTGGCTGACCTGGAGTCGGTTGATGACGGCGAACCCACCGTTATCGCAGACGATGACGATCATCTTGTGGCCCGACAGCACGGAGCTGTAGAGGTCGCTGTTCATCATCAGGTACGAGCCATCGCCAACGAAGACGGTGACGTCCTTGTCGGGCAGTGCCATCGCCGCGCCCCAGCCACCAGAGATCTCGTAGCCCATGCACGAGAAGCCGTACTCACAGTCGAAGCTGTTGAGGGCCTTCTGCCGCCAGCCGTTGTTGACTTCGCCAGGGAAGCCGCCCGCTGCAGCCAACGCGAAGTCTTCCGGCCCGGCGAGCCGATCGACGACGCCGACGACTTGGGCATACGTCGGCAATGCATCGCCGTTGGCGTCGGGGGCCGCGATCTTGTCGATGTAGGCGTGGTACTGCGCAACCTCCGCCGACGCCGTGTCGCTCCACGATTCAGGCGCGGCGTAGGCACCGAGTCGACCGATGAGGTCAACGAGCGTCTCACGGGCGTCACCGATGACTGGGAGGGCCAGATGCTTTGTGGCATCGAACCGAGCGACATTGATGCCGATAATCGTGACGTCCTGGTTCTTGAAGACCGTCCACGAGCCGGTCGTGAAGTCTTCGAGGCGGGTGCCGACGGCGAGAACGACATCGGCCTCGGCCGCCAGATTGTTGGCCGCCTCACACCCGGTCACACCGATCGGGCCGGCGTAGTTCGGATGGGATGCGAGCAGTGACGCTTTGCCGGCGACCGTCTCGACGACGGGAATGTTGTGGGTCTCGGCGAAGGCTGCGAGCTCCGACTCGGCGAACGAGTAGTGCACGCCGCCACCGGCAATGATCAGGGGTTTCTCGGCCCCGGCGATCGCCGCAGCAGCCGCGTCGAGTTGATGGATGTCGGCGCGCGGTCGGGTCAGATGATGGATCTGTTCGTCGAAGAATCGGACCGGGAAGTCGTAGGCCTCACCCGCCACATCCTGGGGCAAGCCGATGAACGCCGGGCCACAATCGGCCGGATCGAGCATCGTCTGTACCGCATGCGGGAGCGAGGTCACGACCTGCTCGGGCTTCATGATGCGGTCCCAGTAGCGGCTCACCGACCGAAAGGCATCGTTGACCGTCGTCGATGGTTCACCGAAGTGTTCCACTTGCTGGAGCACCGGGTCGGGCAAGCGGCTGGCGAATGTGTCGCCGGCGATGAGCAGGAGGGGGATTCGGTTGGAGTGGGCGACGCCGGCGGCGGTGACCATATTGGTTGCACCGGGCCCGACCGACGAGGTCGCCACCATGATCTGGCGGCGACGGACCGTCTTTGCGTAGGCGGTGGCGGCGAGCGCCATGCCCTGTTCGTTCTGCCCGCGCCAGGTCGGCAGCTCCTCTCGGTGTTGCTCAAGCGCATGGCCGAGGCATGTCACGTTGCCGTGCCCGAAAATGGCGAAAACGCCAGGGAAGAGCGGCTCGACCGTTCCGTCGGGCATCACCGTCTTCTGGGCGATGAGGTACCTGACGATCGCTTCGGCGGTGGTGAGGCGGATGGTTTCCACGAACAACTCCTCTGTCAGTCGCGCGGGCTCAGCCGCTCGACGGTCTCCCACTTCTCGGACTCCCACGAGCGCAACATCGCGTCCTGCACGCTCACATAGTCGATCGCCTCGGCAAAGCCCGGCGTGTGCTGACGGCCGTTGGCGACGGACGACAAGAACTCGAACTCTTCGATGACTTTGAGGTCCTCGTAGCCGATCGGGTTGGCGTCGCCCGGCACGAAGTTGCCGTGGTACGGGAAGCGGTCACCGGAATACACCGTCTTGAACCCGAGCTCGGGCTCAGAGGCACGGAACACCTTCAGCTCGTTCATCGTCTCCAGGTTCCACATCAGCGAACCCTTGGTGCCGTACACCTCAAAGGCACACTGACTCTGCGGGCCGACGATGGACCGACTGGTCTCGAAGACTCCTCGGGCACCGTTCTCGAAGACACACATCGCACCGAAGTAGTCCTCGTTCTCCACCGTGCCGGTCGGGTCGCCGGGCTTGCCGGTGTCGTAGTGCGTGCCACCCGGTTTGGGTAGCGGTCGTTCCGGGATCTGGATGTGACCCGTTCCGACCACCTTCTCGATCCCGCCGATCAGCATGTGGGCGAGGTCGACGGAGTGGCTGAGGATGTCAGAGGACACGCCGTGGCCGGCCTCATCGAGCATGAAACGCCAGCTGAGCAACCCCATCGGGTCGGCGCCGTACATCGAGAAGAACCGACCGCGATAGTTGGTGATCTCGCCCAACTCACCGGTATCGATCAGCTGCTTGGCGTACTGCACCAGCGGGGCCCAGCGATAGTTGTAGCCGACGCCGGTGATCACACCGGCGGCCCGGGTGGCCGCCTCAATGCGGACGGTCTGCTCAGGCTTGCCACCCACCGGCTTCTCACAGAACACGTGTTTGCCAGCTTCGGCCGCGGCAATCGCGATCGGTTCGTGCAGCATGTTGGGCGCACAGATCACGACGACATCGATGTCGTCGTTGGTCACCAGGTCGTTCCAGTCGACCGAGCCATGACGGAAGCCGAAGTCGGCGACGGCCTGGTCGACCCGGGCCGCCAGGTTGTCGCTGATCATCACCAGCTCCGCGTCGAAGTCGCGGTCGGCGAACAGGGTCGGGATACGAAGGATCGATCGGGTGTGGGCCTGGCCCATCCAACCGAAGCCGACGACGCCGACTCGGATCTTCTTTCGTGCGGTCACGAGCGGTTCTCCAAGGTCTCGTAGACGTGCGGGTTGACGACATCGACCGGGCGTTCCCCGGCCAACACCTGACGGGCGTTCTCGATCGCGCCGGAGTACATGCGCACCCGGCCCTTATCCGTGGCCGAGGCGATATGAGGGGTAACAACGACATTGTCGCGGTGCAAGAGGGTGTGAGCGGGGTCGAGCGGTTCGGGCGCGGTCACATCGAGACCAGCCGCATAGACCTTGCCGGAGTCGAGAGCGTCGATCAGCGCCTGCGTGTCGATCACGCCGCCCCGTGCCGCGTTGACGATGACAACACCGTCCTGCATGCGGGCGAACGCGTCGGCATCGAGCAGGTTGCGGGTCTCATCGGTGAGTGGGGTGTGCATCGTGACCACCCGGCTCTCACAAAGAATCGTCTCGAAGTCGACCTGTTCGTACTCGCCGACCTCAACGTAGGGGTCACAGACGAGGACCCGCATGTCCATCGCCGCACACATCCGGGCGACACGGCTCCCGATCCGGCCATGGCCGACCACACCGACCGTCGCCCCGCTCAGTTCGATGCCTTCGTGGGCGGCGTAGAAGTCCTGACGGCCCGCCCGCAACCGGGCGACGTTGTTGGCGGTGAACTTGGTCGCTGCCATCAGCAGGCTCAGCGTGTGCTCTGCCGTCGAGATCGAGGGCGCGTCGGGCGTGTTGCAGACGACCACGCCCGCCGCAGCTGCGGCATCGAGGTCGACGGTGTCGAAGCCGATCCCCGACCGTGAAATCACTTGGAGCATCTCGCCCTTGGCGATTCGCTCCGCTGGCCACAATGACGCACCGGCGATCGCAGCACGGCAGGTGGGCAGTTCGGACTCGTCGGGTCCGACAACCTCCCAGTCATGACCGAACAACTCGTCGAAGCCGGGGGGCAGCGGCCGATCGATGAAGATGCGTTCAGGCATCGCCGGCTCCTAGATGAGTCTTGCCGTCGGCCGTCGCCATCGGGCAGCGGGGGTCGAGCGCCATGCCCTCCCATTCGTCTCGAACCCAGTGGTGGGCCGGATCGTCACAGAACGCCATCGAACGTTCGCCTCCAGGTCCAGCCAGCACGTTCAAGTAGTACATGTCGTAGCCGGGCGCCGCGATGCACGGCCCGTGGTAGCCGCGTGGCACGAGGAACACGTCGCCGTCGCGCACCGCCACGTTGGCGTCGATCTCACCGTCGTCGGTGTAGGTGCGGTGCATCCCGAACCCGTCTGCGGCGTGGTCGATCGTGCCCGCCTTCCCGATACGGAAGTAGTAGATCTCCTCGTTGTTGACCTCGCACTCCGGACTGTCGTCATGCTTGTGGGGCGGATACGAGGACCAGTTGCCGTCAGGGGTGAGGAGTTCGACGCACATGATCTTGTCCGCGTGATTCCACACCTCGGGGCTCGCAAAGTTTGTGACCTGGCGGGTGGCAGGCCCCGCACCGCGAACCTCGACACCAACGCCGGACGTCGGGCCGTACTTCGGGGGGAGCGCGTTGTCACAGCGAGAAGTGGCAAGGGCGACCTCACCGCCGCCGGATGCCAAAATCGAAAACACCGAGTCCCGCCCGACATACAGGAAGTCGGTCACTCGGGCGAACACCGTCTCGCGCCCATCGAGCCGAAACATCGCATCGCCGACGACGACATCGACGTCGACCGCGCTCAGGGGGAGCACGATCATCTCGTTGTCGCCTGTTTCGACGGTGCGGCTCACGCCGGCCGCAAGGTCGAGCACCCGAAGGCCCGTGTGAGCCCAACCGGCGCGATCGGGCGTGAGCACCACGGGGTCATCGCCGTTGGCGAGCGTCGGCGCAGCGAGATGAAGGTCAGCGACCGGAATCATCGTGGGTCACGCTCCTGAAGGAACTCGCCGACCTCCGGACCGGTCGGCATGTCGTCGGCGCACATCATCCGCCCGGCGACGATGGCACCGGCCGCGTTCCCGAACCGGACGGTATCGGGCAGCGACCAGCCCTCGAGCAAGCCATGGCAGAAGGCGCCGCCGAACGCGTCGCCCGAACCCAAGCCGCACACAACCTTGACCGGGTACGGGGCGAGCCGCTCTCGGATCTGCGGCGTTGCGACCATGACGCCGTCGCCGCCCAGCTTCACAATCGCTGCGTCGAGACCGCGTTCGAGCAGTCGGTCGGCTGCCTCGTCTGGATCGGAGGCACCGACCGCGACCTCGCACTCCTTGCGGTTGCCGATCGCGATCGTGACATGCTCGAGCATCGGCGAGATCGCCTGGTGGGCCTGCGCTTCGGACTCCCAGAACATCGGGCGCCAGTCCAGGTCAAGGACGGTGTGGCGTTGGCGCCCTCGCCGTTCGAGCAACTCGGTGACGGTCTGGCGGCTCCGTTCGAATGCGAAGCGGCTGGCCGGCGTCCAGAAGATACGCGCCTCGTCCACGGCCTCGAGCAACTCCGGTGTCGTCTCGATCTCCATGTCGGGAGCCGCCGGCTCCCGGTAAAAGAAAATGGTCGGATCCTCGGGTGGATCGAGTTCGGCGAACGCAAGCGGCGTCTTCAACGTCGGGTGGGTTGCGACAAACCGCGGATCGACGTTGAACGTGTCGCGGAGCGCGTCGGCGATGTAGCGGCCGAACTGGTCGTCACCGACGCGCGTTGCGAGGGCCACGTTGTGGCCGTAGCGCGCGGTCGCGACCGCCACATTCGTAGCGGTACCACCGATGGATTTTCGGAAGGTCGTGACGTCGGACATCGTCACGCCGGGTTGTTCGGCGTAGAGATCGACGCTCACCCTTCCGATCGAGAGAAGATCGAGCGACGACATCGACGATCAGCCCCCTCGACCCTGCAGGCCGCTTGCGGCGGGGCAGGGGTAGGGCTCACGTCGCCGCGGCCCACCGGTGGTCTCCTGCACCGTGCGTCGGAGGGGAGGAATTCGGTTCATGCGTTCTGAGCGGCGTCGATTTCGTGCTGCAGCGCCTCGAGCTCTGCACCACCGGCCATCAACGAAGTCAGTTCGGTCTGTGTGATCTCGCCCTTCGCGAAGTTGCCCATCGATTGGCCGCGGTTGAGGATCAGGAAACGGTCGCCAACCGGATAGGCGTGATTCGGGTTGTGGGTGATGAAGATCACACCCAGGCCGCGCTTCGCTGCTTCGACGATGTATCTCAGCACGACACCCGACTGCTTCACGCCGAGGGCCGACGTCGGCTCGTCGAGAATGAGCACCTTCGCCCCGAAATAGACCGCCCGAGCGATCGCGACCGATTGGCGTTCACCTCCGGAGAGAGTGCCGACGGGCTGCTCGGTGTCGCGGATGTCGATGCCCATCTTGGCCATCTCTTCCTTGGCGATCCGCTTGGCCTTCGTCTTGTCGATCCACTCCAGCGGCCAGATGCCCTTCGTCGGCTCAGAGCCGAGGAAGAAGTTCCGCCACACCGACATGAGCGGGACCATGGCGAGATCCTGATACACGGCGGCGATGCCAGCATTGAGCGCTTCACGTGGGTTCTTAAAGTTGACCGCTTCCCCCTCGAGCTTGAAGGTCCCTTCGGAGTGCTCGTGCACACCGGCGAGGATCTTGATGAAGGTGGACTTGCCGGCGCCGTTGTCGCCGAGCACACAGGTGACCTGACCCGCTCGGACCTCGGTCGTGACCCCCTGAAGGGCGATGATGTTGCCGTAGAACTTCGAGATGCCCTCGAGCTCGAGCAGTGGCGTGTCTGACATCTTCTGCCTCCTCGAATCAGCGGGCCGATTCGGCCTTGGTGCGGATGTAGTTGTTGGCGACCACGGCGAGCAGCAGGATCGCTCCGACGAAGACGAACCTCCAGTCAGAGTTCCAGCGGGCTGATGGGATGCCCTGCACGGCCATCGCCATGATCACGGCGCCGATTCCGGCGCCGATCGTGGAGCCATAGCCGCCGGTCAATGCCGTTCCGCCGACGACAGCAGCGATGATGTATTCGAACTCTTCACCGTCACCGGTGCTGGCCTGGATGGTGTTGAGGCGGAACGCAAGCAACACACCGACGAGCCAGGCGGCTGCCGAAACGACCATGAACAACTGTGTCTTGGTGCGGGCGGCCGGAACACCGACCTGGCGGGCCGCGTCCTTGTTGCCGCCGACGGCGAAGGTCCAGCTGCCGAACCGGGTTCTGGCGAGGACCCACGAGACCACGGCGGTAAAGCCGATGAACCACAGGATTCGGACGCTGTATTTGACGATCGAGCCGCCTTCGGCCGCTTCGGCTTCGGTCACCCAACCGAGACGGGCAACCATGCCGACCAGGATCAACACCGCAGCGCCAAGCATCAGGTTGCGAGCGAAGGCGTCAGCCTTCACGTCGGAGAAGCGACGCACATCAAAGAGCATCGTGGCGACCGCCCAGATGGCCATGACCGCAGCGATGGCGAGCATCACCGAAAAGGCTTGCGCACGGAATTTGGCCGAGGCCGACTCGCTCTGGATGAAGAACGCCATCACCACGAGCGCGAGTGAGGTCACCAGCAACAGCGCCGAACCAGTGCGGTCGTCTCGCCGACGCCCTCGGCTCGCCGCCGTGATCAAGCTGACGAAGCCGACTGCGGCCAAGGCAATGAAGATGATCGCTCGTGCGCCCTGCTCCGTTGAGAGGTTCAGGAACGCCATCATGAACAGGAGGGCGACAATGCCCGAGCTGATGACTCGAGCTCTCGCCTCGCCGAGGGCGTTGGCCACGGCAGCCGAAATCGCGCCGCCGATTGCGGAACCGACCGCGATGGCACTCGACGAGCGAGCCGACCACAGCATGGCGATCAGCGCAACGACGACGGCAATGATCAGGTTGGTGCTGCCACCAAGGTCGAACGCGTCGGAGAGATCCTCACCGTTCTGGGCGTCGAACCATGAACCGACCGCCATGGCGGCGACCAAGGCGACGAAGCCGACGATCAGCGGGGTCATGAACCCATCGGCGTCGCCGGCCGATGAGTCGCTGGCGAGTCGGGGGGCGTAGCGCCACATGCCCCAACCGAGAAAGCCGATGAGCATGCCGGCGCCGATGAGGAGTGCGCCGAGGGTGTTGCCACCCGAGCCGTCGGTGCCGTGGAGTTGCCAGACACCGACGAGTCCCAGCGCAAGCCCAACGACGACGCCGGCCAGACCGGTCGGGTTCATCGTGTCGCGGCGCCGAAAGTGGTACTCGTAGATGGCGAGGACGATGAGGGTCAGACCGGCGAGAACCCCGATCGAATAGACCCAGTCGCGGGAGTCCCAGATGTGGTCGTTGCGGACCCACTCGCCGGCGAAGACCTTGTCGAGGAGGCCGTAGCCCTTGTCGCTGGCGTTGTTGGCCTCGGCGTAGATGGCGAGATCGTCGAGCTTCCCGACCTGGATCTGGTCGACGATGAGCTTCGAGAAGCCGAGCTTGGCGCCCTTGAGAACGAAGAAGGACCCGAGCGTCACGATGAAGCTCGGGAGCGATGTTCGGTTGACGAGGAACCCGTTCCACCAACCGAGGCCGAGGGCCGCCAACAGCGAGAGTGGCAAGGCGACCCAGAGGCTGAACCCGGCACCTGCCGCATCGCCAGCAACGTCACGGACGAGCAGGATCGTGAGGATGCCGAGCGCACCGGTCGCCGCGCCCGATGAGAGGTCGAATTCGCCGCCGATCATCAAGAGGGCGACGGCAACAGCCATGATGCCAAGCGGCGCGGAAGCCTGGTCGAGGATCGACTGCGCACCGCTGGCTTGGCCGAATTTCGCGGAGACGGCCCAAAAGAAAATCCAGACGGCAACTGCGCCGATTGCTGCACCGATCTCGGGCCGGATGAGCGCACGCTGGAAGACTCCTCGGTACGCAAGCCGCTCATCTGGTTTCGAGGCCGTGGCCTCGCCTGTCGTGTCACTCATTGGTGACAACTCCCCCCACGAAGTCGTTCCTTAGTGTGGATGCCGAAGCATCCGGGTGACCGGCCGCTCTCGGGGCGAGTGCAGAACTCACCCCGAGAGCCGACCAGATCAATGGTGATGCCGATGGGGCAGGGCCTCATCGGCGATCCGTTGGGATCAGCGAGTGCCCTGAGCGGACAGCTCCTTGACCTCAGCGGCGTTGTCCGGGGTCACGAAGCCCGGACCGGTGAGCACCGGGAGACCGCCGCCAGCCTGGTTGGCGTTGGTGGCCTCAAGGTACATCAGGACGACCGGCAGGTAGCCCTGGAGGTACTGCTGCTGGTCGACGGTGAAGGCGACGTCGCCAGCCTCGATCGCATCGAGGAGCTCCGGCGTCATGTCGAAGCCACCGATGGTGAGATCGATGCCGAGGTCCGATGAGGCCGAGAGGGCCGACATGGTGATGACCGGACCGACGCCGAGGACGCCGTCGATCGACGGATCGGCCTCAAGCACGGCCTTGATGCCGTTGATCTGTTCGGTCTGGTCAGCGTCGAGACCGACGAACTGGGTGATGACCTCACCATTGAAGGTCTCTTCGAGACCCTCGCAGCGCTCGGTCAGGCCGACGTTGGACTGCTCCTGCTGAGCGCAGAGGACCTTGGTGGCGCCGAGGTCGTTGAACCGCAGGCCAGCGCCCTGACCGGCAACGTCTTCGGACTGGCCGATGTGCGACGTCGCACCAATGGTCTGGTAGTCGTTCAGGCCCGAGTTGAGCGTGTAGACGGGGATACCTGCCGCCACGGCACCCTGGAGCGGGCCGATCAGCTGGTCAGGGGATGGCAGCGACGCAGCGATGCCGTCCGAGCCTTCGCCAATGGCGGTCTCAATGTCCGTGACCATCTGGCCGGGGTCGTTGTTGCCGGGCATCCAGACACAGTTCACGCCGACGTCGGCGCAGGCGGCGTCCATGCCACGCTTCACGACCGACCAGAACGGACCGTCGTCAGAGTGCGTGATCATGTGGAACGTGAGATCACCGCCCTGGGTCTGCTCAACGGCTTCTTCGGTGTCACTGCCGGCGCCCTCGCTGGTGTCGTCGTCGTCGCTGCCGCATGCGGCGGTGACGAGAACGATGGCGAGGAGCACTGCCAGCCAACGGAAGTGCTTCTTCATGGTTTCCCCCTCCTCAGGGTTTGGGTTTGAACCGTGTTCACGACGCAGCTTCACGAGACACCCAAGGGGCTCGTGAACTGCGCATTGATAGCACGGAGGTATTCGATGCTCCGAAGAACGTCGAGCTTGGGGCCTTCGCCCGGTGCCGGTTCGGCGCCGGTGATGGCGGCGTCTTGTTCGAGGACGTACCAGCCGTTGTAGCCGGTGCGCTCGAGTTCGGTGACGACCTGGGCAATGGGCACGTCGCCGTCACCCATGGGGCAGAACATGCCGTTCTGAACCCCCTCCATGATCGTCTGCTCACCAGCAAAGACTGGCGCGGCCCGGTCGAGATGGACGTCTTTGAGATGCACATGGACGATGCGGTCTCGTGCGTCAGCGAGGAACTCGACGGGGTCGTAGCCGCCGATCATCAGGTGGCCCATGTCGAAGGTCCAACCGACGTCGCTTCGATCGAGCACGTTCTTGACGTCCTCGGGGCGTTCAATCATGGTCCCGAGGTGCGGATGGATCGCCTGGCGCATCCCGTGGGCGGCCACGATGGCCTCGACCTCGCCCAGCATCGCTGCAGCGTGGTCCCATGCGGCGGCGTCAATCTCGATGCGGGGCGCCCAGTCGAAGGTTGTGACCATCGAGGTGATGAAGAGGGTGCCGCCCGCTCCCCCCATCAACGCAGCGGCGCGCTCGGCTGCGGCGAGGCTGGCATCGCGCTGGGCAGGGTCGTGAAGCACCAGCGGAACGAACCCACCGATCATGGCGAGATCGAAGCGGGCACAGACGGCCCTGAGCGCGTCGGGTTCGTTCGGCAGGTAGCCATCGGATCCAAGTTCGGTTGCCTGGAGACCGAGCTCCTGCATTTCGGCAAGGACTCGCTCGACGGGGAGTTCAACGCCCCATCCCGGCACTTCACAGACACCCCAGCTGATCGGGGCACCCGCGACGCGATCAAGAAAGCTCACCCCACCTCCCAGTGCGGTCTCAACGCGCAACGACCCTTTGCGTTAGAGCGCTCCAATAGTTACGGTCCCGACGGAGCTTGTCAAGCGAAAGCATGTTCGACGACGATTTGTGTGGCCGGGCTGCGCAAGGGAGGGGCCATGAGCCGACCGACGATGGAGACCGTCGCTGAACGCGCTGGCGTCTCGCGTGCGTTGGTGAGCCTGGTTATGAACAACTCGCCCAAGGTGTCCGACACCAAGCGTCAGGCAGTCCTGGAGGCTGCCGCCGAGCTCGGCTACCGGCCGAACCTCCACGCCCGCAACCTGGCCCAGCAGCGCACCAAGACCCTCGGCATGATCATCAACGACATCCACAACCCGTTCTTTGC
>Ga0181594_10002584_pt1 | contig 16567 bp, 13 predicted proteins | sample 071ome_18_FD_145603 | JGI IMG/M metagenome (GOLD analysis project Ga0181594, IMG submission 145603) | Coastal salt marsh microbial communities from the Groves Creek Marsh, Skidaway Island, Georgia - 071413BT metaG (spades assembly) | ecosystem: Environmental > Aquatic > Marine > Intertidal zone... | reverse complement strand
CGGGTCAATAGCCTGGCAAATCTTCCCGGAGAGGTGTCCGAGTGGTTGAAGGAGCACGCCTGGAAAGTGTGTATACGTTAATAGCGTATCGAGGGTTCGAATCCCTCTCTCTCCGCCAGATTTATAAATAACTTATTGTTTTTATTTCAAATAATTCGACCCGATCGGGCCGATACTTCGCTCGTACCTTGTTGAAAAAATCGCCCCAGGTTACCAATTTATTTGGGTTCAATGACCTGAATGACTATAGGTTGATTCGTATTTTCATCTTTCCATTCAACAGAACGCATCTTCGGATAAAGGTAACTGACAAGGGTTTTGTGGCAGTCAAGACGGACGGACAGAGCCACTAAAACGTCCTGCGCAAGCTCAGCAAGTCCAATCACTGGATCATAGCTGGGGTAATTATCGTTAAGCCTTTCGATCAAAGCAGCGCGATTCTCGTTCGGTGTGCCCTGCTGGCGCGGCCTGTCTTGTAACCCATGGCCATCTAATTGCCTCCAATTTTTCCAGTTATTTTTATGGACGCTGTCAACTGAGCCATTCAATATCAGGGAGCTTCAGGCGGCATTCTGTCGTTGATATAGGTCTCAATCTGCTCTGATGTTTTTCTTTCGGCATCAAGGGATCCGCCCTCCTCCCTAAAGAAGCTGCGATAACCGTGCCGAAGTTTCAGTTAATGACGGCCTCCCTCAGGAAACCTAAAGCAGGTCTCCCCCGCCTCTCAACCAAACTTCTCCTCATTTTCCTTTTTCCGAAACAACACCATTCGCCGGATTAGCTTCTCGGGCAATGGTTGATCAAAAGGAAATTGAACAGACCCCTTACCTCTTTTGTATCCGTTCAGTTCAGATTCGAAGGCGGTGTGCGCTGAGGGCGTCGCATAAAAACCGATATGCCGGTCGTGACAACCAAAATACACCAACGGTTTTCCAAACGTTTTGAACGCGGGCATATGGTAGCTGATGGATTCGCTCGCCTCAGGCGCTACTTGGTTAATAATCCGCCGAATACGCACCATTCTGGATTTTGCTGGCTCGGTAGCATCCTCAATGTAGTCATCGATGGTCGTGCTCTTGGTATGTTTCACTTCGCCTCCTCTGGGTAGCGCTGTGCGAACTTTGGCGAAAGATGTTCTCCCCGCATCGATCAAGTCAACGCTGAACTTTAAGCCGGGGCAATGACGCATTACCTACGCAGGCTGAGCGACGCACCACAAAAAAAGGGGCGAAACGCCCCTCTTTTAGCAAGTACTGAACCTCATGCGTTACTCCATGAGTTCAGCGATTTCTTCCTCGTCAAAGCCCTTGGCGATCAACGCTTGTTTGAATTTTTCGAGCGCACTTCGCTCAATGCTTCTAGCCTGCGCAGTCGAGACACCGAGCTGCTCCGCGACTTCCTTAAGCGTACAGTGATATTCGATTTGCATGAGCTTTCTTCATCCTATCTCTGGGTCAGGTTAAAAAGGTCCAAAGGCTGCCTTCGTTTATACCTCTTTTGAGTCGTCGCCGAGCCTTTAGTTCCCTATTACTTCAATCTACGCAAAAACATGGGTCTGGGATGAACCCTCGAAAGACCTAAAAGCGCTCTTTTCACCTCTAGGTGAACTAAGCATCGAGCGGCTTTCCCAGCGCCGCAGCGTCTTCCTCATACTTGGCATAAGAATTCTTCATGGTCGCTGAATTCAGAATCACCTCAGCACAGAGCACTTTGGATTCAGCATCGATCACTCGGGTCAAAATCCAGTTGGATTCTGTACGCTTACTTTCAGACAACGCAATGATTTCTCGCTCGAGTAAATAAGGTTGGTCAACAAAGAGCGGCCCGTTGATCAATTTCACCTCTTGTGCCGCAAAGAGGCCAACGGCCGGGCCCCTCGTTCGAAACCCGGCTTGATGGCTCGTGTACTGAACCAACACCGAAATCATCTCCCACGGAATTATCGGGCGTCCCCACGGCGATGCCTTCGCGCCCTCTGACGTGTAATAGGGGTGCATTTCAGTGATGGCACTCAGTTTTTGCGCCAAGGTGAACGGGTAAAGATCGCCCATATGTTGATCAAACGTCATCTGAGCAGCTTCCGGGTTTCCGGCCCCTTGCTGCCCCACCACGAGATCCGCGAGGATCACCAACTGGTCGCTGGGCGTGAGCCGCGCGCGGCGCATATCGAGCTCAGTATCACCATACTCAGGGCCTAGGCTTGCCGTCCCCGTGAGCACCGGCGTGCCGTCGCGCTTTTCCGCACCGATACGCGTGCTGGTCGAGCCTCGGGATGACGGCTCAACAAATGCACGGACTTCTTCTCCCTCGACCACCATGTTCTGGTAATGCGCACTTATGCACCCTCGCTCGAAAAACGCATCGCCAAATTGGGCCTGCAAGAGGTGAACGAACTGGCTGAAATGCGTTGGACCCTCAATCGGCGCCCCCGCAAACCCCAGGCCCTCTGCCATCTTGTCGTCATGAATGGATAGGTGCCCATCATATTCCTGATGGGCCAGCATCTGCCTGGGATGGCGAAACTCGCTGAAGATTGCGCTCATCTAAGTCCTCCTTTTCAAGCCCCATCATAACGCGATTGCTATATAGTGACCCCTCGACTCGCTATTCATTGGGATAAAAAGGACACGATGAAAGATTTATTCTCAGTCTCAGGTAAGACGGTGCTGGTGACGGGCGGCTCACGGGGCATCGGCGAGATGATCGCTGCTGGTTTTTTGGCCAATGGCGCCAAGGTCTACATCAGCTCTCGAAAGGCCGATGCCTGCCAAGCCGCCTCCGAGAGACTCATGACGGCCTATGGCGGCGAATGTATTCCCATACCCGCCGATTTATCGAAGCTAGAGGCGATTAAGATATTTGCCGACGATCTCAAAAACAGAGAAGCGAAGCTGGATGTGCTCATCAACAATGCGGGCGTCGCCTGGGGTGCGCCACTTGCTGAGTTTCCTGAAGCCGGCTGGGATAAGGTCATGGACACCAACGTCAAAGGCCCGTTTTTCCTAACGCAGCAGCTGCTGCCCATGCTTGAGGCTGCGGCAACTTTTGAGGAACCGGCTCGCATTGTGAACGTCGGCTCCATTGACGGCATCAAGACCCCGGTATTTGACAACTTCTCCTACGGTCCCTCGAAGGCGGCGATCCATCATTTGACCCGCGTTTTGGCCGCTCACCTCATCAAGCGCAATATTATTGTGAATGGCATTGCGCCCGGACCCTTCCCCACCTGGATGTTATCGACCGGTGTTGGCGGAGGGGGCGATGTGGACAATACCGATTGGGATGCCGTGGGCAAAGGCAATCCGCGGGGGCGCGTTGGCACAGCCGAGGACATCGCGGGCCTTGCAATCTTTCTAAGTTCAAAAGCGAGCGGTTTCACAGTGGGCGACGTCATTACTTGCGATGGCGGCAGTGTCGTGTCCTAGGCAGCGTCGAAGAATCGATGTTTCGGCATGGCGCGTTCTGTGCGATGCTCGCTGGGAACGTTTCGTACTGAATCAACCTTTTTGCAACTCGAATGGATGTGGAGATAACTCATGAGTGAAGAACAAGCAGTCATCGTTGAACGTCGGGGCGGCGTGATGGTTATTACCCTGAATCGGCCGGACGCCATGAATGCCATCAACGGCGCCCTATCCAATGGGCTTTGGAATGCCGTTCAGGAACTGGATTCGGACGACTCGCTCGTCGCCGGCGTCATCACTGGCAGTGGTCGAGCCTTTTGTGCCGGCATGGATCTTAAAGCGTTCGCCCGCGGTGAGGACATTGGCCCCCTCAATACGTTTGTGCGATCAGGCGCGAACAAGCCCCTGATCGCAGCGGTGAATGGGTTCGCGCTCGCAGGGGGCTGCGAAATCATGTTGACCTGCGATTTAATCGTCGCCGCCAAAGGTGCCAAGATCGGTATTCGCGAAGTCAAAGTCGGCTTGTTCGCGGCCGCAGGTGGCGTCTTCCGACTCCCCGCTCGGGTCGGCTATGCCAAAGCAATGGAAATGGCCTTAACGGGCGAGCCCATCACGGCTGAAGAAGCGATGGACGCAGGCATGCTGAGCGCGCTCACAGAACCTGGCGAAGCGCTGGATGCGGCCATCGCCTTGGCTGAACGCATTGCCGAAAATGCGCCTCTAGCCGTCGCGGCCTCAAAAACGCTTGTCCGCGCAGCCTCCATGGGGGTTGAAGAGGATAAGCTTTGGGAGATGCAGGTACCACTTCAAAAAACCGTCTTCAGCTCTAACGATGCCAAGGAAGGGCCTGTCGCTTTTGCAGAGAAACGCGCCCCGAATTGGACGGGCACCTAGCCTTCAGCATTGGCGGGTTGATCCACGGGTTTTGTGTTTTTTGATTTGATCCGTGTTACTAGAAAGGGGCTTCGGCCCCTTTTTTGTTTTTAAATTCATTCTCTCCCAAGAGGCCGAAGGCGCAGCACACAAAGTGAGCAAGTCAGGTTAGGGTTCATAGGAAAGTTTGTAATCACTAAAGTCAAAAGGCTTCAAACAACAAGACCAGGCGAAACGACTGAATGTAGGGTTAAACTCGTTATGGTGAGCAAAACACCCCACGACCGAAACCGGAACAAGGAGAAATCATGAACCCAGAGCAAGTGGCGTTAAGCGAGATTGATGTCAGCCGACCTGAGCGATTCAAAGAGGACTCTTGGCGCCCCTGGTTTGCGAGGCTACGAAAAGAAGCCCCCGTTCACTATCTTGAGGACAGCGTGAATGGCCCCTATTGGTCGGTGACGAGTCACCAACTGATCAAGGAGGTTGACACCAACCATCAGGTATTCTCATCGGAGAAAGGCGGCATCGCGATCGTAGATCCGTATGTCACGGAAGCGAACCAAATACAGGGCCAGAGTTTTATCACCATGGATGAACCCCAACACATGGTGCAGCGGTCTGCGGTGGCACCCAGTGTTGCGCCTCGCAACCTCGCTGAGCTTGAGCCTCTCATTCGAGAGCGAGCCGCTGACATTCTCGATCATTTACCCATTGGCGAAACCTTCAACTGGGTGCAGGAAGTGTCCATCGAACTCACGGCGCGCATGCTCGCCACCTTATTTGGCTTTCCGTATGAGGATCGGCGCAAGCTGGTGCACTGGTCGGACCTGGCCACTGCGGTGCCTGAGGTGACAGGTGATGATTCCATCGACATGAAAAGTCGCTATGAGGAATTAATGGGTGCAGCGGCCGCGTTCTACCAGCTTTGGGCGGAACGCGCCCAGGAACCGCCGAAGTTTGATCTCATCTCGATGCTTATCCATAACGAGGCAACATCTAAGCTCAACGAGAACCCTGAGCAGTTCCTCGGCAACATTCTGCTCTTGATCGTTGGCGGCAACGACACCACTCGGAATTCAATCTCTGGCGGCGTGGTAGCTTTGAATCAGTATCCAGAGGAGTACCAAAAGCTGCGCGACAACCCAGGGCTCATCCCAAACATGGTGTCAGAGATGGTGCGCTGGCAAACGCCCGTGATCCACATGCGGCGTACCGCGCTCAGCGACTTTGAACTCGGCGGAAAATCGATCAAAGCGGGCGATAAAGTGGTGATGTGGTACTTGTCTGGGAACCGCGATGAATCGGTGTTTGAAGATCCTGATCGGTTAATCATTGATCGTAAGAATGCCCGGGCCCACGTATCCTTCGGCTTCGGTGTGCATCGTTGTATGGGCAATCGGCTGGCGGAGATGCAATTGCGCATTCTCTGGGAAGAAATCATGAAGCGGTTTCGCCATATCGAGGTGGTCGGCGATGTGGAGCGGCTGCCCAATAACTTTATTCGTGGCATCAAGGATGTGCCCGTGAGGTTGCATCCGCTGTAGGCCTCGGTCTCGGGCATTAAGTGCAGAATCTAGGAGCATAACGGAAGGCATCATGATCAAGAAAATACTCGTCTTCTTCAGCCTCGCACTGCTGGTGCTTGCGGTCGTGATCAGCATCAGAACATGGCTTCATCAGCCGGATACTCGAGAAGTTCAGGACGTTGTTGCAATTGATTTGGATGAGGCCGCCATTGCAGGGCGCCTGGCCGAAGCCATTCGTTTTAGAACAGTGTCCAATCAGAACGTGAATGATCTCGATGCCGAGGCGTTTCAGGGCTTTATTGAATGGGTTGCCCTCAGCTACCCGTCAGTTCACGAGACGCTAAGCCTTGAGCGATTTGGGTACACCCTACTCTACCGCTGGCAGGGCCGCGATCCGAGCCTGCAACCCGTTCTCCTCACCGGACACTATGATGTCGTGCCCGTGATCCCTGGTACCGAGGCCCAATGGCAGGTGGCACCGTTTGCTGGCGAGATAGAGGATGGCGTCATTTGGGGCCGGGGTGCGCTAGATGACAAAAGTGGTGTCATCGGCATCCTTGAAGCGGTGGCCTACCTCATCAATCAAGGTGCGCAGCCCGAGCGCACGGTCTATCTCAGCTTCGGTCACGATGAGGAAGTGGGTGGCGGTCGCGGTGCAGGGGCCGTCACTCAGCACTTGCGCACTGCGGGTATTCAGCTGGCGTGGAGCCTAGACGAAGGCTCATTCTTGTTCGATGGCTTGTTCCCCGGTGTCGAGCCGCTGATGGCACCGATCAATGTCGCAGAAAAAGGCAGTTTGACACTGGATGTCGTGGCCCTTGCCGCGGGCGGTCACAGCTCGATGCCTCCCAGTACCACGGCGGTAGGCAAACTCGCCAAGGCAATAACCAAACTGGAATCGAATCCTGTCCCGGGCGGGCTTTCGGGATTGTCCGGCGCTATGTTTGATGAAATCAGTCGCCATATGCCTTTCGGTCAGCGGCTTTTATTTGCCAATACTTGGTTATTTTCAGGGGTCATTGATTCCGTTCTGAGCGAAGTGACTTTTGCCAATGCCATGCTTCGCACCACCACGGCACCCACGATGCTCTCTGGAAGCGTGAAGACCAATGTGTTGCCCATTGAGGCCATCGCAACCGTCAACTTTCGAATTCATCCCCGGGACTCGGTTGAGAGTGTCACGGCTTATGTGAGCGATCTGCTCGCTTCTGACGACCTCGAGATTCGCCCTCGCGGTGGCGTCAACGCCTCAGCCGTCTCGAGTTGGGAGAGTGCCGGATATAACGCGATTCAAAAAAGTCTAAGTGAAGTACACGGAGACATTGTTTCCATGCCCGGCCTCATGATTGCCGGGTCTGATAGCAAGCACTATGGCCAAGTCGCGGATGATGCGTACCGCTTCAATCCTTTCACCGTCACGCAAGCCGATCTCACTGGATTTCACGGCACCAATGAAAGAATCTCTGTGAGCAATCTGGCCGATGGCGTTCGAGCCTATATCCGCATTCTGGTCAATGGCGCTGGGGCCCATTAACGCCCTGTTTAGCAGGGTGGTCAGCAGAACGCTGAGCGACACTCGATTGCTACTATCAGGCCAGTGCTTAAAGCGAGTCATCGATCCTCAACGTATTCATTAGATTCTGCCCAGCTTAAGATTTCGCGAGGCAGAGCAAAGCGCGGCGCCTCTGAGCGCCTGGACGCGATAAGCCGTGCGAATATTGCGCCAGACGCGCTCCGCGGACCAGGTTTTCTAGCAACCCATCGAGAGACCCTCTAAGATTCGCGCATCCACAAGTGGGCGATCACCATGCGCGATCGACGAACCAAAATTATCTGTAGCATCGGCCCAGCCACACACAGTTTTGAGCAGCTGAAAAAACTGCACGATGCGGGAATGGACGTCGCGCGCATCAACATGTCGCACGCGAGCCACGAGGTGGCTGCCGAAATCATCCACTGGCTCAAAACACTGAATCGTCAGGTTCGGTACCCCGTACCGGTGCTGCTCGACACCCAGGGCCCTGAGATCAGAACAGGTGAGCTCGAGACGCCCATGACCTTGGACCAACATGAAGAGGTCTGGCTCAGCGTCACTGAGACAACGAAAAAGAAAAACCGCACGATCACGGTGAACTACCCTGAGCTCATCGACATCCTGGGAATCGGTCAACGGGTGACCTTAGACAACGGCTTGATCAATCTCGAAGTCATCGAGAAATTAGACCGTCAGCTTCGATGTTTAGTCATCGATGGCGGCGTGCTAAGCAGCCGCAAGCACGTGAATCTGCCCGGCGTCCACGTGAACCTCCCCTCAATCACCGACAAAGACCGCGAAGACATCGCCTTTGGTCTCGCCCAAGACATTGACTACATCGCGCTCTCCTTCGTGCGCGAAGCGAGCGACGTTGACGCCTGCCGGGCGCTGCTCGGTCGCAAGGCCAACAACATCAAAATTATTGCCAAGATCGAGGATCAAGAGGGCGTCGCCCACATCCACGACATCGTGCGCACGGCGGATGGCGTTATGGTGGCGCGCGGTGATTTAGGCATTGAGACCAACATTGCAGACCTACCCAACATCCAGCGACGCATCGTACATTCCGCTGCACGCTGGGGTCGTCGCTCGATTGTGGCGACCCATATGCTCGAATCCATGATCGATCATCCCATCCCCACCAGAGCGGAAGTCACTGACGTTGCGAACGCAATCTATGAAGGAGCCGATGCCATCATGCTGTCCGGGGAAACCAGCATTGGTAAATACCCGGTGCGATGTGTGGCACAGCTCAATGCCATTGCCGAACGCACCGAGCTTTGGCCAGGGTTGGGTTATGAGAAGGATTTGGAGCCTGCAGGCGACAAGCAACACATCGCCATCAACGCAGTCTCGCTAGCCGAAGATCTCAATGCGGCTGGGGTGGTGGTGATTACGCGGCGCGGCATCACGGCCGATCTCGTCACCAATGCGCGGCCAAGCAAGGTTCGCGTGTTCGCCTTTACGAACCACAGCCAAACTCGGCGGCGGCTGGCGCTGAATCGCGCCGTTTACGCGCACCGAATTGAATTCAGCAAAGAGCCGGAGAAAACGTTGCAGCGGGCGCTCTCCATCTTGAAGTCAAGAGAAGGCCTCAATACGGGCGACAAGGTGGTGGTGATCTCGGACGTCTTAGCTGAAGGGAATTCGGATGCTATTCAGCTACGGCACCTGGACTAATCACGCCGTAGCATCTGCTCACTCACTCAGCAGGTTCATCACGCTCAGCTTGTTCCAATCAAAAAGAATTCAGGGCAAGATTTACCCAGTAAATAGGGCTGCTTATTCAACCGGTGAAAAAAAAATGCCTCCAAACACTGGTCCTAACCGCGATACTCACGGGCACGACATCACTCGCATTGGGACAAGACTCTTTTTCTTGGGATGTGGATGGCGACGGCAAGCAAACCCCGCTGACTGATGGCCTGCTCGTTATCCGTTACCTTTTCGGATTCACTGGGCCATCACTCATACAGGGTGCAGTGGACGATCAAGCGCTCAGGCAGGATCCTACAGCGATCTCGGCCTATCTCGACGACAATCAGGCGCTCCTCGATGTGGATGGTGATGGGAAAGCCGCGCCACTCTCAGATGGTTTGATCGTCATCCGCTATCTTTTTGGGTTCAGCGGCGAATCATTGATACAAAACGCGCTGACGCAGAATGCCTCCAGAACCACGTCTAATCTGATCGAGGCATATCTTGCTTCTCATTCCACTGAAAGCAGCGGGAATGGCGGCAATGAACCAACCCCTCAGTCAAAAACGCTCTTCGAGACAGATATCTCAGCACTACTGCTTAGTCGATGCCTTGGCTGCCATTATGAAGGAGGCCCCGCAACGGCGACCCCGCTGCGTTACGTTCCTCAATCCGACCCAGACTATCTCACCAAGAACTACGACGTACTGGTCAACTACATCACTGCGAATACAAGTAGAGGAGAGACTTTGCTGGCCAAAGCAAGCGGAGGCACAGCCCACGGCGGCGGCCCAGTATTAGACAGCAGCAAAGATGAATACGCCGCGTTAAGTCGGTTTGTAGATTTAGTCACCGAGGAAAAGAGTGCCGGCGAAAATGACTCTGAACCCGTGTCGAACGCGCACACCACGTTTTTCAAATCCTCTAAGCTACTAGCTGCAGATGCCACCCTTCGCCGTGCGACCATGCTGCTCCTTGGACGCAACCCCTCTCCCGCCGAGCGTGACCGTTTGGGTGAGGGCGCGAGCCAAGATTTGCGTGCCGCTATTCGTATGGCAACCCAAAGCCCTGAATTTCATGAATTTCTCATTCGAGGGGCGAACGACAGACTCTTGACGGACGCCTTCGTTGAGGGCATTCCAATCGAACAAGCCTCGATTGAGGGCAACGGCTTCTACCCTTTGGGTACCAATGCGCACGCAAACGCACAAGCTAAAGCCGGCGAACGTTTTTTTCACTGGCCAAAATACAACCATTGGCGATGGGGCCTAGCGAGGGCACCGCTCGAACTTATTGCGCATATTGTCGACAACGACCTGGACTACAGAGAGGTGCTGACTGCCGATTACACCATGATGAACTATGCGGTGAATGACTTCCTAAATGGGGGCGCTGAGTTTGATCCTGTCGATCCCGAGACGTTTACCTACTGCCAGTCTCAGCCCGATGAGCCCTGCTACGACCACCGGCAATTCAAACCCGCGAAGAACAAGGGCCAGTCACTCTTGACGGAAGACCTCCAAGTCATGGAAACGGAGTTCCAATCGCAGCGCATTACACAGCACGCAGATTTTATCCAGTATCCACACGCAGGGGTCCTCAACACACAGGCGTTTCTTAATCGCTATCCCAGCACCGAGACGAATCGAAACCGAGCGCGCGCCAGATGGACCTTCTATCACTTTCTTGGGATAGATATTGAGAAATCTGCGCCGCGAACCACAGACCCGGTCGCACTCGCTGATACCGACAATCCAACCTTGAAAAATCCAGCATGCACCGTATGTCACCAGGTTCTGGATCCTGTGGCGGGGGCTTTCCAGCATTATGGGGATGTTGGCTACTACAACGAGTCTTGGGGTGGGCTAGACGCGCTTCCATATAACTATAAGTCCGCGGTGCCTGACCCAGCTCAAAGTCCAACTTTTATCGATGGCAAAGAGTTCGTCGTCGAGAACGAAGAATTTGGCCCTGTCTTCGAGACAACTTTCGACAGTCCCGCCCAGACGGTCTACATCCGTGTGGAATTCACCAACGATTATGCGGATGAAGGGGGTGACCGAAACGCGTTTTTTGATTCCTTGAGTTTGGAGGGCGCCTCTCAAAGCCTGACCATCGAGTTCGAGAATCTACCCGAAGGCTGGCGCTCGCACGGCTGCGGAGGCCCTCAGTGGCAGGCCTACGGCCAATATTGTCAGGGTGGTGTGGTGTTTCCAGTCGATCTTGATAACTCAGGCGAATATACCCTGCAATTGAAATTGAGAGGCGACCAATACGGCGGCGACCCTGTTCGTGTATTGGTATCTGTAGACTCCGATGCCTTAGGGCCTGACGCACTCAGATATGCAGAGGGTGATACATGGTACAAGGACATGCGCCTGCCAGGATTTCTTTCGAGCACCGTAGCTACGGGTGAACCCAGCCTGCAATGGTTGGCTGATCAATTGGTCAAGGATCCCTGGTTCGCGGAAGCGGCCATCAAATTTTGGTGGCCGAGCCTCATGGGCACTGAAATCGTCGCCGCGCCAGAAGTCATTGATGATGAGCAATTTGATAACAAACTTGCCCTATATGAGGCTCAGCAAAGCTATATCAAAGACATGGCCGGTCAATTCAGCGTAGGCATTGCTGGAGGTGTCCCCTTTAATGGCCGCGACTTGATCATTGAGCTTTTAGTCAGTCCTTGGTTTCGGCTGATCGAGCTTGCCGAACCCGATGTCGCGGCAAACCCATTAGGCGGTCGTAGACTGCTCACGCCAGAGGAACTCGAGGCAAAGTTTCAACAACTCTCTGGCTTTTATTGGGGCAATGCCAACGATGAATTTCAGGAGTGGCACATCAGCGGCCGTTACACTCGACTTGCTGAAGAATTCCAAATTCTGTACGGAGGTATCGACTCGCGCAACGTAACTAAGCGCACCGAGCAAATCACGCCACTCATGTTCAATATTGCGGAGAAGCTCGCGCTGGAAACCGCTTGCGAAGTTGTCATCCGCGATTTTCAAGCAATGCCCGAAGCTCGCCGAATTCTAAAACGCGTTGATGCGCTTACGACGCCAGAGCGCACCTTCCTCGCACGCACCCGAGCGGATATTCCCTCTTCGGCCTTTGATACTGTGATTGAGTTCAGCACAGCCCTCAGCGCCGGCGAAGTTTTGGTCCACGTGAGCTTTTTGAACCACTTCGGAGACGAAAATGGCTCTCGTAATGCACGATTCGATCAGTTGGTTCTTGTCGCGCCTGACGGCGCCGAGACCATCATCGAATTTGAATCACCACCCTCGGGCACGCAAATAAACGGCTGTGGCCATACGGACGAGACGTACCATCAATTGAGCTGCAATGGGAGCATTGAAGTTCCGATCCCCATTAGCGTCAGCGGCGATTACTCTATCCGCTTGGTCGCTGCGGGGGAACAGTACGGCGATGAACCCGTCAAAGTTGCGCTTGCACTCACCGATAGCGATTCCGGTGAACCGAGCCTCAAAGCGCAAATTGTCGATCTCCACCACCAGCTTCTTGGTGAGGTTTTGACCATCGATCATAAGGAAATAGCAGCGACTTATGAATTATTGCGGGACTCTTTTATTTCGCGGAAATCTGATGGGTTGAATCGAGTTGATGAGTGGCCCAGCCAATCCTGCCCCAATCACGCATGGAGGGATACCAATCTCAACGGAGAAGATCCTTCCTACATGAAGGGTTCATGGATCAATGTGCTGACCTACCTGATGACGGATTTTCGCTTTTTACATGAGTAACGAGGCGGAAACATAAATGAGAAAGCCATGAAGCGAAGAACATTCATTCAAGCATTAAGCGCTGCCGGCGCCCTGGGCTTCATGGGTCCTGACGCAGCAAAAGCATTGGTGCCTAACGGCTACACAGGCCCTCTGCTTCTGCAGGTGCAAGCTGACGGGGGATGGGATGTCACCAGCTATTGCGACCCCAAGACCAATCAACCCGGAGCGCCGATCATCACCAATTGGTCAAAATCGCTTGAGCCCGGTCAAGCGGGCGGTATTACTTACGCCCCGTTCGCGAATAACGAATGGTTTTTCAAACGCCACCATCAGCGCATGTTGGTCATTAATGGTATCGATCTTCAAACGAACTCGCACACCACAGGTGTGCTTCACAATTGGAGTGGGCGTAACGCTGAAGGCTACCCTAGCTTGACTGCACTCTTTGCGGCTCATCACGCCCCCGATGTCCCCATGCCGTACATCAATTTCGGGGGGTTTGGTGCCACGGAAAATGTCATTGGCTTTACGCGTCTCCAAGATAATCCTGAACTACTCAAGAGCGTGCTCGACCCTAACCTTAATTTCTACCATCGACCGAACGAGCATTGGGATTACGAAGGCCCCGTCACCCTCCGACGAAATGAGGATCTTAGCCTCATTCAGCGTTATCGCAGTCATCGGCAAGAGCGGTTGACTTCGAGCATTCCTGCACAGACCCGGGAGTTCAACAATCTAAATGCCTACATTGATGCTGTTCAAAACAGAGAGCCACTGAGACAGTTCTCGCCGTATCTGCCTGATGAGGAGGAAACCGCAGCGCCGATTGAAATGATGCATACCAACCTCAAGGCGCAAGTTCAGATCATTAGCGCCGCATTCGCTGCAGGCGTGACCGGCGCCGCCGATTTGCAATTGGGGGGATTTGATACTCACGACAAACATGACGATCTCCATGCACCCTTACTAACTTACTTGAACGAGTCGATTGACCTTATCTGGCAGCTGGCGGAGCAAGGGGGTTATGCTGATCGACTCACGGTTGTCATCGGTTCCGATTTTTCAAGAACGCCCCATTACAACTCACAGGATGGTAAAGACCATTGGCCCATCGGTTCAGTGATTGTCATGCAAGATCATCCTTCCTGGGGAAGTCAAAGCGTCGGGTTTACTGATGAAGGGCACAATGCTTTACGAGTAGACCCAGCAACCATGTTGAAAGACGCCAATCAAGGAACGATCTTGTACCCCAAGCATGTGCATCAAACACTGCGGCGCTTGACGGGTCTTGAGAACACCGCTTTGGACTTCAACTTCCCTTTCAGAAGCACACCGGTACTGCCCATTTTTGATGCCTAAATCTTCGGCATTTAGCTGAGCCCTAGCCCCTTAACCTAGGCGCAATCAAGACGGAAAGGTTGTGCCAGCAACATCGTCTGAGCGCTAATGCGAAATTCGGAATCTCTCGATCTGGATATCGTCCTCACCAATGTCCGCGAAGTTGTCATCCACGCGACCTTTGATGTAATCCCTCCAAGTGAAAGGCCGATACTGAGGCGTGGTATCTGACAGCGCGGGCAGTGGCTCGAGCACGGCCTCTCGGTCAGGGTTAAAAAAGTAAGGCGTGCTGAACCGCCCGGAACAACCGATGTCGCGCATAGGCAAGACTCTGTGCACCGCTGCCCGATAGACGTCATTACTCCAAACCTGCATGGCATCGCCCAAATTCACGACGATGGTGCCGGCCTCCGGCGTGACATCAAGCCAGCCTCGCTCAGCTGAAAGGGTTTGTAATCCGCCGCTCATATCCTGAACAAGTAGCGTGAGAATGCCAGGGTCGGTGTGATGATGCAGCGCCATATCGCCGAGCCCCATGGTTTCAGCCTGCTCCTCAACCGAGAGCGGGTCATTCGGCGGGTAATAATTGAGCCGCACCGTCGATGTTCGCGCGTCGCCCTCTGGCAGCATTGAATCTTCTTCTGGCGTGGCACCGAGCGCGCGATACACCTGAGTAAGCGTTCTAGCAGCCACCTCGCTCGCCGCATCGAAAAAAGCATCCATCGCTTGTCTAAATTCGGGCTTGGCCGCGGGCCATTGATTCAAATCGCTGCCATCGGCTCTCGATTGCATGTAATCGAACACCTCTTTGAGGTCCCGTCGCCGTTTGGTGAGCTCGCGATCGTAATACCCAAGGGGAACCGACTCTGTGCGCTGCACCTGCCTTTTTACGACGCTGGGTTCGGCAAAAAATTCTCTGGATGCCGCCCACATGCTGTTGATCGCCTCGTCTAACCCATGGTGACTGAGCAAAAAGAACCCATGTTCTCGGCAAGCGGCGTCGAGCTCCGAGAGCCCCTCACCTGTGGCTTCGATGTGTTTAAGGTTAATGGTAGGAATCATGCGTTCTCACTTTTGAGAATGAAGACAATGCGGCGTCGCCGCGAGCTTAACAGGTCTGATGCCAGGCCACCGAGTTTAGTGACCACAGCACTAGGCCTTAGCATCGGTTTATGACTTTTTTTGGTTTTGGTTTCGATTTCGGTTTCGTTTTTGGTTCCTGCTACGCCGCTTTCAGCATACGCTGCATTGATACCCGGAACCTGAGAGTATGCACGCGAAAACATTAAAAGCGGATGAACCCCTCACTCTCCAGTCAGATCGGCTTTAGGCGAATTCATTACTTCTGCGCAGCTGATTCCGCCTCACGTTCACCGAGCTTTGCAGCGAAGTCTCGAGATGCTTTTTTTTGGCGCTAACTCTGAGAGATTCAAACACTCGGTCGTTCACTTCTTCACGATTCAGAGCCTAAAACGGCTAAAACTGGCGACCACCAGTCTGACCTTGTCAAAACAAGGCAGTCAGTCGAAGCGCTAGGCGTTCAGCCTACCTCGATGCCCCCAGAGGCTCGGCGCATGATGAACCGAGGGTGTCCATACCCCTCTAATTTCGAGCCCGTCACACCCGTACTCGATGTCAAAGCCTGAGGGGGTCTGCATGTAAAAACTCACCATCAGGTCATTCGTGTGTTTACCCATCGAAGACGAAATCGGCACATTTGCGTGTTGAACAATATCGAGCGTACTCCCTACGTCGTCCAACGATGCTGCCTGAATCATGATGTGGTTCAAACGCTTTGGCGCCGGGACGGGCGCGATCGCCAGGGTGTGGTGCCGAGGATTGCAGTGCATAAAGGTCAATCGTACCTGCCGCCCCTCAGGACCAAGGAAAATATTATCCGACAGGTTGAATCCCAAGCCATCCATATAAAATTTAAGTGCCGCCGCTTCGTCGGCCGCAGACAGGACGATGTGGCCAAGCCCCATATCTCCTGTGATAAAACCGCCATGGGGCCTCGGCGGGGTAAACGGCCCCCTACCCTCTCGCGCACCCACATAGAGTTCGACTTCTAGGCCAAAAGGATCATTACAGCACTTGATGGCGTCCACCTGCCGCGATCGGCACAGATCAGCATCGCCATCACGAACGGCTATTCCCATACCTTCAAGGTGCGCGCCGAGGGCGTGCAAATTGCCCATAGAATCGACTTCAAAGCCTAAACAGACAACATCGTCTTCACCGCTTGGCCTGAGCCTGATTCTCGATGCTTTTTCATCGTATCGAAGGTCGAGACCGCCCTCATGCTCCACCGCCTCAACACCTAAAATGTTGATCGCATAAGCGCGCCACGCTTCAATGTCGGAAACTCCAATCCCCAGATAACCCAATGCATTAACGGATGTCATGGCAACCTCTTCTACTTTTGTCATCATCCATAGTGATGGTTTT
>Ga0181594_10002580_pt1 | contig 16587 bp, 14 predicted proteins | sample 071ome_18_FD_145603 | JGI IMG/M metagenome (GOLD analysis project Ga0181594, IMG submission 145603) | Coastal salt marsh microbial communities from the Groves Creek Marsh, Skidaway Island, Georgia - 071413BT metaG (spades assembly) | ecosystem: Environmental > Aquatic > Marine > Intertidal zone... | reverse complement strand
TGTGCAGGAACAGGTTCAGTTTGGCAGGCGCCATTAATGTCAGGCGATCAGTCATGCAAAGTCCACTCGCGGATCGAAAAGGTAAAGCGAAAATCGTGTCCGCTGACTTTTACCAGTCCTGGTAACCAAACGCCATTCTGATTGGAGTAACGTTTGTAGGTGACGACCCAGCCGTATTGCTCCAGGCGACTGAGTAATCCGGCATCATCAAATTCAGTCACTGCCTCGCCATTGGGGCTGGGTTGCCCTTTAACCCAGTAACGAATGTCCGATACCGGGAAGTTCCAACCCAGATAAAGCAGCATGAGTTCTTCGGGGGAGTCGGCATGGCGTGGCTCATCCCAGCCGGGCAGGGTCAGACTGGCGCTGTCCGCATCACCGCTGAGTCGCGTCGCCCCTTGTCCCAGTGGCCCAGCAATGTAGATGTCGAAGGTGCGTTGTTCCTGCTTCCAGTCGAGGTAGCCGGTGGCGCTATCGTCTGGGGTGCGAACGGACATTTTGCCGCGAACCTGCCAATGCCCCACGTCGTCGAGCTGGGCTTGTAGGGCATCGGTGCCACCTTGGGGCAGCAAGCTGGCGCAGCCGCTAAGGCCCAACAGTCCAAGGAGTAATATTCCGCGGAGCAAGCGAGAGATAAGATCAGACGTTGAGACGGGTATTCGGGAAAACGTAAGAATAAGGTTCATAAGATCAGGCTGGGCGTAAACAGTGGCAATGATAATGTATCGTCGATGGGTATGACTCAGACGCGGCGATTTTGTTCGCTTGGTTTTGGTCGCGTGGCTTTATACGTCGGCGCTGGTCTGGTGTCAGGTAAGGCTCCGGGGGCAGTTTCCAGACCTGACCTAACCCCAGACAGCTCAACTTCCAGACCAGATTTCAGACAGCTCAACCAACTAAGACAACCTGCCAGTTGAGCGACGTCAACGCTTACAGGGAATCCCTGTCCACCTTAAGGCGTTCGAGGGTTTCAGTAATGATGCTGCTCTCCGGGTCATTGTCGTAACCTGCCTTCCAGATGGCTTTTGCTTCTTCGGGTTGGCCGGTCACCCAGTACCATTCTCCCAGATGCGCGGCGATTTCGTGATCGGGCATTTTATTCCAGGCGTCCAGCAACAGTGGGCCAGCTTCGTTAATCTTACCCTGACGGAAGTAAAGCCAGCCGAGGCTGTCAATGATGGCTGGGTTGTCCGGCTGCAGGGCCAGCGCTCGTTCAATCAGAGGCTCGGCTTCTTCAAAACGATCGGTCTTGTTGGCGAGACTGTAGCCCAGCGCATTGAGGGCTTCGGCATGATCTGGGTGGGCCTCTAACAGGCGTTTCAAGTCCATCTCTAATTGCAGCAGGTCACCCATCTGCTCAGACACGATGGCGCGGGTATAGAGTAAATCAGCATCCGTGGGCGCATTTTCTAAGGCGCGAGTGAGCGCATCGTAGGCTTCCTGTTGGCGACCGGCCTTAATCAGCAGGTCGGTTTCAATGCGCAACAGGTTAGCGGCGTATTTGGGGTAGGCGGTGGCGCGCTCATCTAAATAAGCCACCGCTGCGTCCACGGTTTGCGTGTCATTCAGGATGCGGGCAGCGGCCAGCTGGCCGGCCATGAACTCGCGACTATCGCCGATGGCACGATAGTGGGATACCGCCAGTTCCGGCTGCTCTTCTGCCGTGGCAATGCGGCCGAGGTAAAAGTGCGCTTCATTGGCTTTCGTGCCTTCGTCGATCAAGCCCTGAAACAAAGGTTTAGCGGCGTCGTAGTTTTCCAGTTCTTCTTCAAGCAGCGCCAGTGATAGCAGCACCTGAGGATCATTCGGGAATTGTTCATTGATATCGATAAAGGCGTTACGTGCGCCCTTGGTGTCGCCGTTCTGGAGCAGGAAGCGGGCCCGCAGTACTGCTACCTGCTTATTGTCCGGGTGGTCGTCCTGAACGTCGTCTAACCAATCGATGGCGTCATCCAAGCGTTCCATGCGCGCCAGTAACCGGGCTTTCTGGATGGCGGCAGGCAGGAGTTCCGGGCTGGCATCCAGCGCGGCATCAATGCGCTCGATGGCCGCATCGTTTTGTTCCAGTGATTGCAGCATCAGCGCCTGTCCAAATAGCAGGTTGCCGTGCTCTGGGTAAGTGGTATTCAAGGCGTCGAGCCAACTCAGGATCGAAGTGCGATCGGCTTCTGAAGCGGTCAGGCTGGCGGCCGCGTAAAAGTCGAATTGCGCGATGCCGGTCATTTCGTAAAAACGGATATAGAGGTCGAGGCTTTTCTCGTAGTCTTTTTGCCCCAAGGCGACCTGAGCGGCGGCCTGTACTGCACTGGGATCATCCGGGTCGACGCTCAGCCAGATGGCGCTGGCCTCTCGTGCGTAATCAGCCGCACCGACATACTGAGCAATCCGCAAAGCGCGTTCAGCGACGTTAGGGTCACGGGTTTTGCGTGCCTGATCGAGATAGTGAAACAGCGCGACGTCGTAACGTTGGCGTTGTCCCGCCATTTCGGCAATGAGCAATGAGTACATTGTCGGTGCCGGGATGGGGCGATACTCAACGGCCGGCACTGCTTGAGTCGCCTCCGCAGCGGTATCCTGATCGAGGTGAGTGTCTTGTTTGTACAGGCTTGAGCAGGCGATGGTGGCCAGCGAAGCTCCGGCCAAAAGCAGCGAACGCAAGGTGCTACGGGTAACGTGAGCAATAACCATGAGGGTAGAAGACGCAGATTCCGGTTGCATAGTGTCTGTTATTTAGTGCCAGTTAAGCAGGTAAGTCAAAGATTTGAGGGGAAAATTCCGTCCCAGCTGTTTATAATCGCGGCTTTCACTGGGGGATTCCGGCGAGCAGAATGAGTATCTGGGCTCTGGGCATTAATCATAAAACCGCTCCGGTCGCCGTGCGTGAACGCGTAGCGTTTGACCCAGCGGGGATGCCCGATGTGCTGCAGCGCCTGCAATCGCTGGATACTGTCTCAGAAGTGGTGGTCCTGTCGACCTGCAACCGCACCGAAATCTACTGCACCGCCGATGACCATTGCCCCGACCAGATCGTCCGCTGGCTGGAGACTCATCGGCAGATTGGGCGTGCCGACCTTGATGCTTCTCTTTACTCCCTGAATGACGACGATGCGGTATCGCATACCATGCGCGTGGCCAGCGGCCTGGATTCTCTGGTGCTGGGCGAGCCTCAGATCCTCGGGCAGATGAAATCCGCGTTTGCCGTTGCCCAGGATGCCGGCACGGTCGGCGCCGAGTTAGGTCGCTTGTTCCGCCAGACCTTCACCATCGCCAAGCGTGTGCGTACCGACACGGCGATTGGCCAGAATCCGGTATCGGTGGCCTTTGCTGCCGTGCGCATGGCGCAGCATATCTTTGCTGATATGAAAAACAGCCGGGCGTTGTTGATTGGCGCCGGTGAAACCATTGAGCTGGTGGCACGTCATTTAAGTCAGGCCGGTGTGGAGCACATGACACTGGCCAATCGTACTCTGGCCCGGGCCCAGACCTTGGCTCAGGAGTTTCACGCCGAAGCGGTGTTGCTCGAAGACATTCCGGTGGTCCTGCCGGATGCGGACATCGTGATTTCCTCTACTGCCAGCCCTCTGCCGATTCTCGGCAAAGGCATGGTAGAAAACGCCCTTAGGAAACGCCGCCACAAACCTATGTTTATGGTCGATATTGCGGTGCCTCGTGATATCGAGGCTGAGGTGGGCGATTTATCCGACGTGTACTTGTATACCGTCGATGATTTACGCGACATCATTGATGAGAACGTGCGCTCACGCGAAGACGCCGCCAAGCAGGCCGAAGAGCTGATTGAAGCCGGTGTTGAGCACTTTATGCGCGAGCTGAAAGCGCTGGATGCCGTCAGCACCCTGACGGACATTCGCACGCACGTTGATCAGCTGCGCGAAGAGCAGCTCGAGAAAGCCTTACGACAGCTGCAAAACGGCGGCGACCCGGAAAAAGTCTTACGCACTTTTGCTCATACCTTCAGCAACAAAGTGCTGCACGAACCTATGACGGCCTTGCGCCGCGCAGGCGCCGAAGGGCGTCGTGACGTTCTCGACTGGAGTCGGGAATTGTTTGATCTGGATACCCCGAAAAAATGAAAGCCTCAATACTGCAAAAGCTAGAATCCCTCCGTGATCGTTACGAAGAGGTCGGTCACCTGCTGTCTGACCCTGAGGTCATCGGTGATCAGGACCGGTTCCGAAACCTGTCCAAAGAATACGCTGAACTCGAAGAAGTGGCGCAGGCCTATTCCGACTATGAACAGGCGCAGGCCGATCAGGAAGAAGCGGCGTTGTTGGCCGGCGATGACGACCCTGACATGCGTGCCATGGGGGAAGAGGAACTGGCAGCCGCCAAAGAGACGCTGGCCGAACTCGAAGGGCGTATTGAGATTCTGCTGTTGCCGAAAGATCCGGACGACGGCCGTAACGTGATTGTCGAAATCCGTGCCGGAACCGGTGGTGATGAAGCGGCGATTTTCTCCGGTGACCTCTACCGTATGTACACCCGCTTTGCCGAAACTCAGGGTTGGCGCACGGAAATGATGAGTGCTAACGAAGGCGAGCATGGCGGCTTTAAAGAAGTCATCGTGCGCATCAGTGGCACCGATGTGTATTCCCGTCTGAAATTTGAATCCGGTGCGCACCGTGTTCAGCGCGTGCCCGAAACCGAGAGTCAGGGGCGTATTCATACCTCGGCCTGTACCGTTGCCGTGATGCCTGAAGTCGAAAGCGAAGACGAAGTCGACATCAACAAAAACGATTTGCGCATTGATACCTTCCGGGCCTCAGGCGCGGGAGGTCAGCACGTCAACAAAACCGATTCCGCCATCCGTATCACTCACTTGCCGACTGGCGTGGTGGTGGAGTGTCAGGACGAGCGTTCGCAGCATAAGAACAAGGCGAAGGCCATGGCCATGCTGGCAACGCGTTTGCGTGATGCCCAGCGCATCGCCGCTCAGGCCGAGCAGGCGGCCACGCGTAAATCGCTCGTCGGTTCCGGCGATCGTTCGGAGCGCATCCGCACCTACAACTACCCGCAGGGGCGTGTCACTGACCATCGCATTAATCTGACGCTTTATAAGCTGGAAGAAATTGTTCAGGGTGATCTGGCGCCGGTCATCGAACCTTTGATTCATGAACATCAGGCCAATCTGCTGGCCGAAATGGCCGGGCAGTGAGTACCGTTGGCGATTGGCTGGCTCGGGCTCAGGCAACACTGAGTGAGAGTGAGTCTCCTCGAGCCGATGCCGAACTTCTGCTGATGCATGTGCTCGATGTGAATCGGGCATGGTTGTATACCTGGCCAGAGAAAGCGCTGACCGATTCGCAACGCGGCGAGCTGGACGCGTTACTCGCCCGCCGTAGGGAAGGACACCCGGTGGCGCATCTAACGGGCGTTCGGGAGTTCTGGTCTTTGCCATTGCATGTGACACCGTCCACCTTAATTCCCCGTCCGGATACCGAAACTTTAATCGAATGGGTGTTGGACCTGCCCTTACCGGCAGCTGCGCGAGCGGTAGATCTGGGGACGGGCACCGGCGCGATTGCGCTGGCGTTAAAAAGTGAACACCCGCAGTGGCAGGTCGACGCTGTGGAATTTAATGCCGAGGCGGTGGCCTTGGCGACAGACAACGCACGCCGATTAACACTGGACGTTAAGGTCATGCAGGGCAGCTGGTATGAGCCGTTGCTGCCCGGCTACGATTTGATTGTTTCCAACCCGCCATACATAGACCCTGATGATCACCACCTGAATGAAGGGGACGTACGCTTCGAACCAGCGTCTGCGCTGGTGGCCGAAGCGTCGGGCATGGCCGATCTGTTGCATATCATTGATCACGCTCCGGATTACTTAACTCCCGGTGGTTGGCTGTTGCTGGAACATGGCTATGATCAGGCGTCGCAGGTGTGTGATTACTTACGCCAGCGAGGATTTGATCAGGTCGAAAACCGCCGCGATCTGGGTGGCAACCCACGTATCAGTGGCGGATGTTGGCGCGGTTAGTGCCCGGTCTGGCTGTTGAGCTGGTTCAGGATTGTGCTCCGTTGTGTCACGTTAGAGGAAAGCATTGCAAATGAAAGATGAACAACTGCTGAGATACAGTCGTCATATCTTACTGCCGGACGTCGACATTGACGGCCAGCAAGCCATTTGTGATGCCCATGTGGTGATTATTGGTCTCGGTGGTCTGGGCTGCCCGGTGGCCTTATATCTGGCAGCCGCTGGGGTAGGACAGCTGACGCTGGTGGACGATGACGTGGTGGAAGCGTCGAATCTTCAGCGTCAGATTGCGCACCGCGATGATGGCGTGGGGCAAACCAAAGTGAGCTCGGCCGCCGCGCAATGCCGGGCGTTGAATCCTGACATCCGTATCACCGAAGCCGCGCACCGGGCAGATGCGACCTGGTTGTCGGACCATGTTTCCGGTGTGACTCTGGTGGTGGATTGTTCGGACAATGCGACGGTTCGCTACGCACTGAATCAAGCGTGTCTGGCAGCCAAGGTGCCTTGGGTGTCTGGCGCGGCGATTGGTCTTAGCGGGCAAGTGGCCGTGTTTGATCCGCGCCCAGCGGATGCTCCCTGTTATCGCTGTCTGTACCCCAACTTAAGCGACGAGCAGCTTTCCTGTGCGGAGAGTGGCGTGTTGTCGCCTGTGGTGGGGGTCATTGGTGCCATGCAGGCCACCGAAGCCTTGCGATTACTGACGGGGTTTGGCAAACCACAGCATGGAGTGCTGCATACCTGGGATGCCCGGGATAATGAATGGCGCCGTTGGACGTTGGCGCCGGTGCCGGGGTGTTCTGACTGTTCTAGCAGTTCTGACTTCTAGCTGTTCTGGCGTGGCTCAGCCAGACTGAGGAAGTCTGGGCTGAACGGCTTACCTGGAGCCTTTATTCTTCGCCAAACAGCGCGCAGTCGATCAAGTCACACAGACAGTGAATTACCACCAGATGCACTTCCTGAATACGCGCGGTGACGTCCGATGGCACGCGGATTTCTACGTCCTCAGCCGTTAACAGTGATGCCATGTGACCACCGTCTTTGCCCGACAACGCCACAACGACCATGTCGCGTTCATGCGCCGCCTGAATCGCCTGAACGACGTTGCTGGAATTACCACTGGTCGAGATCGCCAAAAGCACATCGCCCGGATTGCCCAGTGCACGAATCTGTTTACTGAACACTTCGTTGTAACTGTAATCGTTAGCAATGGAGGTGATGGTGGATGGGTCGGTGGTCAGCGCAATCGCTGGCAGGCTAGGGCGCTCGCGCTCGAAACGGTTTAACAGCTCGGATGAGAAGTGCTGTGCGTCTCCCGCAGAGCCACCGTTACCACAGGTCAGGATTTTACCGCCACTGACGAGGGCATTCACCATAAGTTGAGAGGCGTGTTCGATGTAAGGAGGCAACTCTTCAGCCGCGAGGGTTTTGGTTTCAATGCTGGCGCCGAAGTGGCCGATAATACGATCTTGCACAGACAGACTCCCGAGTGACAGTGCGCCCATCATAAAGAAAAAGCGACGCCTCAGAAAGCGTTAGTAATCCACTCAAACTGCACCGGCTCACCGCTGGCTGAGATCACATCGAAGCGACAGTCGGGTTCGTGATTACCATAGTGGCGTTGCAGGTAATGGCGCGCCGCGCGATTCAGGCGTTGTTGCTTGGCGGGGCTGATGCTTTCCGCCCCCGAGCCATGGGCGCTGTTGCGACGGTAACGCACTTCCACAAAAACCAGAACCTGCTGGTGGCGCATGATGAGATCAATTTCACCGCCTTTGATCAGATAATTGCGTGCTACGGGCGTCAGGCCCTGACGCTTCAGAAAGCGTTCTGCGTCGCGTTCAATTTTCTCACCGCGCGCACGGGTGGAGTGTTCACCTTTCGACGGTTTGGAAAACCACATACGCCCTCCTTGGCGTTAGATAAGTGTGGCGGGATCAGTCAGCCTTAATGACGCCTTTGGGGTTAACCCTAGGGCTTATTCGGTCGTCAGGCTGGCTGATTCGTTGTTCGACAAAGTCGCTTCCTGACTGAGCAGTACCGGTGCGCCGCGCTTAAAGCGTGTGCATTCGGTCTGACGACGCAACCGTTGTTGCGTATCCAGTGTCAGAGCACCGGTACTGCCGTAGAGCTGCGATTCCGGGAATGCCTGCAACTGCTTTACTCGTGCCACCAAACGAAATGCATCGGCGCCCATGGCATACAAACGCGCGTAGCTGCCTTGGCCACCTGTGGCATCGTCGACCTGTGTTTTCAGTTCGGACGGGCGCAGCAGCCATGGCGTGTCACAGAAATAGATGCCATTCAGGTCGCGGTCGGCGCGTAGGTTCTCAACGCCAGAAAAAACGTGTGAGGTGGCATACACCGGCAGATCGCTGGCAAAGTTAAAGGCCAGCGTCGGCTTAATCTGGCGCGCCTGATCGGGCAGTGCCACCAGGAACAGCCAGTCAGCATCCTGACGGCGGCGCGGTTCAAACTCCACTGGCTGGCGCATCAGACTGCGGATGGTGCGGTAACGCTCTTTACTGCGATCAACGTTCAGCAAGGCACTGATGTCCGGGTTGTAATCTTTTGCGCGCGGATAGCGACGGACTTCTTCAATGTCGCCGCCCAACGTCTCCCAGTGTTGCTCAAACGCACTCATGATGCGGTCACCCCAGGCGCCCTCGGGAATCATCACCAAGGCACGACGGTGACCGTCCTGCCAAGCCTGTTCGGCAATCTGAATCGCTTCGTCTTCCGCCGCCAGACCAAACTGGAATAACTGTTGCGGCGGGGTGATGCTGGTCAGCTCGTTGGCGTAGTTCAGTGCCAGGGTCGGCAATGGTAGTTGTGGTTGCTCTGCCAATAACTGTACATCGGCTTTACTCAGAGGTCCCACCACCCACTGGCTACCGGCTTGAATGGCGGCAGCGTAGCCTTGCTCCAGAGATCCGAGTTCTGCGCGGTCGACCACACTGATGGCCGGCACTGGGTAGCCTTTACTGTAGGTTTCGTACCACGCGGCCATGAAACCATCGCGAATGGCTTGCCCGGTGCGCCCCAATGCACCACTTAACGGCAGCATCAGTGAGACTTGCTCAGGGCGGGAAGCGGCAAGGTCTTCGAGCATGGCTAAGGCGCCCGGCAGCTGCATAGCGGCCGGATGATCCGGGTGCAGCAGTTGCCAGTCCTGAATTGCCGCGAGCTGATCGTCAAGCGTGAGCTGGTGGTTACGGCTGAGAGCCGCAAGGGTCAACCAACCACCGAATCGTGTGTCCATAGCGTTTTCGGCGCGGGCCATAAGATCCGCATGCGGCAGTGCCATGAGGTTTGCCCAGAGCTGATCACGGTTGGTGAGTTGCTGTTCTTGGGGCAACACCGCCGAGATAAAGTCGCGTTCCCGGGCGGCGGCTAACCATTGCTGGTTGGTTTCAAGAATCTCGGCATTGAGTAGGGCTGCACGGTATTGCTGTTCATCGGTGCTGTCGTTGGCGTAGCGCTCAAAGGCATTGAGCTGGTCACGGGCGCCGTCAGGGTTGCCTTCCTCTAATAGCAACTGTGCAGACAACAAGTACCATTCCGCCTGAGCCGTAGGCGACAATCGGGTAGCGGATAAGGCTTGCAGTTGGGTTCGGGCACCGTCGAAGTTTTGTGCCAATAGCGCTTGCTCAATGCCATCAAATTGCAGACTGGTCTCCGGGGCCATGCGTGCTGTGGTATTCTGCGCGGTATCCGGTGACGTGGCACAGCCACTCAACCCCAGCGCAATGACCAGCGCGCTCCCTTGCGCTAGTTTCCGCGTTACCCCTGACCCGGCGATTGTCATCCAGTGCGTCCATCGCGACTGGCGACGGCGCTGGGAAATGAATAATTGTGTATCAGGTGCAAAGTTCCGCATGAGTTCCCATCCGATCAAGCCCGAGAGTGGCGTTCTGTACGTTGTTGCCACGCCCATCGGCAATCTGTCTGACCTGAGCGAGCGTGCGATTGCCGTGCTGACTGAGGTCGACTTAATTGCCTGCGAGGATACCAGACATACACAGAAATTACTCCAGCACCTGGGGGTACGCAAAGTCCTGATGTCGGTGCACGATCACAATGAGCGCGACCGTATTCAGCAGGTGGCAGAACACCTGACGGCGGGGCGCTCAATGGCGCTGGTGTCGGACGCCGGAACCCCGTTGATATCCGACCCGGGCTACCCTTTGGTTGAAGCCTTGCGCGCCATGAATCACAAGGTCGTGCCCGTGCCGGGGCCGAGTGCACTGATTACGGCGCTCAGTGCTGCCGGTTTACCGACGGATCGTTTTGTCTTTGAAGGCTTCCTGCCACACAAGGCCGGCGGTCGCCGTGAGCGTCTTGCGCCGCTGGCCAACGAAACCGCCACTTTAGTTTTCTATGAATCTAAGCACCGGATTATCGAGACCCTGACCCTGATGGCAGAGGCCTTCGGTGAGCAACGTCAGGCCTGTGTGGCGCGCGAACTGACCAAAACCTTTGAAACCTTTTATCAGGGCACGCTGGCGGAGTTGATTGACGCGCTGCAAGCCGACGAACACCAGACCAAAGGCGAGTTTGTGGTCATGGTGGCAGGTAACCCGGAACCAGCAACGGCAACGGCCTTTGATACGGATAAGCTGTTTCGTTTGTTGCTGGCGGAGCTGCCGCCGAAGAAAGCCGCGGCGATTCTGGCGGATCTGACCGGCGAAAACAAAAAGGCGCTGTACCAACAGGCACTGGAGATTCAGGGAAAACGCTAGGTTTCCTGACGGGCCATTAAACGGTTGTCGAGCCCGGGCGATGACACCCGGATCACAATTCGGTGCGTTTTCTGTAAAGCGGGGTGCTAATTGCGCCAGTGCTGGTATATATTGAGCCAACAAGAATAAAAAAACGTCACTACGGTACCCGCTTATGCCTCTGCTCAAAGCGTCACTGGTATTACTCACCAGTTTGTTCCTGATTGCTTGTCGTACTGAGATCGTCTCTCCTGAGGCCGATGTTCTGTATGGCGACAGCGACTTCGATGTTGAAATTGCCTTTCCTGAAAATGCCAAAGGCCCTCGTGCCGGTGGGTTGTTCCGCATTCGTCTGAACTACATCGACGTCACCGAGCACTTTGTGATCGACAAGACAGGCGCATACGCCCGCGCCAGCGATCTCGAAGCCGCCTTAAAAGAGGGCAGCAACTACCTGCGCGTCAGCGGTTATCGCAACAGCGATGATGTGACCTTTTATTACGACAGTCAGGGACCAGAGATTCACATTACGGCTACCGACTGGGATCAGCGTGAGGTCAGCGGTTACGTGGTGGAAACCGGAGAAATCGCCGAGTTCCGTCTGAACAACGAAGACATTGCGCTGACAGAAGGCAACCGTTTTACCGCGAGCTTCGATGACGCGCCACTGCAGACCTTTGCTGCTGAAGACAGTTTTGGTCGCACCACCGAGCGCGTCTTTGCCCATCGGGATATGACTCACAGTGGATTGTCGGCACGTCTGAATCAGGGCGGCTTTGATTTTCTGGTGAATGTATTAGAGCAGGAGTTGAATAACTCCGATCTGTCTCCTTTTATTGCCGATATGGAACCAGTGCGACTGTTGAATACACTCGGCTTGTTCGACATGAGCATCGCCTTCAATAACGTCTCGTTTGATGATGTGGACGTTGATCTGAATGTTCTCGACAACGAACGCATTGATACTGGCATTGCCGTACAGAATGCTCGTCTGGGCTTCAATCTGACCGGGCGTATTGGCTTCTTTATTCCGTACAACAGCACGGGCAGCATTCGATTCACTCAAGTGAATTCAGGCACTGACTTGCTGATGGATATCGAAAATGCGGATCTGGCATTAAGCCTGAGCAATACCTCGATTGATCACACCTATCCGGTGGTCGATTTTGATAACACCAACGGCCTGCTGAACATTCTTGATGCACTGGTGAGCGCCATTGTGGCGGTCCTGGCTCCAGTGTTTGAGTACCTGTTTGTTGAGGTGCTGGAGCAGATTATTGTTCCGGTGATGTCTGATTTTATCCGTGACATTCCTATCGTGGCGGATGTGACTTCTCCGACCAGTGGTGAAGTGGTCACCTTGCGTGCTTTGCCGCAATTCCTGGACTCTAAAGATCGTGGCGTCACAGTCGATCTTGATACTCAGGTGCGTGCGCAATCGCCGGAGGGCAGTCCTGCCATTGGTTCTCTCTACAGCGAAGGCACGACACCGTCGTTAGGTGCGCAGACGCCAGCGGGGGAAGACTTCCACTTTGGTGCGTCTATTTCGGACAACGTTATTAATCAGGCCATGCTGGCCGCGCTGGAAGCGGGCATGCTGAACGTCGACATCACCCAGGATCTGTATCGACACGCCACGCCAGAAGGGATTTCAGTTTATCGTGTCGGCGCCGATGACATTGAAGACAGCGATGAAATTCGCATGCGCCTGACGCCGCTGTCACCGCCACAGCTGCAGTTTAATGATGCCGAGGGTGCGGCGGGCACCCTGGCTTGGTACGACGTCGCCTTAGGCTTCGATCTGTACAAAGCACGTTGGGGCGAGTTCCGTACCGTCTTTGGCGTAACCTTTGATCTGACGGTGCCGTTTGATATCAACGCCACTGAGAACGGCTACCTGAGCATTGGTATTGAACAGATGCCTGCGATCCGTATCCACGAGATTGATGAAGCCGGCATGATTCAACTGACGCCAGGGTTTGTGCAGTCGACGCTGGATTACTTCATGCCTTGGGTGATGCCAACGGTGGCGGAACGTCTGGATGTCGTGCCATTACCACGTATCTACAACCACACTCTGTACATGCGTGACTTCTGGGTAGCAGGCCAGCACAGCTTGTCACTGGCCGGCGATCTGGTACCGATTCAGGTCACGGAAGCGGCCAGCACACCGGCGACACAGGTACAGCAGATTCTTACCGAAGATGTCACGCTGGAGCGCACCTCGCTTGATGCCAATGGCGTAGAAGTGAGTGAACAAGTCACGGTGCGTCAGGGTGAGGTGGTTATTTCACTGGATGGCCTGAACCCGAATGCAGCTCAGGGTGAGCTGGAGTACCGCTATCGCGTTGATGGCGGCAGTTGGTCGGTCTGGAAAGCACGTGATGAGATTCGTCTCCGTCGTTTGTTAGCCGGTGACCATGAGGTTGAAATCTGCTCTCGTTCACCATTGATGAAGCGTGAGGAAAGCTGCCCAGTGGTGACCTTTACGACCGAGTTAGCGGACTGAGATTTATCCGCCAGAGAAAGCCCGCCATCGTGCGGGCTTTTTTGTGCCTGTCGTTTGCCGATGTGTCATCGTTTATATAGGTAGTTCACATATGAACTAAATAATGTTTATATGTGAACTATTACAGAGAGGGGCACATGGATAACCGACTGTTTTTCTTACTTAACATGGCGCAGAAGAAACTGTTCCGTTTTATGGATCAGACCTGCGAGCGCGAGCTGGATGCCTCCGTCACTCAGCTGGCCGCCTTAATGGTGATTGCCAATCAGGAAGGGTGTCAGCAAAAAGACGTCGCGCAGACACTGCAACTGAACAAGTCCGCCGTCACTGGCCTGGTAGCGCGCATGGAGAAGAATGGCTTGCTCACACGCACTACGCCGCCAGACGACGCCAGAGCCGTTGCGCTTGGTGTCACTGAGGAGGGGCGACGCAAGCTGGCGCAGTTGAAGCCGTTAATCGCCACCATGAACCAAACCTTTACCGATGAATTCAGTGCCGACGAAATGCAGACCATCCTGCGCTTCCTGAATTTCATCATGCAGAAATACTAATGAGTACCGGGAGTGACTATGTCTACTTCAACTAAGGCAGCATCAACGAAGAATGCTTCAAATGACACCGCATCAATCGAAACCATTAGGCTGACTACCCCAGTGGGCCACGACGTGGTCACGCGCGTGTTTACGGCTGCTGAGCCCGTGGCAGAAAAGCGTGGCGTATGTGTGATTGCTCCGGCCACTGGGGTGGCGCAGTACCTGTACGATGACTTTGCGCAGTGGCTGGTGGCGCAGGGCTATGACGTCGTGACGTTTGACTACGATGGTGTTGGGTTGTCGGTGTCAGGGCATGTGAAACACAGTCGCAGTGATAAGTTGTCATGGGCAAATAACGATTGTCCAGCGGTACTGGCCTTCGTTAAGGCTCGCTATCCGCAGGCACCGCTGACCTGGATTGGTCATAGTGTGGGCACGCACATGCTGGGCATGATGCCTTCCACGGAGGGCATTGACCGGGCCATTTCGGTGGGTGCCGGTACGGGGACCTGGTGGATGAACGCGACGCCAACCAAGCGCATTGCCTGGTTGCTGTGGTACGGCATCGTGCCAGCGACAGTGCCGTTTCTTGGGTATTTCCCGGGAGACCGTCTGGGCATTATGTGTAACCTGCCTAAGGGCGTCATCATGCAGTGGCGCCGTTGGTGCCTGCACGGGGACTACTGTGTGGGGGTCGAAGGCGATTGGTTAAAGCAACGTTTTGCCAATATGTCGGTGCCGGTGACCTGTGTCGCTTTTACCGACGACGATATGATGTCGATGGCCAACGTCGATAAGCTACACAGCTTTTTCACCTCAGCCGATGTCAACAAAGTGGTGGTCAGTCCTGCTGACGTGGGTCAGAAGCGCATTGGTCACATCGGTTGGCATAAACAGAAATATCAAACCCTGTGGGAGACGGTCTTTACGCCAGCACTGCAGGCTTGATTGTCTTCATTTAAACGGAGGCACGCTGCAATGACAGGCAGAGTATGCATCCGTGGGGTGGATTAACAGGTGTCTTGGGCAGGGCTTTCCGTTACACTCCGCGCCGGAGTCGGCCAGACAGTCGCTGCCTGCGCAAGCAGGGGGAGGAAAGTCCGGGCTTCATAGGGCAGGGTGCCAGGTAACGCCTGGGGGGCGTGAGCCCACGACCAGTGCAGCAGAGAGTAAACCGCCGATGACCGCTTCGCGGAACAGGTAAGGGTGAAAGGGTGCGGTAAGAGCGCACCGCGCGACTGGTAACAGTTCGTGGCACGGTAAACTCCACCCGAAGCAAGACCAAATAGGTTCCCTGATACCCTTGAGGTACAAGGCGTGGCCCACGCTGGGAACGGGTAGGTCGCTCGAGCCTGCGAGTGATTGCAGGCCTAGACGAATGGCTGTTTAACACAGAACCCGGCTTATAGACCGACTCCACTTATTCAAAACCCCGCATGCGATCGCCTGCGGGGTTTTTCTTTGCCATTTATTTTTCATGTATCTCAACGGGCCATTTGTGGGGTGTATGCATGTCACAAATGACGTCAATTTTAGGTCAAGGTGGCCGCCAGAGACCTGTCAGAATTTCGACGCTCACCCTACGATGGATAGGTGCCTGATATTCATATCAACAAAGAGAAAGGGTGACGATGTCATTGCAGATTCCTACTAACACGCCCCTGACTCGTCCTCCTGAGGATTACTGTCGGGCGCAAGACGCTTGCTGGTTTCAGATTCCGGGTGGAAAAGACGCCGGCAAGGTGATGTTCTATTACGACATTACCGTGGGCGAAGAGCCACCAGAAGCCACCATCGTGATGGTGCACGGTAATCCGGAAACCAGTTATACCTACCGACACATCCGCGACGAATTGATCGCCAGCGGTCGCCCGGTGCGCATCATCGCGATGGATCACATTGGTTTTGGCCTGTCAGATCAGGCCGACTTTGAAATGATCGACATGCATCATGCTGAGAACCTGCTGCAATTGGTGCGCTTTCTGGATCTGACCGAAGTGACGTTAGCCATCCATGACTGGGGTGGTCCGATTGGGGTTGGCGCGTTCATTGAGGACCCTTATCGGGTGCGCAATTTACTGGTGATGAATACCAGTATCTTCCCTATGCCGAAAACGGGGTATACCTACACCAACTACCCACACCCTGTTCTGACCTGGGCATTGTTTCCACGTTTGTACCCGGCGTTTGCCTGGGGCGGTGTGGCGGCGACGGCCGTGACCAATGGTGAACCCCAGGGAGCATTAAGCCTGATTGCGCGCGCCATGCGTTATACATTTGCACATGTCTTTAATCGCCTGCCCAAGGATTCGCCCGAGTACGTATGGGCGCAGTCGCTGCGGTCAACGGCGAATGCTCTGAGTTCTATGCGCAATGTGAAGCAGACACCACGCTGGGGCTATGGATATCGCTATAACGATACGTCGTATGGCATTCAGGATAACTCCGAGTTCTATCGCCTGATGCAGGAACGCGTTCCGGAATATTGGCGTGACTGTCCGGCGGTCGGCGTGTTTGGCCAGTGGGACCCATGCGGTAAAGAAGAAGTGATTCAGCAATGGCACGAGGCCTTACCTTGCATGAAACGACATACGTTGCGCTACTCTGACGTGGGGCATTTTGTCGAAGAGTACAAAGGTGCTGAAATTGCGCGTGAAATTATTCATCTGAATTTTTCTGAGTAATACCGTGTTCGTGGGTAGTGTGACGAAATGTCACTGAATCCGCGAATTTCACGCAGTTATTTACCTCTCTCTGACTCTCTTTCGCTTGTCTCCAGCATTCGCTATTTGTAGCGATTTTTCATAATTAAATCGTCTTAAAGACC
>Ga0181594_10002568_pt1 | contig 16626 bp, 14 predicted proteins | sample 071ome_18_FD_145603 | JGI IMG/M metagenome (GOLD analysis project Ga0181594, IMG submission 145603) | Coastal salt marsh microbial communities from the Groves Creek Marsh, Skidaway Island, Georgia - 071413BT metaG (spades assembly) | ecosystem: Environmental > Aquatic > Marine > Intertidal zone... | reverse complement strand
CATCGGCCCCTTTGCCATCATCGGCGATGATTCGATTGGTCAAGGCATTGTGCAGACCCTTCGAGGCCACCGCTCACGCGCCGTGTTGATGCAAAACCACGGTCCGTTCACCATCGGGGTGAGCCCGAAGGATGCGGTGAAGGCGGCGGTGATGTGTGAAGACGCCGCCCGCAACACCCACATTGCCCGCCAAGGTGGAGAGCTCATACCCATCCCTCAAGAAAAAATCGACGCGCTATATGCGCGCTACCAAAACGTGTACGGCCAGAGCGAGGATGACCGACGATGAGCGCAGCGGCAGACATGATTTCTTCAGGCTCGGCAAGCCTCGGCATCGAATTGGGTTCCACCCGCATCAAGGCGTGCCTGGTGGGGGACAACCCCGCTGAGGTGCTCGCGGTGGGAGGGTTTGAGTGGGAAAACCAGTTGGTCGACGGGTTGTGGAGCTACGACCTGGCCGATGTGTGGACCGGCCTCGCAGCCGCCGTCGCCGAGCTTCGCACTGCGGTGAAAGATGACTACGGAGTGGAGTTGACTTCGCTGCGCTCAGTGGGTGTCTCCGCGATGATGCACGGCTACCTCGCGTTCGATTCCAACGATGAGCTCCTGGTGCCCTTTCGCACCTGGCGCAACACCAACACCGGTGAGGCGGCGGCGCAGTTGACCGAACTCTTCGGAGTCAACATTCCCTTGCGCTGGTCGATTGCCCACCTCCAACAGGTCATTCGAGAGGGCGCCGAGCACGTGTCTCGGGTGTCATTCGTCACCACGTTGGCCGGCTACGTTCATTGGAAGCTCACCGGCGAGAAGGTGTTGGGCGTCGGTGATGCGTCGGGCATGTTCCCCATCGACACCGCCACCCACGATTACGACTCGACGATGGTTAGCGCATTCGACTCGCTCGATACCTCGTCCGCTTTGTGTTGTTCAGTAATAGAACTGCTGCCACGAGTGTTGGTGGCGGGCGAGCCCGCCGGGGTTCTCACCCCGGAGGGCGCTGCACTGCTTGACCCCAGCGGTGGATTGGAAGCGGGGGCACACATGTGTCCGCCCGAGGGAGACGCGGGGACCGGAATGGTGGCCACCAACGCCGTCGCGCCCCGCACCGGCAACATCAGCGCGGGCACCAGCATCTTCGCGATGGTGGTGTTGGAGCGGCCGCTCGCTGAGGTCCACCATGAACTCGATGTCGTCACCACGCCCCTGGGTGACACCGTGGCGATGGTTCACTGCAACAACGGCGCGAGTGAACTCGCCGCATGGGTAGGAATGTTCCGTCGTTTCGCCGAGTTGTCAGGAACTGGGCTCGATAGTGATGGCGTCTACGACCTGCTTTTTGCCGAAGCACTCGCAGGAGATGCCGACGCCGGGGGCCTCGTCGCCTACAACTACCTCGCGGGTGAGCCCATCACCGGGATTACCGAGGGGCGACCATTGTTTGTGCGCACCCCAGATAGTGACTTTTCACTCGCCAACGCTATTCGTGCCCAGCTTTATGGTGTGTTTGGCACATTGAGCATCGGTATGCGGGTGCTCGATGAAGAAGGAGTGGAGCTCGATCGGATGTCCGCACACGGTGGCATGTTCCGCACAGCTGGGGTCGCCCAAAGATTCCTCGCTGCCGCCATTGGTGCACCGGTATCCGTCGCGCAGAGTGCGTCGGAGGGTGGCGCGTGGGGTATCGCGGTGCTCGCAGCTTTTGCCGCCTCAGATCACACCGATTTGGCGTCGTATTTGAACGACATTGTGTTTGCCGACGCTCCCACGGAGACGGTGGAGCCGCAACCTGACGACGTCGCGGGCTTCGCGCAGTTCCTAGAGCGATACCGCTCCGGCCTGCCCGTGGAAGCAGCCGCAACGACGGCCCTCTGACCCGGTAAATCAGCGGTTTTTCCTCCCCGGCGTGGGATACCGGGGCTCCGGAGGGCCCGCCCGTAGTGTTTTGGCGTGTGGCGTGTCGACTCGGTAGATGACGACCAGGGGGCATCGGACCTCTGGGATGAGGCGCTCCCCTCCAACGGCGAGTTTGCCTCCCAAGTGTCTGTCGGCGACCCAGACGTCTATCCGGTGAACCAGGCGGCGTCCGCCTGGGACGACTGGCGCAGCCAAATCGCCACCATTGGTGGCCCTAACCCACTCATTCACTTGAGTGATGACCCCACCACGCGGGTTGACCTCAGCCACAGCCACCCCGGTGGTCTCGCCCGGCTTATCGCCGGATCGCCGACGCTTCTGAGCGCTCTCGTGCGAGACGATATTCAGCGTCGCAGCGCCCATCGGGCTGCCACTCGACTGCTGGAGCACCACACCGAACTCCTCCACGCACGCGGTATTGAATCTATTCAGCTGGGTATTGGGCTCGTGCAGTGGCGACACGACGACGTGACCTACCGCGGACCGTTGCTCTTACGACCGATGGCCATTCGTCGGCGAGGCTCCGATATCGAATTCACCCTGCAGCGCTCCGGCATCAAGCTCAACCCTGCACTGCAGCGGGAGTTTGCAAAACACCTCGAGCTCCACCTCGACGCCGAAGCTTTCGTGCGCCTCACTGATGACCACGGCGCGTTTCGGCCCAATGCGGCGCTTGATCGTCTTCGTGACCTCACCGCTCACCGCGACGACGTCAGCGTGAAAGCGCAGCTCATCGTCGGCAGCTTCGCCGATGTGGCTGCGCCGCTCTTGGCCGATGCCGTCTCTCTTTCTCACCCCGTTTTGGACGCACTGGGGGGTAACCCGGCCGCGCTCGCTGAAGTGCGCGGATCGCGCGTTCCCGTGGAAGTTCCTGACTCAGACCGCCGCTCGCCCGGTGTGGACCGGCTCATTGTCGATGCAGACACCGAACAAGACCTCATCGTGACTCACATCCTCGCGGGCAACTCCATGACCGTGCGCACCCTCCCGGGAACGGGAAGCACCCAAACCATGGTCAACGCCCTCGGTGCACTCGTTGCCAACAATAAAAAGGTGCTGGTGGTGAGTCCCCGGCGGGCCACGCTCAACGCGATTAGTGACCGCCTCGCCCGCACAAAGCTTCCCGGCATGGCAGTTCGCCTCGGGGATTTCCGACGTGACTTGGTGCGCTCCATTGGCCGCAACGAAAAAGCGCGCCCGGTGGACTCCAGCGATGTGGATGGTGCACTGGAGCGCCTGCGCGACGTCATCGTGCGCTACCGCGCGGCACTCAGCCACGTCGACAGCACAGTCGGTGCCAGTTTTCTCGAGGCCGTCTATTGGCTCTCGCGCTTGAGCCTTCAAGACAACCCTCCTCAGACGACGGTCAAGCTCAACTCAGAAGCTCTCGTCGCCCTCGCGCAGCGTCGCGAAGAGGCGGCTGGGTTGCTGCGGGAAGCGGCGAATCTCGGCCAGTTCCGATTCGGACCCAACGATTCACCGTGGTACGGCGTGGAATTTAGAGACCGTGAGCACGCCCAACGCTCTCAACACATCGCGAAGCGTCTGGTCTCAGAGACGCTTCCGCGTTTGGTAGAGGCGGCACACTCCGTCCTCGAGCAGACTCCGCTGCCTTCCCCCAAAGACTTCGGCCAATTGGCGCTCTTCATCCATCTCTTGGTGGATGTGCGCGACTCTCTTGATCGTTTCCAGCCGGCGGTGTTTGATCGGCCGTTGACCGACCTCATCACCGCCACGGGTCCGAGTGAGAAGGCTCACGAGCTCGGGAGGGTGCAGCGGCGCCGACTGAAGTCTCTAGCGAAGGAATACATTCGCCCCGGTATGCACGTGGCCGACCTTCACGAAGCCTTGACTCGCATTAATGAACAGCGTCACCTGTGGAACCGTTTTGTCGAAACCGGTCACCCGCCCGCTGTGCCACCGGGTTTGGCTGACGTGCAGCCGCTGTTGCAGGAGGTCGAACAGGACATCCACGAGCTCGACCAGACTCTCGGTCGTGAGGGAGCTGACGCGCTGTCTCAGATGGGCATCGACGCGCTGACGCAGCTTCTGGGGAAGCTCGCCGAGGAGTCCGAAGTGCTCAAAACCCTGGAAGAGCGGGCCCAGGTTACTGACACCCTCAAAGAACTGCACCTCTCAGAGCTCGTCGATGATTTTGCGAACCGACATGTCACCGGGGACCAGGTGGCCAGTGAATTGGAGTTGGCGTGGTGGCGCGCCGCGCTGGAGCACATCCTGGCGGGTAACGAAGATTTGCTCGGCCAAGACACCAACATTCTGCAGCGACTCGAATCTGATTTCCGCCTGGTCGATGAAGCGCACGCGGCCTCCAACGCGAAGCGCCTCGCCTGGCAGCTGGCAGAGCGCTGGTCGGTGGGGCTGATGGATTGGCCCGAAGAAGCGAGCTGGCTGAAGGGTGCGCTGAAGTCGGGTCGCATGACCCCCGGTAATCTTCAAGAGCGAGCCCCCCATCTTTCTCGGGCCCTCGCTCCCGTGTGGCTCGCCAGCCCGTATGACGTGGCGAAGTTGCCTCCCACCCAAAGCTTCGATGTGGTGATTGTTGCCGACGCAGGTTCGGTGACTCTGCCCGAGGTCGCACCAGCCATTCGCCGAGGCAAGCAGGTGGTCGCTTTCGGCGACCCAGTGGTCCAGCGTCCAGAGGCCTTTAGCGTGGGGCTTGCACCCGAGGGTGAGCTCGATTCTCACGACCCCGAGGCTCTCCACCCACAGTCGGCACTCGGAGTGCTCTCCGAATTGCTTCCGTCTCATGCCCTCACGCGCAGTTACCGCGTCACCGGCGACGACCTCGCTGATGTGGTTGACCGCAACCTCTACGCAGGTGAAATCGTGTCCCTGCCGTGGGCAGGAAGTTTCCTCGGACACCGCAGTGTGGCCCTCGACATGGTGGAAGATGGCTACGGTTTGCCGGACCCCATCACGGGAGTTATTGAGAGCGTCGATTCAGAAGTACGCGCGGTTGTTGACCACGTCATCAATCACGCGCTCACGACTCCTCACGAGTCGCTCATGGTCATTACGGCGAGTGCACGTCACGCCCAACGGGTGTTCGAAGGGGTTTCGCGAGAGGTTCAAAACCGCGCAGATCTTGCGGACTTCTTCACCCAGGAGAGTATCGAGCCTTTTGTAGCGGTGACGTTGCGGCAAGCCCACGCGATGAGCCGCGACCGAGTGATTTTCTCACTGGGCTACGGCCGCACCCCACACGGTCGGGTTCTCAGCGACCTAGGGATGCTCTCCCAGCCTGGTGGCGAGCGGCTTCTGGCGCTCGCGTTGACCCGGGCGCGTAAGCACCTCCACGTCGTGAGTTGTCTCTCGCCAGTGGAGCTCAGCGATGAGCGATTGCTGCCGTCGGTGAGGGCGCTTGGCAAAGTACTCAGCGAAATTGAGAACCCTCCCGCTCTTCCCGACGTGACGCATGATCCCGATCCGATGCTGGTCGATCTGGCAAAGCGTCTGCAGCGCTACGGGATTACGACGAGCCTTGACCACCATTCAGTGGTGCCTCTCGCAGCGACGGCGAACGGCGTGTGTGTAGCGCTCGATACCGATCGTGTGCTGCAGCAGACGTCCATTCGCGAGGGCTTGCGACTGCGCCCCCAGGCGCTGCACCGATTGGGATGGCACTACGTGCGCGTCCACACCTTCGAACTCTTCGCCAACCCCGATGGGGTGGCCGAGCGCATCGCCCGGCTGACGGGCGTCATCGACTCTGACGAGCCGGATTCTGACGTCGAGGACTCCCACAATGACGCAGAACACACCGCCGTCTGAGAGTGCGAGTAACGCTCGTCCGCGGCGACGGGTAGTGGTGCCGCCACCGGAGGGAACCGAACCCGCTCCCGTGGGCGAGCCAGAGCGACACCGCGAGAATGACAACGACGAGCGGTTGAAAGCGGAGAAGCCCCCGCACTACTAAGAGCTCGAAGCAGCCTTCTTGGTCTCTTTCTTCTTAGGCTTCGACTCTTTCTTGGCCGAATCCTTTTTCGCAGAAGACTTTTTACCCGAGGATTCGGCGCGAGAGTCGGTGCGATAGAACCCGGAGCCTTGGAACGTCACACCGACCGCGCTGAAGAGCTTGCGCAGCGAGCCCTTGCACTGGGGGCACTCGGTGAGCGCGTCGTCACTGAAGTGTTGTTGAATATCGAATTCGACCCCGCATTCGCGGCAGCGATACGAGTAGGTGGGCACAGTGGTCTCCTTGAGCGATGAAGAGGCTTAGAACCGAATGGTTCCCTGGGGCGTGACCGCCCCATCAACACCTTGGTCGTGCGACTCGGTGGGAACTGAGTCGACAACTTCATGATTGTAAACCACGGCAAACACGGGCGGCCTGTGCGCCATTGACCCGAGGGTGCGGTCGAAATACCCTCGGCCCCATCCCAGCCGTGCTCCTGTGTGATCCACCCGTGCCGCGGGGATCAGCATTAGGTCGACGCTATCAATCGCCATGGGCCCCAGAAGCTCGGAGGTGGGTACTGGCATTCCCAAAAGGTCAAGGTCTTCCGCCCCTCGGTCAAAACGCGCCCAATCCAACAGGCCGTCCTCCCGGCTGATGGGAAGCAGCACGTCCTTGCCCTGGTCGAGTGCCCACTCGACGAAAGCTCTCGTCGGGGGTTCGTCCACTGTGGAGAGGTAACAGCCAATGGTCTGTGCGTCGAGTTCAGTGACGAGGGCGGCCATTTGCTCGGTGAGCTGGTTCGAGAAGCTCTCGCGCTCATCGGAGGTCATGATGCGCCGACGCTCCCTTGTCTCGGCGCGCAGCGCCGGTTTCAAGGTGGCATCCCCAGTGGCCATGCAGCCAGTCTAGGTCGACCACTACGCTGTCTCTATGCCCATTTCGAAAGCGGTCATCCCGGCGGCGGGCCTCGGCACGAGGTTCTTACCCGCGACAAAGGCCATGCCGAAAGAAATGCTTCCCGTGGTCGACAAGCCCGCCATCCAATATGTGGTGGAAGAGGCCGTAGGAGCGGGGCTCACCGATGTGCTGATGGTGACGGGGCGGAACAAGAACGCACTAGAGAACCACTTCGATCGCAACACCGAATTAGAAATGGTGCTCGAGCGCAAGGGTGACAATCACCGGCTGCACGAGGTCAACCAATCTAGCCACCTCGCGACTATTCACTACGTCCGCCAAGGGGACCCCAAGGGTCTGGGCCACGCCGTGGGTCGAGCGGAAATGCACGTCGGGCAAGAACCCTTCGCGGTGCTCTTAGGTGATGACATCATCGATTCTCGCGATGACCTGCTGAAACAAATGGTTGCCCTCTATGACAGGCACCCCTCGTCCATCGTGGCCCTGATGGAAGTCGACCCCTCGCAGGTTCACCTCTATGGCATCGCCACAGTCGAGGCAACCGACGAGGACTCGGTGGTGCGCATCACCGAGTTAGTCGAGAAGCCCAAAGCCGACGACGCGCCGTCCAACCTCGCCGTCATCGGCCGTTACGTTCTCCAGCCTGACGTGTTCGCCGAACTGGCCGAGACGCAACCGGGTTCGGGAGGAGAAATCCAGCTCACCGATGCTCTCAATGCTCTCGCTCAGACGGGCGCGGGTGGGGGAGTGATGGGTGTGGTGTTCCGCGGGCGTCGCTACGACACGGGCGATCGCATGGACTATTTGAAAGCCATCGTTCAGGTGGCGTCAGACCGTGAAGACCTCGGCCCGGGATTCACCGAATGGCTGAAGGGTTTCGTCGGGGGCTTGGAGAGGGACTAGGCCGGTGTCGTTTTCGTTACCGACCCTCCACCACCCCCTTGTAACGCTCAGGGGTCTCAAGCGCTCTGACTGGCGCGCACTTGAACGCGCGCTCTCCGATAACCGCGCGTGGTTACAGCCGTGGGAGGCCACGAGTCCTGTGCGCAGTATGGTCGCCGATGATCAGAAAGCAGCGGTGCGCTCTCTTCTGCGCCTCGCCCGACAGGGCTCGGGTCTTCCGATGGTGATGGAATCAGAGGGCTCCCTGGTGGGCCAGCTCAATGTCTCTCAGATCACCTACGGCTCTCTCAGCTCCGCGAGCCTCGGCTATTGGGTCGTCAAAGACCAGGCCGGTAAGGGAATCACACCCGCCGCGGTGGCCATGGTCACGGATTACATGTTTTATGAGCGCGGACTTCACCGAATGGAGATTTGTATCCGCCCCGAAAACACGGCGTCATTTCGCATCGTGCAGAAGCTGGGCTTCCGCTTCGAGGGCTTCCGTCGCCGCTACATTCACATCGACGGGCGTTGGCGAGACCACCTGTGTTTTGCGCTCACCGTCGACGAAGTGCCAGGTGGTGTGCTCAACCGATACGAAAAAGGACTTGTTCCCTCAGGAGTAGCGGACATCCCCGAATTCGTGCAGGTGCAGATGCGCAATCCCCTCCACCTTCCACCGCGCTAAACACGCCGAGGTAGCGGGATGCGGGCCGGAGCGCACGCCTACTTTTAGCCTGAAAGGCGTGGAAACTCCGTTTTCGGGCACGGCCTTGCTGCTTTTAGTTGCTGCAGCATTGTGGCTTGTGTATTTGGTTCCCATTTGGATGCGCAGAAGCGAGTACCTGGCGACAGAGCGCAACGCGGCCCGCCTGGGTCAAACCCTGAGGCTTCTCGCTGAAACCAACGAAACCACCGAAGAGATTCGTGCGGAGCTCTCCGCGCGGGAGATTGCGAAACAACACCGGATCGCGGAGCGCAAACTCAAGGAAGTGTCCTATACGAAAGCCGAAGTAGCCGCTCGCCGCCGCAGGATTCTTCGCTCTACGACCACCCTTTTTACCGCCATAGGGCTCTTCGGTTTGGTCTCATCCATCAGTCTTCAAGCGGCATTCTGGGTGACGGTGGCGCTGGGTGGAAAAACGCTGCTCGGCTTCATAGTTCTTGCGTTTCTTGCTCGCCAACAACGAGGTTTAGTGGCGAAAGTGGCGCACGCGACGCCCATTCAGCGCACTGAACCCGCCCGGGTGGCACGATCAGCGCGGGCGTGGACTCCGCCGACCCTTCCCGAGCCTCTCTCGGCCCGTCAAGCCGTCTCACTGCAGGAGTCACTGCCTTCTCGTGAAGAGCTCCTTCGCAAAGCCCGCATGGCTGCTGCCCAAGCACGTCCGCAAGAGGCCGCAGCGGAAGCCCAGACCCTCGCTCCTGTCTCACAGTTCGACCAGATGGGACGAGTGCCCCAGCGGGGTAGCGCCGCCGCTCACGATCTCGACGAAGTGCTAAGGCGGCGCCGCGCGGTTTAGGGCTAGGCCACTGGGATTTGGCTGGTCTGTGCGTCCGAGCGAAGCGCTTGAAGCCGAGAACCAATTACCAGCGCCGCACCGATAATCACGAGGTTTTTCACGATGTATTGACCCTCGAGGGTGAGTGCATAGGGAAACACGTCCCAACACACCTCCGGCAGAAGCACCAGAGGAAGGAAGGTTCCTGGCATTTGACCCGCGAGGAGAAGAATCGCCACTCGAGTCAATGGGGGAATGAGGAAGCTGACTCCGATCAGTGCCTCCCACAATCCAATTGCAGGAACAATCACCTCAGGAGTCCACCAGTAGACCGTCGCGGCTAAGAGATCCGCAGCGGGGCTCACTCCAAAGACTTTGAGCAGGCCAAACCAAAGAAAAACTACGCCGATACCGATGCGAAGAAACGGTAAGGCAACCTTGTCCATGAACGAAATGACCGTGCGATCAACCCGGGCCAGAGTCTTTGAGGGCTTTACCACGATCTCACGCTAGGGATGGAAGCTGTAAAACTCATTCCTGAAGGCTGGTTGCCCGGTGCTAATCTTGGTGGCGCTCGGGCCTGTGGCGCAGTTGGTAGCGCGTCTCGTTCGCAATGAGAAGGTCAGGGGTTCGATTCCCCTCAGGTCCACCGGAATACACGCCGAATCTCCCGGTATAACGCCTGAATAGGGCTATCTGAGGGCACACAACGGATACCAGCGCAACACTACGAATCTCAATGCCTTAGGAGTACATTAGGAGTACACCTGAGAACAGGCGGTGGTGAAGGTGTCAGATCAGTTCGAACTAGACACCGTGGACCGTTCGGGCTCGATAGGTATTCCCAAGGTCCCATAGTTCGAAGAGTAACTAGTCGAGCGGGTTGCTTGCGGGGACTCTCCACAGGTTGCCTCTCCCCGTTACCCTGGGAGGGCACAGAGTGGCCTCTAAGCGTCTCGGGTTCTCTCTTCAAGGGAGCATAAATGGGAGCGGGAGTAAATAGCCTCTAGTGGGCACATAGTGGGCACGCGCTATCTATCGTCTCGCTAGAACCCAGTAAATAGAGGTAAATGGGGGCTTCGCCAATCTGACTACGGATCAGAAGGTTGGGGGTTCGAATCCCTCCGGGCGTGCGACTGTTCACAAGCACGACACATTACTGCGCTACGGTCAGGCTCCATCTGAGAAGGAACTCTCACTGTGATGAGGACGGTTGAGCTATGTCGCTTGCTGTGGTGGAGCCCGAGGTCGAGCCTTTTGACCCTCAAATCTATTTTCCCCGGGAACTAGCGGGAATTGTTCATTTCATTGGAGAGCTGAGGCAAGATCGGCCGGGCAGGGCGTTGATTATGCCGAACGGCAGCGTTGAAATTGCATTTTTTCTTGAGCGGAATCAAACAACAGAGTTCTATTTGGGAGACGACTCGCCGTCAGACCGCACACAGAGGAACGAGTTCTCCTTGGTGTTCTCGGTTGCGAACCGCCCCCAAATTGTTGCGGGACGACGCATACACGTAATTTTGGCGATGATGACGCCGGCGGCTGCCATGTTGATTTTTGGCATTCCAGCTTCAGAGTTGGCGAACCGCACTGTGGCGCCCATGCACCTGGGCATTGATGTGAGGCCGCTCGAGGACCTCCTCAACACTTTGCCGAATTTCACTGTGCGGGCGAGAGCCATCGAGTCTTGGTTGGCGACCCGACTCCGAGCGGCAGAAGGAGTGCCGGAGTTCTTGTCTTTCCGGAGAAAATTTGTGGATTTGTTCGGGGATGGCAGGAAGGTTCCAGAAGTTGATCAGATGATGGATCTCACCGGCTACTCCCGGGCTCATGCAAACCGTCTCGCAAAACAGTGGCTGGGCACGTCTCTCAGTCGTCACGCTTCGTTGCGGAGATACCGCAAAGCTTTGGAGTTACTCAATGGCCCCATGAGTCTGGCTGAGGTTGCCGCTGAGGCTGGCTACTTTGACCAAGCGCACTTTACTCATCGATTTATCGAGCACTCCGGTATTTCCCCCGGACAGTATCGCCTGACGCCGAGGACGGGAGCAGACACCCTACACGTCGCCTAGCCGGTCATACGTTCGGCCTGAAAGATGATCATTTCGTACAAGACTGCCTGAGCCCTGGGCGGAAGCCTTGGAGGGGTGCGGTACTCGGTCGATCTATTCCATTGAAAGGTCAGGGTATGAGAAAGTTCTTTAATCCGGTCGGTTGGCTACTCTTCACCACATTGTTCTGGGGAATGGGCGTCACGATGACGCTGTTCTTTACGGAAGAAGCGAACGCAGCCGCCGGCTTGTCGACCGCTCCTGCAGATGTTGCGGTCGGAACGTGGTACTCCCTCGTGTTCACGGGCGGTTATCTTTTTGCTGCTGCAGGTATTGGCTACTTTGCCCGTGGTGCTACCCGTGCTCGCCTGACTTTCGGCATGGGTGTCAGCATTTTGGTTTGGGTGCTCCTCGGATTGCTCGTGCTCGTTGGACCCGTTGTCGGCTACGGCAATTTCGCTCCAGACTTTGGGGTTATTCCCATAGTGGGGGCACTGGGAATGATCATCTCTGGTGTGTTGCACTGGAACGATTCAGAAAACTAAAGGAATGGAACTCATGAAATTTAGCTCAGAGCAACTCGTCCCCTGGTTCAACCACAGGGTGTATCCCATGGTCGCGTGGGTTCTCCTGCACTTCGCAATGGCGGGTGTCTACATCATCGCGTTTGGCATTGCGGGGCCAACCTCCGGAATCCCTCTGTTCATCATTTCCGTGGCGGAAACCCTTGGAGTGTTGTTATTCGTCATGTCGACTATCGACGACATGAAGAGGCTCGCGGCAGACATGTCCGACGAGATGAAAGCTACGGGCTTCGGAGCTTCATTCACGGGCTTCGCGGTCTTTGCGGTGATTTTCTCCGTTCTGATCATTGCGGTCCCGGTGGCACACGGGCTCCTGTTCTTGTAGCGAGGGGTTGACAAGCCCGGGCCCTACTTCCTTGGGGTCCGGGCGTGCCATTGGGTCTGGACTTCAAGGCCGGGCCTCTTTCACTCTTTCGTGCGCCCTTGTATACAGTCTTGGAATGGTGTCCTCCAGCGCCCGGACAGTGAACGAGTACCTCAGTTCACTTTCTCCTGAGCGCCAGCAAACGATGTCTACGATTAGGAAGCTCATAAACGACAATCTTCCTACCGGCTTCAACGAAGTAATGAACTGGGGGATGATTTCCTACGAGATTCCCACTGAGCTGTCTGGGCCGACGTACAACGGCCAGCCACTGATGTGGGTGGCCTTGAGCTCTCAGAAGCAGTACTGCTCGCTTTACTTGACCGGTTTGTATTCGAGCCAGGACCAACTCGAAGATTTTCAGGCTAAGTGGACTGCTCGAGGCTTAAAGCTGGATATGGGTAAGTCATGCATCCGCTTCAAAGGGGTAGAGAATCTCCCACTTGATTTGATTGCTGAGGTCATTCAAAGCAAAACCCCCAAACAGGCTCTCGACATGATTGAAGTGGCAAGGGGTCGGCGAAGCCGATAATTCACGATGTCAGTAAATATGTCAGTTACCAGACCACCATTCGTGACACTTCCTGTCTATTCCTGACACCTCGAATCTCTCCAGGCGTGCGAAGCGTGGTTGACTTGGGGATGTTGTCGCTCCGAGTTGGACAGGTTGGGCTCGCGTGCTTGTGCGCACTCGCGGCAGGTTTACTTTCCTCATGCGCAACAACATTGCCTCTAGAGGACTCGGAAATTGCCACCGTCGATCGAATCGCTGATCCAGGCGGAGGGGTCGAAGAGGTTCCTCTCTGGGAGGATCCTGGAATTGACGTCTATGTTGCAGATGATCTGCCTCCCGAACTTGGTGAAATCATTCAAGAAACATTGGAAGTGGCTTCCGAAGAGTGGGGACTCTATTGGCCCGTGGAATATTGGATTTTTGGAGTCAACGAGACTGCTGGTATGCAACTTGTGACCAAATTTTGTGAACGCAGGGAAGAACTTGCGCAATGGAATTTTGACGACTGCATGGAACGTGAAGCCGGTTCTGAGCAACATTCGATGATTGAGTACCAACAGTTGGGCGCGGAGGCACTCGATGCAGGCGAGCCATTCGGAACCGCTGGTTGGAATGGTGCTCCTGACTGGGGCATTCATAGGTTTGCTTCAACGCAACCGTGGGGGTTAACGGGCAACATGGGTATTCCAGGCGATGAAGACCTCAAAACCTTGCTGCATGAGTACTGGCACGCTGTTCAAAACTCGTTCATTCCGACCTTGGACCATGGCGTCAGAGATGACCTCATGGGGCCAGTTTGGTTTGTGGAGGGGTCGGCTGAATACATGGCTCAGTATGGCCACAGGAAGCTGGCGTCGGAGGGGCGGCTGCCAAGCGTTCCTGAGGGAGACTGGCCGTTCACCTTTGAATCTCAGATGGAGAACAAACTGGTCACCGTAGATGAAGCTTTTTCTGGAGAGTGTGAGGGGAGAGATCTTGTGTCGATAGAGTCTTACGAAGATCCTTGCTCTTATTTGGGTTACGAGCTCGGAGCTTGGGCTATTGCATATCTGGCGTATTTGAGTGGGCCAGATATCTTGCTTGAAGAATTTCATCCGATTGTCGCGGACCTCGGCTGGCGCGAAGCTTTTGAAGAAGTTGCTGGCACCTCCTTGGAGGACTTTAGTGCTGAATTTATGTTGTTCATGGATCAATCAACTGAGGAGAGACTGGAGATCCTCAACGTAGAGTAAGTGAGCCATGTAGTCAGCCCAAATCCTCAAACTCTCTGACCCACCCAGGGTCACATAGAACCCCCACACGACGCTATATTCGAGGAAAACCGCGTGAGTTAGCAGGTGTGAAAAGAACTACGGATCAGAAGGTTGGGGGTTCGAATCCCTCCGGGCGTGCCACGGTTGGCCTTCTATTCCTCGGTTTCCCCCGCCAAGCCCAAATCAGCGCAAGGCGAGATGCTCGCCTCCAGGGGATACTAGGCGGCTACTGACCACCACCGCCACCAGCGCCACCTCCGCCACCAGATCCTCCGGAACCACTGGATGAACCCATAGACCCAGAAACAGAGCTGTCAAATGCGCTAAAACTAGCGGCGAATGTTGCGTGAGATGTGGACTCAATGATTCCCGAACCGCCTACCGCACAAATTTCAGCCAATTTTTCAGCCAGTGATGTGTGAACCCAGTCCGGCGTTCACCAGGATTGAGACTTTCCACACTTCTATCTACATTCCTATTCTGTCGACCGCTGTCCTTCAGGCACTTCCTCGCTGTCAGGTGACTAGTCAAGGCGCAGGCGGTGTCGATTCCAAACGAGTCAAAGGATCAACGACCCACACTCTCAACTGTCACGTAATCGAGCTCATCAGCAGAATGCTCCAGCGTGATTCTGATGCCTTCATGAGTAAGGGACATGCCCTCGCGGACAAGAGCACCGCGATAATCCCCCTGGCACGACGCGGGCGTAAATCCGTCAGGGTAGAGGTAATAGGCCCACTTCGAATGCTCTCGCTGATTTCCACAGTCGCCCTCTTCATGGTCCTCGATTACCTCGACTTGCGGATTGACCGTGTAGACCAGAAGTCCTTGGTCTGAGGGATCCCAACCTTCTGTCCACCCGATAGGTCGCCTCGATTCGACGACCAGGACGTCCGAATCTGAGACGGGAATCACGATGATCTTTCGATCACCACCATAAATTTCCTGGGGGGTCAGAATGACCTGCTGGTCAGAAACTAAATCCTCCACAGAGAGGCAATGAACCTGATGGTCATTGAGCCAACCCAGCAGCCAGAGTTCCCAGGACGCCAAAGCTGCGGACCACTGTTTGGTCCAGGGGTTCGGGTACTGATTTTGCCCCACTCCGGTAGCCCATCCGTTGCCGGGTGAGTGGGTGTTGAGGCCCTGCTCATGCTGTATTTCGTGGATCAAATATGCCCAGGTGTAATCCCTCTTGAGCTCATAGGGGATGCCGTTTCCTGTGTCTTCGATGTGGTACTGGTCGACGGCCCAGAACAAGTCTGGACGGGACCCTCCCCCATAGGTGTTTTCGTTACTCCCCACCCTCAGACCAAACGTGCGATCTTGCCCTTTTCCGGTTCCTGGCGCCCAATAAATGAAGGTGCCATCGATCCCATCGAGATCGATTGAGGAGGGAATCTTCTCTTGGACGATTCGCGCCCTACTTCGAGGCTCGGAGGGCATGTCGGAAGAATTCGCCGGTATCTCAATCCAGTCCGGGATGATTTGGATGTCGAGAGAAAAAGTGCCCTGCGACCAAAACTCTGCCCACTCCTTCATCTTCTCTGCCTGCGGAGTAAAGAACTCGAGCGGGGTTTGATCCGTGGGAGGAGCATCCAAGAATGACACTTGCCCGAACACAATTCGAGCAGTCCCTTCGATGGGAAATCGATCGGGAATGAAGGGAAAGCCCACGTTTCCCCTGGCTTTCACTCCGTTCACGACGCTGCCACGGGGTACCGCTTGGAGTTCTGGCGATTGACCATCCGGAACTTTGCATAAGTCAACCGAACTCGGAGTATCGGCCAAAACCCAGTCGGGTGAGGCCTCGGCAATAGAAACTTCTTGCTGCTTTGACGACGGAGGGGCAACCCGCTCCACGTCAGGCTTTGCTTCGTCTGGGACCGATGGCACGCAGGCCACAAGAAGAAGACTGACAGAGATTGCACTCACGAAAGCAGCAAGAGAATGACGCTTCATTTTTCTAGGATTCCAACCAGGCGGGAATGGCACAACGGGAGTGGTGGACCTGAGGGGAATCGAACCCCTGACCTTCTCATTGCGAACGAGACGCGCTACCAACTGCGCCACAGGCCCGTGGATGAGAAAGAGTAGCACCGCACGCTCGCAATTTTTCGTTTGCCTGAGGGTAATAACGAGGCTTCTGGTCGCTAGACCGCTCGACGGCGGCGGAGAACCTCATCGATATTGAGCTTCTCCAGCTTCCTCGCGGGAGCTTCCTCGTGGATCTCAATCGAGGACACGACAGCTAGTTTTTCGTCCGCGAAATCTTCAGGTCGACTTTCGAGCGCCGCAGCTCTCGCCGCCCGAACCAACTCGTCATGGCTCGGCAGCGGGGTCGCCTCCGTCACCACTTTGTTGGCCAGAGGCTCTGGGAGAGCCGGAGGCCGCCATGCGGACTCTGTTTCGACCGGACCCTCTACGGACACGGTCGCCCTCGCACTCGCTACGGCACTGGCTTCAGTCTTCGTCACACGATTCACGCGGCCCAAGATGGCAAACGAAATTGTGCTGATCGTGCTGGAGGCCCAAATCACCTGGAGCGGCCAGGCTGCAAGATAGGCGGTCACCGCCGAGGTGATGCCGACCAGGAGGACAACGGAGAACACCTGTTTGGTCCGCCGGCGACGCTCTGCAGCACTCAGCACTGGTGACGACATAATCTTCAGCTGGCGCTGAGCCTCCCGCTCTTTCCGGGCTATCGAGCGGGCTTCGAGCTCTG
>Ga0181594_10002566_pt1 | contig 16643 bp, 16 predicted proteins | sample 071ome_18_FD_145603 | JGI IMG/M metagenome (GOLD analysis project Ga0181594, IMG submission 145603) | Coastal salt marsh microbial communities from the Groves Creek Marsh, Skidaway Island, Georgia - 071413BT metaG (spades assembly) | ecosystem: Environmental > Aquatic > Marine > Intertidal zone... | reverse complement strand
GCCTCGATCAGATGGACGTGATCGAAAGCAATGAAGCTTTCGCCGCGCAGGCTGCCGCTGTCGCCAAGGTGCTCGGCTTCGATCCCGAAAAGGTGAACCCGAACGGTTCGGGCGTCTCGCTCGGCCATCCGGTCGGCGCAACCGGCACGATCCTGACGATCAAATGCATGTACGAGCTGAAAAGGATCGGCGGGAAATACGGCCTTATCACCATGTGCATCGGCGGTGGCCAGGGCATCGCTTTGGTAATCGAGAACGTGTGATGAATCACAGCTGCGAGGCGACGGTCGAATGGCGTGCGGGTGAGGGCGGCGACGCCTTCACTACGCGTCGTTACAGCCGGGCGCATCGTTGGCTTTTCGATGGCGGGGCGGTCGTGCCCGGTTCGTCATCGCCGCTGGTCGTGCCGGAATTTTCCGACGAAGCGGCAGTCGATCCCGAGGAAGCACTGATCGCCTCCCTGGCGAGCTGCCATATGCTGTTCTTCCTCGATCTCGTCTCACGCAATGCGCTCGATATCTCCGCCTATGTCGATACGGCAGTGGGCGAGATGGGAAAGCGCGATGACGGCAAGATCGCCATGCTCTCGGTAGCCCTTCGCCCGCGCGCGACATTCATCGGCGATGCCGATTGGAGCCTTGTCGAAGAGCTCCATCACAAGGCGCACGAGCTTTGCTATATTGCCAATTCCTTGAACTTTCCCGTTACTGTGGAGCCCGCGAAATGAGACTCGGCCGGATGAACCACGTTGGCGTTGCGACGCCCGACCTTGACGCCTCGATCGCGTTTTATCGCGACGTGATGGGCGCGACCGACATTACCGAGCCGTTCGTGCTCGAAAGCCAGCAGGTGCGCGTCTGCTTCGTCAACACGCCGGGCGAAGGCGGCACGGCGGGAACGCAGGTCGAGCTGCTTCAGCCGACAGCTGCGGACAGCGCGGTGGGCAAGTGGCTGGAGAAGAACCCGCTCGGGGGCCAGCATCACATCTGCTACGAAGTGCCCGACATCCATGTCGCCAAGAAATGGTTCGAGGACATGGGCAAGCGGGTACTGGGCGAACCGCGCATCGGCGCCCATGGCACGCTGATTTTCTTCGTCCATCCCAAGGATATGGGCGGACAGCTGACCGAGATCATGGAGACGCCCAAGGAGGCGCATTGAACCGAATGCCGTTCGTGTCGAGGGCAATCGAGACACGAATAGCTGGACCATCGTCTCTCGACATCGTTCGAGACGAACGGAGATGTGGAAGTGACCGACAAACCGACGACCGATGACTGGAAAGCGCTTGCCGAGAAGGAAGTGAGGGGCAGGGACCTGACGTGGAACACGCCCGAAGGCTTCGCGATCAAGCCGCTGTATACCGGCGAGGACGCAGGCGAGCCCGGTCTTCCCGGCTTCGCGCCGTTCACGCGCGGGGTAAAGGCAAGCATGTATGCGGGACGCCCCTGGACGATCCGCCAATATGCCGGTTTCTCGACCGCCGAGGAATCGAACGCTTTTTACCGCCGCAATCTCGCGATGGGCCAGAAGGGCCTGTCGGTGGCTTTCGATCTGGCGACCCACCGCGGCTATGACAGCGATCACCCGCGCGTCGTCGGCGATGTCGGCATGGCCGGCGTCGCCATCGACTCTGTCGAAGACATGAAGATCCTGTTCGACGGCATCCCGCTTGACCAGATGAGCGTCTCGATGACCATGAACGGCGCGGTGATCCCGATCCTGGCGTTCTTCATCGTTGCCGGTCAGGAACAGGGCGTTCCCACCGAACAGCTCGACGGGACCATCCAGAACGACATCCTCAAGGAGTTCATGGTCCGCAATACGTACATCTATCCGCCCGAGCCGAGCATGCGGATCGTCTCGGACATCATCGCTTTCACCAGCGAGAACATGCCCAAGTTCAACTCGATCTCGATTTCGGGCTATCACATGCACGAGGCGGGCGCGACGGCGGTTCAGGAGCTCGCCTTCACCATCGCCGACGGCAAGGAATACGTGAAGCGCGCCATGGACGCGGGGCTGGACATCGACGCTTTCGCGGGCCGTCTGAGTTTTTTCTTCGGCATCGGCATGAATTTCTTCATGGAAGTCGCCAAGCTGCGCGCGGCGCGCACGCTGTGGTTCCGGGTCATGGATGGTCTTGGCGCGAAGAAGGACCGCTCCAAGATGCTGCGCACCCACTGCCAGACGTCTGGTGTGAGCTTGCAGGAGCAGGATCCCTACAACAACGTCATCCGCACCACGATCGAGGCGATGGCGGCTGTGCTTGGCGGCACTCAGTCGCTGCACACCAATGCGCTCGACGAGGCGATTGCCCTGCCCACCGACTTTTCGGCGCGGATCGCGCGCAACACCCAGCTAGTGATTCAGGAAGAGTCGGGCATCTGCAACGTCGTCGATCCGCTTGGCGGTTCCTACTACATCGAGGCGCTGACCCAGCAGCTGGTCGACGATGCGTGGGAGCTGATCGAGGAAGTCGATGGCTTGGGAGGTATGACCAAGGCCGTCGCCAGCGGCATGCCCAAGGCCCGGATCGAGGAAGCCGCTGCTGCCAAGCAGGCGCGCATCGACAAGGGCGAGGACGTGATCGTTGGCGTCAACAAGTACCGCAAGGACGAGGAAGACCCGATCGACACACTCGAAGTCGACAACCACAAGGTGCGCGAGGCGCAGGTCGCACGGATCAACAAGATGCGCGCCGAGCGGGACGAAGCCGCGTGCAAGGCGGCGCTCTCGGCGCTTACCGATGGCGCGAAGGGCTCCGGCAACCTGCTTGCCCTGGCCGTTGAGGCAGCCCGCGCCCGTGCCACGCTCGGCGAGATTTCCGACGCTATGGAAGCGGCCTTCGGGCGCTACGATACGCAGCCCAGGCCGGTTAAAGGCATCTACGGTGAGGCCTATGCCGACGACAGCCGCTATGCGCAGGTGATCGAGGGCGTAAAGGCCGTGACCACGCGGCTCGGCCGTGCGCCCAAGCTGCTCGTCGCCAAGATGGGGCAGGACGGGCACGATCGTGGCGCCAACGTTATCGCCTCGGCCTTCACCGACATGGGCTTCGACGTGGTCTCCGGCCCGCTGTTCCAGACCCCGCAGGAAGCTTGCCAGCTGGCGCTCGACAATGAAGTCGATGCCATCGGTGCATCGAGTCTTGCGGCAGGCCACAAGACGCTGATTCCGGAACTGATCGGCCACCTGCGCGAGGCCGAACGGCCTGACATCAAGGTGGTCGCAGGCGGCGTTATTCCGCCGCAGGACTACGATTTCCTCAAGAAGGCTGGGGTGCAAGGGATCTATGGTCCCGGCTCGAACGTGGTCGAATGCGCGGCGGACATGCTGCGCCTGCTAGGGCATAACATGCCTCCCGTCGGCAGCGAGATGGAAGCGGCTGAGTGACCCTCGGCTTTTCCGTCGAGACGCTATTGTCCTACGCGCGGGTTTCTGGCCCGCTGCGTATGGGGCTGGTGCGCCTGACGGAAGGCGAATGGCTCGATCCGGCGCCCGATCTGGCGGAGCGGACAGCGGCTTTCGATGCTCATCCCGAGAGCGTGCAAATTCTCCCCGACGGCGAGGCATCGGCGCGTGAACTGGCGCAATTCCTGGGCGCGGACAGCCTCGAATTGGCTGCGCGCGCGCATTGGGAAGATTTCTGCCTGTTGACGCAGATCGTTCCGGGTAAGTCTTATCAGCTCGTCGCGGCCGCTGTCGGCTTCCCGACCGACGGGCACTTGTCCGAAAAGATGGGCAAGCCGCTCCACGCCGTCCACGAGCCGATCCACGGCTACGCCGAACAGCTTTCCGATGGCGTCGAACGCTTCATGGACAAGCTGCAAGTTGGCGAGATTTACGGGCGAACCAATATGTTCGTGATGCCGTCTGCGGACCTGCGTTACATGTCGAGCGAGCCGCCCGAACGGCGCTACGCTCATGTCACGGCGGACAAGGCCGGAAGCTCGCTGTTCGCCCGGTGCGAGCGCGAAACCTTGCGCCGTCTTCCCGAGACCGGCGCGATTGTCTTCACTATCGGCGTCTACCGCACGGCGCTCGAGAACTTGAGCGACGAAGCGCTGGCGCGTATCGCATCCTCGGTCGGCGCATTGCTCGACGGCGAGGAGGCCCGGAGGGGCGCGCCCGCATATGCCGATGCGCTCACCATCTATGCCGCGGCGCGGTCTCGCGCGCAGGCTGCCTGAGAGACGGGAGAAGCGATCATGAGCCACAAGCCCGAAACGCAAGCCATTCACGCCGGAACCGCGCCGGATCCGACCACAAAGGCGCGGATCACGCCGATTTACCAGACTGCGTCTTATGTCTTCGACGATGTCGGCCACGCCTCGCGGCTCTTCAGCCTGCAGGAATTCGGGAACATCTATTCGCGGATCATGAATCCGACCAACGATGTGCTGGAGCAGAAGATCACCGCGCTGGAAGGCGGAGTCGGCGCGCTGGCAGTGGGTTCCGGACATGCAGCCCAGTTCATCGCATTCTATACGTTGATGGCGCCGGGTTGTAACATCGTCGCGGCCAAGAAGCTCTACGGCGGATCGCTCAACCAGATCGGCCATGCGATCGAGAAATTCGGCTGGGAAGGGCGCTTGGTCGATGCCGACGATCCGGACAAGGTCGCTGCCGCCATCGATGAGAACACCCGCTGCGTGTTCATCGAAAGCCTCGCCAATCCTGGCGGTGTCGTGAGCGATATCGAGGCGATCGCCAAAGTCGCGCACGATGCCGGCGTGCCGTTGATCGTCGACAATACCATGGCGACGCCGATGCTGTGCCGCCCGTTCGAACATGGCGCGGACATTGTCGTCCATTCGACCACCAAGTTCCTCAACGGCCATGGCAATGCGATTGGCGGGCTGATCGTCGATTCAGGCAAGTTCTACTGGGCGGCGAGCGACAAGTTCCCCAGCCTGACCCAGCCAAGCCCTTCCTACCACGGTGCGGTGCTGACGGATGCGCTGGCGCCTATCGGCCCTATCGCCTTCATCATCGGCTGCCGCGTACTGGGCCTCAGGGATTTCGGCCCGGCCATGGCGCCGATGAACGCGTTCCTGGCACTGACAGGAATGGAAACGCTGGCCCTGCGCATGGAGCGGCACTGCGACAATGCCATCGCGCTGGCGCGGTGGCTGCGCGATCATCCGAAGGTATCGTGGGTCTCCTACGCAGCGTTGCGCGACAACCCCTATCATCAGCTCGCGCACAAGTATCTCGGCGGCAAGGGTGGGGCAGTGTTCACCTTCGGTCTGAAGGGGGGCTACGGCGCGGGCGTGAAGCTCGTTGAATCGGTCGAGCTGTTCAGCCACCTCGCCAATATCGGCGACACGCGCTCGCTGATCATCCATCCGTCTTCCACGACCCATAGCCAGTCGTCCGAAGAGGAGCTGCTGGAGGCGGGTGCGGGGCCGGACGTGGTGCGCGTCTCGGTCGGCATCGAGCACATCGACGACATCATCGCCGACATGGCGCAGGCCATGGACAAGATCTGAGGCGGGCGGCGCGGTGCTAATTCCCCTGATGCTGATGGCTGGCGATCCGCCTTGGAACTGCGCCGATCCCATGGCGCAGCAGGAAATGAATTACTGCGCCGCGCAGGAGTTTCACAAGGCCGACGCCGCGCTCAATGCCCAGTGGAAGCTAACCGCGGCGGAGATGAAGCGGCGCGATGAGCGAGACAGCGATTTCGACGACGGCAGGCCAGGCCATTTCGCCACACTCCTGTCCGCTCAGCGCGCCTGGCTGAAATTTCGCGATGCGCATTGCAATCTAGACGGATATCTGTTTCGCGGCGGCTCGATGGAACCGTTGATCGTCAGCACTTGCCGAACCGGCCTGACCGAGGCACGGACGAAGCAACTCAAGGACCTTGTCGAAGAACTGTAGGGGCATACGTGTTCAAGAAAATCCTCATTGCCAATCGTGGCGAGATCGCCTGCCGCGTTATCAAGACCGCGCGGCGTATGGGCATTGCCACCGTTGCGGTCTATTCCGACGCCGACGCGCGTGCTCCCTTCGTGCGCATGGCCGACGAAGCCGTTCACATCGGCCCGCCGCCCGCATCCGCGTCCTACCTGATCGCCGACAAGATCATCGCGGCCTGCAAGCAGACCGGCGCTGAGGCGGTCCATCCCGGCTACGGCTTCCTTTCGGAGCGGACTTCCTTCGCCGAAGCGCTCGATAAGGAAGGCATCGCCTTCATCGGTCCGCCAGTCGGCGCGATCGCGGCGATGGGCGACAAGATCGAATCGAAGAAACTCGCGATGGAAGCGGGCGTCAATGTCGTGCCTGGCTATGTCGGCGAGATCGACGACACCGAACACGCGGTGAAGATTTCCAACGACATCGGCTATCCGGTGATGATGAAGGCCTCGGCCGGCGGCGGCGGCAAGGGCATGCGCCTTGCTTTCAGCGAAAAGGACGTGCGCGAGGGCTTCGAGGCGACCAAGCGCGAAGGCCTCAATTCGTTCGGCGACGACCGCGTATTCATCGAGAAATTCATCGAGGACCCGCGCCACATCGAGATCCAGGTGCTAGGCGACAAGCACGGCAACATCATTTACCTCAACGAGCGTGAATGTTCGATCCAGCGCCGTCACCAGAAAGTCGTCGAGGAAGCGCCGTCGCCCTTCGTCACGCCCAAGATGCGTAAGGCGATGGGCGAGCAGTGCGTCGCGCTGGCCCGTGCGGTCGATTACCATTCAGCGGGTACGGTCGAGTTGATCGTTTCCGGCGCTGACAAGACTGGCGAGAGCTTCTATTTCCTTGAAATGAATACGCGTTTGCAGGTCGAGCACCCGGTGACGGAAGCGATTACCGGGGTCGATCTGGTCGAGCAGATGATCCGCGTTGCGGCGGGCGAGAAGCTCTCGATCGCGCAGAAGGACGTCAAGATCGACGGCTGGGCGATCGAGAACCGTGTCTATGCGGAAGACCCCTATCGCGGCTTCCTGCCGTCAACCGGGCGCCTGTCCCGCTACCGTCCGCCGGTCGAAGGCTGGACTGAAGACGAGGCTGAGAACGGCAGGCGCGGCGTCGATGGCGTACGCGTCGATGACGGCGTCTACGAGGGCGGCGAAGTCTCGATGTTCTACGATCCGATGATCGCCAAGCTCATCACCTGGGGCGAAACCCGCGACGAGGCTGCCGACAAGCAGATCGCTGCGCTCGACATGTTCGAGATCGAGGGGCTGGGCCACAATATCGATTTCGTCTCGGCTATCATGCAGCACCCGCGTTTCCGATCGGGCGAGCTGACGACCGGGTTCATCGCCGAGGAATATCCCGAGGGCTTCCAGGGCGCGGCTGCGTCGGAAGACCTGATCGCGAAAATCGCTGCCATAGCGGGGTTTGTTGCAACGGCGAGAGCGGACCGGGCGCGGCGCATCGACGGTCAGCTGGCCGAACCGCTCGACCCGCCGGGATCCTGGAAGATTACGATCGATCAGCAGTCGCATGACGTGGAGCTGTCGGAAGATGGGCTGACCGTCGATGGCGAGCCTGTCGATTTGGCGATGGAATATGCACCCGGCGACAAACTCGTCGTCGCCGAAGCGGACGGGGAAGTGCTTGGCGTCAAAGTTGAGTCGACGCGCAAAGGCTTCCGTATGACGACGCGGGGCGCGATCCATGACGTCGAGGTGCTGCCTGCCAGCATCGCTCATCTTTCCGAGCACATGATCGAGAAGATTCCACCCGATCTGTCCAAGTTCCTGATTTGCCCGATGCCGGGATTGCTGGTCTCGCTCGATGTCGCCGAGGGCGATCACGTTGAGGCCGGGCAGCCGCTGGCGGTGATCGAGGCGATGAAGATGGAAAACATCCTGCGCGCCGAGAAATCCGGCACGGTGGCGAAGATCAACGCCAAGGCAGGCGACAGTCTCGCCGTGGATGCGATCATCCTCGAGCTGGAATAGTCGTCAGAATCCGCCGTCAGTTATTTTATCGTCAAATTTGAAGGCGATGGCCGACCATCCGTCGCTCAGCTTTGCGAATGTCAATTTCCATCGCGTCGCATATTTCTCGTGCGCGCAGACCATCTGATGGGAAACGACGATGGCGGAATAGCTGTTCCAGCCGGCCGGGGCGCAGGCAGTGACCCTGCCGTAGATCGAGAATGCGTTAGTGAGGCCTTTTCTCAGATTGACCAGCGTGGCATCGTCGGGTTTCAGCATTTTCGAGCTTGCGAAGAATCCAGACACCGCCTTTTCGGAACCGCCTGCTTTCAGGGCAGTGACGACCTTGTCGATCTGGCGTTGAAGCATGGCGCGATCCGCTGGGGCTAGGTCGCCTGCAATAGCCGGGCAAGCGCTCATCAACGCGGCAGCGACAATTGGAACGCGCACAATTTTCATCTTGTCTCTCTGGTTGCGGCCGGACATGCCAATGGATCGCTGACAGTCTCGATCAAACTTGCCGCAAGGTCAATTTGACGAAATGTCAGAGATCAGCGCGCCAGTTCCTCATCGAGGAACACTGCCACATCATCCAGAGCCACGCCTTTGTCGAGATAGGCCTTGCCGATCCCCCGCATCAGCACGAAGGGCAGGGTGCCCGCATCCATCTTCTTGTCGTGGAGCATATGCGCGGCGAGCGCCTTGCCGTCGCAGCCAAGCCCGAGTGAAGCCAGTTCGCTGCGCATTCCGATCGTGTCGAAATGGGCTGCGATGCGTTCTGCCGTACTTTTCGGCATCAGGCCGGAGCGCGCCGAATAGCGGGCGGCGAGGACCATGCCGATAGCGATCGCCTCTCCGTGCAGCAAGTTCGCTGAATAGCCCGTCTCCGCTTCCAAGGCGTGCCCGAACGTATGGCCAAGATTGAGCAGGGCGCGTGTTCCGGTGGTCTCGCGCTCGTCCTCGGCGACAATCTGCGCCTTGTGCGCAACCGACTTCGCCACGGCATATTCGCGATCGCGCGAATTGCCTGCGAGCAGCGCCTCGCCGTTTTCCTCGCACCAGGCGAAGAAGTCGGCATCGCCGATCAGCCCGTACTTCACGACTTCGGCATAGCCAGCCTGCAATTCGCGCTCAGGCAGGGTGTCGAGCGTGGCGAGATCGGCCAGTACCAGCGCGGGCTGGTGGAATGCACCGACGAGGTTCTTTCCCGCAGGGGTGTTGATTGCTGTCTTCCCGCCAACGCTAGAATCGACCTGTGCGAGCAGTGTCGTGGGAAGCTGGATGAACTGGCAGCCGCGTTTCAGGATTGCGGCGGCAAAACCTGAGAGATCGCCGATAACGCCGCCGCCCAGCGCCAGCACGTGATCGCCGCGCTCGACGCCGAGTGCGAGCAGCCAGTCGACCGTTGCGGCGAGATTTTCCCACGATTTCGTCTGTTCTCCGGCGGGCAGGATCCGCCAGTGCGGTTCGTGGCCGTGGTCGCGCAAGGCGGCCTCGACGACCTCACCCCAAGCCTTGTGGACATTGCTGTCGGTGACGATTGGCACGTCGCGCTTGCGCAGCAGGCCGCGGCAATTCGGCACAAGCTCGGCAAGCAGGCCCGCCTCGACCCGGACCTCGTAGGGGCGGTCAGCGACATCGACGGAGATTACAGCCATTTTTCCATGCCCTCCATGATACGTTGGATGGTTTCTCCGTGTGGACCGCTGCCGCTGTGCACATGGATCGGAGCCTGACAGTAGTGCTCCTCGCGCTCATCGCGAAGCCGCGTGAGAATTTCCCGTGGATTGCCCTCTTTAAGGAGCGGCCGATTGCCCTTGCGCGCAGTCCGTTCGACCAGCGTATCGACATCGCTGTCGAGCCAGATCGCGATACCTTTTTCGAGGATTTCGGCACGGGTCGCCTCGTTGCAGAAAGCACCGCCACCGGTGGCAATGACTCTGCGCGCGCCACCTTCGCTCATCAGCCGGGCGATCACGCGCCGTTCGCCATCGCGGAAATAGTCCTCGCCATGCGCATCGAAGATTTCCGGAATTGTCATTTGCGCCGCCAGTTCGATCTCGTCGTCCGCGTCGACGAAGCTGAAATCCAGCAGGGCGGCCAGCCGCTTGCCGACACTCGACTTTCCGACGCCCATCATGCCGACCAGCACGATCGGGCGGTCGATCCACTCGGTTAGCGCGGCAATCCGCGCCGGATCGGCGATGGCCTGACGATGCTCCATTGCAGGCCAGCCTATAGTTGCGCTAACCGGCCTTGCAACCATTGCGAGAGGCGGGTTTGAGAAAGTCGAGGCGAAGTGTGGCGGCGATCATTGTTGTACTGGTGATGATCTGTGCCGCGCTTGCGGTCCTTTCATGGCGAGCGGGCGGCGAGCAAGAATTGCGTGAGATTTCTCAGCCTGTGGCAGTGCCGGAGGCGCGGCGATGAAGCTGCGCTGGCTGGTATCGGCCGCATGTCTGGCCACGGCGTCTGGCTGGGCCCTGGCGCAGGGCGCGCCCGAATCGCTGCTACCTCCGGGGTTTGACGATCCGCCACCGGCTTCAGCTCCTGCACCGGCGCCCGCACAGCCCGCCACAACGGCGCCCACTTCAAATGCAGGCAGCAGTACTTCAAGCTCGCGTACCTCAAATCCGTCGACGTCCTCGACTTCGGTGCCGGGCGGCGGCGCCTTGGCGGAGAGTGGCTTTCCAGCGGGCGCGTCCTCTGTAGTGCCGGAATTGCTCGCCCGGTTGCCCACTCTCGAGGAACTCGAGAAGATGACGCCGGAGGAATTCGAGGAAGCGCTGGGACTAGAACCCAAGTTCGACATCCCGGCCGGGGCAAGGCGCGCTACAGAGAAGGTCGGCTTGCTGGATACGACCGAGGGTGGGCTTCCTGCAGATGCAATGCGGGGCGTAAGCCCATCTCTTGTGCGGCGCGCGCTCTTGGGAAATCGGGGCAACATGGTCTCGCGGTGGGGCCACATCCTGTTGCGGCGAGCACTGGTTTCGCGACTCGATGCGCCCAAAGGGATGAATGCCGCCGATTTCGCTGGCCTGCGGGCTGGGTTGCTGGTCCGCATGGGCGAGGTAGAAGCGGCCAGAGCGCTGGCGCAGGACGTCGACGTCGATAGTTATACGGCAATTCTCACCAATGCCGCATTCGATGCCTATGTCGGGACCGGAGATTTCACCGGCGTCTGCCCGGTCCTCATCAGGCGCCGCGCGACGCGCGAAGACCCGAAATGGGAAGCCGCGAACGACATCTGTAGCGCTGCGCGCGGCGATGGCCGGGCCGCCCTCTCGCGGCTTGGCAGGGCTTTGCGTGCTGAAAAGATGGCCAAGATCGATCTGTTGTTGGCGCAACGCTATGCTGGGGTGGTCGGGCAGTCTCGCCGCGCCGTGACGATTGAATGGGACGAGGTCGATTCGATGAGTCCCTGGCGTTACGGCCTGGCTGTTGCGTTGGGCCTCCGGCCTCCCGAAAAACTGGTAAATCTCGCAGACCGTCGCATTTCCGGGGCAGCGGTGCTTGCACCGGCGCTCGGCCTTGCCGATCGCGCTGCCGCTGCCGATCATGCCGGAGGACGCGGCATCCTTTCGAGCGCGGCCATGGTCGATCTCTACGGACAGATATACGCAAGCCCGGATATCGAAGGCGACGCCGCCGATCGCGCCGAATCATTGCGGCGCGCCTATGTGTTGCGCGATCCTGCTGCGCGCAGCGTTGCGATACAGACCTTGTGGAACAGCGCACCGAGCACTGCGCAGCGGTATTCCCGCCAAGTGCTTACAGCCTATGCGGCTGCGCGTTTGCCGGTGGATGAAACCTTGGCAGAGCAATCCGGTGAGCTGATCGGCTCCATGCTGACCGCTGGCCTGGATCGCAACGCCGCGCGCTGGGCAGGTGTGCTGAAAGAAGGGAGTCTGGGTTGGGCGTTGCTCGCGGTGGGCGCGCCCGGGGGCTCGGTGGAAATCAACAGCGGTATGGTCGATTCATTCGTGGATGACGACGACAGTGCGGAGGCACGCAAATCGGCGTTTCTCATTGCAGGGCTTGCAGGGCTCGGCCGGATAGATGCAGCAACTCGGAACGATTTCGAGTCTCGGCTTGATCTCGATCTTGGTCGCAAGTCACGCTGGACCTCGTACATCGAACGGGCCGCCAGCCAGGATCGGCAGGCGACGGTCGCCCTGCTTGCCGGACTGGGCATGCAGGGTTCGGGCTGGGATCGGATGACAGCGCGTCATCTCTATCACATCGTTTCGGCTCTGCGCCGTGTGGGCCTTGAGGCAGAGGCGCGGATGATCGCTGCCGAGGCCGTGGCGAGGGGCTAGACCGGTTTGGCGGACCCTGCTCCCGGAGGTTCCGCCTCGCCGGAACAGGGGCAAGGGGCGATAAGGCGCTTTCTCGAAATGATGGCGGCGGAGCGCGGAGCTGCGGCCAACACGCTTGCTGCCTATGAACGCGATTTGGCTGCGGCGAGCGATGTGGTTGGCGACCTTGTTGATGCCGACAAATACGCACTCGGCACGCTGGCAGAGGCGTGGTCAGGGCTCGCACCTTCGAGTTTAGCCAGGCGTTGCTCGGCATTGCGCCAATTTTACGGCTTTTGCCTTGACGAAGGGCTGCGAGCGGACGACCCGTCTCCCGCGCTCCCGAAACCGCGCAGCCGCCGTCCTCTGCCCCGTCTGCTTTCGTTTGCCGAGATCGAGGCGTTGTTCGCACTCGCCCAGGACCGTGCCAGTGGAGATCGGCCGGCGGCGGTACGCATGCTGGTGCTGCTCGAGCTTCTTTACGGGTCGGGTCTTAGAGCCAGCGAGCTGGTCAGCCTGCCGCTGTCATCGGTGCCGCGCGACGCGCCCCTGCTCACGATCAGCGGCAAAGGCGGGCAACAGCGCATGGTTCCAATCAGTGGCCGGGCGAGGGAGGCGCTGTCGCGCTGGCTACCGCTGCGTGCCGGCGGCGGACGGTTTCTCTTTCCGTCACGCGGCGCATCCGGCCATCTCACCAGGGTCAGATTGTTCCAGCTGTTGCGTGCGCTCGCCGCCGACGCCGGTATTTCGCCTGACAAGGTCTCGCCGCACGTGCTGCGCCACGCATTTGCAACGCACCTGCTTGAAGGGGGAGCCGACTTGCGCGTGCTTCAAGTGCTGCTCGGCCATGCCGACATTGCCACCACACAGATTTACACGCATGTTGAGAGCGCAAGGCTCGTCGCGTTGGTCAATGAGCGGCATCCGCTCGGAAGCGGCTAATCGGGAACAAGACCTGCGATCGGCGCTCTTGAGAATAAGGTCTGCTGGGCATCCGCTGAACGTGTCATTGGAAGAGGAACTGGAGCACATGGCAAGTGCATCTAAAACCGAGGGAAAAGTGGGAGTTATGGTTTCCGGAACGGCGCTCGCTATGGCCTTGCTGGTGTCGCCATCGGCGCTGCACTCCCAACGCAGTTCTGAGCGACTCCCCAACACGATTACTTCGATCAGCGACGCCGACAAGCAGCAGGGCGCCAAGGCGCACCCAGAACTGCTTGCTGAGTTTGGCGGCGCGATGAGCGGTCCGACGGCCGCCTATGTCGAACAGGTGGGCAAGACTATCGCAGTCCAGTCGAGCCTTTCCAATGCGCGTGACGATTTCACCGTCACCCTCCTCAATTCATCGGTCAACAACGCCTTCGCGATCCCCGGCGGGTATGTCTATGTGACCCGCCAGCTGACCGCGCTGATGAACAATGAGGCTGAGCTGGCAGCGGTTCTCGGCCACGAGGTTGGCCACGTGGCGGCCCAGCATGGCAAGAAACGGCAAAAGGCCGCGACGCGAAACTCGGTGCTGGGCGTGCTAGGCACGATCCTGTCGGGTGTGTTGCTTGGGGACAGCGCGCTGGGGCAGCTCGGCCAGAGGGTATTTTCCCAGGGATCGCGGCTACTAACCCTAAAATACTCGCGCGGGCAGGAGATCGAGTCCGACAACCTCGGTATCCATTATCTCGGCAGGGCAGGTTACGATCCGCGCGCGATGTCGACTGTGCTGGAAAGTCTGGCGCGGCAAAATGCGCTCGAAGCTCAGCTACGCGGCACCTCAAATCAGGTCCCCGAATGGGCCTCGACCCACCCCGATCCGGCGTCGCGGGTCCGCGATGCTCGGAACCGAGCGGGCGCGAATGCGACCGGTGTCAACAATCGCGACACATTCCTATCCCGGCTTGCGGGCCTCACCTATGGCGACGACCCCAAACAAGGGATCATCGATGGCCGCAATTTCGTGCATCCGGAATTGCGGATCACTTTCCAGATTCCCAACGGTTTTTACATGGTCAACGGGACGCGCGCGGTTTCGATCGCGGGTCAGTCGGCCAAGGCGCAATTCACCGGCGGTCCCTATAACGGCGATCTCGACAGCTATGTCAGGGCGGGTTTCGCGGCGGTCAGCGGCAATCAGCAACAGATTACGCCACAGGAAATCAGGCGACTTACAATCAACGGGTTGCCGGCCGCCTATGGCATTGCGCGGGTAAACAGCAGCAACCAGCAGGTGGACGTTCTGGTCTTCGCTTACGAATTCGCGCAGGATCGCGCCTTCCATTTCGTGACCCTGGCGCCTGCGGGGCAGACGAACATGTTTTCACCGATGATCAATTCGATGCGCAGGATTTCGCCGACGGAGGCTGGTCAGGTAAAACCGCGCAAGATTTCCGTCGTGACTGTCGCCAGAGGTGACACGCTGCAATCGCTGGCTTCGCGCATGGCTTATGAGGACGCGCCGCTCGAACGGTTCCTTGTGCTCAACGGCCTTTCGTCGAATGCGGTGCTGCGCGCGGGCGACAAGGTAAAATTGGTCACCTATTGATTTTGGGATTTTTCCGTTGCGCCAAATGAAAAGGGCGGCGAGTTGCCTCGCCACCCCAATCATTCTTGGAGTATTGCTCGCTATTAGGTAGCGGCCATACCCGACGAAGTGTTCTCGAACGTGGTCGAGACCTGCGAGCCCAGACCCTGGACAGCGCTGATCATGGCAACCGCGATGAGGGCAGCGATCAGGCCATATTCAATGGCGGTCGCGCCGTCTTCGTTACGGAAGAACTTGTTGATGAACTTCATTGGTAGTCTCTTGGTTTGCAGTCTTCAGTACCCGGTCCGAATGAATACGAATTTCTCATAGACGATTTTTTCATTAGGCGGCATTTCTTGCTAAATGTTTAATCCTAGCCGCCCTGTGCCTCGGCGGATGCGCTGGATACATCTTCCCATATTTCGATGGCCTCGCTGGTGAAGCCGGTCAGGGCCCCAAGCATGGTCAGAACTATGAAGGCGAGGATCAGGCCGTATTCCGCGGCAGTCGCCCCGCGAGTGTTGTCGGTCAGCTTTCGAAGAAGTTGAGCCATTCCTGAGATATCCTGCTAATCATTCGAGGACATTCGGCATTTGCGCCTTCGAGGCCTAACAATTTGCTAATCGGCGGTGTTAACGTGCAAAATTTCTCGAGACTGATGCTGGTGGTCGCGGCTGCGCTTGTCCGGTCCGACGGTCGTGTACTCCTGCACCGCCGTGCCCTCGACTCTTTACACGGAGGCCTATGGGAGTTTCCGGGCGGCAAGGTAAGTGACGGCGAAACACCGGAAATAGCCCTGGTGCGAGAGCTTTCCGAGGAACTTGACATTGCGGTGCAGGAAAGTGACCTCACGCCGGTCGGTTTCGCCAGCGGACAAATCGAGGGAACTTCGCGGCCGGGATCACTTGTCATTCTTCTTTACACCTGCGCTCGTTGGCAGGGAGAGCCGCGCTGTGTCGAAGGTACGGATATCGGCTGGTTCGACCGGGCGACGCTAGGGCGTCAGGACATGCCGCCGCTCGACTATCCCCTTGCCCGACAGCTCAAAGCGTTGCTTGCAAGCTAGTTCTAGGCGCTTGCCAAAGCGCGTGGGGCTTTCTATGTGCCCCTTTCTCGCGCGCCCGTAGCTCAGCTGGATAGAGTTCCTGACTACGAATCAGGCGGTCGGAGGTTCGAATCCTTCCGGGCGCGCCATTTTTTTCAGTAGTTTAATTGTATTTTTCTGTCGGGTTCCGCTTGGCGCTAGAGCAATAGGTTTCACTCAGGTTTCACGGTCAGGCCGACCCGTCTTATTTTTGCTTAGGCCCCCACGGGGTCACTTCAGAAAATGGGGCCCATTCCGTCGCTTATTCTTCCAGCCCGATCCTGCGAGGGCCCCCCCCCTTTTTTTTGATCTGGTTCCATACGCGCACCCTTACCTAGTATTCTGCGCGTGCGATGACCAGGTTTTGAAATTGGTGCGCAGCACGGCTCTAAATGCGGCGCTGCAGGTTCCCCTCGTTGGCAATGGGCATTTCCTGCGCAGCCCGCTTGGCTTCCTGTCGCATTGCGGTGAGCGTACCGCTGAATGGTGGGTGGTGCCGGTTACCTTGGATGTTGAGAGGCAACGAATAGGACTGCAGGAGCTCATCCTCCAACAGCCAAGGATCCCCGCTCATTGTCCAAGACCGGTCATGTCCGCTTTCCACAAATTTCGCCCGGAAACCGCCTGTCTGGAAGCGACAACATTGCGGACATCGGATGCTTCTCCATTGTTGCCTTAAGGCGGACGTTTGCTAGCCTACCTCAATCGGCTGTTCGCGTTGAGGCAGATGAACAGGCCGTTGCCATAAGGTCTGGTTAGGAGAGGACAATGCTGACTGATCTGTCGAGCCGAGCGTTGAGCAAGGCTGGCGGCGCTCTCGTCGAGGGCATCGATGCCAGCAAGCCGAT
>Ga0181594_10002562_pt1 | contig 16656 bp, 21 predicted proteins | sample 071ome_18_FD_145603 | JGI IMG/M metagenome (GOLD analysis project Ga0181594, IMG submission 145603) | Coastal salt marsh microbial communities from the Groves Creek Marsh, Skidaway Island, Georgia - 071413BT metaG (spades assembly) | ecosystem: Environmental > Aquatic > Marine > Intertidal zone... | reverse complement strand
TCCGGGTCGCGCTTGGCGACGGCGTCGCGGATTAGTTTGAGTCGATAGTGGGTCATCTGCTGCTCCTTGTGCGGCTCTGCTCGATGATGCTGCTCATGGTCTGTCTCCTCAGCGCGTTGGCCGGTCGCGCCCCCGGTTGTGTGTGGTCGGTTACGCGGCGATCTGGGCGCGGGCGTCGGCGATGGCGATGCAGCACTCGCCCCACGCCAATGCGCCGCCCTCGAGGGCGCGATCGCAGAGCGCGACCATGCCGTGGTCGCCGACCTCCGCCGCCTCTGCGCGGAGCGCCCGGATGTCGTCGTGGTCGATGTCGCCCCACTCCGCGCGGTCGACGATCTCGAGGTCCGCCAAGCAGGTGCCGACGAGCAGCCGCGTCTCGTCCCAGCTCCACACCTCCAAGGTGTCCTTGGGCTCGACGCCGCCGAACGTGGGCAGGTCGTCGAGCTCGTCCGGCGCGTGGTCTTGCACGACGGCGAGCAGGTCGTCGAGGTCGTCGATCGGGCCGCTGTCGTCGCCGCAGCGGTAGGCGAGCCCGACGTTGGCCGGGTCGCTCTCGTCGCGGTAGATGATGAGGGTGCTGCCGGTGTGGTTCTTGCTCGTGTACATGATGTCTCTCCTCGTGTTGCGCGGCTCTGCTCGCCGCTGTGTGTCGCCACTATCCTTGACCCTATATGTTGTGTCAAGCGCAAAGTTGCGGCCATGTGTAGGCCCGGCGTCGATTGCCTTTCGGTGTCACGATCAAGACGTGCCATGTACCGGTCGTGCCGGCCTCACGATGTGCCAGCGCTGCGCAATGCAGACACTCGCCCCATCGCCTCGCGACACCGCTGGCGATGGTCTCGTAGCCCTCGCCGTGGTGGTGGATGCAAGCCGACCACGACCAGGCCGCATGGGTGGCCGGGAGCGGGTCGCGCCTCGACGAGGTAGCCCTCGCCGGCGAGAGCCTCGAGGACGTCGAGGACGTCTCGCGCGATGATGGCGACGGCGCCGAGCTTAGCGCAGCGGGCGAGCCATGCGAGCTGCCCGGGCTGGTAGCGCGGCGCCTTGCCGGGGTGCTTGAGTTCGACCTCGAGGTGCCGGCCTCCGGGGAGGCAGCCGTAGAGGTCGGCGGCGCCGGGGGTGGCCGCGTGGAAGCTGCGTCCCTCGACGGTGACGAGGCCGGCCTTGCGCTCGTCGATGAGGAGCGCGGGAGACAAGGCGCTGAGGATGTCGGCTTGGACGTCGGCCTCGACGTCGAGCCGAGCAGACCGAGGAGGTCGGCCTGCGCGCCAGACGCCGTCGAGTCCTCGGGTCGCGGGGATTCGCTCGGCCCAGCTCTGCGGTGTGCGCTCACGGGTCACCAGCCGTCTCCGGGTTCCCAAAATGGGTTGCCAAAGTAAGCGGGCGGCATCGGGCGCTCGAGCTTGCGCCCGTAGCTCGCGAGGACGCGCTCGACCTCGTCGTCGTCGATCTGATAGCTGCCGTCGGCCTGCCGCTCGGCTCGGATGCTGCCCGTGCGAATGCGGTAAGAGATTGCGGCAGAACTCACACCCGCGATCCTGCTCAGCTTGCCTGCTGTCGTCGCCATCTTGCCACCTCCTTACGCCACTGCTCGCGCCTGATGTCGTCGTGCCGGGCGTAGGCCCAGACGTGCGAGTAGCCGCGCGCTCGAGCCTGTCGTTGCAGTTTGCGGAGCAGACGCCAGTCCTTCTCTCTGAGGAACTCAGGCGGCGGGCTGATGACCTCGACCCACTGGCCATCCTGCCAGACCGTCTCGCTGATGCTGCGCGGCGGCAGGCGGGGGATGTCGGCGGCGCAATAGGGGCAGGCCTCGGGGCGAGCGGGTGAGCAGGTCAGGATGGCGAGACACGACGGGCAGCGGGTGGTCGAGGGCTTGAAGCCTCGCGCGCGCTTGCGCTCGCCGAGCCGCACCTCGGGCATCGGGTCGGAGGCCCAGCCGAGCCGCAGGACGTTGCCGCCGGCGTCGAGGACCAGGCAGTCGGGGTGATGGGTGCCAGGGCGCAGGCCGCGACCGATGCGCTGGCGCCAGCGGATGAGGCTGGCCGTCGCTGTGGCCATGATGACGCATGAGACGGTCGGCAGGTCGACGCCCTCGCTGGCGACGTCGTAGCAGCACAAGACGCGGGCCTCGCCGGTGCGGATGGCGTCGAACGCGGCGTCGCGCTGGTCGGTGGCGGTGGTGCCGTCGACGTGCATGGCGCTGATGCCAGCGGCGGTGAGCCTGTCGCAGAGGTCGGCGCTCGCCTCGACGCTCGCAGCAAAGAGGACGGCCTGCCGGTCGCCCAGGTGCTGCTGGATGGCGCCGACGATGTCGCCGCGCAGCTTGCCGCTCGAGAAGGCGTCAGCGACCGAGGCGCGCGCGAAGTCGTCGCCGCTCATCCGCAGGCCGTCGAGGTGGTCCGGGTCGCCGGCGACGAGGTAGCGCTCGCGCCGCAGATAGCCCGCGTCCTGTAGCTCGCGAATCTCGGCGCCGATGACGTGAGCGTCGGCGGGCAGTCCCTGACGGTCGGTGCGTACCGGCGTCGCTGTCAGGTGGAGCTCGCGGGCGGGCTCGAGGTGCTCGACCTTGCGGCGGTAGCTCTTGGCCGCTGCGCGGTGGGCCTCGTCGATGACGAGCAGGTCGCAGCGGGCGTCGGGCCAGCGCTGCTGGACGCTACCGATGAGCACCGGCGCGTCGCTGTCGGGCGGCCCGTGCGTGACGCCCCACGCCTCGCAGGCGTTGCCGAGCTGCTCGAGGAGCTCGCGCCGGTGAGCGAGGATGGCGACGCGCTCACCACGCAGGACGGCGCGGCGCACGAGGTGCCCAGCGGTCAGCGTCTTACCGCCGCCCGTGGGGAGCTCGAGGATGACGCGCCGAGCGCCGCCCTGCCAGTTGCGCAGGATGGCCGAGATGGCCTGCTGTTGATAGGGGCGAAGCCTCATTCTGTGGGTGAGCGGAGTCGTGCAGCGAGGCCCCGGTCGATCTTCTCGAGCGCGGCGAGCTGCTCGGCGGTGGGCGAGCGGTGCCCCCGGAGCCAGCGGCTGACGAGCGATTCAGAGACGCCCAGGAGGGCGGCGAGCTGGCGCTGCGTCCAGCCGCGCTGCGTCAGCCACTGGCGTAGGGGGTGCGTGGTCATCGGCGCGCCCTCACGTTGCGGGCGACGACCTCGTCGACCTGGATGCCGGGGAGCTCGGCGCGCAGGGCCTCGAGCTGCTGGGGCGAGAGCTCGCCGTCGTGCTGCACGACATAGGCGTCGACGTAGGCCTGCACGGCCCGGAGGTCGGGCTTGAGGAACTGCGGCGGGACCTTGGCGGCGTCGGTCACGGCGGCGGCGCTGTACGTCACCTTGACGCGGCTCGTCGCGCCCTCGGTCTTGACGTCCTTGGTGGTCGGCGCCTCGGCCTTGTCGAGCTCGGCCTCGGCCTTGTCGGCGTCGCCGGCCTTGGCGGCCTCGAGCGCGGCGGCCTTGGCGGCCTCCTGCTCGGCGAGCCGTCGCTTGCGGACCTCGGCGGCGAGCTCGTCGAGCTTGGCGCCTGCGACCTTGGCGGCCTCGTCGAGCGGGCGGGCGACGCCTTCGCGGAACAACCTGTCGATCTCGCGCTTGGGCGGGCCCAGCGCATCGGTCAGCCGCTTCTTGTGCTTGTCGGCGGCGCGTTGCGCTTTGCGCAGTCGGGCGACGGCCTCGACGACGTCGGCCTCGTTGTCCTCGGTGACCTCGATCTCGTCGGCCCAGCGCTGCGCGTCGGCGACGTAGCCGGCGAGCTGCTCGACGACCTGCTCGGCAGCGGTGACCAGCGGCGCGGCGTCGAGCGTGACGGCGGGGGCTTTGATCTGGCTCGGCTTGATGATGTCGCCGACGACCTCGGCCTTGAGCGGCGCGGGCTGCTTGTGCCTGCCGGCGAGGATGGCCTCGTAGACCTCGAGCGCCTTTCGCGCGTCGTAGTCGGCGGCGTGGGCCTCGGCCTCGTCGAACGTGATGCCGAGCCGCTCGCAGACGTCGGCGAGCTTGTTAGGCTTGCCGCGCCAAATCTTGCGCGCGGCCTTGAGGGTGCAGCGCCAGTTCAGCCCCTTGACGAGCTGCGCAGCTTCAAAGCCGACATGCTCGGCCATGTTCTCGGCGAGCACCTGTCGGTCAAAGTCTGCGTTGTGCGCGATGACCTCGGCGCCGCGCCACTTGCCCGCGAAGGCCTTGGCGAGCGCGCCGAGCACCTTGGCGGGGTCGAGGCCCTCGGCCTCGAGGCGGTCGCGGGTCAGGCCGGTAATGAGCTCGGCCTCCTGGCTGTAGTGCGCATCCTCGGGGATGCGCAGCAGGTAGGTCTTTGGCTTGCCGTCGACGACGACGGCGAGCTGGGTGATGTAGACGGGGTGCCCCTTGCCGGGTAGGCCCGTGGTCTCGGTGTCGATCCCGATGCGCATCTGCTCTGCTCCTTGTGTAGGTGGTCGGGGTAGCCCCTGCCTACGCCCCCCGTCCCGACCGCGCTTGCGTGCATCCGCGACCTGATGGCCGCTGCGGCCTAGCCGTTGCGCTGCCCGACACCGCGCCGGGCAGTCGTCCTAGAAGAGGTCGTCGTCGCTGACGGGCTCGTCGCTGTGCCCGTAGTCAGCGAGGCGCTGCGTGATGCGGCGGGCGACGCTCCCGAAGCCGTCGGCCTTGCAGTCGTCGGCGCTCGCGCCGGCCTTGGCGACGAGCGAGTCGAGCAGGCCCGCGCCCTCTTCGAGGACCTTCTCACGGTCGTCGAAGGGCTCGCCCACCTCGAAGGTGTAGGTCGTCGTCGGCCCGCTGCCCTGCCGCGTGACCTCGAGCCAGTGCCCGTAGACGGTGCGCTCGGCCTCGGCGTAGTGCTCCTCGGTCGGCTCGCCGGGCTTGGCGGCCTTCTTCGCGAGCGCCTTGATCTTGCCGGCGAGCGCCTTCTCACCGGCGCGCCCGCTGCCCCAGAAGGCGAGGGTCGAGCCGTCGATGGTGCACGGGTAGTTGACCACCGTGCTGGGCTTGTCGTTGCCGTCCTTGTCCTTGTAGCTGCTGACGCCGAAGTAGGTCTCAAACGGGGGCATCAGCAGCGCCATGCGCTCGCTGTCGCCCTCGTCCTTGATGCGGACGAAGGTCTCGCCGCCGCCGTTGCTCTCGGGGGTGTTGTAGCGGCTGCTACCGCCGCTGCCGGGTGTCCATGCCATCGCTGGCCTCCTTGTGTGCCGGCGTGATTGCCGGTGCGCGGAGGCTAGGTTGACCCGTCATGTGGTGTCAAGTCGCTATCGGGCGAGCAGTAAGCCGCCGGCGGCCGCGGCGCCGATGAGCATCCCGATCCCGATGTAGCCGAGCACCTCGAGCGCGCTGGTCTGCTCGGTTGTGGCGCGGAGCTCGGCGGCCTCGATGTCGGCCTTGGCGACGGCGCGGACGCGGGCGAGCTCGGCGGCGTGGCGCTCGCGCTCGGCGAGCATCTCGACCCGGGCGGCAGGGAGCTCGACGCGCTCGAGGGTCAGCAGCTCGCGGACGCGCTCGCTCGGCGCGAGGATGCCCGCGCAGGTCGCGTCGGTGGGCTGGCGAATGACGATCGATGAGCGGCAGGGCTCGAGGGCCCGCGCTGGCATGGCGAGCAGCAGGACGAGCAGGGCGATCGCTCTCACTGGTCGAGCATCCTGGCGAGCTCCTCGTCGCTCGCCCGGGCAATGCGGCGGCGTTCTTCCTCGAGCTCGGCAAGACGCGCGCGGCGCTTGTTCTCGGCGGCTGCTCGCGCGGTGCGCTCAGCGGCACGGGCCTTGTCGCGGGCCTCGCGCGCCTCGCGGTCGATGACGCGGTCTCGCTCGACCTGCTCGCGGCGCCGGGGCTTGAGCAGGGCGCCGAAGATGGCGGCGAGGATGACGCCGACGACGGCGATCAGCTCACTGCTCACGGCGGGCCTCGATCTCTTTCTTGAGGCGCGCGGTGATGACAGGGCCGAGGCCGAGGGCGACGCCGGCAGCGCCGCCGAGCCCCCAGAGCGCCCCGATGACCGCGTCGTGGCCCATGACGTCTGAGCGGCTCGCGTAGATGGCGCCCCATGCCGCGCAAACGATTGCGGTGACAGCGCCGATCGCGATGCGTGCCCATGCGTCATGGGTGGCGGTGTAGTTGCGGACGCGGTCGAGGAGCCGGTAGGCCTCGCCGCCCGCCGCCATGCAGCCCGCGCCGATGAGCAGCGCGCCCCCAGCGCAGCCGGCGTAGATCATCCAGTCAGGCATTGGGCAGGTCCTCGAGGGTGATGGGGCCGAGCGCCTTGGCGCGGCGCAGGACGCGCGCGGTCTTGCTGGCGGGGTTCCAGCGGCCCGGCCATGCGCGCTTGCCCGCGCTGCCGAGGTGGTCGACGTCGATATGCACGCGGCCGGCGTAGACGCCGAGACCGTGGAGCCAGTCGGTGCCGAGCCACGCGCGAGCGCAGAGGACGGCGAACTCGTCAGCGCGCTCGGTCGGGTCGAGGTCCATTGCTGCGGCGCGAATGTGCGCGCTGTTGCGCGAGCCGCCGGCGGCCTTGTTGTAGTCGATGGGGCGGTAGCCGTTGCCGCAGACCACCGGGGCGCCGTGCATGGCGCGGAGCTGGTCGGCGGCATGGGCGACGCGGAGCAGCGCCGGCAGGTAGGTGTCGGGCAGCTCGGCGTGCACGCCCCACCGGCGCAGGCGCAGCAGCTCGCGCGCGGAGAAGTAGCGGACGCGGACCCCGTCGAGGGCGACCTGCACGTCGGCGAGGATCTTCATGCGGGCATCCCCAGCCGGGCCTCGGCGATGTCGTGGCGCTTCTCGCAGGCCGAGATGGCGTGCTCATTGCGGCCGATGCGAGCCCCCTGTCGCGCTCGGCTGGCCTCGGCCTCGCTGAGCTTCTCGTCGACGCGCGCGAAGCGGTCGTCGACCCGCTCGGCGCGGTGGTTGATCGCGTCGTTGAGGCGCGCAAACTCGGCCTTGATCTCGGCGAGCTGCGCGTCTTGGCGCTGCTGCTGCCGCAAATGTGAGCCGATGACGGACAGGGCGAGGCCTGCAAATGCGGCGATCTCTCCGAGGCCAATCGCGTCCATCTACAGGGTCTCCAAGTCGACCGTCCGGCCAGAGACGAACGCGCTGTGGCCAGCGGTCGCGCTGATACTGTAGCGCACGACCTGCGGGCGCAGCAACGCGGAGGCAGGGACCTGCCGGTCGGTCGTGGCGGCGGGGCTGTCGTCGATCTGCCCGCCTGTGCGCTGGTGTTTGAGCAGCGCGACGGGGTTGGCGGTGCCTGTCATGTCCATGTAGACGTAAGCGCCAGCCGTCTGCGCTGGGCTCGTGATGACCTCGGCGGCAGCGACCGGGAGCGTGCCCGCCTCGAGCTCCGTTGCGGCCTGCACCGCCCCGGCGGCGCCGTACTCTGCGCAGCGGACGAACGCGGCTCGCCAATGCGTGACGCCGAGCGGCAGCACGACGGCGTGATAGCGGTCCTCCTCGAGGCTGTCGTACATGTGCGCGCAGCCCGCGTAGGGGCTCGTCGCGACGTCATGCACGATCGCCTCGGCCTGCGCGAGGTAGGAGATCGACGCGGGAGGCGCGGCGATCTCGCCTATGATGGCGCTCGTTGCGTCGAGGTCAGACCAGTCGCGGGTGCTCGGCTTGCGCATCTCAGTCTCCCGGGCGCCAGTAGGCGACGAGGGCGTAGAGGTAGGCGTCGCGGCCGGTCGGCCTCTGCATGTAGGCGTCGAAGCGAACGAAGCCGTCAGCGTCGGGGGTGACCTCGAGCGCGCCGCTCTGCACCGTGCCATCGAGGTCGAGGTCGACGCTGTTGCCGGCGACCTGCACGAGGCGCACCTTCGTCGCAGCGCCGCTGCTGACGTCGCCGTAGGTGTAGACGGTCAGCTCGCACGGCCCGCCCGGCAGCCATGCCTCGGCGCTGCCGATGCGCATGTAGGCAGCGCCGCCGCCGCCCTGGTCGGTCGAGTCGTACTGCGGTGTCCCTGTGTCCTGCACGAGCGAGCAGACCATCTGCCGGCGGTCGCGCAGGACCGCAACGGCGCTCTGGCGGCAGCGGTCGACGTGCTCGGTCGTCACGGGATTGTCAGCCGTGCCGAGGATGCCGTCGTCGTAGGCCACGAACCCGCTGGGCTGTGTGCCGGTCGGGACGCTGGCCGGGTCGGGGTAGACGAGCAGCCCCTGCGGCTGGATGTCGTCGCCGGCGCTCGCGTAGGTGATGCGCAGCTCGGTCGCCGTGTCGCTGATGGTGTCCGTGTGCGAGTAATCGAGCGTGTCAGTCGTCGCGATGACCTGCCCTGCGCTCGTGTGGATCGTGTTCCAGCCGCCGTCGTACTCCTCGACGGTGATCGTCACGGTCGAGCCGCCGCCGCTGTCGGTGACCTGATGCCTGAAGGTGTAATCGAGGCCGTCAGCGCTCGGGACGATGGGGATGCGGTAGACCGGGTCGCTCGTGTCGGCGAGCGCGGTCATGTAGCAGACCGACACCAGCGGCGGCTGGTGCTTGAGGTAGAGGTAGTTGACGTTGCCGAGGATGCGCGGCAGGACCTCGCCGATCTTGACGAAGCCGAGCTCGTTGGCGCTGATGACGTCGTAGCCTGTCGGTGAGCTGATGGTCATGACCAGTACCCCCCATCGAGGACGTGGGCGTGATCGTCCTGCTCGTCGGTGCCGATGCCCTCGGCAGGGTAGGTCAGCCGGGTCTGGTTGGCCGTCAGGGTCGGCGAGCCGTTGACCGCGTCGATCGTCAGGCGGCAGACGCTGCCCGTGTCGGTGACCGCGTCGATCGTGTAGCCGTCAGCGACGCCCTCGCTGTCGCCCGGGTCGTAGGCGACGAGGTCGAAGCTGCCGGCGCTCGCTGCGAGGATGGCGTTGAAGTGCTCATAGAAGTAGCGGGGAACGTCGATCGTGTCGTTGGCGCCGGGCTGGATCGGGTCGGTCGACCAGGTCGAGACCTCAGCGCTCGGACAGAGGGCGGGCTGCGTGATGCTCGCGTCGGCGATGAGGGTGAGCTCGACGACGTGGTCCTCGAGGTCCATGACGCGGCCCAGACACCGCGCGAAGCCGGTCAGGCTCGGCGAGCTCGTCGCCCAGCTCCAAACGTCGGCGCTGCTGATGTCGAGCCTGACGAGGTCGCCCGGATAGACCTCGAGCCACGGGGCGACGCGCACGCGCACGATCTGGAGGACCTGCGAGGCTGCGAAGCGAGCGGCGACGAGCGGGGTCGCGAAGCTCGCGAGCTGCTCGCGGTTGGCGAGCGGGACGGTGAGCTCGAGCTCGGTCGTGCCGCGCGCGATGCCTGCTGCTTGGTCGGTGTAGACGATCTTGAAGTCTGGCGACCCGTCGGGGCCTTGGTGGCTGACGACGATGCGGGTCGGCGTCTTGGCCGGCGAGAGGCTGACAATCGGCGAGCCCTTGCGGCTCATGAGCGCTTCGTTGTCGATCGTCGCTGTCGGCAGGCTGCCAGCCGGGCTGGTCGAGATGAGCCGCAGCTGGCCACGGTCGGCGACCGCTGCGCGTTGGAGCAGAGACAAGAGGCCGCCGAAGATTTCAGACCATTCGCCCTCGCTCTCGAGCGAGAGCGTCGGCAGGGCGATCTCGAGGAAGCCGTCCTCGTCCATCAGGTCGCTGGGGATGCCGAGCCCTTGCCCGCCGGCGAGGGTGTCGTAGGTGCCGCGCAAGCCGAACGTGCCGCTGCTCTGGAGCGCGCGCAGCATGGCCTCGCCCGGCTTGCCCTCGTCCTCGAGGACAATCTGCGCCTCGAGGCCGGGGACCTGGTCGGGGTAGAGCGCAGGGCCGGCGACGAGAGAGAGCCCCGTAAGGACCGCGCGGCCGGCGACGGTGCCGACGTAGAGGAACTCATAGCGCGAGCCGTCGATGCGGACTACGCCGGGCGCTGTGATGTCGCTCGCGTCGCCCTCGTCGATCTCGATGGTGATGCTCGTGATGTCCTGCCCGCCGTAGCCGACGCCGTACTGCCTGACGTCGGGGGATAGGAGCTGTCCGGGGAGCAGGGGGAGGAGCTGGTCAGAGCTGCCGCCGTAGGTGGGGGCAAAATACAGGACAGGCTCAGCCGCGCCCCAATCGGTGTAGGTGCCGATCGTCAGAACGGCCGAGTCGTAGCCAATCGGCACGGTCAGCGTCCAGCCGGCGAGGTCTGAGCCCTGCCAGACGAGAGGCCCCAGCTCAGAGCCGGCCGACTGGTCGGAGACCTCCGCGTCCCATGCGTCGCTGATGGCCTGCCGGATCTGGTCGCTGCTGTAGAGCGTGCCAGATGCAACGCCGGCGAATGGGATGAGGTTCAGGGCGTAATCCCACTTGCTGTTGCCCGACGACTGCAACCCTTGGAGGTGGACCGTCGCTGTCCAGCCGGGGTCGATGGCGAAGTGCGGCGCGCTGCTGTAGACCGTGCCCGCGATCTCGAGGATCGTCGGTCGGGCGAGGAGCCTGTCGATGCTCAGGGCCGACCACTCGAACGCGCTCTCGACGCGGCGCGGGCCGTCGTCGATCTGGCCGACCCAGATGAGCTCGGCGTTGTCCTCGAGCGCCGAGCCGGGCATGTAGCCGGTTGGGTCGATGGGGCTCGCGTAGAGCCACGCGGTCCGACCGCGCCAGTAGCGCGGCTCGTCGGTGGCCAGCGTGCCGAGGGCGTGGGGGTAGCGGTAGGGGCTGCCCGTCCTGACAACGGTCAGGGTGTTGCTCGCGATGCCACTGATGCGCATCCGCTCGGGGCCGACGTGCAGGTCGTCGCCGACGCTCAGGCCGCTTGCGTCGTCGACGTCGATGCTCAGCTCGCTGTCGGTGACGTCCTCGGCGAGGCGGGTGACGACGCTCGGGGTGGCGACGTAGCTGCGAGCCGCTGCGCTGTCGCGCAGGCGCCAGGACAAGCGCAGGGCCTTGCCGACGCTCTCGCCATACTCGACCTCGGAGCCGATGGGGGCCGTGACGTCGACGACGAGGCTGGCGTCCTGCCCGTCGTCGGCCCACGTCGGCAGGGTCAGGGACGTCGAGCGCTCAATCCAGACGCGCGGGATACCCTCGACGCGGAGCCAATAGACTACGTCCCAGCCGTACTGGAGCGGGGTGTAGACGGTCGTCATGGTACCCCCACGATCATCGAGACGCGGCAGAGCTGGTCGCTCTCGCCGAGCGATTCGACGGCGGTGATGCCGACGACGTAGCCGTCGAGGTAGCCGCCGACGTTGCTCGCGCTGTAGGCGGTCTCGCTTGCTGGCGTCTCGGTCTGGTAGATGCGGACGCGGCCGCGCGAGCACGGACCTTCGAGCAGCAGGTCGGCGTTGGCCTGTGTGAGCAGCAGCGTGACGCGGTGGGTCGTGTGATTGCCCCACCAGAGCGCATCGCTGCGCTCGTGGCGCCAGACGCGCAGGTCGACGCGCTCGCCCGGCTCGGCGATCTCGACGTCGACCGAGACGGTCGGGACGATGGCGCGGGGGGTGCCGCCCGTGTAGGTGATCGCGCCGGTGTCGCTGTCGAGGCCGAGGTAGTCGTCGATGCTGCCGGGCATGGTCAAGTCAAAGATGCCTGTCGACCTCAGCGTCATGGAGCTGTAGTCGATCGCCCAGCCTCCTATGTAGGGCTGGGTGCCGATGGCGGTCAGCAGGGTCGCGAAGGTCGCCGGGGCGGTCAGGGCGAGCTCGGGGCTGGTGAGCTCGGCGTAGATCGTGCCGGCGCCCTCGTCGACGCCGATGCGGTTGTGGGCGTCGTAGGTGTGGTGCAGGTAGGCGCTGACGTAGGGCATCACGACCTCCCGACGAGCTCGAGCTCGTAGCGGTAGAGGATGCCCTCGCGCGAGCGGTTGACGGTGCCGAGGTTGTAGGGGAGCCAGCCGCCCTGCCCTGTGCTGTAGACCATGACCGGGCGGTCGTGGCTGACGTTGGCGATCAGGTAGCCCGTCAGCTCGGCGGCCTGCGCCGCTGTGGCGATGGCCTCGGCGACGGGGCGGCGAATGCGCCGGGGGGTGTAGGCCGCAGCCGGGCCCATGTCGCCCTCGTCGGTCGAGAAGGCGGCGAAGTCTCGGCGGGTGCCTCCGATGCTCGGGGCCCATGACCCGCTGACGTCGGCGTCGCTGCTCAGGCTGGTCGTCGCGCCGCCGCTGCCAGCGCTTAGGCCGAGGGCGACGTTGTCGCTGGTCGACCATGAGAAGGACGGGCCGGTCATCGTCCAGGATGAGCCGTCATTGGCCCAGCTCACGGCCCAGCTTCCACCATGCGCGACCTCGGCCGCTGCGGCGATGTCCTCGAGGATCTCATAGGCTGTCAGAGCCGTAGAGGTGCAGACCTCGGGAAGGCCGCCGACCGTGATGGTCATGCTCGCGCCGTTGATGGTGGGGAGGTGGATCATGTGCCGTAACCCGTGCCGGCAAGCGGTGCGGTCAGGCTCTTGAGCTGCTTGGCGACGTCGGCCTCGCGGCCCACGACGAAACCCGGGAAGTTGACGTTGATCGTCGTCTCGCCGCCGCCCTCCCGGCCGCCGCCCTCTGCGGTCAGGGCGCGAGAGCCGCCCCCTGCGCCGCCGCCGCCGCCGCCGCCGCCTCGCCCGCCGAGGACTGCCTTGCCGCCGTAGATGCCCGCAGCGATGGCGGCCTGCCCGGCAGCGGCGAAAAGCTGGATCTTGCGCTGAGGGAGCCGCGCGGCAAATGCCTGAGCGGTGTAGTAGGCAGCGTCGCCGGCGGCGCTCACGGCGAGAGCGGCGTTGCGGATGCGCTCGCTCTTTGCGGTCGACGCTGCGGTCTGTAGCAGCCCTTGGGCGGCTCCGTAGTAGGCGTCCTTGACGGCCTCGGCTTGGCGAATCTGGCCCTCGTCGAGACGCTTGGCCTCCTCTAAGAGGCGTTTGCGGTTATGGCGCTCGGCGCGATCAAGCTGGAACTTGGCCTCCATCAGCTCGAGGGTGGCCTCGGTTTCCTTGCGCTTTTGCTCGGCCAGCTCGGCGCGGGCGCGGGCCTCCTTATCGAGCAGGTCGCGCTGTGTGCGGTTACGGTCGGCGGCGTCGTCACCGCGCTCGACGGCGGCAACGGGAGCGGCGCGGGGTACGCGGCGACGACGCCTGGCGCGCTCGCGCTCGCGGGCCGCGCGGATCTTGTCGAGGCTCTCACGGTCGCCGGTCACCGCGTCGAAGGCCATCGTCAGGCCAGAGGCGCGGCCGAGCAGCTTGAACGCGCCAGCGAGGCGCCCCGTGACATCGTCGATCGAGTCGGCGACGCCGCGCGCAGTGCCCTCGGTGGTGCGGAGCAGGGAGACGAGCTGGGTGCGGAACTGCGAAGCCTCGCCGCTCGTCTGGCCCATCGCCATCGCGACGGCTTTGCTCGCGCGGAGCATCTCGTACAAGCCCTCGTCGACTGTTGCGAGGTAGGCGCGGTTCAGCTCGAGGGTCGCCTCGCGGTTGGCGTCAGCAGCCTTGCGGCGCTCCTCGGCGAGGCCAGTCTGCTCGTCGATGATGCCATTGAGCATACGGACAACGCTGATGGCCTCGTCGCTGAAAGCCTCGCTGATGGCGAGCTTGATGCGCTCGTAGTTGTTGTCGAGCCGGGCGAGTTGCTGGTCCTGCTCGGCCCAAACCGTGTTGCTCGCGGCGACGTCGCGCTGGAGCTTGCGTTGGAGCTCGTCGACCACGGCCTGCTGGCGCTCGAGCGCGGTCAGCTCGGTCGTCGTCTTGCCGAGCTGCTTGGCGTAGGCGTCCTGCACGCGGCTCGCGTTGATGAATACGCCGACGCTGTTGAGCGCTCGAGTCGACCCTGTGCGGATCGCCTGTGCGAGCGCGGTCAGTGCCTCGTCGCCGGTCTTGCCGACGCGCGCGGCGGTGTTGGTCAGGTTCTGGAGCTCGCGCGCGGTGAACTGTGTGTCGATGCCGGCGGCGCGGAGCTGTGAGCGGAACTCGACGACGCTGCGCACGTTGACGCCGCCGACCGCGTCAGCGAACGCGAGCGCGGCCTGCTCGCCGCCCTCAAACGCGGCGCGGGCTTGCACCCTGAATCGCTCGATCTGCTCTGTCGCTCGCGAGATTTTGACGGCGGCTGCTACGGCCGCGACGCCGAAGGCGGCAACGCCAGCCGTTGCCGCTGCTGCTGTGCCTGCGACGCCAGCGCCGGGGCCGAGGGCTGCGCTTACACCCTCGGCGGCGCCAGCGAAGTCGCCGGCGAGAGCGCTCCGGGCGGCCTGCCCCAGCGAGCCGAGCTGTCGCCGCACACCCTTGATCGCGCGGCTCGCCTTGTCGTTGGCTCGGACGTCGAGGATCGTGCGGATGTTGGCTCTGGCTGTCATCGTCTCGCCCTCCGCTCGGCCTCGCGCTGGATCGCGAGCTTGCGCTCAGCGCGCAGCGTGAGGATAGCACTCGACGCGCCTGCGCTGTAGGCCTCTGGCCAGCCCGTGAGAGGCTGAGCCTCTTGAGCCGTGGTCAGATAGCGCACACTCTCCCACCAGGGGGAATCGCACAAGGCCACGGGGCAGTGAGACCACGTCCTGCCGTAGATGGGGCCCTTGGGCGTCTTGCGCTCGCAGGTGCCGTAGCAGCCGCAGCGCGCCTGCTGGGCGACTGCGTTGGCTGGCCGCACGTCGACGTGGGCGAGGAGCTCGCCGAGCTCTAATCCTGAGACGCGCCTGCCGTCGACGAGGAGGTCAGCAGGCGCCCAGCTTTTCCCGTGGCCACCTCGAGGACGGCGACGGCGAGCGCGCTGAGGATGTCGTGCTGGTCGCCGGCGAAAAGCTCGCAGACGCTATCGGCGCCGTGCTGGTCGAATCCCTTGCCGTCGACCGTCAGGACGCCGGCCTCGATGAGGGCGCGCTCGCGCTCGAGCTCGTCCTCCGGGGCCAGACAGCGCCGGAAGGTCAGGGCGTCGAGGGGCTTGACCTCGACGACCGTCGCGCCCTCGTAGCTCTCGACGTCTTCGACGCCGAGCCAGACGTGCTCCTCGATGTCGCTCTTGACGCTCGGGTCGCCGGTGTAGACCAGCCGGACGGGGTCTGCTGTCCTTAGTGCGATTGCCATCAGTCCTCTACTCTTGCGCTCTTGCGCCACTGTCGGCAGGACCAGTAGCGCGCGGTTAGGATGTCTGTCGCGTCGTCGCAGTTGTGCCGCGATCGAAAGTTGGCCCGCGCCTGCTCGTTGTCGCGCCGAATCTCCGCGTTGGGGTCGCCGTATCGGATGATGCGCTCCTCGCCGGATGCGTTGCGCGCCAAGACTACGAACTTCTTGCGCCCGTATCCGGGCTCGCCTCGACGGATGCGGCGGGGCTTGTTGGGCTCCATCAGGCCAGCGAGATGCGGGCGACGCTGTTGCCCGCGCCGCTGCTCGAGCCGTCGCCGGTGTAGTTGCCCGCCCGTGCCGTCAGGCTGTAGGCGAGCGTGCCCTCGCTGTCGGTCACGCCGGGCACGGCGGTCACCTTGGCGTTCGGGATGAGCGCGGCGAAGACCGAGCCGATGAGGCCGGAGTAGACGCCGAAGCTGCGGCCGCTCTGGGCCTCGAGACGGTACTGCCACTCATGCGCGCCGCTGTTGGCGCTCGAGCCGCCCGCGTCGTAGATGGTGTCGCCCGTGTCGTGCGGGATGGTGACGCTCATCTCGACGAGGCGCCGGACCGTGGTGACCTCGCTGACGCCCTGGTCGGCGTTGTGGCTCGGTGTGTTGGCGAGCTCGCAGGTGAGCGAGAGCGAGAAGTCGGTCAAGCCGTCGGTCGCCGTGCCGGCCACCGTGGCGCGGCCGTTGCGGGTGCCGAGCAGCGGGGCGACGCGCACGAAGTTGCTCGGATCGTCGAGGCCGCCGTCCTGGTTGTCGGCGATGAAGTCGATGAACTGGCCGGAGAACTCGACGACCGGCACCTCGGCGGCGTTCAGGCTCACGCTGACGCTGCTGAACTTCATCCCGACGAGGCGGTAGCAGAGCGCGCTCGCATTGCCGACCCAGCGCATCGTAAGCGGGACCTGCTCGTCGTTGGAGATGTAAGCCGTCGCCGTGCCGTAGGTGTCGTCGCTCGCTGCGGCCGTGTTGCGCGACGCCTCGAAGAGAGTGAGGTCGTCGACCGAGATGCTCTTGATGTAGCCGACCTGTGGGGCGAGCTCGCCGGGGGCGGTGCCGGCGACGAGCAGGTCGCCCGGCGCGTAGTTGCTGCCATTGCCGCCCTGCACCGTGACGACGGTCGAGGTCGCGCTGGCCACGTCGGTGCTTGTGTAGTTGGCCGACACGGCGAGATGGTCGCCTTTCCAAAAGTTGGTGTTGTAGGTCGTGCCGCTGCCGCCGATGCCGCTCGTGTTGGAGCCCATCGCGGAGCCGATGAGGGCGAGCCACGGCGGGATGACGCCGGCGTCGCCCGGGTCCTCGGCGGTCGGGTCGTAGCCCTCCTTGAGCCCCTGCGCCGGGACGCGGAGCGTCACGGTGCCAGAGCGGCGGCCGGGGACCACCTCGGGCGCGGCGCCGGCCTGCCCGGTGAGCAGGTCGAGCTCGGTCGTCTCGGTCTCAAACGTCACCTCGGCCTCGCACTCAATCGAGACGAAGTCGTTGTCGGTGGTGTTCTCGGCCGTGTCGCTGTCCTGCGTCGCGAGCAGGACGCTGGAGTCTCGGAGTCGCCATTTCGCCATCGGGGGCCTCTCTTGTTACTGGGTCGCGCCGCTGTAGGTGTAGCCTATCCCGGCCGTGATGACCACGTCGAGAAGCTCGTCGCCTACCGGCAGCACTTGTGGAATCGGGGTGTCGTAGACCTCGAGGTC
>Ga0181594_10002554_pt1 | contig 16680 bp, 8 predicted proteins | sample 071ome_18_FD_145603 | JGI IMG/M metagenome (GOLD analysis project Ga0181594, IMG submission 145603) | Coastal salt marsh microbial communities from the Groves Creek Marsh, Skidaway Island, Georgia - 071413BT metaG (spades assembly) | ecosystem: Environmental > Aquatic > Marine > Intertidal zone... | reverse complement strand
CACCCGCCACTGCCCTTGCGCTTGATCATATGAGATCGAGCGCGCTCTAGTGCTTAAAGACACGTGCCCTCCTGCCTTCTGGAGCGCATAGCACAGCCCCCACGCGAGAGAGCCGATCCCCCCCTCAACGTGGCGCACGCCTCTGAAGTAATAATCCATCGTCGCCAACCCAAAGGGCCCCTCCACCTGATCAACCCCACACTGGGCTGTGATCTGGCAGAGCGCGTTCAGGTAGAGGACTAAGCCCTGATGTGACCTGAGCTCGAAGCGGTCGAGGAGCGCACCTAATGGTCGCCCAAGTGTACCGATGAGCGGTAGGTAGCTTGGGAGGCGCCCGGCGTGCTTCAGCAGGCTCCTCAGGTTGAAGGGAGGGAGCAGAGTTGGGTCCTCGAAGAGCCTCCAGAGAGGCTCAGCGACCTTAGACTGTAGGGCGAAGAACGCCCTGATGCCCTCTGCGTCGGGGCGACCCTCACACAGCGCGTCAATCACCCTCTGGCGATCGGGGACAACGTCAAGGTTGATCAGTGAAGAGCGAAACTTAATGATCTGCTCAAGCGGGCTGAGCGTGAGCGGGAGCTCATATCGCGCGCGCCACGTATCAAAGAGCTGACCGTCCCCAAAGCCAGAGGACAGGGTCGCTCCCGCCTCAAACTGATACCCGCTCCGCTTAAAGGTGCCCGCACATCCGCCTGGATAGCGTAGGGCCTCGATCAGGTGCACGCGGTACCCACGCTCAGCTAATGAGAGCGCCGCCCCTAGGCCTCCAAAGCCTGCTCCAATGACGATGACGTCAGGCTGGTCCGGAGCGCTGGCGCCCGAGGCCGTCCTCACGAGCTCACTCAGCTCGAGCTCAGGGTTAGGCTCAGCGTTCATACGCGCTCGGCTCGAGGTAGTGGGCTGTGCTGAGCGATCGGCTCGTGGCTAAACGCGATGGATCCGACATGCTGTCCCCTGACATTTTTGATAATGAACACGCCTCTGTTGAGCGGTGTCCACTGCTAGGGATGAGCGATCGGGGTCATTGGGCGCATGAATTTTCGGTTTTTTGATCTCATTTATTGTACACAGGTGAACCGATCCACTCTCCACGTTTCTATGATGATGACCTCTCTGAAGCTAAGCACACACACACTAATCACTACCCCAAGGCTCAGCGAGCGGGCTTGTGGTCGACCTCAGCTCAGCTGGCTCTTGCCGTGTTTTGTCCTGAGTGTACTTAGCGTGTTGATGAGCTGTGGTGACTACCCTGCGAGGCGCCTTGAGCTGAGCCCCCCCTCCCCTACTAGGGCCTCTCGTGAGGTAAGACAGCGCCCTGAGCGCGCATCGCGCTCCTCAGTGATGAGCGTCCGCCCTGTCAGCGCTAGAGGTAAGCGCATGTCCGCCTCACGAGTGTCACGACGAACCCAGATCACTGAGCCACTCAGCCCGCTTTGGAGAGACGTGATCGCCCCAAGCGCTGTTCAGTCAAAAGCGCGCTCGTCTAGCCTGCAATCTCCCAGACAATCGACTCGCGCTCCCTCCTCATCTCTGAGGTTAAAGGCTCGACCTCAAGGCGCGCCCCCCCTCAGACAGCCTGCGAGGCCTGTGACGAGAGATAGGCGCGAGAGGCGCTTATCAAAGCTCATCACCACGGCGCCTGAGCGAGCTCCCCCTCGCCCCGCTCGCCGGGCTCAGCCACAGGCGTCAGCTCGCAAAGTGAGCGTCACGCCACTGCCCTCAGCGCGCGTGGTAGCCCCTACATCAAAAGTAGCGTCCACCTCTCAAGACGACGCTCACTCCCCCCACCCTAGCGCGCCACTTAAGTCAAAGAGCTCTGCGCAAGGGAAGCCTCGGCCCCCCCACAGGACCCAGGTGTCGCCTCAACTGAAGCAGGTGAGGCCAACAGAGCCTCAACGTACCGCTCAAACAGAGGCCACGCTGTCAAAGGGAGCACAGCAAAAGCGCCCCCGCCCTGCTCGGGTCAAGCCCGCTCCACAGACGCCTTGGGTGCACCACGTGGTGATGGATGACTTCGCGCCTCTTGAGTTAAGGGGGCCTACGTCAGCAGATGAGGGTGGCCTCAGCCCAAGGCTCTTGCACACGCTTGATGAGCTCGGCGCTGATGAGCAGTACTTCGAAGGAGACCGCTCTATTGTCTTGCGTGAGCGCCACGCTATGGAGCGTATGGCACACATTGAAGCTGACCCAGACAGCGCGGGGGTGAGCTCAGCCCGCTTCAAGGGAGCTCAAGATAAGACGGCAGGGCCTACCCCTATCAAACCACGCCAGGCGCCTTTAAAGATCTCCGCTTTAGCCCGCTGGAGAGGGAGGCTCGCCCCCCTTTACCCAAGCGACGCGCTCCTCAGCCCAGTGCAGGCCGTCATCGCGAGCTGGTGGAGGCGGGTGAGCCTCAGGGCCCCTGAGCGGAGCACAGAGTCCTTTATCGCGGTTGGTGACTCGCTGTCAGCGACGACGCACTTCCTCAAGTGCTTCGCGCACCACGATCAGCGTATGGGGAGCGATGAGCGGATCCGAACAGCGCTTAAACAGCTTGGAGCGGGCTGGGGTGAGGGGAGCGCGCTCTTACGTGACAGCTACGCTACGGCCTCAGGCTCGACCTCTTGGAAGGTCATCCGTAGCAAGCGGGGTGAGTCACCCTTGACCCGAGAGCTCAATGAGAACAATGGTCGCTTTGCGCTCGTGCTCTTTGGGACGAACGACCTCAATTATCCAGCGGGGCTCAACCGCTTCTTGAGGTCGATGTGGCTCATCGGTGAACAGCTCCTTGAGCGTGGAGTGATCCCTATCTTCTCTACCCTCCCCCACCGCCTCACGAGCTATCAAGACCAGCTCAAGGTCTTAGATTTCAACTTCGCGATCCGCTCGATTAGCGCCTCGATGAGGGTCCCTTTAATCGACCTGTATGGCGCCTTAAAGCCTCTACGGAAGAAAGGCCTACGTCGTGACTATATCCACTTAAACGCCTACAAAGGAGGCTGTGACCTCCAGAGCAGAGGGCTACGCTACGGCCACAACATGAGGAACTACATCAGCTTAAAGGCCTTAGCGTCGACCGAAGCTCACCTTGGCGCGGCGGCGCTACGTGGTGGAGGGGTAGAGCCGATCCCACAGACCCCTACAAGTGGCGCCTCGCTCCCTGCGATCACTCAGGAGACGACGCCTTGGGTGTGGCTCGGTGATCCAAGCCGAAGCCCTGTCCTGAGGCCACAATCAAGCGCTGTATGTAAAGAGCTCCGCGCTGGAGGGATGCGGGGGGTCAGCGTTGAGCTCCACACACATAAAATGGCCTGGTTTAAGACCATCACCTTTCAGCCTCCAACCCTTAAGGACGTCGCTCACCCAAAGGAGCCCCTCGTCGCGTTGCTAGAGCTGAAGGACCGCACAGGTAAACCCAAGGGGTGCCTCCGGCTGAAGCAACCTCATGACCTTCATAAGCTCGCGCCTGGACAGCACACTCTGTGGTTTCTCAGCCCTGCGGAGGCGACTCGAGCGTACCTGTTTGCCATCGAGAAGCGAAGATAGTCGGAGGTCGATCTAGTCGTTAGAGGTCTGCGCGATGATTGATTCTCGCGTCTGGATTCCCTATCATGGCCCCCCCATATGTCTCAGCGCCTGCTGACAGGAGCCCTCTATGAGCGACTTGAGCGACAGCCCTACACTGTCTCCACTCCCACCTAACCTAGGGAACCCACTCGCTGAAGACCAAGACCGTCAGACCTCTACACAGAGCGCTCATCCGCCACAGACGGGTCGATATGAGGAGGTGATCGAGTCGGGCGCGCTCATGATGAGGCGCCCGGTGGAGGCCTCTGGCGTCAAGGGCGCGCTCAGGCAACATCAGAAGCGTCGCATGACGATCTGGGAGCGATTAGAGGTCCTCGCAGATGACAACCCTATGGTCTTGTTTCAAAACTGGGGGCCTAACCTTGACGGCGCCTCGCTGGTCACAGCGTTGATTCAGGTTGAGGGGCGAGACGTCGCGTTTTATGGGCACGACTTCACCGTCCGCGCGGGCTCAATGGACGCCACGAACGGTAAAAAGCTCGCGAGGCTCATTGAGCTCGCAGGGAAGCGTAAGATCCCGCTGGTGGGGCTCAATGACTCAGCGGGCGCGTACGTACCTGCGGGGGTCGGCGGACTAGAGGGCTACGCAGAGGCCTTCACAGCGCTTCGTAAGGTGAGCGGTGTGGTGCCGTCGATTATGTGCATGTTCGGCTTTAACGCGGGTGGGGGCTCTTATCTCCCGCGCCAGGGGAGCTTCATCATTCAGCCTAAAGAGACCTTCTTTGGCCTTACGGGGGCGGGGGTGGTGAAGTCGGTCCTCGGAGAAGACGTCACCCCTGATGAGCTCGGTGGTCCAGCGGTCCACTCCCAGAGCGGGGTCACAGACTTTGTGGTTGAGGATGAGGTCGCTGCGCTACAGAAGGTGCGTGAGCTCTTAAGATACCTGCCAGACAGCAGTGACTCAGCGCCACCCCGGCGTGAGAGCTCTGACCCTGTTGAGCGACGCACGTGGGGGATCGACCAGCTCTTGAAGAAATCCTTTAACTCACCGACCGGCTTTAACACGCCAGTCGATGTCAGCGTGATCCTTCAACAGCTCTGCGACCATGGAGACTACCTAGAGATCCAGCCTACGCGCGCCCGGAACACCATCACCGCCTTAGGGCGCCTGGGGGGCCATGTGGTGGGCTTTGTCGCGAATAACTCCGCGGTGGCGTCTGGTCAGATCGACGTAGACGCAGCGCTCAAGAACGCTCGCTTTATCCGCTTCTGTAACATTTACAACATCCCCGTGATCTTCATTGAGGACACCACAGGCTTCCTCCCTGGTCGAGAGCAGGAGGCGAGAGGGATCGTGCAGGCGGGTCGCGCGATGCTCGACGCGATCATTGACCTGAGGACGCCACGCTTCCTCTTGATCTTGCGGAACGCCTTTGGGGGCGCGTACGCCTCCTTCAACAACTACCCAACCGGCGCTGATCTTGTGGTCGCTCTACCGACGACTCGGCTCGCGGTCATGGGGCCGGCGGGGGTTGAGTTCGTCTATAAAAAAGAGCTCCAAGCGGTGAGAGGCTCGATCAAGGCTCGCGTTGAGGAGCACAGGTCTGCGCTCCTGTCGAGCGGTTACTCTGTCGCAGAGGCTCATGCCGAAGCGGAGCGTCAAGTGCAGGCTTGGGTGGTCGCTGAGGAGGCCTCCCTCGCGCAACGCTATGAGCGTGAGCTGATGAACCCTAACGAGGCGCTGAGCTTAGGGTCGATCTCTCAGCTTGTGATGCCTGAGGATGTCCGGTCGCTCCTCGCGACGAACCTCGCCTTCCACCTCCGGCACTACCACCCCGAGCCTATGGGCGGAGTTCAGAGAGAATTCCACTGAGCTTAAGCGCTCTGATCGATAAACTACCTCGCTCCCATCTGGATTTAGGACTGAGCGCATGAGCAACCACTGGTATCTTCAGAACCCCCTCACTCACGCCGATCGACGCCTCTCCAAGCACGCGAGCGCGTGGGCGCGAGGCTTCAGCTGTGAGAAGCTGAAGCCTCTGATCATCTGTCGTGGCCCGGTCCGCAAAGAAGCGATGGACATCTTTGAAGAGATGGGGATTCAGGGCTATGGGATCTTGCTGTCTGAGAAGGACTCAATCACGTACGCGAACGCGCTCGCGCCCGAGCTTCGGACCTTAACAAACCCCGACCGCGTACATCGCGTCCCAGACTACACTGGCGCGACGAAAGAAGAGCGCCGAGAGCGCGTCGCACAGATCATTATGATCGCGCACAAGCATGGCTACGACAGCGTCTTTGCCGGCTATGGTTTCATGTCTGAAGATGAGGAGATGGTCCGATCTATGGAGCAGGCGGGCCTGATCTTCATTGGGCCTTGCTCTCGCACACAAGGGGCTGCGGGCCTTAAAGATCAAGCGAAGCGAACCGCGCTTGAGGTGGGCGTCTCTGTGACCCCAGGTGTGGACGACGCCACGAGCCGAGCGCTCTTGAGGGTGGCCCCTGACCGTGAGGCCTTGCTCGCCCTCGCGACCCAGCACGACCTGACCCTCCCGAGTGAGCTCCCGGCGGAGCTAGGTGATCTCGTGTCTCTCGTGCTGGAGTCCTCTTACCAGCGAGGCGTAGACCTGTTCTCAATAGAGGATCTCAGCCGAGCGCTGTCGGAGGCGATCCGTGAGATCTTCCTCGCGACCCCCAACAACCGTGTCCGGCTCAAGGCGATCGCGGGTGGCGGAGGGAAGGGTCAGCGGATCCTGCGCGCGCCATCGAGCTTTGAGGTAGACGGCGCTCTAGAGGGAGGCGCCCGTATAGAGGCGCAGGTCGCGCGAGCGCTCGAGCCGATCCCGTCCCTCGTCCGTGAGGTCCTCGCTGAGGTGAAGTGTGATGGGGTGGGCGACAACAAGAACGTGATCGCGGAGCTGAACATCGAGACGACCCGCCACCAAGAGATTCAGGTGGTCGGCAATGGGGTGTGGTGCGTCACCTTAGGGGGGCGTGACTGCTCCCTCCAGATGCACGAGCAGAAGCTCCTTGAGGTCTCAGTGACCCATGAGGAGCTCTCGGCTCAGCTCGCTTCGCTCGACGCCCAGCTCCGCTCCGCCGAGGTCGAGCGTACCCCTGCGCTCCGTGACTCGCTCCGCGCAAAGCGCGGGACGATCTCTGACGACCTCAAGACGCTTGAGCGTATGGAGGAGGAGGCCTCGCGCTTTGGGCAGGCTGTAGGCCTCGACAGCGTGTCGACCTTCGAGTGCATCGTCGACGGCGCTCGCCACTATTTCATGGAGATGAACACCCGCATCCAAGTTGAGCACAGGGTCACTGAGCTCTGTTATGCGCTCACCTTCACCCGACCTGATGACGCTACCGGTCAAGACTCCTTTACAGTGACCTCACTGATTGAGCTGATGGTCTTGCTCGCCACGCACAAATCCTCGCTCCCGAAGCCAGAGCGTACACCTCGCCTGGGCGCGGCCGTTGAGGCGCGCTTAAACGCGACGAACGACGCCCTTAAGCCTCACGCAGGCGGGGTGATCACAGACTGGTCTGACCCGGTTGAGGGTGAGGTCCGTGACGATCAGGGGATCAGCCTAAGGAACCCTGACACCGGGGTCTTTATGCGCTACCACCTCGCAGGGGCATATGACTCTAACGTCGCGCTCTTGCTCACCACCGGTGACGCGCGTAGAGAGACCTATGAGGGCCTCCGTGAGGTGCTGAGGGTCATGAAGCTTAAGGGGGACCACCTCGCGACCAACCTGAACTTTCATTACGGGCTCGTGAGCTGGCTCCTCGGGAATGAAGCGGACGTGCGCCCAACCACCCGCTTCGTATGCCTTACCTGACCGCGCTAGGTGAGCTCAAGGCTGAGGCGAACCTCGTCGACCTTGACGTGCTCACGCGTGAGCTTCGCGCTCACGCTGAGCGGGTCGCACGAGCTCAGTCGAGCGCCTTGGAGGGCACGGCGCGCGCTCGCTATGTGAAGGCGACGCTCACGGCCCTCGACCTGAAGACGACCTTAGTGCGTCGACCGATCGAGCTCCTGTTGAGTGAGCCTCACCTGCTCGGCGGGTGGGTGAGCCTCCACCAGAAAGACTTTGAGTGTGAGACACTGCCCACAGGTGAGCTGACGGTGCGGTGGCTTAAGAACCCCCTGCGTGTCCTGAGTGACCTGTACCAATACTTGAATATGGAGCATAAGAAGGGCCGACCAGCGCTCTGGCAGATCTGGAGCCATGACCATGACCTGCTCTCTCAAGGTGAGGACTTCTATCAGCGCCTTGAGGCCTATGAGCTCTCGAGCGACCTCGGAGGTTGGCTCGCCTCGAAGGAGGCCCTTGAGGCGAGCCAGAGCGTCGCGCCCACAGGCTTAAGCGATCAGGTTTGGGCGGAGGTCTGCTCGGCGCACAAGGCGCACCAGGTCGGGTTAGAGCTCCTCTCCGTCCTGCCTTATCTCGCGCAACGCTCAGGGTTCTTTGACCTGAAGGTCGAGCCTGACCTCAGCGTGCACATCCCTGACCGGTTGACGGTCGTTGAGCATCAAAAAGAGATGGAGCGCGTGCTCGTCCCGCCTCCTGAAGCGAAGTCGGATGAGATCGTCGCCCTCTCAGGTGGGATGTTCTACCCACGAGAGGCGCCTGGACACCCAACGTTTGTGGACGTTGGGGATCACTTTGAGGCGGGACAGCCACTTTACATCGTCGAGGTCATGAAGATGTTCAATAAGGTGTTCGCGCCCTTCTCAGGCACGATCACAGAGCGCCTCATCGATGGAGACGGGGTGATCATCAAGAAGGGTCAGCCCCTCTTCAAGGTGAAGCCGGACCTAGAGCTCAAGCCAAGAGACCTAGAGGCAGAGCGACTCGCTCGCCTTGAGTACGCTCGAGAGATCTCCGCGAGCCTCCTCAGAGCTGAAGGGGACGCATGAGCGCTGAGCGCCTCTCGAGCTCCGAGCCCGTCCTGATGAGAGAGGGGGTCACAGCGCTTGAGCTGAGCCTCACCTACACACAAGAGCGCACGAGCTTGAGCTTGTCAGGGCTCTCTCATGAGGGTGAGCACTTTAGTGACCTGTGCGCGTCACGGATCCTCGCCCTGCTCCCCAGCGCGGAGCGTGAGGAGCTTGAGGAGCGTGAGCAGGTGAGTGCAGAGGACGCTCAGCCTGACAGGCGCCTCACACAGCTCGCGTTGACCCTCCTCCCAGAGCTGATGAGCAGACCGCTAGAGGCGCAGGCCTGGGCCTCATCGCGCGTCGCGCTCATGGCTGAGCTCCTCGCGATCACGCTGGACGCCTCCTTGTTTGTAGTAGACATGCGTGATGGCGCTGATGAGGCACAAGGTCAACCCGAGAGCGCCCTCACACGTCGCTCTGATCACTATGTGATCGAGCTTGAGACGCTCGGTGAGCGGAGGAGAGGCGAAGGGCCACGGCTGAAAGTGTCTGTGTGGCTTGAGCCGATCGGGGAGCGGGGCCCTAAGCTCACCCCTGGGTGTGGACCGGAGCTGTCTTTACACAAGGTCCTCGATGACCGAGACGAGGTGACCTTACATGGGCTCAGTCGCTCACTTGAGCGTGAGCAGGTCGCGCTTGAGGCGCTTAAAGCGCACCTCTCCTTAAGCCCAGCGCTTATGACAGAGGAGCGCCTACCTCATGAGTTTGAGCTGAGCTTTGAGCAAGGGATTGACCTCATCCGGACGCTTAAGGAGCTAGAGCAAGCGCGAGGAGGGCTCCTCTACACCGCGTCAAGTGAGCCTCTCAGGCTACGGTCAACGTGGCCAACGTCGAGCGCATGGACGATCACCGACACGCTCGATGAGCGCTCCTTGAGCCTCAACATCAGGAAGGTGCGCGGTGGGGCGATGAGCCTCAGCGGGAGCCTTGACCTAGGCGCGTTGGGCACAGCTAAGCTGAAGGACGTCAACCGGCTCTTAATGGACTCACCTGGCCGTTATGTCCAGCTCCCGTCAGGGGTCTTCCTCTCCCTAACAACGGAGTTCTTACAAAAACTGCAGGCGCTCGAGCTTTCTTCACCCGAGGGGCGAGCTACGCCCGCGAGCGCGAGCGTCATTGATGAGCTACGAGCGGCTCAAGCACAAGTGAAGGCGTCGCAAGCGTGGCTTGACTCGGTCGACAAGATGCGTAGCGCAGAGGCGCTTAAACCTGAGCTCCCGAGTGGGTTGAACGCTACGCTCCGTAGCTACCAGGTCGAGGGCTATGAGTGGATGTCTCGCCTCGCGCACTGGGGGGGAGGGGCTTGCCTCGCGGATGACATGGGGCTAGGGAAGACGATCCAAGCCCTCACGGTGATCCTGTCTCGCTCCAAGGGTGGCCCAAGCTTGGTGATCGCCCCTACCTCAGTCTGTGGCGCGTGGGTAGATGAGGCGACGCGCTTCACCCCTGGGTTACGGGTGATCCGCTTTGGGATCGGCGCCGTGTCAAGCCCGAGCGCGCGGAGGCGAGCGCTCAAGGACTTAAAGGCGGGCGACCTCATCATCTCTAGCTATGGGCTCTTAGGCTCAGAGCGAGAGGCGCTCTGCGCGATCAAGTGGCACACGGTCATCCTTGATGAAGCGCAGGCGATCAAGACCCCCTCCTCGCTCCGTCACCGAGCGGCGATCGAGCTGAAAAGTGACTTTAAGGTCGCGATGACGGGGACGCCGATCGAGAACCACCTCCGCGACCTGTGGAGTCTCATGCGCTTCTTAAACCCCGGTCTGCTTGGAGAGCAGAAGCGCTTTAGGGTGACCTTTGAGCACCCGATTGAGCACCCGAGTGAGCAGGAGAAGACCTCGAAGGCAGGCCAGCGGAGCGCCCAGCTTAAACAGCTCGTCGCGCCCTTTGTGCTCAGGCGCACCAAGACAGAGGTGCTGAAAGAGCTCCCCTCTAAGACAGAGCTCAACCTCACTGTGACCCTCTCAAGTGACGAGGCGGCTCAGTATGAGGCGCTCCGCTCGATCGCTGTGGGGGAGGTGAGGGAGCGCCTCAAAGAGCGAGCGGGTGGGCTACTCCCACACGTGTTTAAGGTGCTCACGAAGCTCAGGCTCGCCTGCTGTCACCCCAGCCTCGTCTCCCCAGGCTGGAGCGGGCCGAGCGCTAAATTCGAGCACTTTAAGCGGATCGTGACCCAGCTGAGGGAGGGGGGGCATAAGGCGCTCGTCTTTAGCCAGTTTGTCATGCACCTCGACATCCTTGAGGGCTGGGTTAAGTCAGAGGGGATCCGCTACGAGCGCTTAGATGGGAGCACCCCCGCTGAGCAACGAGATCGCTCAGTTGAGCGCTTCCAGCGAGGAGAGGCGGAGCTCTTCCTCATCAGCCTCAGGGCGGGCGGGGTTGGGTTGACGCTGACCGAAGCGGACTACGTGATCCACATGGACCCGTGGTGGAACCCCGCGGTCGAGGATCAAGCGACAAACCGAGCGCACCGCATTGGTCAAGATAAGCCCGTGACCTTGTATCGCTTCATCACGCAGGGGACGATCGAGGAGCGGATCCTCGCGCTCCATCACCATAAGCGCACCCTCGCAGACCAGGTGCTCGACGGGGCGACCGGTGAGAGCTCTGTAGGAATGGATGAGTGGTTAAAGCTATTGGACTTAAGCGTAGAGGGCGACCTCATCGTGCCCGACGCGTCTCTCCTCACGTCCGATGACTCGCTGAGTGAAGAGGGGCTGTCATGAACACAGGAGCTGAGGGGGCTACGATCGGCGTAAAGCGACGGCGTGAGGACACGGTGAACGCGGAGCACGTCTCGCTCGCGCTCGGTCGCGGTGAGCAGGCGCTCTTTGAGCTCGTCAGTGAGTACTCCCCTCAAGGAGATCAGCCTCAGGCGATTGAGGCCCTCTGTGATGGCATCGAGCGAGGCTTAAAGGCGCAGACGCTCCTTGGAGTCACAGGCTCAGGCAAGACCTTTACGATGGCGAACGTCATCGAGAAAATCGGTCGTCCGACCCTCGTCCTCGCCCACAACAAGACCCTCGCCGCTCAGCTGTATGGCGAGCTCAAGCTCTTGTTCCCCCGCAACGCGGTGAGCTACTTCGTGAGCTACTACGACTACTATCAACCTGAGGCCTATATCCCGTCGACCGACACCTTCATCGAGAAGGACGCGCGCACCAACGAGGAGATCGAGCGGATGCGCCACATGGCGACCCAGAGCCTGCTTGAGCGTAATGACGTGATCGTGGTCGCGAGCGTCTCTTGTATCTATGGCTTGGGGAGCCCAGACTCCTATAAATCTCAGATGCTCAGGCTTGTTGTGGGGCAAGAGCTCGACCGAGAGGACGCGCTGAGGCGCTTAGTTGAGATCCAGTACGCGCGCAACGACATCGACTTCCATCAGGGCTCCTTCAGAGCGAGGGGGGACCTGCTCGAGATCTTCCCTAAAAACTCTGAGAACCTCGCGATTCGGGTCTCGTTCTTTGGGGACGAGATCGAGGAGATCGAGGTGTTTGACCCGATGCGAGGGAAGAGCGTCGAGAAGCTTGATGACTTCACCGTCTACCCCGCGAACCACTATGTGGCGCCTGAGGACGACATCAAGCGGGCGATCAAGTCGATCGCGGTGGAGCTTGAGGAGCACCTCGACCTCCTCTTGTCGCAGAACAAACTCCTGGAGGCACAGCGCCTCGAACAGCGCACCAACTACGACATTGAGATGCTCAAGGAGGTGGGGTTCTGTAAGGGGATCGAGAACTACACGAGCCACCTCACAGGGAGCGCGCCGGGCGCCCCGCCGCCCTGCTTGCTCGACTACTTTATGGGCGACTGGCTGATGATCGTCGATGAGAGCCACGTCATGCTCCCTCAGGTGAGAGGGATGTATAAGGGCGACCGAGCGCGCAAAGAGACCCTCGTAGAGCACGGCTTCCGCTTACCTTCAGCCTTGAATAACCGCCCATTGACCTTTGATGAGTTCTTAGAGCGTAGCCCACAGACCCTCTACATCTCAGCGACCCCAGCGGACTTTGAGGTCGAGCGGAGCGAGGGGGTGATCGTCGAGCAGGTGATCCGCCCCACAGGGCTCCTCGACCCGCTGATCGAGGTCAGGCCTGCGCTCCATCAGGTCGATGACCTGCTGATCGAGGTGAGGGCGGTCGTGGAGCATGGAGACCGTGTCCTTGTCACGACCTTAACTAAGCGGATGGCGGAGGAGCTGAGCGAGTACTACGCTGAGGTGGGGGTGCGGGTCCGCTACCTGCACGCCGACATCGACACCATCGCCCGGAGCGCTCTGCTCCGTGACCTCAGGCGAGGGGAGTTTGACGTCCTCGTGGGGATCAACCTCCTGAGAGAGGGCCTCGACCTACCTGAGGTAGGCTTAGTCGCCATCTTAGACGCCGATAAGGAGGGCTTCCTTCGCAACCGCACCTCGCTGATCCAGACGATTGGGCGCGCCGCGCGCAACGTCGAGGGCAGGGTCTTGATGTACGCCGACAAGGTCACCGCCTCGATGAGCGCGGCGATCGAGGAGACCGAGCGCAGGCGCGCCTTGCAGGAGGAGTTCAACGAGCGTCATGGGATCACCCCAAGGACGGTCAAGAAAGCGATCACCGACCTTGGGGACGAGGTGCAGTCGGTGTGGCCGGAGGCGAACAAGCTCAGCCTAGACGTCTCATTTGACGCGCTCAGTAGCGTCGAGGAGCTGTACGCGCAGATCGATGAGCTCCGAATCAAGATGCAGGCCGAGGCCGAGGCGCTGAGGTTTGAGGAGGCGGCGAAGCTCAGAGATGAGCTGAGGGCGCTTGAGGCGATCGCCGTGAAGCTCGGCTGAGGCAGGTGACCTGATGAGCGCCCGCCCCTCACAGCCGAGCCCCGCACAACCGAGCCCCTTTAACCCAGACGCCTTCATCCCAACCTTACCCCGTTGCCCTGGCGTGTACCTCATGTACGACCATGGAGATGAGCTGATCTATGTGGGCAAGGCTAAGGTGTTACGCGCTCGGCTACGGCAGTACTTCCCAACCCAAGGGCAGGCGGAGGCCCAAGACCCGCGCCCCTTTGTGGCGACGCTCCCGAAGGTGTTAGGCCGGATCGAGGTCATCACCACGCACACTGAGAAAGAGGCTTTATTACTCGAGCGTGAGCTGATCATCTCGCGTTCACCACGCCACAACGTGGCGCTCAAATTTGGGAGCGGGCACCTCTACCTCAGGCTAGACCCCCGCGCCCCATGGCCTAAGATCGAGGTGACCCGCAAGATCAAGCGAGACGGCGCGCGCTACTTTGGACCGTACCTGTCAGGGGGAGACATGCGGGCGATGCTCACGGTCGTCGAGCGCACCTTTAAGCTCAGAAATTGTGATGACCGTGACTTTAAGAACCGCGCCCGCCCCTGCATGCAATTCCAAATCAAGCGCTGTTTAGGGCCCTGCGTCTTGCCGGTTGAGCGAGCGGACTATGAGGCGGAGATGGAGGGGGCGAGCCTGTTCCTCAAGGGTGAGCGACCGGCCTTAAAGGCCCAGCTAGAGGAGCGGATGAGGAGCGCGGCGTCCACGCTAGAATTTGAGCGGGCGGCGCGCTACCGAGATCAGATCGCGGCGATCGACAGGAGCCTAGAGCCTCAAGGGGTGATCGGCTTCCGAGGGGGCGCGTCAGAGTGTGACGTGATCGGCGCGCACCGAGAGGGCGACCAGGTCCAGCTCGCCTTACTTGAGGTGAGGGGGGGCATACTACGACGCTCACAGCCCTTCAGCTTCTCACAGCAGGGCGCCTCGACCTTTGACCTGATCAGCACCTTTGTACACCTTTATTATGCGGAGGGGGTGACCCCACCCCCTGAGGTGCTCTTACCCACTGAAGAGGACACAGATGAGGAGGGAGAGGGCGCTCAAGAGGAGCGCGCTGATGGCCTAAGCCTGCTCGCTGAGCGCTTAAGCGAGCTGAGAGGCGCTAAGGTGAAGCTCTATAGCCCGAAGCAAGGGCAGAGGGTGCGCCTGCTCGAGATGGCTCAGCAGAACGCAGAGCAGTCCTTCTTCCAAGCGGAGCGGGCGCTGAAGGCGCGCGAGGAGACCTTGGTGGACACGAAGCGCCTCCTCAACTTAAGCCAGCTCCCGTGGCGCGCGGAGTGCTTTGACATCTCGCTCTTTCATGGCGAGGCGCCCTACGCCTCTCAGGTGGTGTTCGAGGGGGGGGCGCCAAGGCGCTCAGCATACCGGGTCAGGAAGATCAAGAGCGTTCAGGGGACCGACGACTTCGCGATGATGAGAGAGGCGCTCACCCGACGGCTCTCAAGAGGCCTCTCAGAGGGTGACCTCCCTCAGCTCTTAGTCATCGATGGGGGCAAGGGTCAGCTCGGGGTCGCGGTGGCCGTCTGTGAGGACCTGGGGGTCTCAGGGATCGACGTCGTGAGCCTCGCCAAGAGCCGCTTAAAGGAGGGTAACAAGCGGAGCGCGGAGCGGGTCTTCCTCCCCGGCGTCCGTGACCCGATCACGCTGAAGCCAGGGACGCGCCCCTTCCGCTTCCTCACCCAGCTCAGGGACGAGGCGCACAAGACCGCGATCAACGCGCACCGTAAGGCGAGGAGTAAAACGAGGCTCAAGAGCCCGCTCGACGAGGTCAAGGGGGTGGGTCCAAAGCGTCGAAAAGACCTCCTCAAGGCCTTCGGCTCACTAGAGGGCGTAATGCAGGCCTCCCTGCTCGCGCTCCGAGCGGTCCCCAACCTCCCAGAGGAGGTCGCGGTCGCCATCTATCAAGCCTGCCGTGACGCCGAGCGCTCCTAGCTCCCTAGCTCCCTTGCTCCCTAGAGGCTCAGCCCCGCCACACAAAGCAAGAGGAGCGCTTATTCAAGACCTCAACCTGATAGGCTTCGCTCGCGTGGCGCTGGGTGAGCCCTACACAGACGTGGAGCGGGAGCAGGTGCTCCTCACGTGGGTGACAGAAGCGGGCGTAGGGCGCGGAGGTCCACTGCGCGAGGTGATCCTTGCGAGACTCATAGCTCTGAGTGGGTGAGGTACAAACCTCCTGAAGCCAGCCCTCAAAGCCTTCATTCTGTAACTGGATTTCCGCGGTGTGAGGCTGGAAGAAGGCTCTCATGTTATGGAACGAGAACCCTGAGCCGATCACTAAGAGCCCCTCTGACTTGAGCCCACTCAGCGCCTCACCGACCTCAAGATGAGCGAGCGGGTCGAGGTCGCGGGTGAGCGAGAGCTGTACCACCGGGATGGTGGCGTTTGGATACATGAGCATCAAGGGCACAAAGACCCCGTGATCAAATCCACGAGCGGGGTCGAGCCGAGCGCGTCTGCCCGCTTGAGTGAGGCGCTCGTAGATCGCTTGAGCGAGCGCTGGAGCGCCCGGCGCGGGGTAGCGTAAGTGGTACGACTCCTCAGGGAAGCCATGGTAGTCATAGATCAAAGGAGGCTGAGCGCCTGAGGTGATCGTGGTGACCTGCTCCTCCCAATGCGCGCTGATCACCAAGATCGCTTTGGGGGTGGGGAGGGCGCTCGCTATAGCCTTGAGTCGCGCTGTAAGTTGCGCGTGGCTTGGGTCGCCTAACACAGGGAGGGGACCACCTCCATGACTCATAAATATGGTATCCAATGTGACCCCTTTTATAATTCACGCTTCTAAGTTAAGCAATTAACATGATTTGACATTGAGTGTATTTCAACTTTTTGAAATTCAAACTTCACCTTAATGATGATTAGCTAATCGAGTTTACTCTTGTGAGCTAAGGTGTGCGCGTTCTGCTCCCAGTTCACCCCATCAAAGTCGGTGATCTCAACTTGGGTGGGGGCAGGGTCAAGGCAGTGAGCGTTCACGTCAACCCCATCAGGGTTAGAGCGGGGAGTATAGAAAGGCTTCACGCCACAGACTGCGCAGAAGGTGTGCTCCGCGACCCGAGAGCCAAAGCGATAGCTCGTAAGAGACTCAACGCCTGCCAAGAGCGTGAACCGGGCGCGGGGCACGATCAGGTGTAGGTAGCCGGACTTGTAACAAATAGAGCAGTTACAGCGGTCAAGGTAGAGGGTCGCGGGGGCCTCGACCTCAAAGCGGACCGCGCCACAGTGACAGCTCCCTTGGTAGCGTTGAAGCGCCTCGCTTGTCATAGGCGCCTACCCCTCTACAGGCTCGGGGTAAACGGGCCTCGGTCGGCCGTCATCATCCACAGCGACATAGTGGAACAGGGCCTCACAGACCTTCTTCCGCTCCCCCTGCTCTCCATGCAGGTAGCCCTTAATGTA
>Ga0181594_10002552_pt1 | contig 16684 bp, 14 predicted proteins | sample 071ome_18_FD_145603 | JGI IMG/M metagenome (GOLD analysis project Ga0181594, IMG submission 145603) | Coastal salt marsh microbial communities from the Groves Creek Marsh, Skidaway Island, Georgia - 071413BT metaG (spades assembly) | ecosystem: Environmental > Aquatic > Marine > Intertidal zone... | reverse complement strand
TTGCGAACCGCCTCGGCACCCATTTCAGCTTCGAATGCAGTTTCGCCGTACTCCTCGCGGGCCTGGCGGCATTCCTCCTCGGACAGCAGTTGCTGCTTCTTCAGCGGGGTGTCCTTGGGGTCGAGTACGACGTAGTCCTGGAAGTAGATCACTTTCTCCAGGCTGGTCGTCTTCATGTCGAGCAAGGCACCAAGCCGGCTGGGCATTGCCTTGAAGAACCAGATATGAACGACGGGCGCGGCCAGTTCAATATGGCCCATTCGCTTGCGGCGAACCCGGCTGTGGGTGACCTTGACGCCACAGCGATCGCAGATCATCCCCTTGTATTTCATACCGCGGTACTTGCCGCAGGAACACTCCCAGTCTTTCTCCGGGCCAAAGATTTTTTCGCACATCAGGCCATCCTTTTCGGGACGGTAGGTGCGATAGTTGATCGTCTCGGGCTTCTTTACTTCGCCGAAGGACCAACTGCGGATGTCGTGGGGACGCGCCAGGCTGATCTTGACGGCCGAGTAGTCATTGACGCGATCGTAGGTGGCTTCACCGATGCTCACGGAGAGATCTCCCTGGGAAAATAATGCTGGGGTCGGCGGGCGGATGGACTGGTGGAAACGGAAATGAACGGTTGCCAGGCAACATGGCCTGGCTAACCGGTGGTTTAAAGGGCATTACACCCGACGCTTTTCAAGCTGCATGTTGAGGGCGAGGCCTCGGATTTCATTGGTCAGGACGTCAAAGCTTGCTGGCGTGCCAGCCTCGAGCGTGTTTTCGCCTTTGACCATGCTCTCATAGATCTTTGTCCGGCCCTCAACGTCATCACTCTTGACGGTGAGGAGTTCCTGCAGAATGTAGGCTGCTCCGTAAGCCTCAAGTGCCCAGACTTCCATCTCACCAAACCGCTGGCCGCCGAAGCGAGCCTTTCCGCCGAGTGGCTGCTGGGTGATGAGTGAGTAGGGGCCGGTCGAGCGGGCATGAACCTTGTCGTCGACGAGATGGTGCAGCTTCAGCATGTAGATGTAGCCTACAGTCGTCTCTTGCTCGAGAGGCTCACCGGTGCGGCCGTCGAACAACTGGGCCTTGCCGTGCGAGGGCAACCCGGCATCGGCAAGCATCTGGTTGATCTCCTCCTCGCTTGCACCATCAAAGACCGGCGTGACGGCCTGGAATCCAAGTATCTTGCCGGCCCAGCCGAGGTGGGTTTCGAGAATCTGGCCGACGTTCATTCGGCTTGGTACACCGAGCGGGTTGAGCATGATCTGCACCGGGGTGCCATCGGCCAGGAAGGGCATGTCCTCTTTCGGCAGAATCTTGGCAATCACACCCTTGTTGCCATGGCGGCCAGCCATTTTGTCACCAACGGAGATCACCCGTTTTGCGGCGACATAGACCTTCACCATCTGGAGCACACCGGGACGAAGTTCGTCGCCCCGCTTCATGCTGTTGAGCCGACGCTCCTTGGCATCAATTGCCTCCTCAACGGCAGGCCAGAGGGTCTTGTAAAGCTTTTCAATATCGGCCTTCCGCTGCGGTGACCGGACATCGAGTTCTTCAAGGTTGAAGGCGGCAGCCCGCTCTGCGACCGCTTTGTGATCCTGATTGCGGACCAGCGGGCTGCCATCGGCAGCAGCCAATGGCTTTTGCAGGATCTTTTCGATTTCAGCTACCAGCCCGCCAAAGGCCTCGGCAATCAGCAGGTTGCCCTCAGTTTCAGCATCCTTGACCCGCTTCTGGAAGTCTCGCCGCTCCTCCTCTGACAGGCTCATCTGCCGAGCAAATTTTTCGGTGGCGATGACGATGCCTTCAACGCCTGAGGGAACCTCGAGTGAATCATTCTTCACATCCTCGCCGGCCCGTCCAAAAATTGCATGCAGCAGTTTTTCTTCTGGGGTCAGTTCCGTTTTGCTCTTCGGCGAGACCTTGCCCACCAGAATGTCGCCGGGGCGGACATAGGTGCCGATTCGGACGATGCCGCCCTCATCCAGATTATGCAGGGCCCGCTCGCCGACATTGGGAATGTCACGCGTGAACTCTTCCCGACCCAACTTCGTGTCACGGATTTCGATGTCGTACTCTTCGATGTGGATCGAGGTGTAGACATCAGCCTCAACAAGTTCTTCGCTGATAATGATCGCATCTTCAAAGTTGAAGCCGTCCCATGCCATGAAGCCGACGAGCACGTTTCGGCCCAGGGCCAATTCGCCCCTGTGAGTCGCGGCACCGTCAGCAATTACTTCCCCCTTCTCGACCTTCTGGCCAAGTTGCACAATCGGCTTTTGGTTTTGGCAGGTCCGCTCGTTGAGGCCGACATATTTCCGCAGCTTATAAATGTCACTGCCATTGATCTCAATTGATTCGGCATCGACATAGGTGACGGTGCCCTTCCGGGCAGCCCGCACCAGCAGGCCGGAGTTGGTCGCCACATCACGCTCCATTCCGGTGGCCACAATCGGGGGTTCGGCCACCAGCAACGGAACTGCCTGCCGCTGCATATTCGATCCCATCAATGCCCGGTTGGCGTCATCGTGCTCGAGGAAGGGAATGAGCCCGGCTGAGACGCCCACCATTTGGCTGGGGGCAACGTCGATGTATTCAATCTTGTCAGCGGGGACGAGCACGAAGTCGCCACGATGGCGGGCCACGATGGTCTCGCCGTGCACTTTCCCGTCGGTGACGGGTGCGTCGGCTGGCGCCAGATAGGCTTCGTGCTCTTCGTCGGCACGCAGCCAGACGACGTCATCGAGGAGTTTGCCCTTCGAGACCTTGCGGTAAGGGGTCACCAGAAATCCATACGAGTCCACGCCGGAATAGATGGCCAGGCTTGAGATCAGGCCGATGTTCGTGCCTTCCGGTGTCTCAATCGGACAAATCCGCCCGTAGTGCGAGATGTGTACATCGCGAACCTCAAAGCCAGCGCGTTTCCGGTTCAGGCCACCTGGTCCCAGCGCCGACAGGCGTCGCTCGTGAGTGAGCATTGAAAGCGGGTTGGTCTGGTCAACGACCTGCGAGAGTTCGCCACGCCCGAAAAAGTATTCAATTGCGGCCGAGATGCTTTTGGGGTTGATGAGGGACCGTGGGGTCATCTCCGCAACGTCCTTGAGGCTCATCCGCTCCTGCACGGTTCGCCGCAGTTTCAAAAATCCCTTCCGAAGTTCATCACTTGCAAGCTCATCAATGGTTCGCAGCCGGCGATTTCCGAGATGGTCGATGTCGTCAACTTCCACCGACTCATTTTCACTGTCCATCAGTTCGAGGATGTAACGGATGGCTGCCACGAGATCATCGGCTCGCAGGGTCATCTCGGTCTCAGGAACCGACAGCCCCAATTTACGATTGATCCGGAACCGGCCGACACGTCCCAATCGGTACCGGTTCGTGTCCTTGAATTTTTCATCAAACAGCGTGATTGCTTTATCGAGCGCCGCTGGGTTGCCTGGCCGGAGCCGCTGATAGATCCGAATCAAAGCATCTTGATGACTCGGCGCGACTGCGGTCCGCTTCCGGGCCTCGTCAGCATCTTCACGGAGGCTGTTTTCAATGAGTGGCAGCCTGTTAGGCCTATTCCCCTCGATCACCTCCACCGCTTTCAGGCCGGAGGTGCAGATGAGTTCCGACTTGTCGCGGCTGATGGTGCATCCTGCTTCGACGATAATCTCGCCGGCTCGGTCGCTTCCCTTTGGATAGACGATATCGTCGGCGGCAATCTTGCCTTCGAGCTTGGCAACGCTGCGACCGCCAGCAACTTTTTCAACCTTTGTTTTATTGAATAGTTTTAGAATGTCGGCGTCGCTGTTGAGCTTCGGGTCCATTGCCCGGAGCAGCGTCAGGGCCGAGAACTTTCCGCTCTGATCGATCCGAACCTGGAGCGTATCCTTCTTCGAGATATTGAGTTCAATCCAGCTGCCGCGTTCAGGAATGATCCGGCAGTTGTACGTTTTCCTGTCGGTCGACTCAGTGTCAGCAACAAAATCGATACCGGGTGATCGGTGCAGCTGACTAACAACGACTCGCTCAGCACCGTTGATGATGAACTCACCCCCGCCCATCATGATGGGGACGTCACCGAGATAGACCTCTTCCTCAATGGGCTGCTCACGGATCAGCCGAAGCCAAACCCGCAAGGGTCGGCCATAGGTGAGCCGCAACTGGCGACATTCATCGGGAGCATACCGCGGCTTACCGAGCTCGTACCGCACGTACTCCAACCGTACAGTCTTGTCGTAACTCTCGATCGGGAAGATTTCCTGAAGCACCCCTTCGATGCCCTGATCCTTCCGCTTGCTGTGCGGAACGTCGAGCTGCAGGAAGGCGTCGTAGAACCGTGTCTGAATCTCGGTCAGATCAGGAATCGAATGGCTGCTGCGATTGCTGCCGAAGGCACGGATTTCGGTGGGCTGGAGTCGGCGAACAGCGCTAGTTGCCATGTGACAGGGCACTCCTCGGGGAGAATGGGATGCGGCGGGATTCAGAGGGAACGACAAAGAGCCGTTGGGATCCCTCGAAGCGAACTGCAGGTACGATCAGACCAGCCGTTCGCTAAAGGACGGCTACAGATTCAAGGTGGACCCGGTAGAATCACCCGGGACTCGGAGCGAGGACAACAAGAGACAGGCTGGCTGGGGTGCGACACACGCAAAAACTATACCATTTGCCAGCCAAGCCGCCAAGAGCCTGGCTGGCAAACAGCCCCAGCAGCTATTTCTACTTGATTGAGACCTTGGCTCCAGCTTCCTCGAGCTCCTTCTGGAGCTTTTCGGCGTCTTCTTTCGAGATGCCTTCCTTGACCTTGCTGGGGACTCCCTCCACCAGGTCCTTCGCCTCTTTGAGGCCCAGGCCCGTAGCTCCCCGCACGACTTTGATGACGCCGATCTTCTGATCGCCGAACGACTCGAGTACGACATCGAACTCGGTCTTCTCAGCGGCAGCCTCTCCACCGCCTTCGCCGCCACCAGCACCGCCACCAGCAGCGACCATCACAGCACCGCCGGCGGCCGGCTTGATACCGTGGACCTCGTCAAGATAGTCCGACAGTTCCTTCGCCGCCTTGAGCGTCAGGCCGACGATGCGATCTCCGAGTTCCTTCGTGTCTGCAGAAAATTCCCGGGTTGACTCTGTTGCTTCAGCCGTTGCCATTGATCGCGATCCTTTCCCTCGAGAAACCGGTGCTGGTGACCACACCGAAATGATGAAACTGCCTGTTTGTTACTTCTACTGAGTTTTTGCTATCTGCCGTTTAGCACTCACTTCCAGCAACATGACCATGCTGCCAGAAGTATCTGCTTTTGTCCGTGGGCCACTACCTTCATCCCGCAAGCTAGGTTTTCGGTGGGCCTCATGGCGTGACTTCCAGAAAGCGGAAGCCTTTTGTCATACCATGAATTTTTTTGCTGCCTAGCCCCAAAAGTTTTGGACTTGACATTTTTTACCAGAAGCGGATTCCGACGGAGCGGAACCGGCTTACGCTGCCCCTCTAGGCAGCCGAGTCGCCCTCCACTTTTTCCAGGTCGTCGATCCTGCTGGCGAGTTGGCCGGCAAGGTTGGCCCCTCCCGCAAGAAGTTGGCCGGAAAGCGTCGCTCCCAGTGAGCAGAGCTGGCCTGAGAGAATTGAGAGCTGTTCAGCTCGCGAGGGCCACTTGGCGACTCGTTTGAGGTCTGCGGCCGCAAGCTTGGCACCATCCATAGCCCCGCCCTGGCATTCAAAGCCGGCAAAGTCAGGGAGGCCCGTGATGCGGTCCAGTTCCTTCGCGAGGTCGACGATATCTTCGCCACCCCAGCAGACCGCAAGCATTCCAGCCTGACCCTCGAAGGCGGGAGCCAGCGGCGTGTCAGCCAACGCCCGGCGAGCCAGGTTGTTCCGAATCAGTTGCAGGTTGATGTTCTTCTTTCGCAACGCCAGCCGCAGTTCGGTCGTGCTCTGAGCATCAAGCGTTCCCAGGCTGACGAGAAAAACCTCTCCAACTTCATCCAGCCGTGAGCGGAGGGTCTGCATCATCAGGTCTTTGACAAGTTTGCTCATCGTCTCTGTGGGTTGGTTGAGGGAGGGAAAGAAAGTCTAGGAGGGCACGCGGTGATCAGGCCGCCACCATCACTCCGGGTGACATCGTGGCAGAGATCGCAACCGTCTTGATGTACTGGCCACGAACGGCCGTCGGCTGCATTGAACGAATGTGATCGATGAAGGCGTTGATGTTGTCGGCGAGTTTCTCGGCATCAAAGCTTGCCTTACCGACGGCCGCGTGAACGATGCCGGTTGGATCATTCCGAAATTCAACCTTGCCCGCCTTATATTCCTTCACCGTCTTGGAAACATCGGCCGTTACGGTTCCGGCTCGTGGGCTCGGCATGAGGCCTCGAGGACCAAGGATTTTCCCCAAAGGACCAACCAGTCCCATCATGTCGGGTGCAGCGATGCAGACATCGAAGTCCGTCCAGCCACCCTTGATCTTTTTGGCAAGGTCATCGCCTCCGACTTCCTCGGCACCTGCGGCCCGGGCATCATCGGCGAGGTCGCCTTTGGCAAACACTACCACCCGTTTGCTTTTACCGATCCCGTGCGGCAGAACGATCGAGCCACGAACAATCTGATCGGCCTGTTTGGGGTCGATGCCCAAGCGAACATGAATCTCCACCGTCTGATCGAATTTGGTGGGTGGAAATTTCTTCAGTGCCGCAACCGCATCCGCCACGGGCAGTGGGGTGTCGTCCGCGGGTTTCACGGCCTGGGCGGCTTTCATCCGTTTTGTGAGTGGCACGGCTGGTTTTCCTGGCGTTGAATTCGAGTGAAATAAATGTCGGTTTGTCAGACAGAGGCCGCCCTGGGGGGGCGGGGCAGACGAGCCCCGAAGTATGGCGGATGATGGCAGGTTTTCAACCTTCGACCGTGATACCCATGCTCCGGGCGGTCCCTTCAATCATTCTGCGGGCATGCTCGTCATCCCGGGCCTGAAGGTCGGCAGCCTTCATCTTCACGATTTCGTCAAGTTGGGCCACTGTCACTTTGCCAACCTTTGTCTTATTGGGAACGCCCGACCCCTTGGCCAGACCGGCAGCCTTTTTCAGCAGGGCGGCGGCTGGGGGGCTTTTGGTGACAAAATCGAACGATCTGTCGTTGTAGACCGTGACAACGACCGGAATCGGCATGCCACCGGCGTCTTTTGTTTTGTCATTAAACTGCTGGACAAACTGGCCCAGATTGATGCCGAATCGGCCGAGAGACGTACCGACCGGGGGGGCTGGAGTCGCCTGCCCGCCGGGAACCTGAAATTTAGCCTGTCCGGTCACCTGTTTTGCCATCGTTGGCTCCTTCAATCGGTCGCTGTGGAGAGCCTCACATCATGCCCTGAAAATCGTGATTGTCAAAGGCCCGGTGAAATGCGAGCAGTTTTTTCAGCTGCGCTGTCAAGCCAGCACGTCAGCCGCCGACCTCCAAGGCCGGCCCACCAGTTCTCGCCGGGGGGCTCAGCGGCAGATTTCCGGCGTAACAGCTGGCGGTAGGGCGTCCGGAAGCCAACCGTGGCCGCAGCCGGATTTTTGGCTGCTGCCACCGGGTAATCAATCCGTTTTGGCCCGCGTTATCAGACCGCGATCGCCCTCAGTGAACAACGGCCACGGGGGGGTGCGTTCACGTAAACCGAGCTAAACGGTCTCGATTTGCCAGTATTCGATATCGACCGGGGTCGAGCGTCCAAAGATGCTGAGCATGACCGTGACCCGGCCGTTTGCTTCGTCGATCTGTTCGACCTCGCCTTCGAAGTTCTCGAACGTACCTTCGTTGATTTTGACGCGATCGCCCTTCTTGAAGTTGATTTTCAGCTTCGGGGTCTCTTCGGCCTTTTCTTCAACCTTGTGCAGAAGTTTGGCTACGTCTTGAGGGAGCATCGGGCTGGGCTTGCCGCCCGACCCGGTGAAGTCGCCAATGCCACCAGTCTCCCGGACGAGGAACCACGTCTCGTCGTTGAGCACCATATTTACCAGGATGTAGCCTGGGTAGAGCTTTCGCCAGACGACACGTTTCTTACCGCTCTTGAACTCGGTCACCTGCTCCTTCGGCACGACCACTTCACCGAACCAGCGATCCATCCCCTGCATCGAGATTCGTCGCAGCAAGGTGTCGCGAATGGAATCCTCACGATTGCTCTGCACCTTGAGGATGTACCAGTCCATGTCGGCGAGTGAGGGCTCGTCCTCCTCTGCCTCTTCCTCGTCGCCATCAAGCATTACCGGCTGGGCGTTCTCGCTTCCCGAAAATGGGTCGTCAAGTTCAACAGGGCCGTCATCATCGGCCTCGTCATCCAGATCAGCAGCTGATTCTCGATGTTCGGCGTCGTTCGCCAAAGCGGCTGTCTGATCAGGCTCACGTAATGAGGCCTCAGCTGGCTGGCTGGGGGCTGGGGCTGAAACTTCAGCGGCGGCCGAAGGATCACTGTCAGCCTGGTCAGTCGAAGATAGGTCGTCGTGTTCTTGCATCGGCATCAGGAGGGGTCGCTGGAGCCTCGGGGAGAGTATGTCAACAGTGGTCGTCAGCCCTGCAGGGCTCGTAGCACAAACCACCAAAAGAGATCGTACACGGCAAGGATACCGGCCAAAACGAAGATCATGAAAATGATCACGATGGAACTGCGAATGACCTCGTCGCGGGTTGGCCACGACACCTTGGTCATCTCGGTTTCCACCGCAATCAAGAAGTCAGCGACGGCGGGTGTCTGAACAATTCGAAACGCCAGCCAGATCCCGGCCGCCATCAGCAGCCCCGGTACCAAAAATCGTACCAGGCCCAGTTCGTCACCAAACGAACTGCTGGCGTCGCCACCCAGCCAAAGCGGAAGAACCTGCGCCAGCCGCCAAACGCCCAGCCCGATGGCCAGACTCACGGCCGCAAAGGTCACCTGCCTGGTGACCCGGCCTTGCTGCCGCTTGTACATCGAAAAACTCAAGAGGCCGCCCCAAAACGATGCGGCCCGTTGTTGCGATCCTGCCATGCGGTTGTGCTGTCCCTGTCTGCGAAAAATGCGGTGGGTTACTGTCGTGAATCTGGTCAGCGGCTGGCGTTGGTGGACTCGATAAAGCGGTGGTTGACCGGCCTCAATTTACTGTAGCGGACGGGCGGAATGACTGCGTCGCCAATCCGCCGCGGCCGATCGACAAGCAGGGGCGGCGGGAATCGAACTCGCAACCTCTGGTTTTGGAGACCAGCGCTCTGCCAATTGAGCTACACCCCTGTGCCATGCGGTGAACCGAGAGTCGTCGGTTTACCGTACGCACGGTAAGTCGGCCGTCAGCCCCAGGGGGTAGCCCGGGGCCGACGGTCCGACTATTCCGAATTAGTCAAGGATCTTGGTGACGATGCCTGAGCCAACCGTGCGGCCACCCTCACGGATGGCGAAGCGAACACCATCATCCATGGCGATCGGCACCATCAACTCCACCTCCATTTTCACGTTGTCACCAGGCGATACCATCTCAACGCCGCCCATCAGCTGGGTCGAACCGGTCACGTCAGTGGTCCGGAAGTAGAACTGAGGCCGGTACCCAGCGAAGAACGGCGTGTGGCGACCACCCTCTTCCTTCGAGAGAACGTAGACCTCGCACTCGAACTTCTTGTGGGGGTTGATTGAGCCCGGCTTGGCCAGCACCTGCCCACGCTCGATGGAGTCGCGGGAGACACCTCGAAGCAGGCAGCCAACGTTGTCACCAGCCTGGCCACTGTCGAGCACCTTCTTGAACATTTCCACACCGGTGACGGTGGTCTTGTCGGCCTTCTCTTTAAGGCCGACGATCTCAACCTCGTCACCAACCTTGACCACGCCCCGCTCAATTCGACCGGTAGCAACAGTGCCGCGACCTTCGATTGAGAAGACGTCCTCGACTGCCATCAGGAATGGCTTGTCAAGCTCGCGGGTCGGCTCGGGGATATAGCTGTCGACAGCGTCGAGCAGTTCCGAGATGCACTTGCTGGCCTCTGGGTCAGCTGGGCTGTCGTAGGCCGGCTTGCCAGCGCCACGGATAATCGGAATGTCGTCGCCCGGGTAGCCATACTTGCTGAGGAGTTCCCGAATCTCCATTTCGACGAGATCGAGCAGCTCCGGGTCGTCGACGAGGTCGACCTTGTTGAGGAACACGACCAACGCCGGCACGCCGACCTGACGAGCGAGCAGGATGTGCTCTCGCGTCTGGGGCATCGGGCCGTCTGCAGCACTCACAACCAGAATCGCACCGTCCATTTGGGCGGCTCCGGTGATCATGTTCTTGACAAAGTCGGCGTGGCCCGGGCAATCGATGTGGGCATAGTGCCGTTTGTCGGTTTCGTATTCGACGTGGCTGACTGCGATCGTCACCGTCTTGGTTTCGTCACGGACCGTGCCGCCCTTGGCGATGTCGGCGTAGCTTTTGGCGACAGCCAAGTCCTTCGCCGCCTGCACGGCGACAAGGGCACCCGTGAGCGTCGTTTTCCCGTGGTCGATGTGCCCGATCGTGCCGACGTTGACGTGGGGTTTTGTTCGCTCAAACGTATCCTTTGCCATGCTCTTTTCCTCGGCCTTTCCTCGTAGAAGGGGTGCAGGCTCCATTGCCTGCCTAATTGAAAAACAAACCGCTTGGTCAGTCCGACCGGAATCGTCCGAATCGGATTGTATCGTCAAATGCTGTGCGTGGGGACAAAACCCATTCGGTTAAAAACTGGCTGGGCTGCCGGAGAGCTGCTGATGGGACTTGAACCCATGACCTCGTCCTTACCAAGGACGCGCTCTACCACTGAGCTACAGCAGCCGATGTTTTAAGGGGGAAGGGGATTCTTGTGGTCGGGTTCAGGGGGTGGTTTGGCGCGGCGGCTGAAAAAGCGGGTAGAGGGAATCGAACCCTCGTCTTTAGCTTGGAAGGCTATTGCTCTACCATTGAGCTACACCCGCAGTTGGCCTTTCGGCTGATTCACTGGATTGACCACCGGGAAGGACTCTTCCGCCGGCCGGCTGACTCGGAGCACGCCGACTGGCACGGGGGGTAAGTGGGGAGTGCAGGATTCGAACCTGCGAAGGCAGTGCCATCAGATTTACAGTCTGACCCCTTTGACCGCTCGGGAAACTCCCCTCCGCTTTGTCAGGTGCGTTGGTTCGGTAGCCTGTTCACCGAGACGACCCATTTGGCCGGTCCATCCGACGCTGGTCAACGGAATCGGAAGACTCCGCCACCCTACAGTTCTCCTTATTCTATATATGTCAGTTTCAGTGTTTCACTTCGGTCCGCAAAATGGACGTTTTCTTGCCGTATATCTTCATTTGTGCCGTGGGCCAGTTCCGAGCCTGGGCTCCGGCCCGTTATGCAGCCGCGAGCCGACTTCGGGCTCGGCATCGACCGAGCCTGTCTGACGGCGGGCTATCATCCAGCTGCGTCGTGAGCTAGCGGCGGGAGTCGAACCCGCAACCTGCTGATTACAAATCAGCTGCTCTGCCAATTGAGCTACGCTAGCGACCCTTCTGGACCGCGAACCGAACAAGTCTACGGTTTCGTCTGCTCCGTGCAAGACGGCTCACCTTGCAGCCCAGAAGCCGCTTGTCGCGGCCGGCCAGCTGGCTAGTCCAGCGGGCTGCGACCGGCTCGAGAGAGAGCCTTTTTGGGCCTGTATGAGGGCGAATGGGCCAGCGAGAACGCAAAAAGCTCCTCGCCAGTCACGGTCGAGATGTCATGATGGACGCTCACGAGTTCAACTCCTGAGGCCTCTTCCACGATCATTTGCAGCCTTCGCCGGCCGGTCGCGATCATGTGCGAACGCACCTGCTTGAGGAGTGACCGGCCATTCTCCTGTTCCTGGCCATTGGCAGCCATCGACGGTTGCTCGCCGTTCCCTGAGCCATCGAAGAGTGCGGCTGGAGATCGCGGCCCGCGGGGGCTGATCAGTTGCCGCTCCGCTGGGGTCAGCACGCCATTCAGCCGGACCACCAGCAGCGAACCGACCAGATGGGCATGAATGTCGCTCGGCCCCCGGCCGATGAACTCTTGCTGGAAACGGGAAATGCCGTCGCAGACAGCCGACTCGATTTCGCCTTGGGATTTCACGGAGCACCTCCGCTCGTTCAAATCGACCTCCCTGGAGAAAAGTGGGGATTGGCCACCGGCAACCGCGGCCCTGCGGTGACGCTGACCGGTGACAATTTTCAGCCCGCTGCCCCGGGGTGGAATGTGGGGCACGAATGGCTTTTTCCGCAGACGATTAACGGGTGGCCCGGGCAGTAGCTGCTGCCGCCACCGGGCTGCCGTTGAGTTCGCCGTTGCAGATACGATCCCAGACCTCGCGGCGGTGGATCGGCATTCGGGTATCGGCCTCGAAGCCCAGCCGGACCCGGCCCCCCTCGATTTCCAGGACGGTGATTTCGAGCATCACTTCTAGATCCTCGGGACGCCCGATGATCACGCTTTCGCGATTCTTTCGTGTTAGTACCAACATGGTTCACCTCTTCATGGTTGACGGTCCTTCGTGACTGCGAGCAGTCGCGGGGGCTCCGTTGCCCACCGCCTCCGTTGAACTGGTTGTGAAAATGGTCTGCCTGACGGTCTGCCGCCGCATCGCCTCGGCGTGCACGTGCCAGTCGATCGGCACCCCGAAAAGCGGTGCTGGGGGGCCGAACAGATAGAGATCGATCGCCGGCCCCGTGCTGAAGGTTTTCAGCAGGCAGCCGGTCTCGAGGTCGATGTCGAGGACCCCAGCCGCCAGATCGATGCCGGTCAGGGCGGCGACGTGGTCGCGGAAGGCCGGTCGCGATTCGGTAAAGAGTTCGTGGTGAAAATCCCGCACCCTGCTGCTTCCGGCCGGGTCAGCGGCCACCTCGCGCTCGATCGCCGCCAGTGACTGCTGGATGCTCACCACGATCAGCCCGGCTCCCCCGGTGACCGTGACATGCCGGGGTGGGCGGCCGAGCAGCCGCTGCTCAAAGTCGGCGGCTGCGTAGGCTACGAGGCGGCCCACCGAATCGCTGCCGTGCCGGGGGGTTGGTCGTGCTACAGGCTCAGAACGGGCCAATTCCGCAGCGTCTCGGGCGGCAAGAAGAGCGTCTTGAGTGATCGTTGGCATCGCTGGCATGGTTTGCTCCGGGGCAGGAGGCTAATAGCAGTCGCTGTCATCGCGTCGTTTCCTTCCCTGCCAGCGGGTCCGAGGACCGCATGCCGGCAGAAACAAAAACAAAAAAAGCCGGTGCGAAAGGGCAGGAGACATCCTGCCTTTTCTCACCGGCTTACGCTGCGACGGACCCTCCGGACATTGCTGTCGGACTGCCCCTCGTCTCGTCTTCCGTCGTGTTTGTTTGTGGTTTGTGCCTCGTTTCCGGCCTCAACGGTGCATCATTGCCGAAGGCGGCCTTGATGAATCGCAAGCAGTCGCTCACAAACCGATGAAAGTATATTGCGCAGCCTGGGGTACGCAAGGAAGATGAGTTGCATGGGCTGAGTTTGCGGCTTCGGAGGCGTGTTCTTTTGAAGGCGGCTCGTTCCGAGACAGTTGGCTACAACCAATTGTTTCAGGATTAGGGGGTTGCAAAGAAGTTGGCAAATTTCACGCCTGCCCCCTTTGCGCTGATGCCGACTGAACCGGCTGCTGCAATCACGCTGTCATTGACCTGCACCAGCAGTTCCCGCCGAAAATAGAGCGAGAGCTGGTTACCCTGGAGGTGAAACTCGAGCCGCCCAACGCGGCGGGGAGCCTTGTGGGCCCCGAGTTGAATCCGCTGCCCGTTCTCGTAGCGGTAGATCAGCACCATCTGTCCCTTCCGGGTAACGACCAATTCGGCACTGTAAAAAGTGTCGGGGGCGATCTGCCGGGCAATCAGCCGGGCTCGCTGTCCACCACTCCGAAGATCGACGAATGACTGCAGGGAGACGTCGGCGACCGGCTGGCTTCGCACCGTCATCGTCGAGTCCAGCTCATCGGTCGAGATTGCCGTCTGGTCAAGCACGGCAAACCCGCCCTCCTGCTGCTGCCAGACAGTGGCATCGGGTTCGGAGCTGTCCTGCACAAACCGCTCCTCCAGTGGTAAGGTCACGGTCGGCTCTGGTGTTGGCTCTGGCGTTGGCTCTGGTGTCGGTTCTGGTGTCGGCTCTGGTGTCGGCTCTGGTGTCGGCTCTGGTGTCGGCTCTGGTGTCGGAGTTCCGGCGTCCCCCAGCAGGCCGAGGGCCGCAAACGCATTCAGCCGGCCGCTGCTGGCAACTTTGCCGGACAGTTCAGCAGTTGGCGTCACTGAGTTGAGGATCGCATTGCGGATCTCCGACACCGAGATGCCGGGGTTGGCCGCTGCCAGCAGGGCGACTACGCCCGTGACGTGCGGCGCCGCCATCGAGGTGCCCGAGAGCATCCCATAGTTGCCGCCGGGCAACGTCGACTTGATCGCCAGCCCAGGGGCGGCCAGATCGACCGAGGCGACGCCGAAGTTCGAGCTGCCAGCAAGGCTACCACTGGAACTGTGTGAGCCGACCACGATCACATTGGAAAGGTCATAGCCGCCGGGATAGGCCGGGCTGAGGTCGGTGTCGCGACCGTCATTGCCCGCAGCGGCCACGAAGGTGATGCCCGCCTCGCCATGGGCCCGGATTGCTGCCTCGACCACGAGCGAGAAGTTTCCCGCTTCCCAGGAGTTGTTTGAGGCGACGATGTTGATTCCGAAGTCACGTCGCATCCGGGTGGCATAGTCGAGGGCCGCGAGCATGCCGCTGGTGTAGCCGCTCCCACGATCATCCTGAAACCGCAGGGCCATCAGCGATACCCGCGGGGCAACGCCGACTACCCCGATGCCGTTGTCGGCTACCGCACCGATCGTGCCCGCAATGTGGGTGCCGTGGCCGTAGCCGTCGAGTGGCAGGTTGTCGTCGTCAACAAAGTCCCAGCCGTGGATGTCGTCGATGAAGCCGTTGCCATCGTCATCGATGCCATTGCCGGCAATCTCACCGGGGTTTGTCCAGATGTTGCCGGCCAGATCGGGATGGTTGATGTCGATCCCTGAATCGATCACTGCGATCACTACCTCGCGGCTACCGGTCGTCAGCTGCCAAGCCTCGGCCGCAGCGATGTCGATGCCCGCCGTGCCGTAATACTGGCCAGTGTTTTCCAGTGCCCACTGGTCAGGGAACAGTGGATCGTTGACCGTTGACGGCCGGAAGATCACATCGGGCTCGACCCAGGCGACGGCCTGCTGGTCGGCAGCCCAGCCCAAGACATCGGCAGCTGAGACCCCCGGGGCGTAGAGCGCAAAGCTGCGGCGGCTGATCGCGTCCAGTTGCCAGCCGGGGCTGATTTCGACAGGCACGCTCTCGATTGTCGTGTCCCAGCGGCCAACCCAGTAGTCTTCGCGGATAGCTGGCAAGATGCCAGCATCAATGTCGGCCACCCAGTCGGGGATTGCCGCAGGGGTGGCCGTGAGGAGCTGCCGCGGTTCCAACGTTTCAGCCGCAAGGCAGGTGGGGTGAGTCCGTCGGCGAGAGCGGTGACGGATAAAACGTGTTGAAACACTGAGCCTGTCCATGGCGGCATCCCTGCGGGTTCGGAGCATTCATGCGACCGGTCCGCGTACCGTGCGGTCCGGCTGGCGGCTCGCCGGGGGAATGGCCTTTCTTCTCTCGGTCGAAAATTTCTTCCCCCAAGCAAGCTGTTGGCATCCTTGAACTGCCGCGGCTCCGAGCAAAGGCCCACGGGCTGTCGCAGGGCTGGGCCCATTGGTGCCAAGCAGTCACTAACTCTTTGGGGACCATAGGGTTTGATAGGCGGAATAATTGCTGCCAATCGCCACCCAAAATCCGCCACAGGGCCGAGTGGACACCTCCTCCAAGAAAAAAATTCATGGCGGGTTGATCCGTCAGCCGAATCAACAAACAGCCGGATCCCCACCAGCGAGGGGGTGCGGATCTGGGTGATGGAGGCTTTGGCCGGCACCTGGGCGGGAGGGATTCACGTTCCGGTGCCGGCCAGTCTTCGCTCTACCTGGCATCAGCAAACATGGGAGTCGAACGATGCGATCGCAGGGGGAAATCGAAGCGGCGATCTGTGACATCGTTACCCGATTCCAGCAGGAGTACATGGGTCGCGGGCCACGTCGGGTGCACACTCACCTTGTCGAGAACAAATTGTTCGTCCATCTCGATGGTGTGCTGACAGCTGCCGAACAGCGACTGATTGAATCAGATCACAACGGTAACAGTCGGGCGGCAGAACTGTTGAAGCAACTCCGTGGGCATCTGGTGCTGGCTGGTCGGCAGACGCTTGAGGCAATGGTGCGGGAAGCGACCGGGGCTGAGCCAATTAACGTTCATCACGACATCAGCACTGTCACAGGTGAGGAGGTGATCGTGGTCACCCTCGCCAACCCGCCAGCTTGTCGCGAAGCGGGGCGACCTGTTCGGTCGCGGCAGCGTCGGTGAGCCCTCCAAATCGGTTGTCGAGAGGCGTTCGGCGACAGGATCCGCCGGCGGCTGGAGCCGAGTATGTCCCGGTCCGGTCGTCGGCGGACTCTTGTTTCGGTGGTGACGATCGACTACGCCATGGCTCGACTGTGCTTTCGCTTTTCCACGCTGGCGCGATCTCGCGTCTGCGCAGTGCGATATTGGCAACCACCTCAACGCGGTCGTCAGAAAAATCAGTTCCCCGGCAGAAACAGTTCATGCGAAGAGACTGAATCGCCGAAACGAACACCAGGACAAACCCCTCAAGAGAGGGGTT
>Ga0181594_10002550_pt1 | contig 16691 bp, 17 predicted proteins | sample 071ome_18_FD_145603 | JGI IMG/M metagenome (GOLD analysis project Ga0181594, IMG submission 145603) | Coastal salt marsh microbial communities from the Groves Creek Marsh, Skidaway Island, Georgia - 071413BT metaG (spades assembly) | ecosystem: Environmental > Aquatic > Marine > Intertidal zone... | reverse complement strand
CCTGTTCATCGGCGGGTAGCGAGCCGTGCAGGGGAACAAGGTCCGGGCCATCGGGACCGAGGGCGGTGGCCAAGGCCCGTTCGGCCTGCCGGATCTCGCCCACTCCCGGGAGAAACACCAACACGTCGCCGTCGTTGCGCAGGGCTTCACGGACGGCGCCAACCACCGCGTCGGTGAGTGATGTTCGGGGCTTGCGAGGCCGCCAGCGGATTTCTACGGGAAACGTTCTCCCCGGGCTGTCAATGACTGGTGCGTCACCGAGGTGGCTGGCAACGGCAGCAGCGTCAATGGTGGCCGACATGATGAGGAGACGAGCCTGATGCTCAGCACGGCGGTAGCCGTAGAGCCAGAGGGCCAGCCCGGTATCGCCGGGCAGGGAGCGTTCGTGAAACTCGTCGAAGATGACAAGACCGACGCCGGACAACGCGGGGTCCCGCAACAGCTGCGCCGTCAACACGCCCTCGGTCATGACCACGATCCGGGTTCGTGAACTGACCTGTTGGTCGTCGCGGGTAATCCACCCCACCGTTGCGCCGGGTTCTTCACCGAGAAGCTCGGCCATCCGTCGAGCGGCGGCCCGAGCGGCCATCCGTCGCGGTTCAAGCATCACGATCCGTTGATCATCGAGCCAGGGTTCGTTGAGGAGTCGGAGCGGGACCACGGTGGTCTTGCCAGCCCCTGGCTCTGCGGTAAGCACCGCCCGGCGGTGACCTTCAAGGGCGACCCGAAGATCAGGGAGCGCCGACTCGACCGGAAGACCGGTAGGTGGTGGGAAGGAGGTCACGCTGTTCATCTTGCCTGATTCGGATGGGGTAGGCGCCGTGTTGTTGATCCTTGCGGGACGAGCTGGCGTGCGCTCACCTCCGGTGGGAGGAGCTGAGCATCGCTGACGTCAATCCGATTTCCGAAATCCCCGGGCCCGGCAAGAGTGAAGATGCCCGTTGGTGCGACGGTCCTCATCCGAATGTGGCAGGCTCCTCGTCGTGCATGTTCATCTGGTCGATGGCACCTACGAACTCTTCCGGTTTCATTACGCCAAGTTCAATCGAGACCCTCGCCACGGTGCGCAGCGAGGAGTGCTCAATACGGTGCTCGACCTCGTTGAGGACGGAGCGACCCACCTAGGGATCGCCACCGACCACGTTGTTGAATCGTTTCGCAATGAACTCTGGCCGGGCTACAAGGATGGGCAGGGGATCGAACCGGACCTTTGGGCGCAGTTCGGCGAACTGGAAGAACTGCTGGCGCTCGCCGGGTTCGTGGTGTGGCCTCAGATCCATCATGAGGCCGACGATGGTCTGGCTGCGGCCGCGGCGATGGCCGCCGATGATGCTCGGGTCGAGTCGGTACGGATCTGTACCGCCGACAAAGACTTGGCCCAGTGCGTGACCGACGATGGGCGGGTGGTTCAGGTGGACCGCCGCCGGGAGATCGTTTACGACCGTGACGCGGTTGTCGAGAAGTTTGGGGTCGTGCCGGAGTCGATCCCCGACTTCTTGGGTCTGGTCGGCGATACTGCCGACGGTTTTCCTGGGTTGCCGGGCTGGGGAGCGAAGTCGGCGGCCACGGTTTTGGCCCGTTACCGTCACATCGAACAGGTGCCTGACGACCCCGACGAATGGGACGTTGCGGTTCGGGGAGCGGTTGGGCTCGCGGCGACCCTTCGCGACGAACGCGAGTTGGCGCTGTTGTTTCGTCGGATCGCCACGGTGGATCGGACGGCCCCGGTGAGCGACACGGTTGACGAACTGCGATGGCGGGGCCCTCAGAAAGGACTCGCCGAACGGTGTGCCGAGATTGGCGCGGACCGGCAGTTTCAGCGAGCCGACCGACTATGGAAGGAATTCCCGCATGAACCGTGAACGGGCCGTTGAACTGGCCGAAAACTCCGACCCAGAGTTGGCCGACCGGATTCAGTTCATTTACGAACTTGACCAACTCAAGACCGTCCTTCGGCAGAGTCGCCTGACCGACGGATCCCGTCAGGAAAACTCGGCCGAGCACTCCTGGCATCTCGCCATGGTGGCGATGACGATGGCACCGATGGCCGACGAGCCGATTGACGTGGAACGGGTGATCCGGATCTTGTTGGTCCACGATGTGGTTGAGATCGATGCCGGCGACGCCTTCATCTACGACGACGCATTGCGGGCCGAAGCCGAAGCTCAGGAAGCCGTGGCCGCCGATCGCATCTTCGGCCTTCTCCCCGCGAGGCAAGCTCAAGAGTTTCGTGCGCTTTGGGACGAATACGAGCAGCGGACCACCCCGGAAGGCCGGTTCGCTTATGCCTGTGACCGTCTGCAGCCATTGCTGCTCAACGTGGCCCTCGGCGGTGGGAGTTGGGAGAGCCACGGCGTGACCGTGGACCGAGTCAAAGCAGTCAACGGCGCCATCAACGATGGACTTTCTAAGGTTTGGGCCGTCGCCGAGCAGATGATTGACGAGGCGGTCCGAGACGGCCAGCTTCGGCCCGCCCCTTGATCGCTGCTCCCGGCTGGGTCATCCGGGCAGGATGACGATCCCATCTTCGTCAGCAAACACCTGATCCCCCGGGTGGATGGTGATCCCGCCGAAGGTAACCGGTAGGTCACGTTCGCCGATCCCGAGTTTCTCCGTTTTGCGAGGCACGGTGCCGAGCGCGAAGACGGCGAGGTCGGTTGCGCCGAGTTCGGTTCGATCGCGTACTGCGCCGTTGACCACAAATCCGGCCCATCCGTTTGCGGCCGCTTCGGCGGCAACGTTGCCGCCCACCAGCGACCGGCGGAGTGAGCCGCCGCCGTCGACGACCAGTACCTGACCGTGGCCCGGTTCGGCCACTGCTTCCTTGACTCGCGAGTTGTCTTCGAACACTTGGATGGTCACCGCCCGTCCCGCCAGATGGGGTCGTCCGCCGAGCGAGACCATCGGCAATTCCAGCACACGCGCCATGTCGCCATGGTCATCGCAGACGTCGCAGGTAGGGCGAAACGAAACCGGAACAGTCATGGTGTGAGTCTGGTCGGCGCCGGACGGGTGAGCCAACCGGATCCGCAGTTCGTTTCTCTGCGGCTTGCCATGTCGCGGGCGCAGGGTGAGTATTGGCGGATGAGCGACACCATCCGACCCTTCACCCTTTCGGTCCCCGAAGCCGACCTCATTGATCTACGAAACCGCTTGGCCGGCACCCGCTGGCCCGAGGCGGAACCGGTGAGCGATTGGAGTCAAGGAATTCCGTTGGCCTACGTCGCTGAACTCTGCCGGAGTTGGTCTGACGACTACGACTGGCGTCGGTTTGAACAAGAGGTCAACACCTACGACCAGTTCCTCACGGAGATTGATGGGGTGGATATCCATTTTCTCCATGTGCGTTCGTCTCATGAAGCGGCAACGCCTCTGATCCTGACGCACGGCTGGCCAGGTTCATTCGCAGAGTTCATGGCGGTGATCGAACCATTGACCGAACCCACCACGTCCGGGGGGCGGGCCGAAGACGCCTTTCACCTCGTGATCCCATCACTGCCCGGGTACGGATGGAGTGGAAAGCCAACGACCAGCGGCTGCGGTTTGGACTGGATCGCGAGCGCATGGGACACCTTGATGCTGCGGCTTGGCTATTCATCCTACGTGGCTCAGGGTGGCGACTGGGGAGGCGCAGTGACGACCACGATTGGCGTCCAGAACTTGGGCCATTGTCGGGCAATCCATACCAACATGCCGATTGCGGGGCCCACCCCCGAGTCACTGGAGAACCCCACCGAGCAAGAACGTGCGGCGCTCGCGTCGTTTGAGCATTACGACAAGGTTGATTCGGGCTATTCGAAACAACAGTCCACCCGTCCGCAGACGTTGGGGTATGGCCTTACCGACTCTCCTGCTGGTCAGGCCGCATGGATCGCGGAGAAGATGTGGGCCTGGACCGACAACGACGGACATCCAGAGAGTGCGCTTACCCGGGATCAGATTCTTGACAACATTTCGATCTATTGGTTCAGCGCGTCGGCCGCAAGCTCTGGCCGGTTGTATTGGGAGAGCTTTGCTGATTTCGGTTCAGGTACCGTCGACATTCCGACCGGATGTTCGGTGTTCCCGAAAGAAATCATCCGTTGTTCGCGGCGGTGGGCGGAGCAGCGCTACACCAAGATCGGGTACTGGAATGAATGTGACCGAGGCGGTCATTTCGCCGCGTGGGAGCAGCCCGACGTGTTTGTGGCGGAACTGAGGGCGGCTTTTGCTGCCTTGCTGGGTTAGCGGTCGGGGGCGGTGGGGTCGCTGTCGGGTACCCAGTTGCCGTGAAACCCGAAGGGAACCCGTTGGGGTAGCGGGATCACCGCCTGTGGCTCGCCGCTGAAATCCGACGCGTTGAGAATGACCACGTCTGCAGCATTTCGTTCGGCATTGTGTATGTAGGACAGCACCCAGCCGTCGTCCTCGGGGGCGGTGGGATGGCGGGGGACGAACACCATTTCCTGAGTGGCACAACCGGGGCCAAAGTCGTGGACTTCGGTGGTGCCGTTGAGCAGGTCATGGCGGTATCCGGGTCCTTCGTGGCCGACAAACCCGGTGGTGTAGCCGTAGCGGTATGGCGCCCCGACGAGACGGTCGTCGTGGCGAGGGAATTCTTGGCCTCGGTCGTCAAGCCGGGTTTCGGTCACGGTGCCGGTATGGGGATCAATCATCCACCGGTCGAGGGTGGCGGGCCCTTCGGATGGACCGTTGGTAACGGTACGGAACATGGAGCCGTGGCGGACCACATCCACTTGGATTCGCCCGTCGTCGTGGTCGAAGGCGTTCATCGGGTGAAAGACGAAGCAGGGATCAATGTCGTACCAGCGAACTTCGGTGGCGGCTCCGTGGCGGGGGAGTACGCCGATGCGGGCTGGGGCGTCGTCAACCCATTGGTACGGAAGTTGGTTTCCGGCCACGGCTGCTTCCAGATTGAAATGGCACGGAAAGTCGAACAGCACGACGGAGCTTTCGGTGAGGGCAATGTCGTGAACCATCGGGCTGTGGTCGAGGGGAACATCCACGGATCGGATGACGTGGCCGGCGCGGTCCAGAACCAGATGACGGATGGCCTGCCACGTCCAGTGATACGCGGCGACGTGAAGCTCCCCGGTTCGCGGGTCTCTTTTTGGGTGGGCCGAGAATGAACCGGAGAAGGTTCCGTCAAGGTCGGTGCTTTCGATGGTGTCGAGTTCGTCACTTAGGCGGACGATCGGCCCGCCACCTTCGACGAGCGCAAGGGTCATCCCGGCCAGCCCGATGATGTTGGTGTTGGCGGTTCCTTCGTTGTCGTGGAAACGCGGCCCAGGGGTGACGGGTCGATCCAATGCCGCGCTCACGCGGTCGGAGACGATGAAGCGGTTCCGGTACCAGTCGGCTTGACCGTCTCGGAGTCGGATTCCGTGGGCCATCCCGGTCCCGGTGAACCAGTGGCTCCGGGGGTTGCCTCCGTTGACCGGATTTGGCCCGATTCGTAACAGACGGCCATCAAGTTCGGTGGGGATGGAGCCGATGACGGGAAGGTCGGTGACGGTGATTTCGTCGTGAACCGGTGCGTAGTTCCCTTGGACGAAACCGTCAGTCGTGGTCATGCCTGAAAGGATACGCGGAGCGGTCAGGTCCGGTCGGTTCCGCGCCAGCGTGCGCCGTGGCTGGCCGCGGCGAGACGGTTCAGGAGCCGATCTGGGTCGTGGTCATCAAGGAGCATGGGACGGTTCTTTGACCGGAGGACTCCGGCGTCAACCATCTCGTCGAGGAGGGCCAGCAACGGTTGCCAGAAGTCGCCAACATGGAGCACCCCGACGGGTTTGCTGAGGAGACCGATCTGGTTCCAGGTGAGGGTTTCGGCGAGTTCTTCTAACGTTCCGAACCCTCCGGGGAGGGCAATGAAGGCATCGGCGAGTTCATACATTCGAGCCTTACGTTCATGCATGGTGTCCACCGACTCGAGCCGGGTGATGCCGGTGTGGCCGACTTCCTTGGAGAACAGGCCACGGGGGATGACGCCGGTGACCGTTCCTCCCGCTTCCATCACCGTGTCGGCGACGAGGCCCATGAGGCCGACAGCCCCACCTCCGTAGACCAGTTCGATGTTCCGTTCGGCCAAGGTTCGGCCCAGGTTGATGGTCTGTTGGGTGATTTCTGGGCGGTTGCCTGGTGACGAGGCACAGAACACGCAGACCCTCTGCAATTCGGTCATTGTTCGACCCTAGCGACCATTGACCTGTGGACGATGAAACGCTCAGGGACCGCTCGGGCTAGATTCACGGCGTGGTTGAGTCATCAATGCAAGCCAAGATCGACGATCTCCAACAACGCAAGCAGGCGGCGATCAATGCCGGCTCGGAGCGGTCGGTGCAACGCCAGCACGACAAAGGCAAGATGCTGGCCCGGGAACGGATCGATTATCTGCTCGATCCGGGTTCGTTTCATGAGCTTGACATGCTGGCCCGCCATCGGGCCCATGAAGCTGGCCTAGAGGAACGCCCCTACACCGATGGGGTCATCACCGGCTGGGGTACCGTCGATGGCCGCAAGGTCTTTGTGTTCTCCCAAGACTTCACGGTGATGGGTGGTGCGCTCGGCGAGGTGTTCGCCGAAAAGCTGCACAAGGTCATGGATCTGGCGCTGGCGACCGGTGCGCCAATGGTGGGTCTTAACGATGGGGCCGGTGCCCGTATTCAGGAAGGCGTGGTCAGTCTTGACGGCTACGGCGGAATCTTCTACCGAAACGTTCAGGCCTCTGGGGTCATCCCTCAGATTTCGGTAATTCTCGGCCCGTGTGCCGGCGGCGCGGTGTACAGCCCGGCGATGACGGACTTCATCTTCATGGTCCGTGAGAAGTCGCATATGTTCATTACCGGCCCGGACGTGGTCAAGACCGTGACCGGTGAAGAAGTCACGCTGGAAGAGCTGGGTGGGGCGGGTTCTCACAGCACGAAGTCGGGGGTGGCGACCTTCGTGGCGGAGAGCGAAGAAGAAGTGTTGGATCAGGTCAAGGACCTGCTGTCGTTCCTGCCGAGCAACAACCTTGAGCCGTCGCCGCGCCTCTCTGCCGCCGATGATCCGGAGCGCCTCTGTCCTCAGTTGGCCACCATTCTTCCCGACAGTCCGAACGTGCCGTACGACATGAAGCAGGTCATCGCCGAAGTGGTTGATGACGGTGATTTTCTTGAATACCACTCGGCTTGGGGGCGCAGCATTGTCTGCGGCTTTGCCCGAATCGACGGTCGTTCGATCGGTGTGGTCGGGAATCAACCGATGATGTTGGCCGGTGTGCTTGATATCGAATCGTCGGAGAAGGCCGCTCGATTTGTGCGAACCTGCGACGCCTTCAACATTCCGCTGTTGACCTTCGTTGACGTTCCCGGTTTCCTGCCTGGGGTCGATCAGGAATACGGCGGGATCATCCGGCACGGGGCCAAGTTGCTCTACGCCTACTGCGAGGCCACGGTTCCCCGAATTCAAGTGATCACCCGCAAGGCCTACGGTGGCGCCTACGTCGTCATGGATTCCAAGGGAGTCGGTTGCGACCTGTCCTATGCGTGGCCAACCGCTGAGTTGGCAGTGATGGGGCCTCAGGGAGCGGTCGAGATCATCCACCGTCGTGAACTGGCCGATGCCGCCGACCCGGAGCAGCGACGGGCCGAATTGGTGGAGGAGTACACCCAGCGGTTGGCCAACCCGTATCTGGCTGCTGAGCGGGGCTATGTCGATGACGTCATTGACCCGGCCGAGACCCGGCGCAAGGTGGTGGCTGGTTTCCGACTCCTCGAATCGAAGCGGGAACGGATCCCGGAACGCAAACACGGCAACGTCCCCCTGTAGGTCGCTGAGATGCTTGACGTTCACCCCGAACCCACCGAGGAAGAGTTTGCCGCGTTGATGTCGGCGATGGCGGTGCTGTGGCCGTCGCCCTCCGCGGCAGTGAAGGCCCCTGACCGGTCGACGCAGTGGCGGTTTGCGAGCCGTCCCTGGGTGGGTCGAAGCAGCTACGGCGGTTGGGCCTAATCGGTTAGCCGATACGGCGACGGAGTTCGTCGATCCAGTCGGCGGCGTCGCGAACACCATCCCGGTTGGCTTCTTGTTGTTCGCTGGTTCCGTAGGCCGATGGGTACGAGCCAAGGAATTTCACCTGTCCGTGCTTCATCTGGATGTTGCGGAGCGCATCAGCAACGACTTCGTCGCTGAGGTGGCCTTCGCAATCGATCAGGAAGCAGTAATGGCCGAGCCCTTGCCGGCTGGGTCGGCTTTCCAGTCGGGTCAGGTTGATGGAACGGGCAGCAAACTCCTGAAGGATCCCCACCAGTGATCCCGGGGCGTCGCTACGTTGATGAACCAGAATTGAGGTCTTGTCGTGACCCGATCGTGGCGTGATCCGGTTGCGGCCGACGAGCACGAACCGGGTCTGGTTCTCGGGATGGTCTTCAATATCGGCGACGAGAAGTTCAAGGCCGTAGACCTCGGCCGATCGGGCCGGGGCAATGGCTGCGGTTTCCCGGTCGCCACCTTCGGCGAGTTCCCGGGCGGCATCTGCGGTGGAGTTTGTCGCTTCGATCACCGCGTGTCCGAGCGAGTCGGCAAGGAACCGTCGGCATTGGGCGTAGGCCACTGGGTGGGACCGCACCCGGGTGATGTCCTCGGCTGCGACTCCCGGGAGGGCGAGCAGGTTGAGGTTGATGTTGATAATGACCTCGCGTTGGATCATGAGTTGATCGGACTCGAAGGCCAAGGTGTCGAGGGTGGCGTTGACCGAACCTTCGATCATGTTTTCGATGGCTGCGAACCCGTAGTCGACCTCCCCACGTTCTGCAGCCCGGAGCACTTCCACAATGGTCCCGTAGGGGCGGAGCGTCAGCGCGGCGAGGTCCGCTTCACCGCACAGCGCCTGTTCGGTGAAGGTCCCTTGCGGCCCGAGGTAGCCCACAGTTTCATCGGGATGGAAGGTGGTCACGGTCTCCGAGGATACGGCGCCCAACGACGGGTTGGAGGTTTGGCGGGCATCGCTGTTCAGGCCAGACGGCCTCGTGTGTTACAAATTCGCGACAAATGCATTGATTTCGTAATAGCGAAGCTACTCTTTCGTAGGTGGACCAACGGATGGCCAGTGATTCTTTTCATCACGAGAAGGTCGCTCGGTGTACGGGAGGGCTGGTACCAGACTCGGCGCTGGTACCAGCCTTCTCTGGCTCCCAGCGGCTTCGAGCCGATGGTCGTCCCCGGCCAGAATTCCGGAACGCACTTCGCCGAATCCCAAACTGGACGAACGCCGTCCACGTCCTGACCACCTTGTCAATGCCGGTTTTCATCAGTGCACTTGTGGTGGCGGCGCCTCGATGGGGACTGGTCGGGCACGTGGTGGTGTGGGTGGTCGCATTTCTGGCGATGGGAACCTGGTTCCAACGGGTCCTCACCCTCCACCACGAAGCAGCCCATCGACTGCTGTTCACGAACCGGACGTTCAATGATCTCATCGGCGAGAAGCTCATCGGATGGCTGGCGTTCGGTGATGGCGGATCGAGTTATCGCCGGGCTCATGCCCACCATCATCGAGACGAGTTTGGGGAACGAGAGCCCGACTTCTTGCTGTACGCGCGGTACCCGATTTCCAAAGCTTCAATGCGCCGCAAGGTTCTTCGGGACGTCCTCGGGGTTTCTGGATACAAGAATCTGCGCCCAGCGGTGGTCGGTCTGATGATCCGCGGCCGTCGACTTCGTGCCATCCGCTATCTCAGCGGTCAAGCAGTTGTTCTTGCCGCCTTCTGGTTCGCTGGCCACCCGTGGCTGTATCTCTGGCTCTGGCTCTTGCCGTGGGCCACCTACTTCCGGCTCTTCAACCGGCTTCGAGCGTTGGCGGAACATGGCGGGATGACCCGCTCGTCCGATCGTCGTCTCACCACTCACAACATCCGTCAAGGGGTCCTGTCCCAGCACATCTTTCTCAGTCAAGGAATTGGGTTCCACCTCGCTCACCATGTCGATTCGGGAATCCCCATGTCCAAATTGAAGTTGCTTCATACGGCAATGGTGGAGGATGGCTACGTCAACGACGAGATCACCCATCGGGGGTACTGGGCGTTCTTCCGGACGCTCGCTCGATGAGTGGCCTTTCGCCGCGAAGCATTGTGGCGTCAGCCTTGCTGGGCTGTCAGCCCCCTCGGCTGCCGGGCCCGTTGTTGGTGGCGTTCGCCCAACAGTTCGGAATCCGCCCGGGGACCACTCGAACGGCGTTGTCCCGGATGGTCCAAAGGAGGGAACTTCAACGGAACCCGGACGGCAGTTACGAATTGGTCGGGGCCATGTTGGACCGGTACCGCGCCCAGCAGGCACGCTTGGCGTCAGTGGCTACCGCATGGGATGGCCGCTGGGAGATCCGGGTTGTTCCTGCGGGTCGTCGGACTGCCGCTCAGCGATCCTCCATGCGGCAGCTCTTTACCCGGCTCAGCCTCTGGGAGCGTCGTGACGGTGTCTGGATCCGACCAGCCAACCTGAACCCCGAACGGCTCCCCGAGGTCCGCTCGGTTGCCGATACCCAAAGCGACGCCTTTGTTGCCTACCTTGACGGCGACCCGAACGAGCTCATCAACGGACTCGTTGACCTCGATAGTTGGGCCCAGCAAAGTCGACTGCTGATCGCGGAGCTTGAACAGGCTGGTCCTCGTCCCGGCCATTCAGGGTTTCCTGCCGAGAGCTTTGTTCGGGTGGTGTCGGCGTTTCGCCACCTGCTCAGCGATCCACTGCTACCCCAAGAACTTGCTCCGATCGGGTGGCCAGCCACTGCCCTTCGGCATGTCTACGACCAGCACCTGTCGATGGTCCAGCACGAGCTGCAGGCGTTCTTTCGGGCCGAGTTGGATGCTCGGACACTCCGACCAGACGTCGTGACGGGCTCTACAGTGGGGTCATGACGTCCCCACTGCGCGCCGATCGGTTCTATTTTCGTCAATGGTTGTCGGGTCGCGATTTCGCGGTAACCGATCAGCTGGCCCAGCAGATGGTCAACTTCGCCTACGCAATTGGCGACCGGGAGACCGGCGAAGCCGTTTTGGTGGATCCGGCCTACGACGTCAACGGACTCCTTGATCTTCTCGAAGCCGACGAGATGCGATGTGTTGGGGTGCTGGCCACCCACTACCACCCTGACCATGTTGGCGGGTCCATGATGGGGTTCGAGTTGGAAGGAATCGCGGCGTTGTTGGAACGGGTCGATGTTCCTATCCACGTCCAGGCGGAGGAAGCCGAGTACGTCGGAAAGGTCACCGGAGTATCCGACCGGTCGTTGGTCGCTCATCGAAGCGGGGACACGGTGGCTGTGGGGGCGGTCGAGATTGAGTTGATCCATACCCCGGGGCACACACCGGGAAGCCAGTGTTTTTTGGTTGATCATCGACTCGTGGCCGGGGACACGTTGTTTCTTGATGGTTGCGGCCGAACCGATCTTCCCGGCTCCGATCCGGAACAGATGTATGAGAGCCTGACCACCCGGCTCGCCCGGGTGAGCGACGACACTGTGTTGTTCCCCGGTCACCGCTACTCGCCGGAACCATCGGCGAGCATGGGGGTCACCCGGCAGCGCAACATGGTGTTCCGGCCTCAATCGAAGGAACAGTGGTTGACCCTGTTTGGGCGGTAGGCAGGTCTCGACGCTCGAGTGGGCTGCGGGGACTGGTTTACGACGCCGCCTCAGCAGCGATCAGCGATCGCAACGAATCCCGGTCCCAGGCGAGGGCCACGCCCGAGGCGCGAAGGAGATGGTCGGCCAGATCTGATGGTGATGTGGTTCCGCCGGCGAGCAGACCCCGAACGATCGTCGAGAGATACGCGGCACTGGGGGCGGCGGCCGGCCGCCGTTCCGGCGGGTCTGGTGAGGTGAAGGACAGGCACGGTACGCCAGCCACTGGTTCAAGGATGACCAGAGCGTCGTACTTCCCGTTGCCCATCACTACCAACGTTTCTGGTTCAAGATCGGCAAGCTCGGGAAGCGTGGTAGTTGCGGGAAGACGACGGTTTTCTTGGTCAAAGACGTCAGCGAATTGGGACGCGGAAATGAGGTACCTTCTGCCCCAAGCCCCCTCCGGGCTGGCCTGGTGTTCGAGAAAGGCAGGGGCTCCATCCCACGTTACGGCGTACCCCGTGAAGCAGATCTGAGAGCCGAACACGGTTGGTTGTTTCTCGCGGGGCAGTGAAGGGTCCCGAGCTCCGGGATGGGCCATCGAAGCGCCCGCTGGGACGCCACCGGTGAGGTAGGTAGCGAAACGAGCCCAGGAGCAGTTTGAGCCGTAGCAGGCGTACCAGACCGGGTCGGACGACGACGTCCCCATTGCCGAGACGCTAGCGCCCCCAATCGGGGCCTCACCGTCGTGGACCCGTCCAAAACTGCACCGACCAGGTCGGGATGTCTGCGGTGAGCAAACGATGGTGCGCGAGGAGGGACTTGAACCCTCACACCCTTACGGGCACAGGCACCTGAAGCCTGCGCGTCTGCCAATTCCGCCACTCGCGCGTGGCGCACTCGACTGAAGTGCGAATTGGATCGTATCCGCTGCATGCCGAATTCGGTCACGGGTAGCCTAGTGACGTGGTGTTTCGATCATTTGAGCGTCGTTTGGAAGATCTCGTGACGGGGGCAGTGGGCCGGTTGTTCGGTGGCGGCCTGCGGCCTGTGGAGCTTGGTCATCGGATTATTCGGTCGATGAACGACTCTCGTTCGGTGGGGGTCAAGGGTCAGACAGTGGTCGCCAACGAGTTCGATGTCGAGGTATCCGTCGACGACCATGATCGGTTTGCGGAGATTCGTGACTCGCTGATTCGCGAGCTTTGTGATGCTGCCCGTGAGCACGCCAGAGACGAAGGCTGGCGGTTTATGGGGCCGGTGCAGGTGTCGCTTGAGGCGTCCGAGAACCTTCGGGTGGGGCAGATCAACGTGACTGCTCGCATGAAGGAAGGCGATGGAGCAAACGGGGTGCTTCATCTGGCGGACGGCCAGCAAGTGGTGCTTGGCGCCTACCGGTTGACGCTGGGCCGCCTCGCGACCTGCACGGTGAGCTTCGATGACACCAACGTCAGCCGTGAACATGCCGAGATCCGTCCTGATGGCAACGGGTACGTGTTGATCGATATGGCATCGACCAACGGAACGTCGGTCAATGGAGAGCTGGTGACCCAGCGGCGTCTGGTTGACGGTGACCGGATTGCGTTGGGGGCAAGCACCCAGTTTGAGTTTCGAGCGGGTTAGTGCCAGCCAGTCATCAGAACGCAGCTCGGGGTGACGAGTAGGATTGCCACGTGTCCGATCCGCTCCTGCTTCTTCTTCGGCTTTGTCTTCTGGCGCTGATCTACCTCACCTTCTTCCGGGTCATACGAGCCGTTGCCGTGGAATTGCGGGCCGAACGCCGCACGGCACCCCCGTCACCGTCCAGACCATCTCGCCCGACACCTCGACCTACCGCCCCTGAAGCGGCCCCGCCGGCATCCGAGTCGGGCCCCGTGGCCGGAGTGACGCTGGTGAAGGTGACCGATCCCGATGGAGTCACCTCCGAGCCGCGTGATGTCAACGAAGAGTTGGTCATCGGGCGGGCTGAGAGCTGCGGGTTGTCGTTGGCCGATCCGTTGGTGTCGAAGTTTCATGCTCAGCTCACCCGTCGAGATGATGGGTCCTGGTTGGAGGATCTGGGCTCAACCAACGGCACCCGAGTCAACGGCCGTCCGCTGACCCAACCCCAATTGGTTCGGCCCGGAGATCAGGTACAACTCGGCGGTCACCTTCTGGAGCTGGGATGAACCGGTTTCAGGTTGGTTCGGCGACTGATACGGGCCGAGTGCGCAGCGTCAATCAAGATTCGTTGCTGGCTGAACCAAACCGGTACGTGGTGGCCGACGGTATGGGAGGCCATAAAGGCGGCGAGATCGCCTCCGCGCTTGCGGTTGAAGCGGTGGTTGACTTTCCACCCACAGGCTCGCTTGATGACGTGGTCGCCATGGTCGGATCGGCGAACGACCGAGTGATGGATTACGCCATTGAGCATCCTGAAGTGCGGGGGATGGGAACCACGCTGTGTCTCCTTGTGAGCCTGTCGGAAGATCAGCATCTGGCCATCGCCAACGTGGGTGACTCCCGGTTGTACCGAAAAGATCGTCAGGGGTTGCACCGGATGACTCGGGATCACAGCCTGGTGGAGTCGCTCGTGCGGGACGGTCGGTTGACCGTCGAGGAAGCGGCGGTGCATCCGCAGCGAAACATCTTGACTCAGGCCTTGGGGATCGACCGTCGCCTTCAGCTCGACGTCTGGGAGGTTGCCCCTCAGCGCGGTGATCGTTTCGTGATCTGCAGCGACGGTCTCCACGGTGAACTCTCTGACGACGCCATCGATCAGATCCTTGACGTCAACCTGTCACCGCAAGATGCGGCCAATGAGTTGGTGTTGGCAGCCTGCGAGGCTGGGGGTCGAGACAACGTCACCGTGGTGGTGGTTGATGTCGTGGATGGGGATGACGAACCAGAATCGGACACCGACCGGGTGGTCGACTCTCGGCTTGGGGAGACGTTCCAGTCGTCGCTGGCGGCCACTGCCGCGCCAGAACGGTCGGCCCTGGTCAGCGCGACGGCGACTCCTGAAACCGTGTTGTCGGATGGTTCCTCCTCGCTTCCCCCGGCAGTGACTTGGCGGGTGGTGGTCTTCGCACTGGCGGTGGTGGTCGTGCTCGTCGGGCTGCTTTCGGCGGTCGTAATGGTGGGACGGAGCGGTTTCTCGGTGGTCACCGATGACAACGACACCATCGTGATCTTGCAGGGTCCCGAGGATGGGTTCCTCTGGTTTGAGCCAACCATTGAGGAGCGTTCGTCGCTCACCGTTCAGGATCTCCTTCCCGCCGATCAAGCCAACGTTCGACAAGGTCAAGAGTTCGGTTCGCTGAGTGAAGCTCGTCTCTACCTGGACTACCTCAGCACCCGAACCATTGAAGGATCCAGCCCCTGATCGGCTGAGGACAATGACCGCTGTCGATCCCGAACGCCGATCTCCGCTTCTCGCCACCCGGCCTCGCCGAGTCGAAGCCGGCTTGCTGCTCATGGTGCTGTTGGTGGTGGCCGTGGCCTACGGATTGGCCAGCTTTGGCACTACTGAGGCCATCCCGGCCAACCTCGGGCCGTTCCTGCTGTGGATGGTTGGTCTCGGCGCTGTGGCTCATCTCGCCACTCGTCGGTTGGCTCCGGCCGCCGACCCCATCTTGTTGCCGCTGGCGTTGATGCTGAACGGTCTCGGGTATGTGGTGATTACTCGACTCGATAGCGGGTTGGCTGCGTTGCAATCGACGTGGACGGCGGTCGGAGTCGGTGGCTACATCGCCACCTTGATCTTTCTGCCTCGGGTTCGGGTGATTGTTCAGTATCGGTACCTGTTGGGACTGGCTGGTATCGGCCTGTTGTTGATCCCGTTGGTCCCGGGGCTGGGTGCCGAGATCAACGGGGCCCGGATCTGGGCCCGGCTTGGGCCGGTGAGCTTCCAGCCGGGCGAGTTTGCCAAGTTGGCCCTTGCCGCGTTCTTTGCTGCGTACCTTGTGGACTCTCGTGAGGTGATGCGAAACCGCCTTGAGTTGCGTGATCTCGCCCCCATCGGGTTGGCCTGGGTTGGCTCGCTCGGGGTGATGGTCCTTGAACGGGATCTGGGTTCGTCGCTGCTGTTTTTCGCCTTGTTTGTGGTTGTGCTGTGGGTGGCGTCTGAGCGTTGGGAGATTCTGGCCACTGGTGGGGTCTTGTTCGTGGGCGGAGCTCTTGCGGCGTGGACCCTCTTTGATCACGTTCAGCGGCGGGTTGACGTCTGGCTTGATCCGTTCGCCGATCCGAAAGGCAGCGGTTACCAGATTGTGGAGGCATCGTTTGCCCTCGCCGATGGTGGCCTCAGTGGGGTGGGGCTGGGCCAAGGATCTCCGGGTCGGATCCCGTACGCCTCCACCGACTTCATCTTTGCTGCGATCGGCGAAGAACTCGGTTTGGCCGGCTCGGCTGCGGTCCTCATGGTGTTCCTGTTGCTTGTGGGTTCAGGTTTGCGGATCGCGGTTCGAAGTGAGCGGGTTTTTGAGAAGTTGCTGGCGCTTGGTTTGACCACGTTGGTCGGCGTGCAAACCTTTGTCATTGTGGGCGGCGTGCTGCGGGTCGTACCTCTGACCGGTATCACCCTGCCGTTCGTGAGCTACGGCGGTTCTTCGCTGGTGGCCAACTATGTCCTGCTGGCGCTACTGGTTCGACTCTCGCACGAACAGCGGATGACGGGTAGCCGGCGAGGGGAGTCGGCGTGAACCGGAGGATCCGCCAACTTGGGGTAGTGCTTGCCGGGCTGTACCTACTGCTCTTCGCCCAACTCAATCGGGTGCAGTTCTTTAACGCGGACTCGTTGGTCGACAACGTCAACAACACCCGTGGCCTCATTAGCGAATTCGGCCGGGCTCGGGGCTCGATCGTGACAGCCGATGGGGTTCTGGTGGCGCAATCGGTGGCCTACGACGGTTCGGTAGATTTCCGTCGGTCCTATCCCGAAGGGCCGTTGTATGCCCACATCACCGGCTACCAGTCGGTGAACGTGGCGGCCACTGGCTTGGAACGGTCGTACAACGATGAACTCGCAGGCGATGTGGTTGACCAACGGTTTCTGTCGCTGGGCGATCTCTTTGTTGAGCGGGACACCACTGCGACGCTGCACCTGACCATCCAGGAT
>Ga0181594_10002549_pt1 | contig 16694 bp, 11 predicted proteins | sample 071ome_18_FD_145603 | JGI IMG/M metagenome (GOLD analysis project Ga0181594, IMG submission 145603) | Coastal salt marsh microbial communities from the Groves Creek Marsh, Skidaway Island, Georgia - 071413BT metaG (spades assembly) | ecosystem: Environmental > Aquatic > Marine > Intertidal zone... | reverse complement strand
CCATCATGATCAACGGTGAGTCCACCGAACGCATCGAATGCGCGGGGTACGGCCGGGTTCGGAACGTCGACGACACCCGCATTCGGGGCGGTGTCTTGCTTGTGATTGGCGAAGGGATGTGCCTGAAAGCGCCGAAGATCCAGAAGCACACGGAACGCCTCAAGGTGCCCGGTTGGGACTTCATCTCCAAGTTCGCAGCGAAGGGGAAATCCAAGGAAGGGTCTGGCCCCGAAGGCTTCTCCTCCCGCAAGGTGGCGCCCATTTCCAAATTCATGGCCGACATCATCGCCGGCCGCCCGGTGTTCGGTGGTCCGCTCACCGCCGGCGGGTTCCGGCTCCGGTACGGGCGTGGTCGACCCTCGGGCCTTGCTGCTGCCAGTGCGAACCCCGCCTGCATGGCCGCGATGGACGATTTCATCACCGTCGGGACCCAGATGAAGATCGAACGCCCCGGCAAGGCGTGTGCCGTCACGCCCTCGAACGAATCCGACGGCCCGAGCGTGGTGCTGCGCGACGGACGCTTCCTCAAGGTGCACGACCTCGACCGCTACCTCGAACTGAAGGACGAGGTCGCCTCGGTGTGGGACAACGGTGAGTTGGTCCTTGGGTACGGCGAATTCATGGAGAACAACCGCACCCTCGTCCCGGCCGGCTACACGATGGACTGGTGGGCTTCGGACCTGCTGGACCGCGTGGTCACAGATGCGGACGCCGAGGATCTGGCCGCGCTGCTTGGCGTCGGGCGCGACGCCCTGCCCGACGGGCTGCCGGGCGTCGCTCCGGGCGAGGACGACGACGCTCGAGCGTTGGCGAGGATCGACTGGCACCAGCACCTTCGGCGCCGAACGCTCGACTGGGCGCAGGCCTCTGGCGTCGCGAAGCGCTTCGGCTGCGCCTTGCCGCCCCCCCACAACCCGTGGCTGCTCGACCTGCCGATCGAATGGGTCCCGGCCCTGCTCGACGTGCTGGAAGGGGGGCGAATCGAAGACGGCGCCGATGGACGACGGCTTCGTTTGCCCGAGGCCGTCCGAGGGTGGACAGCGGAGACGATGGACGAACTCCGTCCTGAACGTGCGCCGGACGTCGAAATGCGTCGGATCCCCGGCGGCGGCCTGCTGCCGCAAGCGCCCATCTTTGGCGGTGAACCCGCGGAATGGTGGACCCTCATTCAGCACGGTCTGACCAAGGGTGCGATGCTGTTGCTGGGCGTGGAGCACCACCACGAAGGCGACGACCTTGTCCTCACCACTGGATGGGAAGGCATGCTTGAGGCCCTCGGCTTCAGCAGCGAGGGGGACCGCCCGATGGTCGTGGCGGACATGGCGACGAAGGTGAAGCAGCGGCTGGACGACCTGCGTGCGGCCGCCGCTGAATTGGCCGTTGAGGGTGCTCGGAAGAAGGCCCTCGAGGCCAAGCGAGCCTCGGTCCGGATCGCTGCAGAGACCGACGCCAGGCAGCGTGGCCTCGGCATCGCGGAAACCGATGAGGTGGGACGGAAGGCCGCCGATGAGGTTCCTGACCCTGGACCGGACGACCCAAACGCACACCTGCGCGCCCTCCGGTTGGACGACGATCATGCCGTCGACGGTTTGCTTCCGCTCGTGCGTTCGGTGTCGAGCCTCCGCTGGGAACATGCCGCTCCCGTTCGCGTGGGATGCCGCATGGGCCGGCCGGAGAAGGCCGCACCCCGGATGATGAGCCCAACCTCGCACGCCCTCTTCCCGATTGACCTCGCCGGCGGGCCACAACGCCTTTTGGCCGCGGCGGAAGAGAAGCGCACCATCCGTGTGCAGGTCGGTCGTCGAACCTGCACGGCGTGTGGAAAACCGTCCCCCTACCTCTCGTGCCACCACCGTCGCGTGGGCGACGACGGGATCGAACGCGTGGGGGAGACCTGCGGCGGGCCGACCACGATGGACGGTGGCGACCGCAGCGACGGTCGACGGAGGGGCGAGTTGCAAACCCTGCACCTCGACACCCTGCTTGAGGACGCCCGCATTCGCCTCGGCCTCGACCGCCTGCCCCGTCAGGTCAAGTGCGTCAAGGTCCTCCCCAGCCGGAACCAAACGCCGGAACCCATCGAAAAGGGGATCCTCCGGGCGCACCATGATCTGCCGGTGTTCCGTGACGGGACCGTTCGCTTCGACATGAGCGACGTCCCTGTGACGCATTTCCAGCCCGCAGAAATCGGCACCAGCGTCAGCGCCTTGCTCGACCTCGGGTACACGCACGACCACCGAGGCGCTCCGCTCGAACGGGAGGATCAGTTGCTGGAGATCTTGCCGCAGGACTTCATCGTCGCCGCGTCTGCGAAAGACTACCTGTTGCGCACGACGGCCTTCATCGACGAACTCTTGCAACGTTTCTACAGCATGCCGGCCTTCTACGAAGCCTCAACGCCGGAGGACCTTGTTGGCCACCTGATCTGCGTCCTTGCACCGCACACCTCAGGTGGCGTGCTGTCCCGCATCATCGGCTGGGCGGACTGCTCTGGTGGCTACGCCCACCCGCTGCTGCACGCTGCGAAGCGACGGAACTGCGACGGGGACGAAGACGCGATCATGCTGCTCATGGACGGCCTCCTCAACTTCAGCCGCGACATCCTTCCTGCGAACCGTGGCGGACAGATGGACGCGCCCCTTGTGCTGACGACGCGCCTGAACCCGACGGAAGTTGACAAAGAAGCGTTGAACGTCGACTGTGCGTGGTACTACGAAGCCGCCTTCTACGAAGCGACGAAGAAACAACCGCACCCGAAGCAACTGCTCGACATGATGGACATCGCCGAGCGCCGGCTCGGCACCGTCGCCGCGGTGCGCGGCTACGGCTTCACCCACGACTGCGAGGCAATGGACCGTGGGCCCGCCCTCTCGGCCTACAAGACGCTTGAATCGATGATCGACAAGATGAACGGGCAACTGGACCTTGGTCACCGCCTGCGGGGCGTGGACATCCGCTTGGTGGCGAGCAGCGTGATTCGCTCGCACTTCTTGCCCGACCTGCGTGGCAACCTGAACGCCTACGCCCGCCAAAAGGTGCGGTGCGTCAAGTGCGGGCATTCCTACCGACGCATGCCGCTGGCAGGCAAGTGCATTCAGCCCACGAAGGTCACCGGCCGCGGCCTCTCGGCCCACGGCGTGGGCCGATCGGAGGGCGACCAATGCGGTGGCAACCTCGCCCTCACCGTCTCGGAAGGTGCGGTGCGGAAGTACATCGACGTCACGCGGCACGTCATGGAGACCTATGGCGTGGACACCTACACCCAGCAAAACGTGGAATGGCTCGCGTCCTCGGTGGACAGCCTGTTCAACAACGACAGGGCGCGGCAACTCTCCCTCGCCGATTTCCTCTGATCACCCGCGTTGCGGGTCCTGCCACGCCCCAACAGGTTCGAGTGGCCCTTCGTCCCGCAACGGCCTGACCTCGCGGAAGCCAACCGGCACCGCGTCCCCCGGCGCCCGCCCTCGCCGTTCCAACCGACGACGAACGCCAGCGTCCACAAAGGCGAGCACCACCAGCCCAAGCGTGGCCAAGAGATGGCCCTCCACACGCACGGGTAAGAGCGGAGACAAGGTCAGGCTGGCCTCGGCCTCTACGAGGTCGGGTCCGCTGCTCCGCAGCACGTACCGGCCTGGCTCGAGCAGGCCTTCCCACTGCACGGCGGTGTCGGCCGCCGTGCCGTTCCAACGCCACATTTCCACACCAGCAGAGGTCAGAAGGGCTGCGCCGACCGCTTCGTTCGGGTCCGAGCGGTGCGTGAAGTCCACCTCCAGCACCGCTGGCATCGGCCCCTGCGCACCAAGGAAACCGTCCAGCGGAATCTCAACCTCCGTGTCGAAGGCCTGCTGAGGGCCGTTGAGTTCCCGTACCGCCTCGCCGTCCACCACCATCGCCCACGTGACGTTCACAGCACACAAGGCCACCACCCAGAGCACCACGCTACGGAAGCGCGCCGGCTCGGGCATGGGACACGGTCGTGCGTTCGACCATATCAGTGCTCGTCCCCGTTCAGCAGCGGCATGCCCAGCCGCTGAAGCACATCGGCCATCCAGCGAAGTTTCGCACGCTTCTTGTCCGGGTCGGTGCTGCCCGACCATGGACCAACGTGACCGGTGGCGAAGCCCACGAGCGTCAACCGCTCAGCTGGAACGCCCAACGCCAGCAGCAAGCACACTGCGCGGTCGCCATCGGTGAAGCCACCGGGGTTTTCGGCGCCGGCCAGCGGGGATGGCGTTTGGTGGGTCAGCACGAGGGGAAGGGGATGCACGTCCGCCGACCAGGCCGGCAGCCGTTCCCGCCATCGCTCGATGTTGTCGCCGTGCGCGTGCAGCACGAGCGTCGGGGCTCGTCGGACGGCCCGTTCGAGGTGCTCGGCACCGTCGAGGTCGCTGACCACCGCCACCAAGGGGAGGTCGAGTCCCACCGCTCCGGCGGCGCCGTCGGCGGCCACCACGACGGCCTCCGGGGTGCAGGCCGAGCGAACGTCGCGCTCGGACGCGGCGGCGCCGACAACGACCACCGCGCTCGCCTCGAGGACAACACGGCGCAGTGCCTCTAGGTGGTGCGTCCGCGCCGAAGGCGACCACGACGGTCGGCCGCAGGGCGCGTTCCCGTCGAGCATCGTGCAGGCAGCCTCGGCGCTGGCACGGTCGGCGTCCAGCGACCATCCAAACGCAGCACGCACCTCGTCCTGCACGTCGAGCACCGACCGCACGACGGGGTCAAGCACACCCCCACGCGGGGGACGCTCCCCTTCAAGCGGCCGGTGCACCGTCGAAGCCTGATAAGCGGTCGACGCTCTGTCCGTGATGTGCCCGTCCCCGCCCAACCTGCTCCGGTCGAGGACGTCGTGACGTTGGCACGCTACCCCTTCCTGCCGCAGGCCTCGCCGTGGATTGCGTCAATGGCCCAGCAGCACGGCATCACCCTCGACGAATTGCTCGACGGCCCGATGATGGACCCCTCCCGCGCACGTGCACGGCTCCGACTCGTGGAAACCGTCGAGGCCGAGGACGGCGTTGGTGTCGTGGGCGGAGACCTTCACTCCGACACGGGTCGATTGCTCGAAGTGTTCTCCTTCTACTACGCGCGCCTGGTGGTCTGCGCCACGCGCGATGAACGCCTCGTGGCCCGGTGGGCCCTCGCCGAGGCGCAACGCGCCGAGCGCTTGCTTCTGGGCGACGAACGCGCGCTTCCCGCGGTGGCGGCGACGTACTTCTCCGTCATCGACGCCACCGCACCTCAAGGGCGCAGCATCGCGGGCCGAGGCGAGCGTGGCGGCGCCTTGACGCACATTGAATGGACGATTGGCATGACCGATTTTCTCGAAGTCTGCCCGAAGATCACCGGCGACCGCTGGCGGCTCGCCAACACCGAGGTGTCGAACGGCCGCATCCGTTTGCACAACGAAACCACCTACAGCTCGTCGGCCAAGGTGGCTCGCCTCCTCCGCGAGCGAATCAAGGCCGCCATCGAAGAGGACGCCCTCGGCAAGATGTCGGAAGTCACGGACGACCTCGCAGCGCGGCTGGCTCAGCCCGTGGGCATGGTGCGCAACCTGCTGGAAGCACGGGTGTCGCAGCAGATCGCCTTGACGGGCATCGCCGAGGAGGATTGGCCACCCTGCATGCGCCGCATCATCGCTGACCTCTCCCAAGGCGTCAACGTGAACCACTTTGGTCGGGTCTTCCTCGCCTCAATGGCGTCGACGATGGAACTCCCACGCACCACCACCGTGGATTTCTTCCGGAGCGCACCCGACTTCAGCGAGGGAACGACCAGTTACCAGGTGGACCACGTGTATGACCACAAGTACACCCCTGCAGGGTGTGGCAAACTGAAGGTCAACCACAACTGCCCGGTGCTTCCCGGCGACGACCGCTTGTGCGACCGCGACTGGCTCGACCACCCGCTGAAGTACGTCCGCTCCCGACAGAAGTGGAAGGACCGTCAGGCCGAGGTGGAGGCGGGCAGTCCCCCTTCGACGGGGTAAGCCCGAAACCCCCTGTTGTTCGCATGGCGGAAGCGCAGGTTTTGAGCATGAGGACGTCAACGGCCCAACAGGAGCAGCGCTGCGCATGGACCGAATCCTCGTTCTGACCGTCGATCGGGACGACGACCTTGGCAACAAGACCTCCATCCGAGGACCGGTCGTTGGTCGGCGCAGCGTGCTGACCGCCGCCCTGAAGTTGGGAATGGCCGACCCTGAGGAGAGCGACACGAACGCCATCCTTGGGGCCCTGGCGCAGTACGACCGTTTGCTTGAGGGTAAAGCCAGCGACGACGAAGTCGAGGTCGCGGTGCTGACCGGGGACGAAAAGGTCGGGCAACGCTCCGACCGCGCCATCTCGGCTCAACTGGACGAGGTCGTCAACACCTTCCAACCGGACCGCTGCATTGTGGTCACGGACGGGGCCGAAGACGAGGCGGTGCTGCCCCTCATCCAGTCCCGGGTGAAGATCGAGCACGTTGAGAAGATCATCGTCAAGCAATCGAAGGGGATTGAGGGGACCTACTACTACATCGTGAAAGCGCTGGAAGACCCAAAGTGGCGATCGCGCTTCATGATTCCTGCCGGGCTGATCCTCGCAATCCTCGGCCTCGGCGTCATGCTGCCTGACGCGATTGGGAGCATCGTCCTCGGCGCCCTTCCTCTTCTGACCGGCCTGTACATCTTCGCCAAGGGCGCAGGCATCGACGACAACGTCAACCGCGTCGTTCAGGAGATGAGGGAAAACGCCGATGCGGCGATGTTCACCTCGTTGCTGTGGACGGGCACCCTGTTCAGCGCCCTCTTCGCCTTCGCCGAAGGATGGAGGCAGTACGACCTTCTGACGACCACCGGACCGGTCAACGCATCGGTGTGGCTCGACACGCTGCACAGTGCCCTGCCGTGGATTGTGCTGGCGTTCCTGACCTCAACCGCCGGCTTCATGCTGCTCCGCATCAAGCGCGGGAATTTCTCAGGGCGGATGATCATCCTCTCGATTTTCGGACTCGTCGTGCACTCCTTCATCGATTCCTCGTTGAACATCGCGTCCGAGGTGCTCGCCGGGGATTTCACGTTCGAAGTGACGTCCATCCTCAGCGAGTTGACCATGCCGATGATTTGGATCGTCGTGCTCTGGTTCGCCATGACCGTCAACCGCTCCCTCAAGGGTCGCCAACCGTACAGCGTCCCCTACCGTGGAATCTGAGGCCCTTCCCGCGCAGGTGCGGGAACGCTTATGTCGGCCGTGATGAGGATGAACCATGGCTGGCAACCATGGTGCATCCTCGCTCCTGTTCACCTTTCCTGTGGTTTTTTTCGGCAGTTTGGTCGTGGCTGGCCTCGTTGCGCTCATGGCCCACAAGCGCATGGGCAGGCTGCCCCGCGTTGGCGAAGCAGGCTACGATGTGTTCGTCCTGCTGCTCGGCCTCTGGTGCCTTGCAGGCTTGCTGATCGACGCATCAGCCCACATCTCCGGCGTCGTGGATGACACCTTCTTCACCGAATGGCACGCGCTGTGGTACTCAGGTGCCACGGCATACGGGGCCTACATCCTCTATGCCGTGCTTCCCGACGGAGGGCTTGGTGAACTGGCACGAAGGCCCTTCGGCGTGCTGGGGGACCTCGAACCTCAACACCGAGCAGGGGTGTGGGGCATCGTTGTCTTCGGCGCTGCTGGGTTTGGTGACATGATCTGGCACGAAGTGCTCGGTGTGGAAAGCAGCATCGATATCCTCCTCTCGCCAACACACATCGGGCTCTTCGCCGGCCTCACGCTTTCGGTATCGGGGCCCATGTGGTCCGCTTGGGTGGACGCGAAGAGCGGAACGGAGGGGTTCCGGTCCCAACTCTTGCTGGCCTTTGGTGTCGGGGCCGCGTGGACCGTGCTCCTGCTCCTGACACGCTTCAGCCACATATGGATCGCTCCGTTGGAGCAGGTCTGCTACGCCCCAGGAGGGGCGCTGGGCTGCGACGACCGCTACGAAGACGCGCTGCAGTTGGGCCTGAACATGATCTACGTGCAGGCCATGCTGACCTCTGGGGCCTTGCTGCTCTTCCTTCGCCGATGGCAGCCTGCACGAGGGACGTTGTTCCTCATCGGAGCCGTCCACGCCGTCGGCGTCTGGGTGTACGCCAACAATGGCCTTGCAACATTGGTGCAGGGTCTGGTGTGGGCGGTGCTGCTCGAAGGCCTTCGTGGGCTGTGGTTGTCCGGACGGCGGTACCTCTTCATGGCCTTGGCCACCGCAACCCAGGTCGTCATCGGCTTCGTTTGGGCCCTACGGGCGCTGCCCAACACGGGGTCGGTGCGCACGTGGATGGAAGGGACGGACCTGCACCTCGTCCCCTACGGTTGGACCGTCCATGCCACCTTTGGCGTCGTGGTGCTCGCTGCGTTCATTGGCATCGTTGCGACCAGCATCGTGATGCCACCGGACGTGCAGGAAGGTACTGAGGCGTGAGGCCACGGTCCAAGCGCGGGCAAGCCTGAAACCACCCCGAGCGATGAGGCGGCCATGTTCGCACCCGAGGACGTGGCCCGGCTCGCCGGCCTCGACGGCTACGACCGCATGCTGGCCATGGACGAGATGGCCCGGCGTTTGGGACGCAGCCTCGCCGAGGTGGAGCAGGCCTTCCTCGCGCAGTCCAGCGGATCCACCCAACCCGCGCCCGAGGCAGCCGACCTCCCCGCCCCCGCCCCACCGCCCGCTCAAGCGGCGGAGCGGTTGGACATGTCCGGCCTGCAGTACGCCTACGATCCAAGCAAGGAAGCCAAGGAGCGCCGGGCTCAGGTGGCACAGGCCATCCGCTGCCCCACCTGTGCTGCCGCCCTCGGCATTCCTGACGTTCGACCCATCCGCGTGACCTGCCCTGCGTGCGGTGCGGTGACGACCTTCTCCGCGTGAGCGCGGAGTTCTTGGTCGGAGCCAACGCCCCGCACTGCATGGACCGGGTCCGACCACGCCTCTGGCCGTACAACCCTGCATCGTCACCGGTGGCGCTGCCTGAGGTCGACGTGCTCTACACGCCGTCCGAGGTGGTGCCCCTCACCGCTCAAACGACGTCGGCTCCGGACGACGTGTTCGATCTCGACGCGTTGCGGTCGTGGGCTGGAACATTGCAGGACGACCAAGGGGCACGCCTTGGTGATCTCCTGAACGCCGAAGGAGCGGCACCGCTGGACCAACGTCGCCCCTTCCTCTTGCTTGGTGAACTCGCCAATCCGTTCCGCCTCGCCAGCCTTCAAGCCGAAGCGGTACCCATCCTTCGGGTCCGGTTGGAAGGCCTGTGCCGGACGTGGACGGACAGCCAAGACGCGCGCCACATTCAGCCTGGCCTTCATCACGTCACCCTCGCCCGTACCCCCGGCTGGTGGGAGGATGCCCACCTTGGCCTCCTGTCACCGAAGGAAATGAAGCGCTTCACCATGTGGCTGTCTCAGGACCGGCAAGGCGACTGGCGCGGGGTGCGCGTCGCGGAAGGCGGACTTCGCCTCGAGCACGCGCCGCTCGACCCTCCGGCGATCGAGGACGTCACGTGGGACGGCAGCGTGGAGCGCGTCGAACGGGCCGCGCCGGCCCCGACCGGCGCGGGCATCGACCTCGCGTCGGTGATGGTCCCCGTCCACGCTCGACGAGGCTGTTACGACCACCGAGGTCGTTTGGCGCGCTGCGTTCATCTCCCACAGCGCGCCTTCCACGAAGGCGTCTTCCGCCGTGGCTCTGCTCGGGACTGGAGCGACGTGCTCGACACGTTGGGCTGATGTTGGGACATCCCACAACATCCCTATTACGGTCAGACGACCATACAACAACGATGCAAGGAAAAGGGAGCCAGAAGGAAGCGCGCTTGGAACGCCTGAAGGACGAGATCCTCACCTACGTGGACGCCCACCCCCACTGCACCGCCGCGGACATCGTCGACCACCTCGCCAACGTTCGGCGCATGCGCAACCACGGACTCACCGCCCGCAAGGTCGGGTACTTCATTCCCCGACACCTGAAGGAAGCGATCGCCTTCACGCTTGACGCCACCACGGGGAAGCGCCTCTACACGGTCGCGGCCTGACCACGGCACCTTCATGCCCGCAGGCCCGATGAGGCAGCATGGTGCAGGCCCCCCGTCCGGCCGAGGTCTTCCCGTCGCTGGCGAACCATCCGCCTGGGGCCGTGCCGCTCTTCCCTGCAAACGAAGCGGTGTGGGCCGTGCTCAACCCCAACCATGCGATGGCCCTGCGACGTCAGGTCAGCGAGGCCATCGACGCGGGTGCCGACTTCGTGCCGAGCCACGAGGGGCGTGGGTACACCGTGGACGAATCCCAAGGCAGGGTGGCCGTGCACCAATCGGCCACGATCGAGCCGGGCGCCCACCTCATCGGGCCGTGCCTGATCGGTCCAAACGCAACGGTGCGCCACGCGGCCTACGTTCGGTCGTGGACGTGGGCCTGCGAGGGGAGCATCATCGGCCACGCGACCGAAGTGAAGCACAGCCTGTTGCTTCCCGGCGCCAAGGCCCCTCACTTCAACTACGTCGGCGACAGCATCCTTGGGCCGGGAGTGAACCTCGGCGCCGGGGTGAAACTCTCCAACCTGCGCCACGATGGCGGTGAAGTGCACGTGTGGCTCGGTGGGGAGCGTGTGGGCACCGGCTTGCGCAAGTTCGGGGCTGTGCTCGGGGACGACGTGCAGGTCGGATGCAACGCCGTGACGAACCCCGGCTGCGTGCTTGGCCCTGCCTCCTCGGTGGACCCAAACGCGACCGTGAGCGGCGTGCACCCTGCGGCACAGCGGCATCGATGAGGTGAGCCGGTGAACGTGTTCGGTACAGATGGCATTCGAGGACGGGTCGAGCCGGACATGCTCGGCACCGAGGAGGCCATCGACGCCCTCGTCGACCGTCGGCGGCTCAGCCCCACGTTGGCATGGCTGGTCGCAGCCGCCGCAGCGCGCACCTACGACCGGGGTGGCCCCGCCCCATTGGCCGTGGTTGGATGGGACCGACGACCGGAGAACCCGGCCCTGGTGCGCGCCGTCACGCACGCGCTCCGTTCGAACGGGTGGCGCGTGCTTCACCTCGGAACGTGCGCTACACCACTCGTGCACCACGTGCTGATCACCGAGGGCGCTTCGCTCGGCGTGATGGTGACCGCAAGCCACAACCCGGCCCACGATTCCGGACTGAAACTCTTCGACGCCGAGGGACGAAAATCCTCGCCGGCCATGGAACAACGGATCAGTGACCTCGTGGTGGTGCTGGCCCAAGAAGACCATCCGCTCGGGGACCTGGACGGGGAATCCTTGTCGGCGCCGGACGACGTGCTCGACAACGCGGCGCACCGTCACGCCGCTTGGTTGGACCATCGCCATCAGGAACTCGCCGGCATCTTCGGCCTCAGCGGAATGGACGTGTCCGCCGCCGACCGTCCTCTGCTGCTCGACGCCAGCGGCGGTTCAGCACGGACGTGGTTGGCGGCATGGCTGTCCGAACGAGGCTGCCCCACCGTCGAGGTCAGCGGCACCGTGGACGTGCTCAACGAGGGGTGTGGAGCGGGTGCCTTTTCCCCTGGCCAACGCTGGACGTGGGCTGAGGCGGAAACGTCGACCCACCTGCTGCTCCGCAGCCTTGCGCCGTCGCCGGCCGGACGGGTGGTGGCGGCCGCCCTTGACGGGGACGGCGACCGGTGCTTGCTCCTGCAGTCCACCGAAGACGGCGTGGCGGTGGTCGACGGGGACGCCATGGCGCTCGCCATCCTCCGAGCATCGTCCTCGAGCGGCCCATGGACGCTCGCGGCCTCCATCGAATCGGACCTTGCGCTCACCACCGAGGCGCTCGGGATGGACCACGTCGCTGCCGTGCACCCAACGGCGGTGGGGGACCGATGGCTCTCTGTCGCTCTGGCAGGAGAGGAGGGCCACCACGTCATCGGCGTGGAGGATTCAGGCCACCTCGTGCTTCCATGGTCCCACCATCAGGACGGCCCTGTTCGGCTTGTCGGGGACGGCGCGGCGAGCCTGCTCGCTGTGTTGCTCGCCGGCATCGGTCGCTCCGGACCCGTGCCAGCCCCCGGTGGATGGAAACTGCGCCGGTCCATCGCCCCTGCCGACCGTTCGCGATGGACCGGTGCTGGCCCCCTTGCGACGGAGGTCGTGGACTGCTTGACGCGCCTCCTGCCCGACGCGGACGAGGTCGTGCACGGGCCCCTCGACAACGAACCAGACCTGCTCCGGGTCGAGGCACGCCTTGGTGGGGCGCGCGTCAGCCTCGGGGTGCGCAACAGCGGCACCCAAGCCAAGACCAGCATCTCCTTGCGGACCGACACACCATCGCTCGCGCCCCGCATGCTCGACGTGATGGAGCAGGTGGAAGCGGTGCTTCGACCGGCCTTGACGCCGTGATCAATCCTCGGCGATGGCGGCTGCGTCACGCTGTGTCAGGTAGGTCACCCCGGAGAGCATGGCGACGGTCGCCACAAGCATGGTGAGCACGCTGGACGTGTCGCCTCCACCGACGAGGTGCATGCCAAAACCCACCCAAGCAGCGAGCAGGTCTGCAAGGCCAATCACCCGCCATGAACGACGGAGGCTGAGCACCCCGAGCACCCACGAGGCGGCACTGAGCACCAGCAGGCCAACAACGAGCCCGACGACGCCGTAGGCACCCCATGCAGCGGGAACAAGGAGCACGTGCGCGGCCTGCAACGAGGCAGCGAGCCACAGCGGCATGCGTTGCCAGTGCACCCACGCCGAGGCCACGACGGCGGCAGCCCCTGCCGCCAAGGCCACAGGAAGCAGGCCTGGAAGTTCAACCCCGAGCCACGCACCCAACCACCCTTCCATCGAGGTCCATGCCAACGGGAGCGTGATCCATGCCACAAGCGGGACCGCGGGCTGCCTCCATTGAAGGCCTCGACGGAAGGCAAGGAACAGCCCAGTGAGGGCCGCAGGACCAAGCGAAATGCACAGCACGAGCACGGCGGTCAACACGCGACCTCCGGCGCCCCGTGCATCCTGAGCACCACGGCGCATGCGTTCCCCCTCCACCCATTCGTGGAGCAGCACGAGGGCCAGCAGGACGGCCTCGGTCAGCACCAGCGGTGCGGTCCAGGATGAAGCAGGACCGGCGAAGGGGTCGGTGACGAAGGGCACCGGGACCTCCCCCCCGGCGGCAAGCGAGAGCAGGCGGGCGGCAACGAGGGAGATGAGCACCGCATCAGCGGTGGACGGCAGGCGAACGCCAAGGTCTCGCCGTCCGAGCACGTGCAGCCCGCCGAGCAGCACCACGCCAACCACGAAGGCGAGGTGGTGGACTTGGTCGTCGAGCAGCAGCAGGCCTGCGCCCATTCGACCGGCCACGTCCGTGAGCACGAGGCCCCCGAGGCCGACGGCGACGGGCAGGTCCACACCGGCCACCTTGGGCAACGGCAAGCCGACGCCGTCGGCCCGTGCACGGGCCAAGGCGATGAAGGCGGCGGCCCCCAGCGCGAGCGCCATGAGGGCCACAGCGTGCGGCCCGCCAACGTAGGACCACGCGGTGGTGCCCAGCGACATCGCCACGAGGAACGAGAGCAAGACCGTGGGCCGGTGCTCGATGCCCTCAAGTTCGTCCACCGAGGACGGGGGGGTCAACTGCCCGCCCTGGCGTCGCATACGGTCGGCGTCGACCACGTCGAGCGACGACGTGCCGTCGCCGCCTCCGTCGAGGTGGAGCATGGCGCCGTCCACCTGCCCTGACCGGGCCTTGAACGCAGCGCGACGCTCGGCCACGGCCTCCTGCTCGAGGCGTCGCGCGTGTACGCGATCCGAACTGGTCATCGCGGCGCGCACCTCGGCTTGGGCGCTCATCCATGCACCAAACGCGAGGAACATCACGACCACGACCGCCGTACCCGTGGACGATTCAGATTGCGTGGTCACGAGCAGCAGCACCACGAGCAATCCGAGCGCACTGCTGACGCTTCGGAGAAGCGGTCGCTCCAGCACCGGGCGAGCGAGGAAGGGCAGCAGCGCGACGCCGGAGGCTACCAAGAGGACGGTGAGGTCCATCGCTCCGGTGAGGAGGGGGGGGTTCCCCACAACGTCTGGACGAAGCCACCGAACCAAGGCCAGGAGCATGAGGAGGCCCAGCAGGAGGGCGTGGTGACCGGACGGGTCGGTTTCCATGGCGCTCCGTTCGTCGTCGTTGGCGCGAGGAGCACGCAGGATGCCGTCCACCATCACCACAAGCACGGCGAGCACGAGGCCAGTGGCGATCAGCCCGACGTGACCCCTCGCCCAGGCGAACGCCAAGAGGCCAATCCCCGTGATGGACGTCGTTCGTGAGGGGCGGTGGCGACGACCGCCAAGCGCGCCTGCTGTGGCCTCCACAAAGAGGGGCGTGAGAAGCAGCGGGAGCCCAATGCCCGACTGCAGTCCTTCGACGGTGGCCGAGACAAGCAAGGTGATCACCGCCAGCACCGTCGCAAGGCTCCACAGGTCCAACGCTCCCGCGTCCCTCATTCGAGCGCTCAATTCCGTCCCTCCTGAGAAGCGACGCCCGAGGTTCACGCCGACGTCGCCCAACCGGATGTTGACCGTGAAGGTCAGGAGCAACGCCCCGACGAGGTAGGCCGTCAACCACGCGGGTTCGAGGTCGATGGCGATCAGGTCCACGTTCAGCACCCGGTCGTCCGCATCGCCGACGAAGAGGAGCGCCCAGGCCCAAGGACCCACGACCGCCGTCCCAGCAAGGGACGGTGCGTCCCGCCGAAGCGCCAACGTCCCGAGCCCCCCCCACACGGCCACCACGCTGAAGCTGAGGATCGCGTCCGTGTGCTCCCCTCCGTTGGCGGGTACGAGCAGGGACAGCAGGACCACGAGCGCCACGGCTCCGACCCAGAGCACGTGGTCGGACACCTTCGATTCGTGGCGCAACACCGCCGCTGCTGCACAGGCCGCCAACCCGAGGGCATGCAAGGCGTACGGAGGGACGCCAACGCTCAGGTCAAGCGCCACCATGGGGATGAGCGCGAGGGTCAGCGCGAGCGGGACCCACAGCACCACAGGTCCAAGCCGAGACCATGCAACGCCGCGGACGCTGAGGTACGAGCCCGCGAACGCGGTGAGCAACAGGGTGACCTGCGCCATCGCATAGCCAAGGTCCTCACGGTGAGCGGCCACCGCAAGCACGGCCCCGACCATGCCAAGCCCAACGGACACGGCCCAAAGCCCGGGCCGACCCAAGCCGAGGGCGGCCGCACCGGACGAAAACCAGTTGTCGTGGCGGGCGAAGCGGGCGGCCATGACGGCGTTGAGTCCCGTCACCCACGACATCAGCAAGAAGGTCAGGAATCCATCGTTGAAGGGGACAAGCACAAGGCCGAGGACCGTCCACCCGTCCGACAGCGCGTGGACGCCAATCCAGAGGTAGGACGCCGCGATGCCAATGCTGGCCAGGTTCCCTGTTCCACGAAGCAGGGCAAGGCCGTGCAGCACGGCGGTACCAAGGCCAATCATCAGGACGACGCCGATCTCCCCGTAGACCCCACCTGCCGCGCTCCCCACAACGAGGAGGATGAGGGTGGCTTGGGCTGCAATGGCGTCGTCGTCGTGCCGCTGAGCCAGGACCACGTTCAACCCAACCAACAGCAGGAGCAGCGCCCCAAGCGTTGGCCCAGACCCAAGGCCACTCCCGTCCAACCATCCCCAATGGTGGACGTCGAGCGCGAGGCCGTAGAGCACCTTCATCGAAATGATCACCCACGTCACGCCGAGCAGGCGCATGGAAGGGCGCGGAATCCATCGCTCGCCCAGCGCAAGTCCGGCCAGGCCAAGCAGCAGCAGACCCGGTGCGGCGATGGCGGACGGGAGCGACGTGCCCACATAGGCGGCCAGTGCAGAATACGCGACGACCATCGCCACCAGCAACCCGTGACCAAGCCGACGCTCCCCGTCCGTCGCAAGGCTGGACAGGGGGTCGTCGCCCTGTGCTTCGGGAGCATCGCTCGGTGCTCGAAACGGAGAACGGAGGGTGCCGATGGCCTCGTCCGCCTCGTCGTCGGTGTCCGGTACCTCCGCGTGTGGGGGCTTGTCGACGCCGAGCCTGAGGTCAAAGCCCGAAAGGTCGAGGCCTGCGCCTTTGCTGAAGGTGCGTTCGCGAAGGAGCGCGTCCTCCTCGCGGTCGACCATGGAGGTGTGGAGGTCCGTTCGACCTTCAAGCCTCGCCGTCACCGACGCGGAAAACCGCACGATGACCTCCGGAACACGTGGACTCGGGCGGTGTGGCTTGCCACACCGCACGATTTGACCGCAAGGCCCTAAGAGGGGCTGCGAAACCGTGCGGCATGCTTAGCACACCCGGCCACGGGCATGGCGCCCTCGAAGCCCTCGGCCTGCATCCCAGCGGCGACGTGCACTGGAACCTCGCCGTTCCGGACCTGATCGACATGGCCGTAGCACGCAACGAAGGCGTGCTCTCCGCCCACGGCGCCCTCGTCACCGAAACGGGCGAACGCACGGGCCGCTCGCCCAACGACAAATTCATCGTCGATGAATCGACGACCTCGGGGGACATCAACTGGGGCGACGTCAACGTCAGCACGGACCTCGCCACCTTCACTGGACTCCGCGCAAAGGTCGTCGCCCACCTCTCCGCTCAGGAGGCGCTCTTTGTTCAGGACCTCCGCTGCGGTGCAGAACCCAGCGAGGCCCTCCCCATTCGTGTGGTCACG
>Ga0181594_10002547_pt1 | contig 16702 bp, 9 predicted proteins | sample 071ome_18_FD_145603 | JGI IMG/M metagenome (GOLD analysis project Ga0181594, IMG submission 145603) | Coastal salt marsh microbial communities from the Groves Creek Marsh, Skidaway Island, Georgia - 071413BT metaG (spades assembly) | ecosystem: Environmental > Aquatic > Marine > Intertidal zone... | reverse complement strand
CAAAGCGCTCAAAGGCGCGCTGGGCTTCGGTCACGCTTCGTGAGAACTGCGCGACCTGGTCGCTCGCGGGAGAGCGGTGCGCTTTCTCCATCGCGCGGAGCGTCGCGTCGATCTTATGCTGAGGGGGGCGACGCATTACAGACCCTCACACTCGGGGGGCTGCTCGACCATAGGTGAGGGGTCACGCAGGTCGAGGCGATCAGGGCGAGCCGGCTCCTCGAGGAAGTTGACTGGGGTCGCCTCGACCTCAAGGTGGAAGGCATACTCTTGGGCCTCTCCGTCCCCATCCAGGTCTAAGAGCTCAACGTTTTCAAAGTAATCGATGAAGCGGATCTCATTCCCATTGAAGAGGATGTTGATCTGCTCGATGTCAGCGCGCTTGAGGTAGCCGTCGGTGTCGACCTTGATCCGAGAGAAGGACTCCTCACCCTCCTCGCGCTCTGGGGTGATGGTGACGTTTACGGTCGTCGGGAAGGTGGTCGTGCATTGGAACGCGTCCCCGTAGCGCTCGGTGTCAGCGGGGGTCACGATGCCTGTTGGGACCGCGAGGATGAAGGGGCGCTGCCCCTCGAGACGCCAGACGGGCGCGCTCGAGCCATCCTCTTGTGGGACGCTCAGCCAGTTGCCAAGGAAGTTTTGGATCGGGAAGTTCCTGCGGAAGGTGTAGCCCTCGGTGCTTGGAAGCCCGTTGCCGATAAACCAGTAGGCTTCGCCCTCTTCGGTGTAGAACCCAGGCTCAAACATGAGGTTAAGCACCTCATTTTGGACGCTGTTATTGAGGAGGAGCTCGAGGAGCCCACCCGTGGTGCCGATCGGCTCAAAGACCTCACCGCCACGCATACGGTACACCGAGGGGCGGAGATCAAAGCGACAGGTCCCGAAGATACAGTGCTCTGTCGCGAGGCACTCGCTGTCCTCGACACACGCGGCGCCTTGATAGACGGGAGGAGGAGGCTCCATATCTGGGACCTCCATGTCCAGCTCCATGTCGGGGGACATCATATCCACAGTGGGGGCCATGTCCATGGGGCCCATATCCTCCATGGGGCCCATATCCTCTATGGTTTGCCCTCCCTCAGGAGGGTCAGTGTCAGCGTTAATAATCAGCCCTCCGCCCTGTGTGCCACCCTCCTCTGTCACCTTAGGTGGCGCAGGGTCTGGGCAGCCGGTCAGGCTGATCGTGAAGAGCAAGGTGAGGAGCGCGCTGAGCTGTGAGCTTCGCATGGGAGCCTCTCTTTGTGGGGTTGGTTTAGGTTTTGGGTCAGGTTCTTTAAGTCTTTTACAGGCTAGAGCTTAGCAAGTCTCTCGCTAGATTTCATCTCTGTTACGACGTCGCTGAGCGCGAGGGCTCCGATCCCTGTCGAATGGGCCACACTCGCCCCGCTCTTTCAAGCGCGAAGCCTGAGCTGGCCTCAGGTTCGGTGAGGGTCGCCTCGCGTAGCCAAGTGGCGCACTGCGCTTGCGCGTGACGGCTGAGGCGAGCGAGTCTGTCCTCCTTGAGCTGGGCAAAAAGGACCTCCCCCTGAAGCTCAAGTCCCTTTAAAGGGAGGCGCTCCTCGGTGTTGAGACAAGCAAACAAGCCTAGGTCTTCATCGAGCTCTAACTTCAGGATTAAGAACGGGGTGACATCACAGGCTACGTAACACCACCGTCCACCGATGTTCAGCGTCGCTTCACCCCCGCGCCACCCGAGCTGTCGGTTAAAATAAGAGATCAGCCGAGGGTGCGTGAAGGGCTCACCCTCATGCCACCACCTGCCCTCCGCGTCCACCTTGAGGTCAACGCTCCGCCTCAGCTGTTCAAGTCGCTCTGGGCTCATCCCCCCCTCAGCGCCCCCCGCTCCCTCAGCGAGGGCCTCGCTGACCCCCTCTGAGGCGTTAAGGAGCTCGCTTAAGGTGACCTTCACAGGGAGGTCGGTGGGTTGATTATCGCTCATTATAATGCTCCGATGCAGAGTAGCGGGCTGTAGAGTTTATCTTAATCTCTTCGTAAGGCTAGCTTATCGGGGAGAGAGCGCTTATCTTTAGCGACAGAAATTGAGCAGGCACCGAGGCGACCGAGGTACGCATGAGCAACGAACAAGACCCCGCGGCCCAAGCACAGATCTATCGGGTAAACCGCCTCGGGAGAGAGGTGTTCAGCGGACCACTCCCTGCGTTTGAGGAGGCGATTAAACAGCAACGTATTCGCCCTGATGACCTGATCTTCGATGAGACCCTCAACAACTGGACGTTTGCGCGTAACAACGAGATCTTCATGCGCCTCTCAGGTGAGGGGTTTGATGAGCTCAAAAAGAACAGGCACACCACCAAAAAATCGATCCCATTCAGCCAAATCCTGATCTCAGTCTTAGTGCTGAGCGCCCTGCTCTACATCTTGATGAACTACTCTAAGAGCATCCAGTTTAAACAGCGTGAGGGTAGCTTTGACATTACAGACACACGAGAGACTCAAGACGCAAGAAAAGCAGGGGATCAGGGGGCGAGCAACCAAGGAGATGGGGCGGGCTCTGGATCGGGCTCAGGCTCAGGCTCAGATGGGCTAGGCGAGGCGAGCTTAAGTGAGCTTGATGAAGAGAACAGGGCCGCTAAAGACCTCAATGGTGAGCCCCTTGAGATGGTGTTTGACCTCGAGGCTGAGGGCTTAAAGGAGCGTGACATTATTGAGCTCACGCGTAACCAAGAGGCCTTAACAGATGAGCGCCTGCTCGCGAGGGCGAACGCGATCTATGTCGCGGATGAACCTGGGCGACATGGGCTGAACCGCCTCCTTGAGGCGATCGGTTATGTTGAGTTCGTGATCCGAAGAGCGCAGAGCAGAGACGGTAAAGACCACGCTGAGGCGAAGCTCACCCTCTCACATCTAAATGAGCGCTTTATTACCCGCTGTGAGACGCTCTATGCGCCTAAGGTCTGTGCGCTCAAGGTAGAGCATCCACGCTGGACCGATGGGACGATCAAGGCGATCGTCGCTCGAGACGTGCTCGTGGGCATGACCAGGGCACAAGCGGAGCTCGCCTGGGGTCGCCCGAGCAAGACCGTCCGCGTCGAGGTCGCCACAGGGAGCGCGCTCGAGCTCTGCTTTGACACAAAGTGTGAGCGCGCGCTGAGGGTGAGTGAAGGCGCGGTCATTGAGGTCAGGCGCTGACGAGCGCTGACGACAGGGCTCACACGCCGACGACAGGGCTCACACGCCGACGACAGGGCTCACACGCCGACGACAGGGCTCACACGCCGACGACAGGGCTCACACGCCGACGGCAGGGCTCACACGCCGACGGCAGGGCTCACACGCCGACGGCAGGGCTCACACGCCGACGGCAGGGCTCACACGCCGACGGCAGGGCTCACACGCCGACTGGGTGATCTTCTCCGCTACCACCGATCCGTTGTTTCAGCTCGAAGACGCCGAGTGGCTTCGACTTACCCTTAAACTGGGTCGGCTCGCGTACATCTAAGATAAACTCGCTAGAGGCGATCTCACGGAGGGGGTCACTGAGCAGGATCTCATTAGGCTTCGCGGCGCTACAGAGCCGAGCCGCGACGTTTACGGTGTCACCAAGCACGGTGTAGGAGAGCGTCTTACTAGAGCCGAGGTAGCCCGCGACCATCGCCCCTGAGTTGATCCCACAGCCGATCTCAAGCGCGCGCTGGTTGTTGGCGACGCGGAAGCGATTGAAGCGGTTGATCGCGTCGCGGATCTCGTAGGTCGCCCTGAGCGCCCTGAGCGCGTGATCCTCCTGCGCGATGGGAGCACCCCAGACGGCCATGATCTCGTCGCCGATGAACTTGTCGAGCGTCCCGTCATGCTGAAAGATGATGTCAACCATGATCTCAAAGTATGAGTTGAGGGTCGAGATGAGGTCTTGTGGTGACATCTGCTCGCTGACCCGCGTGAAGCCACGGATGTCGATAAAGCAGACGGTCGCCTCGACCATGGTCCCACCTTGGTGGACCTCGATGTTCCCTTTGACCACCTCATCTACGAGGTTGGGCGACAGGAGCCTCGAGAGGTTACCGCGTACCTTTGCCTCTTCCTCAGCCCGCTGGGTGAGGCGAGCGTTGGCGATCTTCGCGCTCGCTTGGTAGGCCAGGACCGCCATCACCTTGAGGTCCTTCTCAGTGAAGGAGCCTTGGGCGAAGTGGGCGTCGAGATAGACCACCCCAAGCAGGTCATCGCTGTAGATTAACGGGACACACATCACGCTACGGATGTCACTGAGGACGATGCTCTGGCTCGCCTCAAAGCGACTGTCGCTCTTCGCGTCATCGCTCAGGACGGCGCTGTGGTTCTCACGCACCTCTTGAAGAATCGTCTCAGAGATTCCGAACGGCTCTTGAGCTGAACCGCTGCTGTCTCGAAAGGCCATTGGCTCAAGTTGCCCTGAGCCATTTTCGAGCAAGATGACCCCCCGAGAGGGGCGGATGACCTGAAAGACGGTGTTCAAGATCCGATCGAGGAGCGCCTGAAGCTCAAGCTCTCCTCCAACCCCCTCATGAAGCTCAAAGATCGCGCGGAGCTTCTCATAGTCCTCTCGCAGGCTCGCGACGTCGACGATCTCACGCTCTGGACGGAAGTTTTTATCGAGCGCGACCGTGTTATCAATCTTCGTGCGGATGGAGCTGTAGCTCTGTTGAGCGTTCTGGAACATCACCGTGTTCTGCTGGAGCATCTGAGAGCTGTTCAGCTCCTCATTGACGAAGCGTAGCTGAGTGTCACCAAGGCGGATCACATCTTGGGTCTTGAGCTTCGTCATCCCCTTGATCTGATCACCATTCACGAAGGTCCCGTTACGGCTGTTGTTATCTTGAAGCCAGTAAGAGTCCTCAGCGCGGGTGATGAGCGCGTGCTCCTTACTGACGACCCGATCGTGGATCTGGACGTCTTGCTTAGGGTGTCGACCTACCGTGTTAAAGGTCCCGAGGGTGTACTCTCGGTAGGGCATCGTGGGATGTGAGATGAGGAGCTTCGCCATCTGGTGTGTTTCCTGTAAGGAGCAAGTCCGTAACTTGACGCGCTGTGAGTAGCCATCGAGCAGCACTGAGATTTGGAGAGCGCGTGAGCCTCATAGCGATCAGCCTTTGGCGCGTACGTTAACCAACCATTACTCAAGTATAGGAGCTTGCCTTTAAACTCAAGATCTATGGCTTGAAACGATAAAGATTATGGTACAAACAGGTCAAGATAACACTTGGGAGCGAAGTGATGGCTGACATACAGCGCAGGGCACCGTGGCTCCTCACGATCGGTGAGGCGCTCTATGATCGGGTTGAGGGTGAGGGGCTCCACCTAGGGGGCGCGCCTCTCAACGTAGCGCTTCACGCTGCTCAGCTCGGGGCGCGCGCCTCGCTGTGGAGCGCGGTTGGGAGAGATCCGCTCGGTGTACAGCTCATCAGCGCGCTCCAAGCGGGGGGCGTGTCGACTGACTGGGTGAGCTCGCACCCTGATCGTGAGACGGGCGTCGTCGAGGTCTCGCTAGACCCTCAGAGCGGTGAGCCGAGCTACTTGATCAAAGAGGGGGTCGCCTGGGACGCGCTCGAGTGGCATGAGGGGCTGAGCGAGTCGCTGGGCTCGATCGACGCCATCAGCTATGGGAGCCTCAGCCTGAGGGGAGCGCAGAACCGATCAGCGCTCAGCGCCTTGTGGGAGGCGATCGAGCAGAGGCGCGCTCAGGGAGGCTCAACCCCGCTCTGTGTTTTTGACATCAACCTGCGCCCACCCTTCATTGATTGGTCTACGGTGGACAGCTGTCTAGAGGCCTCAGACGCGCTTAAGCTCAACCATGAGGAGTGGGCGACCCTCTGCAAGCGACACCTCTCAGACCTGAGCGCTACGGTTGAGGGTCTGACGTCGACAGAGAGAGAGGTGAGGGAGGCGAGGGGGCTGATAGAGCGCTTCGGGCTCTCGTGGCTCGTCGTCACCCATGGCGCGAAGGGGCTCACGCTTCACCATCGAGACGGCTATGTCCAGGCGAGCGGCCCCGAGGCGACCACCGGTGACCGAGTAGGCGCAGGGGACGCTACGAACGCCGCGCTCATCGTCTCGCTCTTGATGGGGAGAGGCTGGGATGAGGCGACCCACATCGCGGCGCGCTGTGGAGCCTTTGTCGCCTCCCAGCACGGCGCGACCCCCACGCTCCCCGAGGAGCTGAGGGCGCTGTTTTAAGCGCTCGCCTCAACCACCGAGAGGCTCTCCAGCCTCATTACAGGCGATAAAACGCCCTGTCTCGGGCTCATGAATATGGCGCTCAACGCGGAGGAGCGCCCCCTCATAGATCACATAGATGTGGAACTCAGCGCGCTTTGAGCCCGCGCGACTCGCGCTCCCAACCTGGATCACGGGCGCCTGAGTCTCTGGGAGCGCCATCCGCTTAAACTCGTGGTTGTGGCCATGGATGATCAGGTCAGGGGTCGAGGCCACTTGATCGAGCATCGCGATGAGGCGGTCGGCGTCGAGGAGGCGTCGGGTGGCGTCGAGTCGACGCTTCGGTTCAGGGAAGAGCGGGTGGTGGAGCATGAGGAGGGTAAAGGCCCCCTCGGCGCCCTCATGTGTCAGGAGGCGTTGAGCTTCGTTGAGCTGAGCTTCGCCGACCTCCCCGGTCGCCATAAAAGAGGCCGTTGGGATCGCTGTGCTGAGGCCGATGACGACCGCCCGCTCCCCTGACTCATTGCTCAAGACACGTGAGACCGGGTAGCTCCCTCGCGCGGGCTCAGCGAGCTGGTGAGGCAGGTACTGGGCGAAGCTCTCCTCAAAGCAGCCCGCGAGCGCCGCCTCCTTAGTGTAATAGTCGTGGTTACCTGGGACTAAGGTGAGCTCGTCGGCCTCAAAGCGCGCCTCAAGGAGCTCGCGCACCCGCTCAAATTCGGGTGCTAAGGCGAGGTTCACGAGGTCACCCGTACAGAGCGCGTGGTCGGGCTCAGACGCTACGACCGCGTCAAGCAGCTGCTCAAAGACCTCCACTCTGTAGTGCTTAGAGCGGTTAAGCGCGAGGTTGACCGCTCCCGTGAGGCGCTTGTTGAGGAAGTCTTTAATCTGAACACCATCGAGGGACAGGACGTGTGTGTCAGAGAAATGGGCGACCCTAAGGGCGCCCTCAGGGGTCTCCGTTGCCGGTGTGCTCATCGCTTGATCCTTCTTTGTGTTCTTAAGCGTTCAATTGACCTTGTCACTCAGGTCTGAGGCAAGAAAAAACAAGACCCCCACCGAGGTGAGGGTCTAGGGTGTATACCGTTAGTATCGTCTTGAATCATGCTTTAGCTCATACATACAGCTCGCTCAGCTCCCCGAGAGGGGCTCTGGAGCTCTGTAGGAGATGGCAAGGTGTCGGCCAAGGGTTAGAGGGGCGTTCCGCTCCCCTATCTCCTGCGTACATAGAGGTCGTAAGTCATTAAAATCACTCACCCTCATGTGGTCGCGCTCCCATCACAGGAGCGGAGCGCCTGCGCTGAGCTCCAAAGAGCGCTCTGCGGGGCGCGCCTCACGCCTCGAGAGGTGGCCGGCGCGCTCGATGAGCGCCCAGGTACCCCTGCAAGCGCGGGACTGACACACAGACATGATCAAAGAGCGCCCTCACCATCAAGGGCCTGCCTAGACTCCAACCTCACGCGATACGCGTGAGGGTTGAGGAGGGTCGCCGAAGCGGACTCCAAAGAGTCATTAAAGCGTATACCCCCTTAACATAGCCGACCTGTGGCCTCTGTCAAGTGAGGTGAGGGCGAAGCGCGATTAGGGTTGAGACCAGCTTAAGCTGTAGACGCCTCGCGCGTCGAGGAAGCCATCCACCTGGATCAAGACCCGCTCAGGGGCGTCGAGGGTGAGCGAGAGCGGGCTGGGGAGCCCGACATCGGCTGAGGCCCCCAGGAGCGCCCCATCCGCGCCATAGACGCTGAGGTCGAGGTCACCTGCGCCCGCCTGCGCGCTGAGGTTAATGAGCAGGGCGCCCGCCTCGGCGTCGAGCGCGTACCAGTCCTCGGTGTAGGCGCAGATCACTGCGTCTACGCTCCCTGATGAGGTGAGGAGTTCTGTCGCGCTCGCGGGGCCTTCATTCTCGCGATCGTCATCATCTTGGCAGACCCCGATGACCTCAAAGGGGGTGCGCGCGACGTTGTTCCCTGTTCGGATGTCGGGTAAGGCGCGCAGCGGGTCGACCTCTGCGATCAAGGTCTGGGCGCCTGTGAGGGCCGCCTCAGGGATCGTCAAGCGCTGACTCACCTCAAGCGATGAGGCGCCGTTGATCACAGGGACCACCTGCTCACCGAGGAGCAGGTCATCTCCCGTAGGGCGCGCGTCCTGAGACAGGGTGAAGCGGACCCTCACCTGCTCTGCGCTGTCTCCTCTGAGGTTGCTGAGGGTCACTCGGCCGAGGAGCTGATCTCCAGGGGCGCCTTGGGCGCTCGTGATGATGAGGTTGTCGAGCGACAGGTCAACCCCGCTCACCCCGCCTACTGTGAGCGTATAGGGGGCGGGGGCGTCTTGACCTGTTGGGGTGACGCGGAGGAGGTGAGGGCCGGTGAGGGCGGCGGTGAAGGTGACCCTGCGCTGGTTGACCTCGACGATCAGGTCGTCGGGATCGAAGAGCGCGAGCTCTACATCGCCGATCCCCGCATCGACCTGGAAGCTGACGGTGTTGCCGGCGGGGATATTAAACCTGAACCAGTCCTCTCCGCCTGGGCAGACGGTGAGGGTGTGGGTCCCGTCTGGGAGAGGAGCGGCCTCCTCAGGTGAGGCGTTCGGCTCGAAGCCGTCGTCTCCACATGAGCCGGAGGGGCCCACCTCGACGTTGAGTTGGTACTCGGTGCTCGCGTTGAGCTCATCTGTTGGGTTCAGGTAGACGCGGAGCAGGTAATCACCTGCCTCGCTCGCTCGGAAGAGCTCGACAGACTCTGTCCCTTGAAGGGTCCGGCTCTGATCGATCAGGCTTGTCCCATCGGGCGCGTAGAGCGCGAGGTCGAGGTCACCCTCGAGGCGGTTGAAGCTGATCGAGGCGCTGAGGGCCTCACCCTCCTCGACGCGGACGCGGTACCAGTCGTCATCTCCTTGGCAGGCGTAGAGCGCCTCGTAGCTCCCTGGGCTCAGCTCATAGGCGCTTAAGCTCACCCCCTCCAGCTCAAAAGGGCTCCCGTTAGGCTCAAACATGTCGCTCGTGCAGGCGTCTGAGGCGCTGACACGGATGGGGGTGACCGCCCAGGTCCACCCCTCTTGGCTCGCCTCGACGCCCTCGAGCTCGATGAGCACATAATAGAGGCCGTCCGCGAGCTCCTCTGGGAGCGTGACTCGACCGCTCAGCTCAAGCGAGGCGCCCGGGCTGAGGCTAGGGAGCTCAAGGGTCCCAAGGGTCGCGATGCGTTGCTCCTCAGCGAGCGCGTCGCTCGGGAGGGGGGCGCTGACGAGCGAGATCGTCACGTCACCCTCCGCCTGCCCGCTCGCGCCGACATGGGAGGCGAGCGCGGTGAGCTCAATAGGGGAGGCGGGGCCCGCGAGCGCAGGGCTCACGCTGAGCTCGCTGAGGCGGACATCGAGCCCTGCTTGTGGGGCGCTGAGCGCTGAGGTGAGGCTGTAGCCAAGGCGGGCTCCTCCCCCTGTCACACGGTACAAGACGCGACGATCGGTAGGCGCAGGTGTGACGAACAACGCGAGCTCATCACCCCTCCGCTCCGCCTCACGGAGCAGCTCCCCGCTCGCGTCAGCGAGCTCGAGCGTCGGGCTCCCCTCCGCTTGATCCCAAGCGAGCCGAAGCTCAAACAGCTCACCCTCAGGGACCTCAGTAGCGAACCAGTCCGCCTCATCACAGGCCCCAAGGTCTTCATAGACCCCCGCCCCAAGCAGGCTCGCTAACGGCGCGCTGTCATTGTCTTCATAGTCGTCCTCACCACAGCCTCCCGTGGCGCCGATGACCGTTAGGATCGGCTCTGTGACGAGCTGATTGTTGCTGGTTGTACGCTCTCCACTCAGGCGCCGATCTGGGTCGATGCTCAACGCGACCCGCCAGCTGTCAACGGCCTGATCGAGGTCCTGAGGGATCAGAAGCTCTACCTCGAGGGAGCGCTCCTCTCCACCATCTAAGCTCTGGACTTGCAAGCGCGCCACCTCGGGGTCACTGGGGTCAACTCGCCCATCCTCAGTGAGCTGTACAAGGAGCTCGAACCCCCCGCTTGGGTCGCTACCGAGGTTGCTGAGGGTGACCGTAGCGCTCAGCGCCTCACCAGCGTTCACCTGAGGCTCAGCGAGGCTCACAGAGACAGTCGATGGGTCAAAGTTGGGGTCCCCCCCGAGAGTGAGCTCGCCCATGACGCTCCGGCGGTTGTTGCCGGGGTTGACGTCATCGGTGCTGTTCGTTGGGTCGACCTCAACCTGAAGCCGATAGGTCCCCTCATCTACGCGACGGGTCAGCGTCAGCTCAAAGGGGACCTCAAGCTGTTCACCCGCGGCGATCCCATTGAGGTTGATCGACGGGAGCTGGACAGGGACCCCCCCGTTGACAGGGAGCGCGTTGAGGCGCGCGACGAAGAGGCGCTCGACGTCGACCGTCCCACGGTTCAATAGGGTCATGGTACCGGTGATCAGCTGACCCCAATAGACCCGCTCCTCGTTGATCGACGCGGAGGCGACCACCAAGTCTACTCCTTCCACCTCGCCAGGGGCGACGATCTCAAAGGGGACCGCGCTGACACGGCTGTTGTTGTCCTCGCTCTGCTCGGCGATCCCGTCCGCTGGGTCGATGACCGCGATGAGCCGATAGACCTCAGGGGTGGCGTCAAAGGGCAGGTCAATGGTGAGCTCCTTAGTGAGCCGGTCGTTGGCGCCGAGCGCCTGCTCAGCGCCTCGGTCTAGCAGGGTGTCCCCCTCATCGAGCTCATTGTCTGCGCTCAAGTAAAGCGCGTAAGGGGTGTCGATGACCGGCTGATCTCCTGCGTTTGCGAGGCAGAGCGTGACCCCGAGCTGCTCGCCTTGGATGACGACAGGCCGTTGCCCTGCCTCAACCTGCGCAAAGAGGGGGACATCTACCCCACAGACCTGCAGGTCTGGCCCGCTCTCGAGGGGGTTGCGGACCCTCAGTGGGACGCTCGTGAGCGCGAGGTTGTCTGAGCGGGTCTGGTCGCCCGCGGCCCCTTGATCATCTAGGTAGACGCCGAGGTAGTACTCGCCTGACTCGAGGTCAGCAGGCAGTGAGACGACGAGCTCTTGTGGGCTCACCCCCGCCTCGCTCCCGCTCGGCTGAGGGAGGGTAGACAGGCTTACGACCCCACGCGCCTCAGACCAACGCGCGCCCTCACCTGGTAGCTCAGGGGGGAGGTTGGGGGCCGAGCCATCAGCTTGAGCGAGCTTTAAGAAAACGAGGGCCTCCCAAGGCTGAACGATCGGTCCACCCTCTTGCGTAGCGAGCCATGAGATCGTGAGCTCATCTCCTGCGACGAAGGCGCCTGAGGTATTGACGTTAAACTCAGACACAGAGAGGCTCACCTCAGGGAGGACCTCAACGCTCACGCTCGCCTCCCCCGTCGCCCCGCTCTGCTCTTCGGTGACCGTGACGCGCACCTCATGTGAGCCCTCTCGCTCAAAGAGGAAGACAGGCGCCTCCTCCCCGCTGTCTCCTAGCTCACCAAAGCGCCACTCATAGCGGTAGCTCCCCTCGAGAGGTCCGTTGTTAATCGCGGAGAAGCTCACCTCGCTAGGGGCGTTCACTTGAGAGGCGCTCACCTCGATCAGGACATCAAAGCGAGCGGTGGTCTCAGCGCTGTCGTCGCACGCGGTGAGCGCGCACAGGCCCAAGCTCCACAGCAGTATGCCCCAAGTGAGGGGCCTAAGGGCGCTCCGCGCGTGAGAAACCAAGCCCTTGGGGAGCTTGGCGTTTAGGCTAAGGTAAGACATAGACTTTTGACCTCAGTAGGCTGAGTAGGGTGGCCGATAACTTACCTGTGAACCCCCCTCAAGCGCAAGAGAGGCTACGCTGAGCCTTGAGGTCGAGGCTGAGCGACGCCAAAGGTCGCGGGGGGGGCGTTAAGTGCCTCTCGGGGTCCGTCTGAGGGGAGCGTGACACGTAATATCTTCCCATATCCGCTCAGGGTGGAGAGGAGCGCTTGTGGGTCATAGAGCTGTGGTAGTGAAGGGAGCGAGTCAGGGAGCGAGTCAGGGAGCGAGTCAGGGGAGTCAGGGAGCGAGTCAGGGGAGTCAGGGAGCGAGGGGGCGCTTGAGAGGTCACACCAGGTCAGCTGACCGCCTCGCTTCGCCCAAGCGCGTAGCGGGTAGAGGTCACTGGGGGCCTCTAGGCGCTCGGCGTTACTGAGGATCAAGAGCTCGGTCACCCCCCAGCCTTGAGCTTGAGACATGAGCGCGTGTAGGCCCTTAGCGCTGTCACCATAACGACTGGACTGGCGATAGGGGACGTGGAGCCCAAGCGTGAGGCACGCGGAGAGGTGACGCGTCCTCCAGTGATGGGAGCTGAGCCCAAGTGGGTAGCTGTGGGTCTTGATGATCGCGTCACTCGTGTGCTGATCAATCGCCTCTGACCAATACTCATTAGCTAACATAAGCTCTCGGGCGCCTGACCGTACATGCTCAAAGCCCCCTAGACGCGCAGAGTCTACTCCACAAAAATATAAGCGCTCACCTAGGAGCGCGATCAGGTGCTGTTGGTCGAGCTCAACACAGTCTGACTCATACACCTGAGACGCATACTGAAGGAGCTGACTGTAGTGGGCGAGCGGTCGCCCGCTTGGCGCGAGTGAGCCAATCAAGCGGTGGTCAAACAAGGCGAGGCCAGCCTCAACGTCTCGAGCGCGATGGAGCTCTGCGTAGGCGATCTCGATCGCGCTCGTGATCGCCCGCTGACCGCTCGAGTTGAGCTCTCTCATCAAAGGACCGACGTCGAGGGCGACCAAGAGGCGCCTCTGGCGTGGCTCTTCATACACCTTACTCATCAGCTCACCTCGACGCGCAGAGGAGCGCCACGCGACACGCTTGAGCTCATCACCCATCTGGTACGCCCTGAGCTCTTGAAAGTCTCCCTCTTGGGTGCGGGCGTGCCTGTTGCGACCGTCACCACGCGCGCTCTCTGCCTGCAGATAGAGGAGCTGTCCACTCACCCGGTTGGGGGTGACGAGGTAGCCGAGCGGGAGTGAGCGCAGGATGTGGGCGCGGGTGAGGTGAAGGGGGCCGGTCCAGGTCAGCTCAAGCCCCCAGAGCTCTACCTCTCCTAGGCGACGCCCTTCAAGGCAAACAGGGATCTTAAGTCGAGCGCCAGCCTCCAAAGAGAACAGCAGTGGAGCGCTGAGCCCCTCTTGGCCTCGGAGCCTCAGCTGGAGCTCGCTCAAGGGGAAGGGGTGAGGGTTCTTAAGGGTTAAGAGCACCTCGAGCAGGTCGCCACGAGCGCAGGTCAGGCGGGCCCCCTGCTGATCCCACTCAGCGCTGATCTGGCTGAGTTGGGTGAGGGTGCGCTTCGCCTCAAGATGCATGATCACCCACAAGAGCCACAGGACGGCGACCGAGAGGAGGACCCCAGGCTGGTAGACGAGGGTCGACAGAGGGAGGGAAATGAGGCTGAAGACGCGAAGCGCCTGCCCCGAGCGGGTAAGCTTGATCGGGCTCTGCCGTGTAAAGCTCACCGATCGCTCCTCTTAAGTGCCTCGATCAGGCTTCGCAGGCCCGTCATAGCGAACCCCCTCGAAGAGCTCGCTGATCACTTGCTGAGCGCGCACCCCTGAGAACTCAAATTCGTCTTTAAGGTGAAGTCGATGGACGAGCGCGTGTGGAGCCAGCGAGATCACGTCATCTGGGCTGACAAAGCGCCTCGCGCGTGACAGCGCACGAGCCTTACAGAGCTTGAGGAGCGCGAGGCTGGCTCGAGGAGAGGCGCCTAAAGCGACCCGGTGATCTAAGCGTGTCGCGCGTGTCACCCTGACGATGTAAGCGCTCACCTCAGGGTGAACATAGACCAGGTCTGCGGCGTCCTGGAGGCCGATGATCAGCTCTGGGGTGAGGAGCGAGGAGAGCCTTGGCGCGGCGCGTTGATAAGCCGTGAGCATCTTGAGCTCATCCTCCTCGCTCGGGTAGCTCAGCACGAGCTTGAGCGCGAAGCGATCGAGCTGGGCTTCGGGGAGCTGGTACACCCCTGTCTGCTCTTGAGGGTTTTGGGTCGCGAGCGTAAAGAACGGCCGAGGGAGCGGGTGCGTCACACCTTCAAGGCTCACCTGGGCCTCCTGCATCGCCTCAAGGAGCGCAGACTGCGTCTTGGCGGGCGCTCGATTGAGCTCATCCGCGAGGAGGATGTGAGTGAAGATTGGGCCCTTATGGACCTCAAAGCGTTGAGCTTGTTGGTGATAGACCGCTCCACCTAAAATGTCAGAGGGGAGCATGTCTGGGGTAAACTGAACGCGCTTCATTGGGCAACCACAGGCGGTCGCCACGCTACTCGCGAGGGTTGTCTTCGCGACGCCCGGCACCCCCTCGAGCAGGACATGCCCGCGAGCGATCAGGGCGATGAAGATCAGCTCCGCATGGATCTGAGCGGAGACATAGGCTCGCCCGACCTCTTGAGTGACCCTCTTAAAGGCCAGCTCGGCTCGGGTGAGGAGCTCAGCGCTGAGCGTGTCCGAGCTACGCTGATCGCTGTCTGAGGGTGAGGGGACCGGAGGGGGGTCTTGAGGCGTCAAGGTGAAGGCTCCAGAGGTAGGGGGTGAGCGCGCTCAAGACTTTAAATGCTTTCTCGACAAAATCACAAGCCAGAGGCCAAGGCAGAGCGTGCTGACGAGCTGGTTGCCATAAGAAGAGCTCAGCAGGTGAGACAGCCACTGGGCGAGAGACTCAAGCCAAGCGCGGAGAGACGCGCCCAGCGTATGAAGCGCTGACTCAGGGAGCTGAGGGTGGGTCGAGGTCGCGCCTTGAATGTCACCGGGGGGCAGTAAGGTGAGCGGGCAACCCACCTCACTCTGCCCATTTAAGAGCCACTCAATGAAGGCGAGCGCGCTCAGCTGATTTGTGGCGACCGACAAGAGGTCATCGCTTAAAGCGTCCGCGTCCCCAAACAGAAACAAGCTCCCTTTACCAACCTTGACTCGATACCCTAGCGAGCGCCCTAGCTCATCGACCCACGTAGGCGCGATCTCATGCTGGTACCATGAGGGACCCTCGAGGAAGTGAGTCATGCTCGAGCCTAAAAAAGGGGGCAGGTGGGACTGATCGAGCGCGTACTCCGACCACCAGACCCCTGACGCGCGCTCATGGGTGAGGTCTAGTGATGAGGGCAAGACGCTCAAGTCAAGGCGGGCTAGGAACGCTTGTGACCGACGCGCGCTCTCGGGCTCAAGGGCGATCAGGAGCTTCCCACCCGATTTAACCCAATCTAAGAGCTCACTTGGGACCGCGTGTGGGTTCATCAAAACCACGCGCTCGGCGCGCACCAGCGATTGAAGCGGCAGTGTGCGGTAGACTGGGGCGCGACCATGACAGCTCTCTGAGACGAGGTGTCGCCAAGCCTTAAAGCTGAGCTGGGACGTCTGAGTGGCAGGCGTAGCGTCGAGGGGTGAGGGGAGGAGGGCGAGGGCTATATATATACTGACACAGAGGTATAATAGGTTAAGGAGTGAGGTGAGGGTAAAGGCGATCGAGGTGCGCTGAGCGTCTGGGCGGATTGCCCGGGCGTCATAGGGTGACAAGGTGTCTGTGAGCGTGCCCTCAGAGAGCGCCCAAGCGACCTCAAGCGCCTCGCGCTCTTGAGGCGCTCGCTCGTCATAAAGGAGCGCCTCTGCCTGTAGGAGCCAGGGGGTGAGCGAGGGGTCTTTGAGCTGCCCTCGGAGCGCTTCAAGGGACGCGCGACCAAAGCGCTCAGGTTGTTTGTGGCGAGCGCTGATCGCTAGTAGCTGTCGTTTAAGCGCCGCTCTTAGATCCCAGAGAGGGAGCGTTAGGCGCTGGTTGAGGTGCTCATAGCTAAGGGAGACAACGCAGCCCTCGTAGCCAGAAACCCGTAGCCAAAGCCACAGCGTTTCACCTCGCTGGAGCTCCTCGACGCGCTGTTCAGACAGCTCAACCCTCATCACGCCAGCTCGCGCCTCAATAAGGTGCGCTCCCTCTTTGGGTTGTGAGGGGGTGAGCTCAGGGAGGAGCTGTGTGTGAAAAATAGGGTCAGGCGCAGAGAGCGTGACCGAAGGTAAGGTGTAGATCGTGGCGCGTGTGTCTATGTCGCACAGGCTGAGCGAGATAAAGGCTTGACCTTTAAAGAGGCCCTCAGGCTGTGTAGGCTCAGGGGTCGCAGGGCTCCATGTGGGGTAGAGCGCAGGGAGAGCGCTACGCTGACCCTCACGAGTGGCGCGCTGAGCTCGGCGGGCGCTCCACAGTGAAGGGAGGCGCCTGACGCCGACCCAACAGAGGGCGAGCAGAAACCAAACATCAAGCTGAGAGAGCAGGTCGGTAGCGACGCCCCACGCGCTGACCGCCTTAGGTTTAATCGCCTGAGGGAGCAAGCGCTCCTCGGGGAGTGAGCGGAGCCCCTTTGAGAGGTGAAGCGATACGAGGTAGCTCGCTCCAGCTCCTTGAGGGTGAGGGAAGGGGACCTGAGCCCGCCATGTAGCTGAGCTCCACGAAGAGCGCCCCTCGAGCTGACCCGCCGAGCGGAGCGTCAATGAGGCGAGTTGACTCGTAGCCTCTGAGTCATGGTCGACGTCGAGCCCAACAGGCGAGAGGCGCACCTTCAGGTTCAGAGAGGAGAGCG
>Ga0181594_10002539_pt1 | contig 16730 bp, 8 predicted proteins | sample 071ome_18_FD_145603 | JGI IMG/M metagenome (GOLD analysis project Ga0181594, IMG submission 145603) | Coastal salt marsh microbial communities from the Groves Creek Marsh, Skidaway Island, Georgia - 071413BT metaG (spades assembly) | ecosystem: Environmental > Aquatic > Marine > Intertidal zone... | reverse complement strand
AGGCCACTCCTTGAGGGGAGCACAGGAGAGGGGAGCACAGGAGAGCCGATCACGCTAATCAGCCGTTGTGATGCCCCCGAGGCCTTGGTCACGGGTCAAGTGGAGCTTGAGCTTACTGTCGATGAGGGCTGGGGGCCTCGCCCCTTGATTATTGAGCGAGAGGACCTGTTTACAGGGCTCCGTGTCGCTCAGCGCATCGGGGTCTTTACGAGAGAGGAGCTGAGTAGCCTCAGCCTCAACTTTGAGCAGAGAGTGAGCGCTGGGAGCTATGGATATAGGGCCTACTTAGACCAAGAGAGCGCCCCCGGCTTTCAACCTTGTGAGCCTGGGCGCCTAGGTGAGATTTTCTCAACCAGCTCAGAGGAGCTTGTGAGCGTCTCTCGTGGCTCAATCAGTGACTCAATGATATTACGCCTCACACAGCTCCCCTGTGCGACGCCGAGCGCTACCCTGCTCATCACCCCGCAGGCGCCCGTAGCGGAGCGCGCGGTTGACGGCTTATGTCGCGCCCAAGAGCTCCTTACGAGCGTCAAGAGTGGCGGTGAGCTCTTGATCTCTTCGCGCTGTGTGCCACTGAGCGCCCGTGGTGAGCTGAGCGTTGAGGGGCTCTATGGAGGCCCACATCAGGTCACGCTCTGTCAAGAGATCTCCCCCAGCCCAGTCATTGGGCTCCCTTGTGAACAAGCTCAAGCGCTCACGGCAGACGTCACCATCATCATGAAACAGAGCCCAACCCAAGCGGAGGCGATCCCTCTTGAGTACGCCTGCGCTTGCGACGAGCCCGCACCCCAGCTCAGAGCGCCAGATGAGCGAGATGAGCCATGAGCTTTAATCACTCACAGGAGAGCCCAAGATGAGCTCAGAAACTCAACTAGAGCGCCTCGTCATGAGGATGCTGTTTGACCCTACGCTCGTAGACGAGGTCTACCAACGACCTGAGCGCCTACTCCAGTCTGGTGAGCTCAGCGCTGAGGGGCTCGAGTGGGTCCGGCAGGTCGACCCTCGGAGGTGGCGAGCGGATCCAGCTCGAAGCCACAGGGCGCTTGAGGGGCTCCTGCTCCATGTCCCGCTCTCCGTCGCGCTCACATCATTGGGTGGGGTGAGCGCTCAAGCGTATCTCGCGTTCTTTAGAAGTGATCAGCTTCATCAATCGATCCAAGACCGAGGGCTCTTATCTGTCGCCTTTAGCGAGTGGCTCCTACAAGAGACCGCGTGCCCATGGCCTGAGCTCCGTGTGACGCTCAACTCGTTAGAGCGCTCCATCGCGCAACTTAAATCAGAGGAGTCGAGCGTCCCTAGCTCAACCCCTCTGCTGGAGGCTCAAGAGGTCGCGTTACCCCCAAAGGTGAGGTTAATCAAGGCGTCACAAGGGGCTCTAGAGCTGTCTACAGAGCTCTCAGCGCGCCTACAGGAGCGAGGCCCTCACGCGCCACTTGGTAGCGAGGCCCTCTCTGGCTCACGCCAGCTCCTCGATGAACAAGAGCGTCGCGCCTCACTTCGCCTCGTCACCCTGCTCACGCAACGACATCACTCCAACGTGTCTGTCAGCGAGCTCCCCCCTGCGCTCGCAGAGCTATTGTGGAGCGCCGATCAGCGGGCCTCGCTCTCCGAGGCCTTATCTTTACTTGAATCTTATGAGCTGAGCAGGGAGGAGGCTCAGGAGCTCTTGAGCGAGCTCGTTACAGAGGGCCTCCTTCAATTGACTTAGCCTTAAACAGGGGTGTGTTCACGGGACTTAATGCTGACCCGGCCCTTTTTATTGAGCTTAGCCTCAAAGCGTACGTCTAGACAGCCATGCTTCTCGATGTACTTTTGCCGGGCTTGATTCAGCTGGTCAATAAAGTCTTTAAGCGAGGGGAGACGGGACTCTGGCTCGTGCTCCTTCTTCAGCTCACAGTACGCCTGGTAGATCTCTTTATAGTGGTCCAACCTCGCCTGGCGACGCTCCCTTGCCTTAGCTGCCCAGTCGATCGGAGCGGGGGTCATCTTGGGTGGCGTGAGGTCAACCGAGGTCTCTACCGCAGGGATCGCCTGGGGCGCGAGTGACGCGACAGAGTCGAGCTCCTCTGGGCTCGCAGGTGGAGTGTCCACAGGCGCTACGATCGGCTCATCATCATCCTGCTCGACCTCTGGCTTATACTCAGGCTCGGGCTCGACCTCTGGCTCAGAGGCTGGGCTTGGCGCTGTTGCACGTGGCGCGACGGGCTCAGCGTCTGGGGTAGGGTCATGATGAAAGCCCATCTCCTCTGCGCTCGCGCTCCGAGGGGCGGGCTCAGATTCCATTAAGCTCATCAGGTCATTGACCCCCGCGAGGGACCCTGACTCCACCATGGAGCCTGGGTCATGCTCAAAGCCCTCATCCGCTGGGACAGAGGCGAGCGGGTCTTGATCTAACAGCTCCTCATAATCATCAAGCTCGTCATGCTCTTGTGAGAAATTCATAAAGGCGTCAAGCGCCTTCAGCTGTTGCTCGCTCAGGTCCCCCTCTGTGCTACGGACAGGCGTCGGCGCGATCGACTCTTGTCCCCAATCTAGGCCACCCTCCTCTTCATCTATCGGCTCCTCAATCGGGCTAATAGAGAGCTCATCGAGCTTCTCTTCCGTCGGGAGCGCCATGGGGGTTGGGTTCAGCGCCATCTCCTCTGCGCGCTGAAGCTCCTGATAGTGTACAGGCTCATCATCTTCATCCTCTTCCCACTGAGAGATAAAGCCCTCCTCGAGCTGATCGGGCTCGCCTGTAGAGGCGTGCGCTCCATCAAAGTCTCCCGAGTCGTCTAAGCTCACTGGGAGCTCATCTAAAGAATGGACGCCACCCTTAAGGAGGTCTAGCTCTGAAGGGACAGGGCGACGCTCATCATCTTGAGCCGGTGGGACCGCCCACTCGTCAGAGTACATATGCATGTCCTCTTGCCCCATAAGCTCCGCGCTGATGTCATCCACCGGCGCCTCTTGGGTGAGCGGAGCGAGGGTCGTCGGGCGCTCCTCTGCAGGTGGGATCGAGGCCACCCCATGCAGGAGCTCTCCAAGCTGATTTTCTCGCTCAGGTGTGCGCCGGAAGTCCTCCTCTGAGGGGAGCGGGGTGAGGTCGAGGTCGGGATGGAAGTGATCCCCCCCCTGCTCATCTAAGACATCAGGGAAGTTCTCTTCAAGGTCTAAGGAGCCCTCAAAGTCTGAGAGCGGCTCCTGAGGCTCAGGGGGGAGGTTGGCGGGCTGAGCGCTCTGTACGACCTCAACCTCATCAAGAGAGGCGTCACCCGGCTCCTCAAGCAGACCAAGCTCCTCAAACGCGACCGGCGCGCCCTCGACCTCTGGCTCCACCGACACAGGCGCGATGCTCTGAACAAGCTCTACCTCACCATGAAGCTCTGCGCCAACCGCGCTCACGAGCCCGATGTGCTTAAAGAAGTCATCTGGATCGCTGAGCTCATCAGCGAACACCTCCCCAAGCCCCTCTGAGATGTCTCGCTCAAAGTCCTCATACTCACTTGGGTCTTCGGGGCTTGGTGGAGCCAGCTCTGCAGGCATCTGAGACCAGGCCGCCTCGTCTAAGGCCGCGAGGTGTGACTGCCCTTGGGCGCCGAGCAGGTCGCCAAGCTCACCCTCAAGGAACGAGCCAAGCTCTTGGACGAAGCTGTCCCCTTCAAGTGGCCCGTCTGAGAGCTCATCAAAGAGCTCATCGAAGGCGTCCTCATCCTCTTGAGACAGAGGTCGCTCACTTGAGTCCTCATGTGGAGGCTCCAGCTGATCGTCAGCGTCGAGCTCCGCGAGGGGGTCGACAGCGAGGGCGTCACCCTCTCGTAGCTCAGCCTCTCCTCCGCGATCAAACTCGTGATCAAACCCATGATTAACCTCGTGCTCGGGTACATCAGCGGGCTCAAACTCATCGGTCGTAATCGCGTGTAACGGAGTCGCAGCCTCTCCATGTATGATCGGCGGTACAGAGGGGCTCTGTGTCCCTGCAACCCCCTCCTCTGAGCCCTCCTGATCGAGCTCGTCAGGGCGGGTGCTCAGCGGGAGGTCGGAGGTTGGGTTAAGGGGCTCCGTTGAGCGCGCGCTGGGCGCAGGATCTGTAGACCGAAGGTCTTCAGATGGGGGGAGGTCCCAATCATAGTCAAACGGCTCCTCGTTAGGTGTAGGGGCGCTTGAGCTTCGACGGCTGTCTAGGAGGAGCCAGATGACCGCCAACGCGAGCGCGATCAGCAAGGGGAGCGGATCGCTCTTAAAGGAGGTCAGCCCCACCTTGACCTGCGTAAGGTAGTCTCGCCATGTGACCTGTGAACGCACAGCTTTCACCATCAACTCTTGAGACGCGTTCGTCTTAGGTGGCTCGACCTCAAGCGCCGTGAGCTGATCCTCTCCAAGGAAGAGCGCGAAGTGCTCCCCCGAGAGGCCCTTACGCTCCAGCTCCTTCTTAAACAGCTGCTCAGCCGTCGCGCCGAGCCCCACTAAGACCCCTAAGGTCGTTTTCTGTGAGATCGATGTTGTGACGACTAGCTGTCTAGCTGGACCCACCCACGCCCATCGAGGAGGAGAGATCCGCTCGGTGAGGTGAAGTGGCTTTAAGGTGAGGGCCTCAACCACCTCTTGTGGCTTGAGCTGAGCGCTCCAGCTTAAGAGAGGCTCATAGCTACAGTCTTGACCTTGGCAGAGACGGGAGAGCTTGGAGTCTAGGATCATCACATCTTGGGTGAGCTGGGCGCCACCTCGAGTGAGGAGAGACTCTCGGAGCTCTGAGAGGCGCGCTGTGCGTTGGCTTGGTGACGACCATAATCGCTCTGGGCTCATCACAGAGATCAGCTGAGGGTCACCAGCGAGGCTTGACAGCTCAGACGCTTGCTCAAGGGCATGTTGCTTGAGCTGTAAGGTGATCGTCTCAGCGAGCCTCGCGCGTTCGGTCCCTTGGTCAGGGGTGACCCGAGCGCCCGTGATCGCCGCTGCCAAGATGAGCAGGGAGCTAATTATCCATAATCGAGGGAGCCACATGCGATATTTACCCGATCATCTAAGTATGTGCCGAAGGAGGTGGGGGGGAGTATAGCGTGTTCTGATCGCGAAGATAAGACCTAGAGAGAGATACTCTACCACTCTCCATCCGTGTGAAATATCCCAGACGCCACCCGATAAAACAGAGAGCCGAGGGAGGTAGCTTAATGGGATAATCAGCGCCCACGCGAGCGTCAAGTCATAGAGGACGCCACAGCGCCACGCGACCGGCAAGAGGGCGATCAGCCAGCCAAGGTACCAGCTATACACCACAGGAGAGCCCAACAGGAGCACGACCGTAACGATCAAGGTCACCCTCAAGGTCTCCTCATCGACACAGAGCTCACGCCTCCTAGCCCTACGCGACATCCAAGCAGGGGTGATGATCAGAGTAAGCGCTAAGCAGAGCTGAGTGAACGCCCTCGCGGTCGTCTCATGAACGGTGAGAAATTTTAGGCTACTGACTAAGATCGAGAACAGGCTGTCATTAAAGACCCAGCGCTCTTGATATGCCCGCGCCCCTGTGAGGGCGTCAACCTGAGACAGCTCAGCGTACTCAGAGGCGCTCACAAGCGTGAGCCCAAGTAGCCCAAAGATGACTAGCCTCGACGCTGATCGCCATGATCGCTCAAGTACGTATCGAGAGAGCCAAACAAAGCCCCAGAGCCCTGGGATCAGCTTGACGCTCACCCCTAACCCAAAGCAGAGCCCAGCGCGTCCCACTTGCCCTCTTACAGCGCACAGGAGCCCCCAGAGCCCTAAGGTGATCGCCCACGTGTCGAGGTGCGCTCCAAGTGAGCAGTCGAAGATCCACACTGGGCACAGCAAGGGGATCACCGCGAGCCCACGTGGCGCGCGCAGAGTCACGCAGAGGCGAGAGAGGGCATAAAAAGATAAGAGCTGGGCGACCAAGAGGCTCCCGCGCCACACCAGCAGGTTCGCGCCAAAGGCGCTCGTCAGCCTAAAAAACTGCTGAGCGCCGGGCGGGTAAATGGTAGACAGCGTCGGGTGACCGACCTGCTCCCTGAGCGCTGAGAGCTCACTCATTGACGCGCTCAGCTGGTCAAAGTAAGGCGCGCTTGGAGGGTAGAGGTAGGTTGACGCCCCATGCCACCACATCGCGCCATCCCACAGATAACGCCAGACGTCCTCTGAGCTGAAGGGGTCTGCCCACCACCACGTGACATGTAGCCAGCAGATGAAGAGGCTCGCTGTGAGGCCCGTCCATTGAGGTAGCCCCCTCCACCTCAGAAGCGCGATGAGCCCTAAGCCCTCAGCGGTGAGCACCCAGAGGCTCACGCTTAGCTGTGTAGCAGGGTCACTACTCAGGCAACAGCACGCGAGGTTGAGCAGGCCACTCAGCCCCGCCCAGATCGCCCAGGTGCGCGCGCCACTCGTCGAGGGCCCGCTCACCTCTTAGGCGAGGCCTGCCTCACGGCGCAGGGTAGGCGCGAGGTCTACCTGCTCCCAACGGAAGCCTTGATCTTCTCGGCCGAAGTGACCGTAGGCGGCCGTCTTACGATAGATCGGCTTGAGGAGGTCTAGGTGCTCGATGATCCCACGAGGCTTCAGAGGGAAGATCTCCTGCACGAGCCGCTCGATCTGTTGCTCATCGATCTTGTGGGTACCAAAGGTGTTGACGTTGACGCTCACGGGCTCCGCGACGCCAATCGCGTAGGCGAGCTGGACCTCTGCGCGATCTGCGAGGCCCGCTGCGACGATGTTCTTCGCGACATAACGCGCCATATACGCCGCGCTTCGGTCAACCTTAGATGGATCCTTCCCGCTGAAGGCCCCACCACCATGCCGTCCCATGCCACCATAGGTGTCTACGATGATCTTACGACCCGTGAGCCCGCAGTCACCAACTGGACCACCGATCACAAAGCGCCCAGTCGGGTTGATAAAGAACTGCGTGCGCTCATCCACAAACTGGGCAGGTAGGACAGGGTCGATCACCTCACGCTTGATGCGCGCGCGAAGCTCCTCGGTGCTGATGGACTCAGCGTGCTGTGAAGAGACCACAACCGCGGAGATACGAGTAGGTTTCCCGTCTACGTACTCTACCGAGACTTGGCTCTTCCCATCTGGGCGAAGCTCAGAGAAGCTCCCATTGTGTCGAACCTCCGCGAGGCGCGCCGTGAGCTTGTGTGAGAGGGAGATCGGGAGTGGCATCAGCTCGCTGGTCTCGTTACACGCATAGCCGAACATGAGCCCTTGATCCCCGGCGCCCTGCTCTGTGAAGGTCCCCTCCCCTTCATTGACCCCCATCGCGAGGTCGGGTGACTGCGCGTCAATCGCGAGCAAGACCGCGCAGGTGTTCGCGTCAAAGCCCATCTCAGAGTGGTTATATCCAATCTCATTGATCGTCTGACGGACGATCGCAGCGTAGTCCACCCCTTGCGCCTTAGTCGTGATCTCGCCCGCGAGGTTCACATAGCCCGTCTTGATTAAAGTCTCACAGGCCACACGGCTTGTAGGATCCTCGCTCAGGAGGCGATCGAGGACCGCATCAGAGATCTGGTCAGCGATCTTATCAGGGTGTCCTTCGGTGACGGACTCAGAGGTAAAAATGTAGCTGCGAGACATGGATATCACTCCTCAATTGAAAGTGCGGGTATTCTAAAGAGAGGGTGACTCTTGTCAATAATATTGCTCCGAACATGACCTCAATTTTAGGGTTCACTTCGGTAAAAGTACCTATAAAAAAGATCAACGTGAGCCAGTATGTTGAACCCGTCTGCTCCTGTAAGGGTGAATTTTGTCACACTCCCATTCTCTCCGCGCGACCCTAGGGATCCCCTCTCACCTCTCGGTGATCCTCTTTGCTTTGTCTTTGTCGCAGCTGAGCGTAACAGACTCATTCGCAGAGGAAGTGAACAAAACAAGAGCGACCGAGGCGCCCCCCGAGCTCGACTCGACCTCAGAGGGCGAGATGATCGTGACAGGCCAGCGTCCACGACCTGAGGGGCTCCAAGAGAGGGCTACCGAGCGCGTTAACGAGCGACGGCTCCGTGAACAGCTCCCCCAGTCAACGCCAGAGGCGCTTCACGGTATGATGGGCGTCTATGTTCAGCAGACCGCTCACGGCCAAGCCTCTGTTTTTATTCGTGGTCGCACAGGTCGACACACCCTGCTCATGAGCGATGGTTTCCGGCTCAATCATGCCTTGTTCCGACAAGGGCCGAATCAATACCTCTTCACCATCGACCCGCTCAGCGTCCGCTCGATAGACGTCCTTCGAGGGGGCGGGAGCGTTTGGCTCGGCGCGAACGCCCTCTCTGGCGCGGTCCTCGTTCATGGCCAACGACCTTCGCTCCGGCATCGGGGGGTCCTGAAGGCAGGGCTCACTACACAATACAGCACAGCAGATCGAGGGCTCGTGGGGAGGCTAGAATCGACGTGGCAACCTGCAGAGCGCTGGGGGCTTTATGTCGCCCTAGGGGGCCTCACGCGAGGTGAGCTCAAGGCCTCAGGGCCACTCCCGAGCCGTGAGGACCTCCCAGAGCTCCTTAAGCTCGAAAAAGAGGTGCCACGCTTTAGGGAGGACGGCCAAACTCAAATGGGGACAGGCTATGACGCGCTCAGCGCCGACCTCGTCTCCCGCTACCGGACCCCCTCGCTCGACCTCACCGCAGGCCTGAGGCTCTTCAGGCAATATGACGCGCCACGCACCGACCAGTGTCCTCCTCCTGAGGCCCCTGAGACCTGGTGCCTACGCTATGACGAGCAGTTTCGAACCCACGCCTTTGTGAGAGGCAAGCTTAAGTTGAGGCGCGCGCTCCTCCACCACCTCCAGCTCGGGTTAAGCGCTCAACGCCAGCATGAGCGCAGGACGAATGACCGCGTTCAATACCAAAACACCGGCCGTGACGCGGTGAACGTCTGGGAGGCGAGGGTGAGCGCTCAGAGCTCATCGGTGACACTTTTGGGCGCTCAAGGGCGTCTACATTATGGGCTAGACAGCAGCTATGAGCAGGTGAGCTCAAGGGCCTGGGACACCTTAGCCCGCTCGGGGGTCACTCGTGAGGCGAGCAGGGGTCAGTACTTGGATGGGAGCGAATACCTGCGCGGTGGTCTGTGGTCAGGCGCGCGGTGGCGCTGGTTGATTGGAGACAGTCACACCCTCACAGGCAGGGTAGGGAGCCGACTGAGCGTGACCCACGCCATGGCCCCCGCTGACCCTAGCTCTGAGAGCCTCGCCGTCGATCGCGGGTGGCGTGGCGCCACCTATGGTGGAGGGCTGAGCTGGAGTCCACGTAGGCTGATCACAGTCTTGATGAACATTGAGCAGGGCTTCGCGACGCCTAACCTCGATGACCTCACAGCTCGACAGCTCACGGGTCAGGGCTTTCAGATTGAAAACCCAAGCCTTGGACCCGAGCGGTCGCTCACCTATGAGCTAGGGCTAAAGCTCACACACGCAAGAGCGACCTTTGAAGGGTGGCTGTTCGCGATGGAGCTCACGGATGGTATTGAGCGAAGAGACTCGGGCTGCCCTATGAGTGACCTCGCCTGTCAAGGGTCGCGAACCGCGCGACCTTTCACGCTCATCAACCTCTCTGAGCCCGCCTGGATATATGGCGCTGAGCAACGACTGACGCTCAGGCTCCCTTTAGGCTTCTCAGTAGAGGAGCAGCTCTCCTATGCGGTCGGAGAGGGCCCCTCCCCGTTACGTGATGAGGCTGGACAGGGTCGGCCTCTCTCACGAGTCCCCCCGCTTAATGGGGGAGTCATCGCCCGATGGGAGGGGTCGAGCGGGCTGTATTTAGGCTATGAGCTCAGGTGGGCCCTCAGAGCAGATCGCCTCTCGTTTGGAGACGAGCTGGACAGCCGTATCCCCTTTGGGGGCACCCCTGGCTATCAAGTACATCGCGCCCTGTTTGGCGCCCGCTGGCGCGCTCTTGGGCTTGAGCTCCTCGGCGTCGTCGACAACCTAACCGACACCCCATACAGGGTGCATGGATCGAGCGTCAACGGCGCCACGAGGGGGCTCTCCCTCTCATTGAGATACACTCCACAGATCCCCCTATAACCTCGCATTAAACTACCTTGGAGGAGCTTATGCCCTACTCATTACAGTTTCTCATCCTCACGCTCTCCCTGAGCTTTTCGTTGATCGCTTGCGAGCGACCTGACCCCTCTACTACCCCTGTCGCTGGTGTGGAGCAGGGAGGCGAACAAGGTGGGGCGCTTGGAGGCCAAGGGGGGAGTGACGCGACAGGTGGAGCTCCTGTCACCTGCGCTCCCCATGAGATGGACTACCCTAGTGACGCGTGGCCCGCGTGTGTCAGCGACGCCGGCCGGTATGAGCTCGCGGGAGAGAGCACCCCCTCAAGCGCGGCCCGCACCGCAGCCTATGAGCAGATCGCTGACCTGCTCTGGAGGCGCTCGAGTCCTAGCCCTGAAGACTTCATCCAAGCGGAGCTGATCTACGCTGAGGCGGAAGGCCTCCAGAGCAGGGTAGCCCGTCGTTATGACGCACATATCGAGAAACCCGAGGGCGCGGACTGCTCACTAGAGGAGGCCTCAACCTTGTGGCCAGAGTACTGTGTTGGACCCGCGGTGATCGACCCGCTCATCGGTGAGGCCTTCCTCGCAGGTCAAATGGGTGAGGCGCCCGCCGTTAACGCGAAGCGTATCCAAGCTGGCCTCCTCTGGTTTCTGTACGTGAGCGCCTATAAAGAGGCTAACACCTGTGCCTCCAAGGCCAAGGACTGCGACTCTCACTGGGCGTACACGAACGGCGCGACCCAACGTGATGAGACCCCGCTCGGCTTTGCAGGCTGGGCGCGACGCGCTCAAGCTCAAACGTATGAGCGCCTCTTTGACGCGCACCTCGCTGTGCGCTGTTGGAGAGACCTCGATGACGCGCTCATCTCCGAGGATGAGGCGCTGATGATGCGGGCGATCGGGCAGCTCGACCGCGCGCTTGACTACGCGCTCGCCCAAGGGATCCTCTCGGAGCTCAGTGCGCTTGAGGACGCGAGCGACGCCCAAGCCGAGGCCCTCAAGGCCGGCTTGTCGGTTTTAGGGCCTGTAATCAGCGCTCCACTTGAGCGACGTGGTGGGCTCAGCGTCACGGCGTCGAGCGCCCTTTGGAGCTCGCTCGACGCGGAGGCGGTCACCCAGCTTCAAGAGAGCCTTAGCGACGCGCTGAGCTGCCCTTAACGCGCTAGGTGGGTGTCAAAAAGTCAAGCAAGATAGACTTCTCTGACCCCGAGTCTAAACGCACGAGCGCTGTCGCGCGACCGCTCCGTAGCGAGAGCGTCAGCACCTCTCCCTCTCCAAAGCTCCTGTGCTTGACACGTAGCCCCACCTCGAATTTAACCCCTGTTGAGGAGCGCATTGAGCTCGCGGTTGGCGCGCTTGGAGGGAGCTGAACTGGGCGTGGTTTAGGCGCTCGACGCGCTAAAGAGGTCCGCTGAGAGGAGGGCTGAGAGGTGGGCTTCGCGTCCCTGTAGCCTCGACGATCGCCCTGAGCCACCCGACGCTCAGCGGTCATGGGTGACCGCCTCTGTTGATGAAAACGCCCCATCGCGCTTGGGTAACAAGGCTCAATAATCGAGCGGTCGACCTCACTCAAAAACACACTCAAGCTCTGCTCCTTAGGCGCCCCCCCAAACAGCGCCCTGCGTCGGGCAAAGGAGAGGGTCAGGTGACGCTCCGCTCGGGTGAGCGCGACATAAAACAGCCTCCGCTCCTCCTCCAAGCGTCGCTCATCATCACCCGCGCTTGACGCAGGGAAGATCCCCTCCTCTAGCCCCACCACAAACACATAAGGGAACTCGAGCCCCTTAGACGCGTGGATCGTCATTAAGCTCACGCGCTCTTGAGATGACCGCGCGCCCTCTACCTCATCCGCTCCCGCGATGAGCTTCACCTGCTCGAGGTAGCCAAACCATGAGGGGCCCTCCGTCGCGCTCGCCATAGGGTCGCGAGCTCCCCCCCCCTCTGCGTCTTCATACGCTCGGACGGTCTCGAGGAGCTGAAGGATGTTCTCCATGCGCCCACGCTCCTGTTCATCTCGCTCTAGCTCAGCCCGCTCAGGGTCAAACAGCCTGCTCTGCCTGAGCAAGGCCTCCGCTTGAGCGACCATGGTCGCGTGCAGGAGGTGCTCTCCCTCTGTATACAGCTCATAAAAACGCCTCAGCCCCTCTCGAGCTCTCCCCTTCACCCACCCGAACTCCACCGAGAGGCGCGCCGCCTCAAACAGATGAACCTGATGTGTCTCCGAGGTCTCACGGACGACGTCGATCGTCTTTGCGCCGACCCCACGTGAGGGGGTAGAGGTCGCCCTCGTGAAGGCGATCAGGTCGTTTGGGTTCACCAATAAGCGCAGGTAGCTGAGCGCGTCCTTCACCTCTGCGCGCTCAAAGAAGGCCTGCCCACGCACCACCACATAAGGTAAGCGGACGGAGGGCTCGCTAAAGGCGCGCTCTAGAGGGAGGGTGAGGTGGTTCGCCCGATAGAGGACCGCGACCTCCGAGGCCTGACAGGCGCCACTGTCGATCAAGCGCCTCACCTCACGGCCGACATAGCGCGCCTCATCTCGCTCATCTTCGGCGTGATATAAGCGGACCCTCGCGCCTGCGTCCGCTGAGGTCCAAAGGGTCTTACCGAGGCGTCCACTGTTGTGTCGAATCACCCCGTTCGCAGCCTTCAGGATGTTGCCCTTACTTCGATAGTTCCGCTCAAGCTTGTAGACACGAGCGCCTGGGAAGTAGCTCGAGAACCGCAGGATGTTGTCTACTTCGGCGCCACGCCAGCCATAGATAGACTGATCATCATCTCCGACCACCAACAGCTCGCCATCAGAGGGGCAGAGCGCCTGTAACAGCTTCAGCTGAGCGATGTTCGTGTCCTGAAACTCATCGACCAAGATCCAACGCCAACGCGCGCGCACCAAAGCCCTGAGCTCAGGGTCCTGTAAGGCCTCAAAGGGCCGAATAATGAGGTCACCAAAGTCAAAGGCGTCCGCCGCCTTAAGCGCCCCTTCATAGGCGCCCCCTAAGGCGAAGGAGCTCTTGGAGCCAGTCAGATCAGGGCGAGAGCGGGTCCACAGCGGACAGTCTGCTTGAGCGCCGTCCTGTCCGCGATGCTTTGCGCGCTCGATCGCAGACTTCAGGACATCAAGGTCTGCTCGCTCTAGGTTCGCGCCTGCCTGCTCCGCTACAGACTTCAGGAGGCGCATTTGGTCCTCCTTGTCATAGATCGTGAAGCGCTCACTCCGACCAAAGCGCTGAGCGTGCTGTCGTAAGAACAGCGCCCCAAAGGCGTGGAAGGTCGTCAAGGTCACCCGCTCAGCGCTCGGGCTCAACTGCACCGCTCGCTCCCGCATCTCGCGGGCCGCCTTGTTGGTGAAGGTGAGGGCGAGCACCTGCCAAGGGGGCGCCCCACGCTCGATCAAGGCCGCGACCCGATGGGTGAGTGCCCTCGTCTTCCCGCTCCCTGCCCCCGCGAGGATCAGGGCAGGCCCAGATGGATGCAAGACCGCCGCCCGCTGCTCATCATTAAGCGGGTCAACGAGGTGGGCGGGGGTCTGCTCAGGTGGAGCGAGCGAGGTCATCACTCGACCGTCACGCTCTTTGCGAGGTTACGAGGCTGATCAACGTCCGTGCCCCGCAGGTCAGCGATGTCATAGGCGAGGAGCTGCATAGGGATCGTGGCGAGCGTCGGGATCAGGAGCTCATGGGCCTCGGGGATCCAGAGCACGGAGTCCGCTTGCTCTACGATCTCCTCATCCCCCATCGTCGCGATCGCGATCACCTGACCACCACGCGCTCGGACCTCCTGCAGGTTCGAGAGGGTCTTCTCATACTGCCGATCTCGTGGACAGACCACGATGACGGGCATTTTCTCATCAATGAGCGCGATCGGCCCATGTTTCATCTCGCCCGCTGCGTAGCCCTCAGCGTGGATATAGCTGATCTCTTTCAACTTAAGGGCGCCCTCAAGGGCGATGGGGTGAAGGGCGCCACGACCGAGGTAAAGGCAGTGCTCAGACCACTTGAGCTGCTGAGCGACCTCTCGTAGCTCATCGCGACCTTGCAGGCACTCCTCGATGAGCCTTGGGAGCTGAGAGAGCGCCTCTACCTGCTCTTTGATCACCTCAGGGCTCAAGCGATTGAGCATGCGACCGAGCACGAGGGACAAGAGCTGAAGGGTCACGACCTGGGTCGTGAAGGCCTTCGTGCTCGCGACGCTGATCTCTGGGCCAGCGTGGGTGTAAATGACGTCATCTGAGCTTCGGGCGATGCTGCTCTCCATCACGTTACAGACGCTGAGCGTGTAGGCGCCTAAGCGCTTCGCTTCTTGTAAAGCGGCGTAGGTGTCCGCCGTCTCGCCCGACTGGCTCACCGCGATCATCAACGTACGCTCATCGACCACCGGCTCACGGTAACGGAACTCGCTCGCGAGGTCGACCTCGACCGGGATACGGAGCGAGGCCTCTAAGGCGCGCCGACCCACGAGTCCCGCGTGCCATGCGGTCCCACACGCGCAGAGGTAGACGCGGTTAAATTGAGCGAGCCGCTCAGGGCTGAGCTTGAGCTCTGGGAGCTCAGTGACCCCCCTCGCGAGGTTCAGCCTACCCGCGCAGGTGTCCAGTAAGGCGCGTGGCTGTTCAAAGATCTCCTTGAGCATAAAGTGCTTATAGCCACCACGCTCCGCTTGGGCGGGGCTCCACTGGACTCGCTTGACCTCTCTCTCTTGGGGCTCGCCCTCATGATTAAAGATCCTCACCTGCTCCGCGGTGATCAGCGCGTGATCTCCCTCTTCGAGGAAGATCACGTCACGGGTATATGAGATCAGCGCAGAGACGTCACTGGCGATCAAGTGCTCCCCCTCACCGATCCCGAGTACCATCGGGCTCCCTTGGCGGGCCACAAAAATCTCCCCTGGTCGCTCTGTGGACATCACCACAAAGGCATAGCTACCTCGGATTTCTCTGAGCGCGCCTTGGGTCGCCTTGAGCAGGGCGTCGGGTTCACTGGGGTTGAGTCGCTCTGCGATGAGGTGAGAGAAGACCTCTGTGTCGGTCTCAGAGCTGAAGTGCGCGCCACGCGCAATCAACCCCTGCTTCAGCTCGAGGTGATTTTCAATAATCCCATTGTGCACTACGGTCACAGCGCCTGAGGTGTGTGGGTGGGCGTTCGCCTCGGTTGGGCGCCCGTGGGTCGCCCAACGTGTGTGGCCAATCCCTACGCCCCCAGAAACTGGCTCCGCGCTGAGGAGGGCGCTGAGGTTCCTCAGCTTCCCCACCGCGCGCCTCACCTCAAGCGCCCCCTCAGGGCCGATCACGGCGACCCCAGCAGAGTCGTAGCCACGATACTCAAGCTTTGAGAGCCCCCCCATCAGCACCTCATGGGCCTGCTGAGGGCCTACATAACCAACAATCCCACACATCGGCTTACTCGCAGGGTCCCACAGGGGTGAGTGAGACGCGGGTCTCAGGAGAGAAGAGCCCTGTGGGCTGAGGGCTTGGGTCCATCGTCATGACGAGCGTCGCTTTAGAGGCTGCGCCGATGACCTTCGCCTCAGCGAGGAGCGCGCCACCCTCTGAGCTGTAGATCACAGGCGAGAGCACCTGTCCCTGAGCGTTAATCCTGCTGAGGCCAACGCTTGAGCGCTCGGCGGACCCTGCGTGCCAGACGCTCAGAAAGACACCAGGGCTAAGCCAAGTGAGGTCACTCAACTGCATGCTCCCCTCACCTTCATTCAAGGTGAACAGCCCAAGCTCCCCCCCAGTCTCATCCATCAGACGAAGGTTGATGACAAGGCGCCCTTGACCACCGAGGACGGTTGGGTCCGGCGTAGACCAGGCCATCGCGTAGCTCCCGTTGCCGTAGACGAGCTTCGCGGCCCCTTGCGCCCTCGTGTCTTCCCATGAGCGCGTCTCACCGATCGGCTCAGCAGACTCACTCAACAGCTGGAAGTGAAGGCTGATCTGCCCTGACTCACCCCGTACGCTCCAGAGGGCAGCGAAGCCCCCACCACCAAAGATCAGCGTAGGTGATCGGACTGGATCCGAGCTGAGGCTGACCCCCTCCTCTGCGACCCCAACCTCAGCGAACGCGCGCCCCTCTAGCCCAGCGCTACTCCCAAAGGTGACCACCCCACCAAAGGCGTCCTCCCAAGCGCTCGCGAGATAGCTCACCCCAAAGGTCCCGCTCACCGCTTGTGCCTCCATGCGTGGCGCCCCAGCTAAGTCAAAGCTCTGAAAATAAACCGACTCATTTGAGATGAGCTCGGAGCGCTGGTTAACCCACAGCGTGATGACGCCTGTCGAGGTCGCGTGGATCCGGTATTGCCCACCCTTAGCTCGACCAAGGATCACCGCGCTCCCTTGGGGGACCCCCTCCTCATCTAGGCGCTGAAGGTGGAGATAGTTACTCCCCTGCTCACCCTCTCCAAGCCACGCTAACTGATAGCTACCGTCTTGTAACGCGACGAGCTGAGGGGCGCTCTTCATCCCCTCGCCCGCGAGGGCTAATGGGCTTGGGACCGCCAAGAGGCCATAGGTCTCTGTGCCAAGACACACCGACTCGGCTCCACCTTGCGCCCCACCCATTACTCCTCCCATCACCCCTCCCATCACCCCTCCCTCACTGTGACCACCCACCATCGCCCCACCGCTCATCACCCCACCAAGCACCGCGCCACCAGTCATCACGCCAGCTCCGCCCCCCCCCCCCCCCCCGTACACCCCCCCCCCCCCCCCCCCCCGCCCCCCCCCCCCCCCCCCC
>Ga0181594_10002537_pt1 | contig 16733 bp, 11 predicted proteins | sample 071ome_18_FD_145603 | JGI IMG/M metagenome (GOLD analysis project Ga0181594, IMG submission 145603) | Coastal salt marsh microbial communities from the Groves Creek Marsh, Skidaway Island, Georgia - 071413BT metaG (spades assembly) | ecosystem: Environmental > Aquatic > Marine > Intertidal zone... | reverse complement strand
AAGGTTGCGTACCGACTTCCTCCAAGAGGTGGTACGAACGGGCATCGTTCTTCGCGACTTGCACAGCGCTGCCGGCCGTGTTCACGTCACCGAAGGTGATGGCACCCGTGTCACAGGCTTGCGCACAGGCCGTCGTGAAGGCGCCGTCTGCCAAAGGCTGACCGGCTTTCTTCGCTTCGAGCTTGCCGTACTGGATGCGCTGGAGACACATGGTACATTTCTCCATGACACCGCGCGCGCGAACCGTTACGTCGGGGTTCAAGACCATGCGACCGAAGTCGTCTTGAGCAGGGTTGACGTCAGTGAAACGTTCGTTCTTCTGGTAGTTGAACCAGTTGAAGCGACGCACTTTGTACGGACAGTTGTTGGCACAGTAACGCGTACCGATACAGCGGTTGTAGGCCATGTGGTTGAGGCCTTCGCGTGAGTGCACCGTAGCGCCCACGGGACAAACCGTCTCGCAAGGAGCGTGGTTACAGTGCTGGCACATAACGGGCTGGAAGACCACTTCGGGGCTTTCGCCGGGAACCTCCATGGCCGCGTACTTGTCGATAGCGCCAATGTTCTCTTCTTCCGCACGTGCTTCGGTCATGTCCGAAGAGTAGTAGCGGTCGATGCGCAACCAGTGCATGTCGCGGAAGTTGCGAATCTCGTCTTTACCAACAACGGGTACGTTGTTTTCCAAGTGGCAGGCAATGACACAGGCACCACAACCGGTACAGCTGTTCAAGTCAATGCTCATGTTCCACATGTGCATGGTTTCGTGGTCGTGGTCCGCCCACAAGTTGGCCTCGCTTGACGTTTTAACACCGTCCATCGTGTGGAAGGTGGGCTTTTCGTTCCAAGAAGCACCGGAGGGATCCGCCATGAAGTCGGCCAAGGTGACCTCGTTCACAATCTTGCGGCCCATCATCGTGTTGCCTAATTGGGTAGAAGCAAACTCGTGCTCGCCCTCTTGCAGCGTGATGCTTACGGCACCCGAACCTTGTGACAAGTTCAACGCGTAGGCATTGACACCCAAGCCATCCGCTACGCGTCCAGCAGCTGAGCGGCCGTAGCCTACCGCCAAACCGACGGTTCCTTGCGCTTGACCCGGCTGAACCAGCGCAGGTACATTCTCTAAGGTGAAGTCACCCGCCTTAACCGTTACCAGGCTACCGTTCAATGCACCATTGGATTGGGTTTCATTGACGATACCCAAGGCAAGCGCATCTTTAGCGCTGATGGTCAAATAGTTGTCCCACGCTGCGCGCGAAATGGGATCGGGCAATTCGTGCAACCAAGGGTTGTTGGACTGGAAGCCTGCACCCACCGTCTTTTGGTAGAGCGCTACTTCAAAGTCACCCCCTTTAACAGCGCTAGCTTGTTCGGCCGCTGCTGACGCGCCAGATTGCGCTTTGGAAGCGGTGTCCGCAGAACTGATCGCTTCACCGTTGTTGATGCTTGCGCCACCATCGTGAAGGGTTTGAGACCACGAGAGGCCGTAACCGGCAACCGTCGCTTTGACCCAATCTTTAGCAGATTGCTTTTCGCCGGTCAAACCGCCCAATACTTCCAACGCTGACTTGCTGTTGAACAAGGGGCGGATGGTGGGCTGAGCCACGGCGAGTTCGGTCGTGTTTGGCGTATAGTCCGCCCAAGACTCCAAGTAATGAGGTACAGGAGCCGCTGCAGAAGTCAAGCTCGCCGTTTCATCCAAACGGTCGCACAAGCTCAAGCTGTAGGATGCTTTGGCCACAGCCTCGGCGAATCCGGGACGGGTGTAGGCAGGGTTAGCACCCGCAATCACCATAGCGCCCACAGAGCCCGCCTTCAAATCGGCAACCACATTGTTGAACGCCCGGTCATTTCCTGAACGGATGTAGATGGGTTGGTCCACGCGCAAGGTGCTTCCAACGTTGCCCAAGGCAGCGTTAACGGCCGCAGCCAAATGCGCATTGGCGCCGGAGTTGCCCCCTACCAAAACGATAGAGCGGCCTTTTGAAGCAGATAGCTCAGAAGCGATGCTCTTCACAGCAGACTTCACGTCTTCGGAAAGGGCACCGACAGCCACGGAACTACCTGAAACTTGGTTGTAGAGGTAGGCCAAGGCACTACCCACTTCAGAAGGCTTGATCTTCACGCGCTTGTCGGCGTTAGAGCCGGTCAAGCTCAGGTTGGATTCCACCTGAATGTGACGCAGCATGCCTTTGCCTGGAGTGCGGCGATCTGCATAGGCTTTAGAGAGTTGCTGGGCAGAAGCTCCGCTCAAGAAATCTTCGCCAAACGACACTACCAAATCCGCGCCGGAAAGGTCGACGGTAGGAAGTGCACGAACACCCGTTAACGCTTCCCAAACGTCCAATACCTCTGAAGAGGATACAGCGTCTACTTCAACGTGTACGAAGTTGTTAAAGCTCTGGCGGAGCTTGGAAATTACCGCCTTGAATGAAGGGCTGAAAACGCTGCCCGTCACCAAAACAAATTGCTTACCTGCGGTTACAGAAGCGTCAACCGCTTGCTTGAGGTCCGCCTCAATGGTCGCCCAGTCGGTCTCCGCACCGCCTTTGACAGGTTGGCGCAAACGCGCTGAATCGTACAAAGAAAGTACGCTGGCTTGTGCACGGCCGTTGGTTCCGCGGTTAAAGCGGCCTTCGTCACCGGGCTCTACTTTAATAGGGCGTCCCTCGCGGGTCTTCACCAAGACAGAAGCAAAATCCTGACCGTCTACATACGCCGTGGCATAGTAGGTCGGCATGCCAGGGGTCAAGCTGTCAGGCTTCACCACATAGGGGATGCTTTCAATGATGGGAGACTCACAGGCAGCAAGCGTCGCTGCAGCCGTAGAGAAGCCCAAGTATTTCAAGAAATCTCGACGGGTGGTCTGGGCCTTGCCCACGATGGACGCATCGCCCAAAAACTGATCCACAGGGATTTCCTGCGCAAACTCATTTTGAGCCATGCGCTGGGCCACATCCGTGTTGGCCAGCTGGTCAAACCCTTTCCAATAGACTTTTTCCGTTGCCATTTTCTTCAATTAATAGTGGCACTTGCCGCATTCGAGACCACCGATTTTCTCAACGGTGATCGATTCATCGTGAAACTTCGCTGCGAGGCGCTCATTGATCGTCTGAGTGCCTTCCTCCGCGTTGGCGTAGTAGCCGTTGGCGGTCTTGACCTCGGTCTCGCGGTGGCAGTTGATACACCATCCCATGGTCAATTCAGAGTATTGGTAGACCTCCTCCATTTCCTGAACGGGACCGTGGCAGGTCTGGCACTCCACTTGGCCCGCCGTTACGTGCTGAGCGTGGTTGAAGTAGGCCAAGTCGGGGAGGTTGTGCAAGCGAATCCACTTAATGGGCTTCTGCTCGTAGTTCTCAATGTAGGTGCGGTTCTCCGCATCCCAGCCGATGGCTGCATAGATTTTGGCGATTTCGGGGGAACGGTCGCCGCCGTATTTCAATTGACCTGCCTCGTTGACGATTTCAGAACCGTCGATGTACATGTGGCAATTCATACACACGTTGGCAGAAGGAATACCCGAATGCTTGGAACTACGCGCACTGCTGTGGCAGTAGTTACAGTCCACTTGGTTGTCCCCAGCGTGAATCTTGTGCGAGAAAGCGATCGGTTGAACAGGCTGATAGTTCTGCTCGACGCCGATGGCCATCAAGTACCAGAAGAGCTGGTAGAGGAAGGCCACAGCGACCACCACCGTCAAGCCGGTCATGAAGCGCTTATTGCCCGCCAGCCACTTGGTCAAGGCATTGGCATCTTGGATAACGGTCGTTCCTTGCTCACCGCTAACCTCCTTCAAGGTGTTGCGAATGCGCAACAACAGGACGATGAAGAGCAACAAGAACGCGCCCAAGATGTACAACAAGGTGGCATCCTCGCCTTCCGCCGCTACTGGAGCCGTTGGAGGAACATCTCCCGTCGTGCCGCCCGCAGGGGCTGCAGCTGGCGCATCGGTGTAGGCCAAAATGCTCTTGATATCGTCGTCAGACAAGTTCTCAAAGGCCGTCATCACCGAACCGCCGTACTCCGCAAAAATGGCATTGGCATCTGCATCCCCACTTGCGCGGAGCTCCGCGTTGTTGCGAATCCAGGCCAAGAGCCATTCTTCCGAACGACGTTCTGTCACCCCGCCAAGCGCGGGACCGACCAATTTCTTGTCCAACTTGTGACAGCTTGCACAGTTGGCTTTGAAGAGTTTTTTGCCGAGTTCGGCATCACCTTCCGCGTGCAGCGGATTGGCTAAGGCGCTAACCGTCAATGCGATAGTTAGAACGCGGAATACTTTGTTTGCGAAGAAGCGCATGCGTGTTGGCTTTTTACTGCGGTTCATAGGTACCATTTAAGGCAGGGCAAAAATACAACACAGCCGTTCCGGGCATTCAGTAAATCCATAGAGTTATTTCTAATTTAAAATCTTTCTAAATAAGGATTTCGGCCCATCTTTTGCTGACCTTTGTGTCCATGGTTAAACGTGTGATTCTCTGCATCCTGTGCGCCCTACCCCTATGGGCCTTTCAAACCCCGCAGCTTGCCCCTGCGCGACCCAATGAAGCGGAGCCCGCATTGGACAGTGTCATCATTGCCTCAGGCACTGCTTTGGACTCGGCTTGGAGCCAAGAGAGACGCATGATTGCCGCAGGCGTATCCCAAGGGAGATCCACCGATATGGAGCGGTATACCATTCAGGTTTTTTCCGGAAAAAGAATGGAGGCTACCCAATGGTATGGGCGCCTCCAAGATTCTCTAGGCTCCGCAGCTGTATTACTGCATTTTGACGAGCCGAATTTTAAAGTTTCCGTCGGCCTCTACCCCATCCGATTGGCGGCAGAACACGATCTCAGACGGTGGCGGAATTCCTTTCCCCAAGCCTTCGTCGTGCGGGCCCCAAACGTTCAGCCCGGCAATTGAGCTTTCACCTGCTGCACAATGGCTTGCGCAGGAATAACACCCGATTGACGCCACAGGATTCGTCCCTCCTTGAAGAGGGCCATCGTTGGCACTCCTTGAACCTGATAGGCCTGGGCAATCGCTGGATTTTTGTCTACGTCAATTTTAATGACTCGAACTTCTCCCTCTAGGGTCTTGGCCACATCCACCAGAATGGGGGCCAAGGCTTTACAGGGACCGCACCAGGTAGCAAAAAAGTCCACCAGGACGGGCTGCTCCCCCGTAATGAGATCCTTGAATTTTGCAATCTCAGCCATGGTTTAGCGAGGATTAAGGCTTGACAAAAGGCTCGCTGGCGCTCCAAGCCATAAAGCCTCCCACCAAGTGATGTACATTGGTGAAACCGGCTTGTTTTAGCTGGTTCAAAGCTCTTCCGCTGCGGCCGCCTGAACGGCAGTAGAGGTAAATCGCTTGGTCTTTGTTTTCACCGTAAGCGGCTTCCATTTGCGCCGCAAAATCCGCACTGTTGAAATCGACATGAGCGGCACCTTCAATCATGCCTTCCGCCACTTCCGCATCGGTGCGAACATCCACGACCACATGGCCTTCTTTAGCCGCTTTGAAGCTTGCCACATCCAAATTCTCAGGTTGTCCAGCAACTGCAGTCTCCTGAGCGGGGGCTCCTTCCGTGGCTTGACCACAGGCTGTCGTTGCTGTGAAGGAAAGTCCAAGCAAGGCGACACCTACTACGGTGCGCAATTTGGTCCATGAACCGGCGTTGATCACTTTGGTATAGCCCATCTTTTCGAGGTTTTGTTTGGCCGCAGAGGCGCGCATACCGCTAGCGCAGCATAAAACGATTTCGGCGTCCTTGTCCTTAATTTTCTTGGGCAAGGTAGCAATGCTGTTCAAAGGAACATTGATGGCCTTAGCGGGATGACCACTGGCAAATTCACCTGGGGTCCGAACGTCGACAATTTTAGCACCTCGTGCCACCCATTCTTTGGGGTCTTGCTTTGGTCCAAAAAGCTTAGCGAAAAAACCCATGCCTTACATCTTGTGAATCAAGACCTCACCGTAGCCACCGCCATTGTAGAGCCCTTCTACTCCTTGCGCTTGCAAGAACATCAAGGCCTGGCCCGAACGATTGCCCGACATACAGCAAAGCACCACGGGTTGCGACATTTTCTTGAAGTCCTCCACGTGATCAGGCACGGTGTGCAAAGGAATGTTGATAGATCCAGGAACATTGCCGCCGGCAAATTCTCCTTCAGAACGAACGTCTACAATGGTAGCGTTGGGGTGGTTGATGGCTTCGTTGATCGTCATGATTTCTCTTTTTTAGTAGCGCAAATTTCAGCCCCGGTTTTTATTCAAATTGTGACGGAGGTCACGACCTTTTGCAACCTAGCGCACACGCGTTTATTTCCCGTTCACTGGCTTTGACGTGATGGGACGACCTTGCGCCATCCAGTCCGGCTGTGGGGCGTCTTTGAGGTAGTGATCGAAGAACTCGCCCATGCGCTGCGACAGGTCTTTTCGGTTGGCTCTGCGCATTAAGTTGTGCTCCTCGTCGTTGTAGACCAGCATCCATACGGGCTTATTCAATCGCTTCAAGGCCATGAAATATTCAATGCCTTGGGTGTAGGGTACGGCGCCGTCATTGTCGTTGTGCATGATCAGCAAGGGCGTGTTTACGCGGTCCGCAAAGAAAACCGGTGAGTTTTCGCGGTAGAGTTTTTCCTTTTCCCAAGGGGTCGCACCTATCCGAGATTGCGTCTTCTCATATTGGAATTGGCGGGACATGCCGCTGCCATACCGAATGCCGCCATAAGCCGAAAACATGTTGCTCACAGGCGCTCCCGCCATGCCACAGGCGTAGCGGTCGGTTTGGGTCACCAAGTAGGCCGTCTGGTAGCCGCCCCAGCTCTGGCCCTGGAGGCCCATGCGCTTCTCATCCAAGCGCGCATCCGCCTTTAAAGCTGCATCGACGCCTTTGTTGATGCATTCTAATGCGCTTTTGCCTGGGTGGCCTTCGCGGTAGATTATGTCCGGAATGAAGACCGCGTACCCGTTGCTGCAGAACCAGGATACATTCACCGTGGAGGCGGAAGGTGCCGGGGTTTTATAATCGTGTAATTGGTCAGAATACGTCTCGTAGAAGTAGACTAACACAGGCAACCTCGCTTCACCGGTAGCCCCTTCTGGCGTGTACAACAAGCCCTGCAGCTCGCGGCCCATGGCGCGGTACGAAACCATTCGAACTTCTGGCCACACAAAGGAGTCCTGCTGAGGATTCAATTGGGTGAGTTGCTGGACATCAAAGTCGGAAGAGGAGGCCTTTTCTTTCCCAAAATTGTACACATACAGATTGGGAGAGGATGCCACCGTCTCACGGGTGAAGAGTACCTTTTGACCGTATCGGGCATAGGTATACCCCGACTCCGAAAAATCTCCCCAGGTGACTGGTTCCACCATGACATTGCTTCCCATCAAGCCCATGGTCCCGCGCAGGTTATACCATCCAGGCTCCGTAGTAGCAGAATACTGATCAAAGACTTCCTTAAAGCGCAAGACCTGGAGACCCGACTTCTTGCTGGGCTCATGAAAGAGCCGAACCACCAAGCTCTCATCTCCGCCGTCCACATAAGGGGAAGAGGCATATTCGGGTGAGACCACACGCATACGGGTTTGGGATTTTCGGCCGTATTCGGTGAGCTGGCGAAGCTCCCCATTGGGCGAATAGCCCCAAATATCAAAGGCATCGTATACGACGAAGTATCCGGTTCGGGTCCATCCCGGAGCGCCATAGGGATAGGGATGTGCGGGACTGTCGTGCTCCTCATCGTAGACGGGATGCGGAATGGGAATTTGGACGGGATCGCCAAGGGTCAAGCCCACCACCCCGGGAATCGTATCCGCTAGCGCCACAAAAATGCGCTGCATGAACCACGCTCGCTTTACAAGGTCATAGTACGTGAGGGCATCCCCTGCCGGACTGAGCTGGGGGGCGCCTGCTAGCGTCATGTTTGTGCCAACAGGCACTTGCAAGCCCGTGGCTACATGTACAAGCTCGACGTCGTACGGAAGCTGAACGTCCCAGCTGTATTGACCTTCGTAGGGCTCTTGGGTGTAGCGAATGGCTAAACCGCCCGTGGCATGCGCAGGCATACTAGCCTCGGGATAGGCCAACGTGCTGACCTGATGCAAGCCTTCCTGCGGGCTCCAGGTCATCCAAAGGGTTGGATTTTCCAGATCGCGTTTGCGCTTGGCTTGGAGGGGCTGAATTTGGGCATCGTGGTAAGTCCAAACGTCCAACTTGGCACGTTCCTCGGGCAAGGTGGTCGTGTCGTTCCACTCCGGGGCCTTGATCGTCTGTGTGATTTGGAAGGGGTAGGGATAATCGGCCTCACCTGAGGATACATTCGATCGGTAGGTGTGCGTTCGACCGCCTGAATATGGCCCATAGCCTGGAGGCAATCCCGGGCTATTGAACTCCGCTATAAGCACTGGAGATCCTTGCTCAGGATGCATATCCCGGTACCATAGCGAGGGGTAGTCCTGGTCTTTTCGGTCCTTTTTCTGATAGATGATTCCGTTGAATGCAAAAGAAACCCGGGAAAATTCAGCCGCCGTCTCCACGACTTGGGGACGATTCCAATGCAATTCCGCCAACTTGCTGTCCTTATTTTCCGTGATCACATACCACGAAGCATAGAGATTTTGTTCCTCCTTGGGGAAGCCCCAATCTACAACCTGGTCAAAAGCCATGAGCGTATCCAAAACGGGTGGATACCATTTCGTGCTCGCCTCGCCCGTTTCTTCGTCGATGGAATCCTCGTAGTCCATCCAAACCGTCAGGAAATCCACATGGGGCTTTTCCTTGTCCTTGGCCGGACGTTCCAAGATGAATTCATCGTAGGGAATTTCCTTTTCATCGTAGCCCCCTTGAATGCCCCATCGGGAGATAGCGCCCAAGGTGTCCGTGCGTGCGATCCCCGATGCCGAACCCGCTTCAAACGTGAGCAAATAGGCCTGAGATACGGGCAGATCTTCCTTCTTGGTTTTCTTTAGCTTCAGTCGGCGCATTTCTGCAGCTGCCGGATCCTGCTTTATGAGTAGTGAGCCGCTGTATGGGAGCCATTCTGCCCGCGAAACGCGTGGGATGCGTGCAATTTCCCGCCCTGATGCCAACTGGTACACCGCGAGATACCCATCCCCTTCTTGGGGAGCAACAATGGCGTAGGCAAGGTCGCCCATGCCGTCCATTCCAAACGATTTAATGCTTTCCCAACGGTCGTAATCCGCATGGGACAATGGGCGCTTTGGGGCCACTGGAATCTCCACGGACTGCCCGTAGACCTGAGAAGTCCACAGCGCCATCAGAAGAATTCCTAATTTTCTCATCCGGCCATGGTGTGGTAAACGGCCTGTACGTCGTCGTCCTCTTCGAGCTTTTCGATGAGTTTTTCAACGTCAGCCTGCTGTTCTTCCGTGAGCGTCTTCGTATCCATGGGGATGCGTTCGAAGCCCGAATTCAAAATCTCCAGGCCCTTTTCTTCCAAGGCCTTGGTGATGGCACCGTATTCGGCAAAGGGGGCGTATATCATGATGAGATCCAAGCCCTTTTCCTCGTCGTGCTCTTCAAAGATTTCTTCGACCCCAAAGTCGATCATTTCAAACTCAAACTCTTCCAAATCCAGGGTGCCCTTGGCCATTTTGAAGAAGCACTTTCGGTCAAACATGAATTCTACACTGCCGCTCGTGCCTAGACTGCCGTTGCACTTGTTGAAATAGGAACGGACATTGCCCACGGTGCGGGTGCTGTTGTCGGTAGCCGTCTCTACGAGGACTGCGATGCCGTGAGGGCCATAGCCCTCGTATACCATCTCCTTGTAATCCGCTTGATCCTTGCTCGAGGCGCGCTTGATGGCGCGTTCGACGTTTTCCTTCGGCATGTTGGCGTCACGCGCGTTTTGCATCAAGGCCTTTAAACGGCTATTGGCATCCGGGCTGGGCCCAGACTCCTTAACGGCCATAATGATGTCTTTGGTGATGCGGGTGAAAACCTTGGCCATCGAGGACCAACGTTTCATCTTGCGTGCTTTCCGGTATTCAAATGCGCGTCCCATGGGGGGTAAAAGGGTAAAAGGGTTTAAGGGTCAAAGGGTTTAGGGGTTTTAAGGGTTGAAGGGTAAAAGGGTTTAAGGGTTGAAGGGGTTGCCCTCCGCTCTTTTGCCTCTTGCCTTCGGTGCCTTTTTGCCCGGGGCCTTTCGACGTACTACAAATGTAGGGCACGAGGGGGCTGCGCCGTTGGTTCGTTAGTACGTTGGTTTGTTGGTAGGTTGGTTTGTTGGTGCGCTGGAGTACGGAGTTTCTGAACACTCCCCCTTAAACCCTTAAACCCTTTTACCCTGAATCAGTCCACCGTCCACGTCCGACCCAAACGGAAGACGTCCTCGATAGAACGCGTGTTTTGGGCCGCCGCGTGGACTTGGGATTCAAAGGTGGGGCGGTCTTCGCGGTAGAGGATGCCGAAGGGACGGATGTCGCCGACCATTCGGGCTAGTGCATAGGCCTTCATGGGATCCGTTTCGTCGTGAATCCAACACTCGCTCGCGGAGCGATCGGTCAGGGAGACTTCAACGGGTTGACCCCCTTCGAGGATGAGGGCGCGCTGGCCATCGGCCCCGAAGGTGATGGGCTGGCCGTGCTGGAGGAAGATGGCATGATCGCTCTGGGTCTTCTTGTCAGTAAAGGCGTCAAAGGCACCGTCGTGGAAGACGTTGCAGTTCTGGTAGATTTCGAGCAATGCCGCACCGGAATGCTGTTTGGATGCCGTTAGGGCCTCGCGCAGGTGGGCGGGGTGTCGGTCCATGCTTCGGGCGACGAAAGTGGCACCGGCTCCGAGGGCCAGGGTCAGGGGATTGACGGGGTGGTCAATGCTGCCGGAGGGCGTGGATTTGGTGTGTAGCCCGGGCTTGGAGGTCGGGGAGTACTGGCCTTTGGTAAGGCCGTAGATTTCGTTGTTGAAGAGCAAGATGGGCACCCCCACGTTGCGGCGAAGCGCGTGGATGAGGTGGTTGCCGCCAATGCTCAGAGCGTCGCCGTCGCCGGTGATGAGCCACACGTCCAGGGAAGGGTTGGCCAGCTTGATGCCAGTTGCGATGGCGGGCGCTCGGCCGTGGAGGCTGTGGATGCCGTAGGAATTGACGTAGTAGGGCATTCGGCTCGAGCAGCCAATACCGGAAACCACAACGGTCGTGGCGGGATCGGCCCCCATCGTAGCGAGCACTTCCGTGAACTGCTTGAGGATGGAATAATCCCCGCAGCCGGGACACCAGCGCACTTCTTGATCGGAGAGAAAATCCTTACCGGTCATGATTTTGAGGGGATTAGGGCCGCAAGGCGGGCTTGAAGTTCTGAAGCCCCAAAGGGTTGGCCGCTGGTTTTGCCGATGAAGTCGGGGCTGCAAATGCCCTCTGCACGCAGGTGGCGCAGGAGCTGGCCTTCGTTCATTTCGACCACCGCGACACGCTTGAAGCCTTCTAGGAAGGGTTTGAGATCGGGGTGCAGCGGGAAGAGGTGCTTGAGGTGAAGATGCGTGATACCCAGCCCTTGAGCGCGCAGGTTTTCCACCGCGGTGCGCAAGGCGCCGTAGGTGCTTCCCCAGCCGATGACGACGAGGTCGCCCTCCGCTTCGCCTACTTCCACGCAGAGGGGACCGTAGAAGCGGGTGACCGCTTGAACTTTTTGGGCGCGTGCCCGAATCATCGCCTGGTGGTTAGCCGGGTCGTAGGAGACGTTGCCGGTTTCTGCTTCCGACTCCAAGCCGCCAATGCGGTGCTCGCCTCCTGGGGTTCCGGGGGCCACCCATGGGCGAACGCCTTCCGCGTTGCGGCTGTAGGGCGCTTGGCCTTGGACCGCATTGGGGACGATGGGCGCCCAATCGGCGGGGGATGGCAGTCGGTAGGGCTCCGCGCTGTTGGCGATGTAGGCGTCCGAAAGCACGAGGACGGGCGTCATGGCCTCGACGGCGATTTTGGCTGCGAGCTGTAGATCGTCGACGGCCTCACCGGTGCGCTTGATGGCCAGGACGGGCATGGGAGCTTCGCCATGGCGGCCGTAGAGGGCTTGAAGCAAATCGGATTGCTCCATTTTGGTCGGCAGGCCTGTGCTGGGGCCGCCGCGCTGAACGTTTACAATGACCAAAGGCAGCTCAAGCATGACAGCGAGCCCTAGCCCCTCCCCTTTCAAGCTGATGCCGGGCCCGGAAGAGGCGGTAATGCCCAGATTGCCTGCGAAGGAGGCGCCGATGGCCGCGGTGACTGAGGCGATTTCATCTTCGGCCTGAAAGGTGAGCACCCCATTGGGACGCATGCGCGCCACTTCGTGCAAGATGTCGGAGGCGGGGGTAATGGGGTAGCCGGCATAGAGCACTTGGCGACCGAGTTGGTGGGCGACCGCGGCGATACCCAGGGCAATGCCTTGGCTGCCCGAAATCGTTTTGTACGTCCCGGGGGCCGCACTTCGTTGGGGCACTTCCTTGCGGTAGGCGGTCCATTCGGCCGTTTCCCCTAGGTGGTAGCCCGCTCGGAACGCCAGGAGGTTGGCCTCTCCAATGTCTCCCGAAAATTGACGCGAAAGATCCGCCTCCATAGCCGCCGGGGAGAGCCCGTACATCCAGGTAAGCACTCCCAGGACCGTCATGTTCTTGGCGCGGTTCTTTTCCTTCGTGCTCAAGGCCGATTCTTTCAAAGCCTCTAAGGTGATCTTCTTGACGTCGAGTTCCAGAACCTGATGGCTGTGCTTGGCATCTTCCAGAGGCGTCTCGTCCGGAGCCAGGCCCGCGATAGCCATGGAGCGTGCGTCAAAGCCCTCGGCGGATGCTAGTAGCAGTCCGCCGGGCTTGAGTTTGTGCTTGTGCTTGATCCAGCCTGCCACGTTGAAGGCGACGAAGACGTCAGCGGCATCGCCTGGGTCAAAAATGGTTTCGGCGGCCATTTGGAACTGAAATCCAGACACCCCGGCTACGGTGCCCTGTGGGGCCCGAATTTCCGCGGGGAAGTCGCTGAGCGTGCGAACATCTTGGCCGCTTTGGGCCGCCGCTCGAATGAGCTGAGATCCCAAGAGCTGAATGCCGTCGCCGGAATCACCAGCGAGCAGCACAACCAGATGCTGCCGAATGTCAGTCATGGCGGTGATGCACCCCCTGCACTTCGGGGGCGTGTTTTTTAATCGTCGTTTCCACCCCGTTTTTGAGAGTCATTTGATTGACGGAACAGCCCGCGCAGGCTCCGAGCAATCGGACGTGGACGTTGAAATCCGGCGTGATTTCGGCCAATTGAATATCTCCCCCATCGTTTTGCAGGAAGGGACGAATTTCATCCAGGGCGGTCAGAACGCGGGATTCGAGGTCGCTCATACGGTGCGGGGTTTGGTTTTGCAGCCAGCCATTGTCGTAATACGAACCGCTTCTGTAGGGGGAAGGTTCTCGACGCGGTCTGCCAACGAAGAAATCATGTTTTGCGCCACCGCGGCAAAGGCCTCGGGGTTGGGGCCGCTGGGCTGAAGCGCGGCGGGGTGGCCCACGTCACCGGCTTCGCGAATGCTCTGAACCAAGGGAATTTCGCCCAGGAAGGGCACTTGAAGCTGATGGGCCAATTGTTGCGCGCCCTCCTTGCCAAAGAGGTAGTACTTCCTATCGGGCAATTCGGCCGGGGTGAAGTAGGCCATGTTCTCCACTATGCCGAGGACGGGAATTTGGATGGCGTCCATTTGGAACATGCCCACCCCCTTGCGCGCATCGGCCAGCGCGACATTTTGAGGAGTGGATACCACGACAGCCCCCGTGATGGGAAGGGCCTGCACCATGCTTAAATGGATGTCGCCCGTACCCGGAGGCAAGTCGATGAGTAAGAAATCCAACGCGCCCCAATGGGTCTCTTGGAGCATTTGGTTCAAAGCCTTGGTCGCCATGGGGCCGCGCCAAACGACCGCCTGATCTGTCCCCGCAAAGAAGCCGATGGACATGACCTTAACGCCATAGGACTCAATGGCCTCCATCTTACGAACGCCGTTCACTTCTATCGCGCCGGGCTTGTCGCTCACCACGTCAAACATCAAAGGCATGCTAGGCCCGTAGATGTCCGCGTCGAGGACGCCCACTTTGAAGCCCATGCCGGCCAACGTAACCGCGAGGTTGGCCGTGACGGTAGACTTGCCCACGCCGCCTTTTCCGGACGCTATGGCCACCACGTGCTGAATGCCCTCAATGGCTTTGCCGCGCAGCAAGGTCGTCTCGGGGGTCTCTGGGGCCTCCACGGTCAGGTTAATGGTGACCTGCAGCTTCTCGTCGATGCGTGCGTGCAGGGCCTTGAGGACTTCGACCTCTAATTTTTTCTTTTGGTGCAGCACAGGGCTGTCCGAAACCACATCCACAATCACCTCCTTGCCCATGACTTGAACATTGCGGAGTCCGTTGGAGGCGAGCAAGAGGCCCTTGCCCGAAGCATTGGCCACAGCCGAAAGGGCTTCTTCTACGTGTTTGCGTGTGATCATAGCGCAAAATTACGGCGCAACGCCGGGAAGCCGGTGACTTTTATCAGGGTCTAGAACGAAGGGAAGGGGGAAGGCTCAGGCCTCCTCCGTTTGGAGCGCGGCCGGGAGTTTTTTGTTGGCCAGCTGGCCACAGGCGGCGTCGATGTCGCGGCCGCGCGAGCGACGCACTTTTGCGGTTACCCCGATGGACTCCAGGGCGGCGATGTAGGCCTCCAAGGCGGCTTCATCGGCCTGCTGGAAGTTGGGGTCGCCGATGGCGTTGTATTCGATCAAATTGACTTTGCAGGGGATGCGCTTGCAGAGGTCCACGAGGGCTTGCACGTCTTCGGGTTGGTCGTTCACATTCTTCCAAACCACATATTCAAACGTGATGCGACGCTTGGTAGCGCGGTACCAGTATTCCAGAGATTCGCGCAGGTCTGCAATGGGGGACACGTCGTTGATGGGCATGATGCTGGACCGCACGCTGTCGCGGGCCGAATGCAAGCTCACTGCCAAATTGAACTTCACCCCGTCATCCGCCAATTTCTTGATCATTTTGGGGAGGCCCACCGTCGAAAGGGTGATGCGCTTGGGCGACATGCCCATGCCCTCCGGCTGGGTGATCTTTTCAATGGCCGTCAAGACGTTGTTGTAGTTCATGAGCGGCTCCCCCATGCCCATAAACACGATGTTGGTCAAGGGGCGACCAAAGTGCTCCAGGCCTTGGCGGTGGATGGACTGCACTTGGTCGTAAATCTCGTCCGGGCCCAAATTGCGCATGCGCTTCAGCTTGGCGGTGGCACAGAAGGCACAGTTCAAGCTACAACCTACCTGAGAGCTCACGCAGGCCGTGATGCGTTTGTCCGTGGGGATGAGCACCGACTCCACGATGAGGCCGTCAGGCAGCTTCACGGCATTTTTGATGGTGCCGTCTTCCGCCTGCTGGACGTGGTCCAAAACGATGGGCGTAATGGCGTAGTCGTCTTGAAGCTTGGCCAGCAAGGTTTTGGGCACATTGCGCATGTCTTCAAAGGCATGGACGCCTTTGGCCCAAATCCAATCGTAGACCTGATCCGCCCTGAAAGCAGGCTCTCCCATCTCCGCAAAAAGGGCTTGCAGGTCGGACTTGCTCAGGGTGCGTAGGTTTTTCTTCATCTGGGACTTGGGGCTAACCCGCTTAGTGGCTGCGCTGCAAAGAACCGAATTGAATCTTGTTTTTTCGGTACGAAAAGAAAACCGCATCCCCAGGCACAAATTCGCTCGATGCACTGCGGCGCGGGAGGGTCAAAACCTTGGTCTTGGCGTTGTTGTACAGGACGTTGTACGTCATTTCCGCTTCAGGCGTAATGGTGACCGCCACGACATTGGACGAAACGGGGTTGCGCATGATGTTCGGGATTCGGCGCCCAAAGCGCTTGGCATTGCCCTTGTGGTCATTGAAGATCAAGTGCAACTGATTGCCGTCCACCACCGGAAGGTAGCCCGAGGCACGGCCGCCGTCGTTGCGCGAAAATTGGCGTTTGGGCACGTGGCCGGACCATTCGATTTGGCCCTTTTCGGAAATGCCAAACGCAATTATGTCGTAGTAGTAATAGTAGTAAGTGGTGACGGTGCCGCTGCGTGTTTGGGTTGTGACCACCTGCATATCGTAGTCCTCCGCGATCACAAATGCCCCCCCGTCTGGGCGGTGCAAGAAGTGGCGGAAAACAAAGTCCTCCCGGATTTCGCTACCACGACGGGCACGGCTAGTGGACATAAACTCGTCGAGGAACTCGGTCTCAAAGGGCGACAAATGGGTGCTCACTGTGGAGGCGTCGTCTTGGTTGAGCGTGATGTAGAACATGCCCTTCATCGAGGCGCGGTTAAAGCCCTGTTCGGAATAGAATCCCGCCACGGCCATGGTGTTGTTGCCAAAGTCCAGCTCCATGCCCATGTTGGTGACCCACACGCGGTCGAGGCCTAAGTCAACTTCGTAGACCTCATCTTCCGTTCCGCTGAGGCGGTATACGAGGAATTCTTCATTGGATTCGCCCCAGACCCAGCGCTCGCCCTTGTTGCGTTCAGGCGTCTTTTTGCCAATGAAGTAGACCACGCCGTCGTTGGACACGTCGGAGCGGTACAAGCTGAAGTAGCGGTCGAGGATGTCGAGTTCGATGTCCTTGGCCCAAACCAATTCCAAGTTCAAATTGTAGACGGCTACCGAGAATTTTTCATTATCCCGAACGCTGTAATCCGGATTGGAGAAAATCAAAAACTTCTGGCGGTCCTGCGAAAACTGCACTTTAAAGTTGCCTTTGTACTTGCGC
>Ga0181594_10002536_pt1 | contig 16737 bp, 14 predicted proteins | sample 071ome_18_FD_145603 | JGI IMG/M metagenome (GOLD analysis project Ga0181594, IMG submission 145603) | Coastal salt marsh microbial communities from the Groves Creek Marsh, Skidaway Island, Georgia - 071413BT metaG (spades assembly) | ecosystem: Environmental > Aquatic > Marine > Intertidal zone... | reverse complement strand
TGTCCGTAGGCGGCCGCCGAACGGCCCGTCATACCCCACGGATGGCAGAGCCGACCCACGGATAGAATCTGACCTTCGCAGATCCCGGGCCTGCCTTCCATCCGCGGGCCTGCCTTCCATCCGCGGGCCTGCCTTCCATCCGTGGGCGCGCCTTCCATCCGCGCGCCTGCCTTCCATCCGTGGGTCGGCTCTGCCATCCGTGGGCCTGCCTTCCATCCGTGGGCCTGCCTTCCATCCGTGGGTCGGCTCTGCCATCCGCGGGCCTGCCTTCCATCCGCGGACAACGATTGCCCGGGCGTCGCAATTGGGATAAACCTGCCCCAATGAGATTCCAGTCAAGTGAGCCGCAATGGTTGCCGCGATGCCTGGCCGTCGCGCTCCACGTCGCCATTGCGACGGCGGGGGGGAATGAGGCGCTCATGCCGGCTTCGGCCGAAGCTTCCGCCCACTGGGCGTTCCGACCGATCAGCCACCCGTCGCCGCCCGCGGTCATCGATGCCGAATGGTCGCGTTCCGGGATAGACCGCCTTCTTGCCGCCGCGCACGAGAAGAACGACATCACGCCCGTCGGCCTGGCGGATCGACGCGCGCTCATCCGGCGCGCCGCCTTCGATTTGATCGGCCTGCCGCCGGCCCCGGCCGAGATCGATGCGTTTCTCAAGGATCCCGCCGACGATGTGTCCGCGTTTGCCGCGCTGGTCGACCGGCTTCTCGCATCGCCGCACTACGGCGAACGCTGGGGGCGGCATTGGTTGGACGTGGCCCGCTACGCCGACACGCAGGGTGATGTGGGGGATTTCCCGATTCCTTACGCGTGGCGTTATCGAAACTGGGTGATCGACGCCTTCAATCGCGACATGCCCTACGACCTGTTCCTGAAGCGTCAGATCGCCGGCGACCTGATGGCCGAGCAGGAAACGTCCGCTGAAACCGCCTCCGAATCGATTGTCGCAACCGGCTACCTCGCCCTTTCGCGCCGTTTCGGCAACACCAAGGACAAGGACATGCACCTGACCATCGAGGACACCCTGGACGCGCTCGGACGCGGCGTCCTCGGTCTCACACTGCGCTGCGCGCGCTGTCACGACCACAAGTTCGATCCACTTACAATGGCGGACTACTACGGGCTCTACGGCGTCTTCGAGAGCGTTCGATATCCCTGGATGGGCGCGTCCGACGCCAAGTCCCCGTCCGCCCTTTCGCCCGGCATGCCGGGTCGGGAGCATCGCGACAACGTGGACGCGTATTTCCGACTCATCACCCGCTACGAGTACCAGATGAACAACCATTTCCGTCCCTGGCTCAAGCCGACGCTCAGCGCCTACCGCGAGGTGATGAAGCGGATGGAAGCGGCGAAGAAGTCCGGCGCCGACCTGGCTCCGCTGAAGCAGGAACGGGAGAAACATCTCCAGTTTCGCGGCGGCAGGTTCCGGGAACTCATGCTGCACGGTCTCGACTGGATCAAGAAGGAGAAGCGGCGGCTCGGAGAGAACCCGCCCTACGACTTCGCCTTTGCCGTCAGCGAGGGACAACCGCGCGATGCGCGCATGCAGATCAAGGGCAACCCGGGTGAACTTGGCGCAGCGACGCCCCGCCGCGCGCCTGCGGCCCTGGGCGGCGACGTCTTCGCCGAATCCGGTTTTTCCGGCCGACTGCAACTGGCGAACTGGATCGCGGACGCGGACAACCCGCTCACCGCGAGGGTTCTCGTGAATCGAGTCTGGGCCCTGCACTTCGGCCGCGGACTGGCATCCTCGCTGGACAATTTCGGGGCACAGGGCGGACGCCCCAGTCATCCGGAGCTGCTGGATTGGCTGGCGGCGCGCTTCATGGAGGACGGTTGGTCGATCAAGCGGCTGCACCGCCGCATCATGCTCAGCCGCGCCTATCGACTTTCCACCGAACGAACGGACGCCAACCTGTCCCGGGATCCGGAGAACCAGTGGGTCTGGCGCCATCCGCGACGCCGACTGGAAGCCGAGGCGATACGCGACGCGATGCTGTTCGTGGCCGATCGCCTCGACACCCGCCCCGGCGGCGCGCACCCCTTCCGGCCGTGGCACGCCCGCCGATACAGCCTCAACGCGCCGTTCAACGAGAAGTTCCCCAGCCTCAAACGGAGCGTGTATCTGATGACGCAGCGCCTGTTCAAGCACCCCTTCCTCGGCCTTTTCGACGGCCCGGACACCGCCAATGCCACCGCGCAACGCAACACGACCAACAATCCTGCACAGGCGCTCTACCTGATGAACTCCGATTTCGTCCGAACACAGGCGCTGGCCTTCGCAGACCGGGCGCTGGAACAGGACGGTTCAACCGATGACAGGCTCCAATGGATCTGGCGCCGCGCGTATGGACGCGACGCCGCAACCGAGGAGCGCGCATTTGCCCGGACGCACATGGAGTCGTTCCGGGCGATGGCGCAGCCGAAAGACCGGCTCGAACGCGAAGCCTGGGGCAGCCTTTGTCGCGCCGTTCTGACCAGCAATGAGTTCTTCCATGTGGAGTGACGCCATGAATCATTCCCGCAGAGACTGGATCAAGACTGCCGCCCTCGGAGCCGGCGCCTTGACGGCCCCGTTCGGCCTGCGCGCCGCCGAGGCGCCGCGCCCCCATTTCACGCCGCGCGCAAAGCACGTCATCGTGCTCTACATGTCGGGAGGTTTCTCACATGTCGACACCTTCGACCCAAAGCCTCGGCTCACCCGGGAGCACGACCAATCCATCGGGATCGAAGACAAGGCCTCGGTGTCGAGCCAACCCAAGGTGGAGCGCTTCCTGAAGGCTCCCCTCTGGGAGTTTCGGCCCAATCGTCATTGCGGCACGGAAGTCAGCGACCTCTTCCCCCACATTCGCGAGCAGATGCACGAAGCGGCGCTGATTCGCTCGATGCGCGCCGATCATCGCGACCATGGCGAGGCGACGCTGCAGTTGCACACCGGCAGCACGGGATTCGCCCTGCCGAGTCTCGGGGCATGGTTGAGCTATGGCCTGGGAACCTTCAATCCCAACCTGCCGGCGCACGTCGTCATCTCCGAGCATCGCCCCTACAACGGCCCGCAGATCTGGGACTCAAACTTTCTCCCCGCCGTCCATGGCGGCGTGCAGGTCAGGCCGGGCGCCAATCCGATTCCCCATCTCAAGGCGCACCAGGCAACAAGCCTGCAGGATCTGGAACTGACGCTGCTCCAGCGCCTGAACCGCCGCCATCTCGGCCGCGCGGACGAGGACCCCCAACTCGCCGGCCGGATGGCAACCTTCGACACCGCCCGCGGCCTGCGCGATCTCGCCCCCAAGGCGTTGGACCTATCCAACGAATCGCGCGCCACCCTCGCGCTCTACGGATCCAAACCAGGCGACAACGCCTCGTACGCCGCGCAATGCATCATGGCCCGTCGCCTGATCGAACGCGGCGTGCGTTTCGTTGAGATCATCGACTCCGTCGGCGCCTGCCGCGACAACTGGGACGCGGCGCACCGCGACATCGGCTCCCACGCAGAATACGCGAAGCGCGTCGATCAACCGATCGCCGGCCTGATCCAGGACCTGAAGAGCCGCGGCATGCTGGACGAGACCTTGCTGGTCTTTTGCACGGAGTTCGGACGCACTCCCTGGGCGCAGGACGGCAAGGGAACCAAGAGCCGGAATCATCATCCCTCGGCCTTCTCTTGCTGGCTCGCCGGCGGCGGCGTCAAGGGCGGCGTCATCCACGGCGCGACGGACGACATCGGCCACTTGGTGACGGAGAACCCCGTGCACATCCATGACTTCCACGCCACCATTCTCCACTTGATGGGTCTCGACCATGAACGGTTGACCTTCCGCCACGCGGGCCGCGATTTCCGGCTCACCGACGTCTTCGGCGAGGTGGCGGACGAGATCATCGCGTGACAGCGCCGTTGCCGGATCAACCTCCGCCATGGCGCGGCGCGGCGGGCACAACAGGCTGCAGCTGACCGGCCGGTCCGGTCCGGACAAAAAAAAGACCCGACGCGTTCCCGCGCCGGGTCTCTCGGAATCGATGTAAAGAATCAGGCCTCAGGCCTTCTTCTTCTTGGCGGCCTTGACCTTGCCGAGGAACTTCTTGGGATCCTTGTCGAACTTGGCCTTGCAGTTGCCGCAGCAGAAGCCGACCTGAACCTTGGCGCTCGTCTTGGCGGCCTTTCCGGAGAGGACGCATTCGCCCTTGGAAGCCTTGGCGGCCTTGGCGAGGTGAGCGGCCGGGTTCTTCTCGACCTTGCCCTTGCAGTTGTTGCAGCAAACCTCAATCTCAACCGTCGAAGTCTTCGAAGCATTCACGCCCTTGCCGGAAAGCGGGCACTTGTCATTGATGGCTTTTTCGCCGGCGACAGCGGTCGACGCGAGGACGCACAGCGCCAGCAGCGCGCCGAGGATGGATTTCACTTTTTTCATGATTTTGGTTTCGTTTGGACTGTGTGTTTTGTGTTCTGACCTGCCGACGACGCCCGGGTTTGCCCGACCGACCTTGCGCAGGACCGACAACTCTAGCGTGAATTTCGGAGGATTCAACCCCTTCTGCACGATCGCAACTCCGGCGCTCAACCCTTGAATCGAAGAATGCCGCGCGCCGAGACATACCCCCAGGCGACACCGATGACGAGTCCGACGGTGTGCGCCGTGTTGGCAATCGGCATGATGCCGGTGAAGCAGACCGCAAACCAGACAAGCATGAGCACGACCGACTGCTGATCGATCGCATAGCCCGACATGAAGTCATGCTTCGACTTCATCCAGACAAATCCGAACAGGGCGAAGACAACTCCGGACATGCCGCCGAAGATGGGCCCCGAAACCAAATACTGCCCCAGATTCGACGCCGCCGCCGTCACGGCGATGAAGATCGCCAGGAAGGCCCGCCCATTGATGTGCTCCATGGAGCCGGCCAACTGCCGCAGCCAAAGCATGTTGAACAGGATGTGCAGGAAACTGAAATGGATGAAGATCGGTGTGACCAAACGCCAGAGATGGCCGTCTCGCACCGCCTTCAGCCCTTCGCTCGGATACCAGCGATACCCGGTGGAGTGGACTTCGAAGTCGCGAATAAACAAGGGAATGATCGCCTCCACATTCTCGCCGAACCGGGACACCACGAAGACCACGACGCTCATAGCGATCAAGGCGCCGGTCAGCGGCCCCGTCCCGTGCCGACGCGCGCGGACCGTCTCGTGCGCGTCAAATGAGACCGGCCGCGATGAAACTTCCGCCTCTTCAAGCTCCGTCCGACGCCGCCGGGCCTTGGCCTCGAGACCCTGATACTTCTCATTCCCGGGATCCCTTTCGAATTCCGCCAGCAACCGCACGGCGTCCTCAAGACATTCCTCATCCTCGACCCAGACGCTGTAGGCGCCGTCGTCCTCCCGTTCGATCTCGTTCTCTATTTCCTCAAGAAACAGAAAATCACCGAACGCGGCGGCTTGGGAGCTTTCCTTCAGATGGCCAATGAGACGCACGGCCAAAACATAGGCGAATCCGGAACAGTTGCAAACGTTGGCTGAGGCGATCCGCGATCCCGCAGGCGGCCTCGATCACCCCGGGTTGTGATACTTCGACAGCAACAGGTGACTGCGCGCCGCCTCCAGGGCCATGCTGAATTCATCGTAGCTTTGGAAACGCATGGAGGGGTCCTTGGCCATGGCCCGGGTGATGGCGTCGCTGGTATGATCCGTGATATCCGCCAGTTCGTTCAAGGGCGGCGCCGGCGTGTTCACATGCGCCATCGCGATGCTGGTGGGATCGTCGCCCTGGAACGGCGGATGACCGCACATGGCGTTGTGCAAGGTTCCGGCCAGACTGTACATGTCCGAGAGAAAGGACTCGCCCGTCTGTTGCACCCGCTCCGGCGCAATGAACTCCGGGGTGCCCATGACGCCCTCATCGTCCCCCTCCCAGCTCATCCTGCCGTCGGTCGTCTTGTGCGCGATGCCCCAGTCCATCAACTTGGGTTCGTCGTCCGCATTATAGAGAATGTTGTCGGGTTTGATGTCGAGATGCAGCAGGTCATGCTTCAAGGCCGCCTTGAGGGCCGAACACATCCGGACGCCGACATCCAAGGCGTTCAGCTCCGGGATCTTCCCGAATTCCTCGATGCGTCCCTCCAGGCTGCCGCCCTCGGTCAACTCCATCACGATGTACTTGTGTCCGTCGTGTTCATCGAACGAATAGATGGAGACAATGTTGGTGTGGTTGATCGGGCTGCAGGCGCGCGCCTCGCGCGAGAAGCCCTCCACGGCCTCCGAATCCTGGGCGTATTGCTCCTGCATCAGCTTGACCGCCACGAAGCGCTCGAGCGCATGATCCCAGGAACGATAAACCGTTCCCATGCCGCCCGAGGCGATGACTTCCCTGAGCTCGACCTGGCCGAGGATCAACGGCTTCATGACCGGGTGCCCGCAGGCCTTGCAGGGCTGGGTCTCCAACGGCGCCAGATCACGCGGTATGAACACGCGCGCCTCGCAACCGCCGCAGGTGACCATCTTCAACAGGGACTCTGAACCGTGATCGTCTAACAGCATGGAAAGAAGTGTTGGTGGCTGGGCAGGTTTGGAAGTTGAGGAACCATAAGCGGGTGCAGCCCGCGTCGCAAGCCTGTGAATCATGCTTTCCACGCCCCTACCGCCGCCATTGCGCGCGACGCAGAATGGCGCTCTGATGCCCTGCCTTGAGACCAGACGCTTCCCGCCGAGTTCTTCGCTTCATCGCTTGCGCGTTCGTCCTTGCCGCCATCCAGCCGCCGGCAGCGGAGGAACCGCCCTGGAAGGCTGGCGTCGCTCGCGCCGGAGCCCCCCCCACGGGACGATGTGGATGGCCGGCTACAGCAACCACGTCATTCGGGGGATGACTCGCTCGACTCCGTCTCTCCAATCGGCTCGGCCGATCTCCAATCACGCCCGGCCGACCGACCGATTTCAAGAAAGGGCTTGCGCGGTCGGGGACCCTGTCCTAATTTCTCGCCCCCTTTCAGAAAACCCTTGGGGTTTTCAATCGGATGGCTTGGTAGCTCAATGGTAGAGCAGCGGCCTTTTAAGCCGTTGGTTCTGGGTTCGAGTCCCAGCCAAGCTACCACCCCGACTTCCTTCACCCGCACCCCGCACCCCGCATCCCGAATCCCGAATCCCGCGTCCCGCGACGCTCCCGTGATCAACGCACGAAGGGAAACAGCGCTGTCGTGATGAGCTCGGGTTTGACATGGCGCGAGTTGCACATGACCACGACGCCGGTCCCGCGCTCTGGATAGATCACCATGCGGGTCTTCGCTTTCTCCTGCGAGCCGCTGTGGCTGATTTTCAGATCCCGGCCCGCTCCGGACACATTGAATCCCAGTCCGTACTTGGTGGTTGCGCCGGCATTGGTTCGCTGACGCGTCCACATCTGCGCCTGGGTCTGCGGATTGGTGAAGGCGCCGTTCAACAGGCCGACCGCAAAGCGGGCAAGGTCGTCGATATTGGAGATGTAGCCGCCGCCGCCGAGCTTCCAGCTGACATCGGTGTCCGTGTCGCGGATGACCTTGCCACCCTTCCGGGTATAACCAGCCGCCCGGTTCGGGAGGTCCACCCACTGATAATCCGGCTGCAGCGTGGTCATGCCGGCCGGAGCGGCAATTCGTTCGCGAACCTGGTCCGCGAACCTCTGTTTGCCGGCGCGTTGCACCACCGCGCTGGCGAGGATGAATCCATGGGTCGTATAGGAATACTTCTCCCCGGGTTGATTGACGAGCGGCGACTCCTTGAAAGTGTCGAGCGCCACGATGACATCCCCGTAAGGATGCGGCGAGTCGTAGGCCTGTTCGGCGCGGATCACCTTGCCATTGGAATAATGAACGATGCCGCCGAGGTGCGACAACAGTTGGGAGGTAGTGATGGGCGCGCCCTTGTCCGGAAACTCGGCCACGTAGTTCCGGACAGGCGCGTGGAGATCCAAGACTCCCCGCTCCTGCAACTGCATGGCCGCAACCGCGGTGAGACACTTCGAAATGGACGCCCAACGAAACAGGGTGTCGCGATTGACCGGCTCCCCGTTCTCCCGGTCGGCGAGGCCATAGCCCTTGAGATAAATGATGCGCTTGTCCTCGATCAAGCCGACGGCAACCCCCACCGCCTGTTGATCGGCCATCTGATGGCGCACGGCGACGTCCACCTCGGGACGGGCGGCGAACTCTGGGAGCGGAGCGCTGATCGCAACCTTGGCCGCAAGCAGCAATACAACCGCCATCAACTGCGCGCCGGACCGGAAGAGGGAAAGCCTGATTCCTCGTTTCATGCCGCGAGTCTGTCGACGAAGCGCAGCGAAGTAAACCTCCGACCGGGGAGCGAACAAGGGTGGGGCGGTCAAGAAAGCCCGCAACGAGCGGAGCGCGGACATCCCTGTCCGCAAGTTGAAACGTTCCGTTCAGCTGAGTTCCACGACGTTGCAGCGGACTCAAGCGCGCACACGCGCACAGCGAGACCGACCTTGCCCGACGGGCCACCAGCTCCAACCCGCTTGCGGACAAGGATGTCCGCGCTCCTTAACGCGACTGGAACACGGGCTGGTTCCTGGAGGCGTTGTAGAGTCGACGCCAAAGATCGGTTCCGTCATTCGGGACCAGTTCCGTGTGGGCGCCCGCTTCGTAGTAGGGAATGAGGCCGGCGTTGGCGGCGTTGAGCAGAAAATTGACCTTGCCGTTGTTGGCCACATACATCTTCCGCCCGGACGACCAGGTGGTGACCATCAACCGATCCGGCTCCGGACGCGCGTCCGGCTTGACGACCTTGAAGCGCTCGACGGCGCCCCAATCGATCTCATGGCCGATCCCGGGACCGTCCGGAACTTTCGCAAAACCCTTGCGAACCACGATCGGCTCGGCGAGCAGGTCGCGTTGGTAGAGTTGATGGCAGTTCACCGCCGGCCAGGTCGCATTGCGCAAGACGCCGCCGAAATGCAGGGACCACGCGGCGGTGATGCCCGTGCCAACCAGTTGGAGCCAGAAAGGCAAGCCATGCTTCTCGCTGAACCGGCCTCGCTCAAGGACGCGCGTCGCGCCGCCGCCGATGACAAAGCCATCGCAAACGCCTTCCCGCACGGCGATCTCCGGCTCAGGCCGACCAAAGTGCATGGCCAGATGAACGCGCGTCGCCTCGCGGATCTTCTTGTTCCCCTCGATATCCCCCTGGGGAATCGGGGACTCGTAAATATCGACCTGCGGATACTTCTCCAGCGCCTTGAGAATCGGCAGACCGCGCTCGGCCGTCAGCAGCGTGCTGTTGAAATCCATGTCGATCTTGAATGCCTCCGGAACGACCGACGCGGATTGTTTCAACTGCTCATGAATATCAAACCAGGGCCGGCCCTTGGTCTTGTAGGACATGTAGCCCTGTTGGTGCGCCAGCCGGCACTCCGAAGCCATGTCGGCGGCGGGGGTATCGATATTCCACCAGGAAAGCGGCGTCTTGTTGTGAATCTTCTCCCCGAGCAAGGCGTGAACGGGTTCGTCCATGGTCTTGCCCACCGCGTCGAACAGCGCCATCTGCAATCCCGCGCCCAGTGAGTCGTCCCACATGATCTCGCGGGCGTCCTTCCCCCTCGCGCGTCGCACGTCGTCGTCCGTCGTCACGCCCCATGTGTAATAGAGCATGGTCTCGCCGTGGCCTTGTTCACCCGAGGCAAGCGTCACCGTCAGGATTTCCGAATAGCGCCAATGCGGCAACTCGCGGTCCATCGAACGGCGCGGCGTCTCGCGATACGGAATCCGCACCGTGACCCGGTCAATCGAACGGACCGCAAACAAACGTGGGTCCAGCGTCCGGGAGGAGCCTCGTCGGGCCTTGTCGCTCGCGCAACCGCCAACCGCAAGGGTCGCCGCAGCCGCGAATGAGGATTGGAGAAAATGACGTCGAACGTACATGGCGTGTGGCCCGGGAGACTACCCTCAGGCGCGCGGGAAGAACAAGATCGCAGCCGCCAATGCCAGGTTGCTTTCTCGTCCGGGTCGGTTAACGTCGGCCCGAAAATTCACTGATTCACCGTTCAACTGTTACCGCGATCCATGAAAGAGTTCCCGCCGTTTGACCTGACACGCCTGATTTCGACCGTCTTTGAGCCCGTTAAAGGCAAGCGCGTCTGCATCCTGATTGACTTGGATGATCCTGCGAACATGAAGAGCTTCGGTTTCCTGAAGGACGAGAGCCTGGCCATCCAGCGCCACGCGCACGACACGTTTTACGAGGGCTTCAAGAACGGCGCGCTGGAGGCGCTCGACATGACCGGCGGCGAAATGTTCGCCTACAAGACCACCGGCGGCAGCAACCTCGACATGGAGGACGAAGCCTACGACGCGGCGGGCAAGCTGCTCAGCCTGGAGAAGGACATCTACCCGAACTACGACATCATCCTCTGCATCTCGACCTTCTCCGCAACCGCGCCGCTGACCGCGCACGCCAAGAAGATCGGCTTCCGGGGCGCGACCTTGCACGGGCTCAACGACGTCATCCTGAACAGCGGCCTGGCCGTGGATTACAACGAGGTCAGCGCCGAAGCAGAGAAGCTGCGGCTCGCCATGACCAAGGCGGACGACTTCGAGATCGACTACACGGTCGGGGACGAGTTGTTCACCCTGAAGCTGATCTGTGACAAGCAGGAAGCGCAGAAGAGCCACGGGCTCTGCCAAGGCGAGAAGCCCGATGTCGCCAACCTGCCCGCCGGCGAAGTCTACTTCGTGCCCAAGGGCGCCGAGGGACGCTTTCCCATGAAGTACGCCGACGGCACCATCGGCGTCATGCACGTGAAAGAGGGCCGCATCCAGAATGCAAGCCTGATCAGCGGCGACCAGGGCGTCATCGACGCCCACAACTTCAAGCTCGAGAACGACCCCGTCACCGGCGAGATCGGCGAGCTCGGCTTCGGCACGCAGGAATTGCCGGTCTCCGGACGCGACATTCAGGACGAGAAGATCCGCGGAACGATCCACGTGGCGACCGGCCGCAGCGACCATCTGGGCGGCCACCTGACCCCGGACCTCTTCGCGGAAAAAATGAACGCCACCCACGACGACATTCTTTTCTCCCCGAGCAAGACGCCCGAGATCAACATCCCGCAGGTGCGCATGACCAAGAACGGCGAAACCATCGTGATCCAGGAGAACTTCCAGGTCACCGACTACCTCGCCAAGGCGTTGGAGGCCTGACTTGAATTTCTACGACACCGACCGCGCGGTCTCCGAGTACCTGCTGTTTCATTACGGTTCGGCGACGGGACTGTTGCCGCACGCAGGCGGACCCCGCGACGCGCTGGAGTACCCGCTGCGCTGCGTCTCGGAATGCCTCGACCCCGAGGCGCTGCCCGAGCATGCGCGGGCCCTGGACCTGGGCTGCGCCGTTGGCCGATCGACCTTCGAACTCGCCCGCCATTGCAACGACGTCATCGGAATCGACTTTTCCCAACGCTTCATCGACGTCGCAAACCATCTCCAGGAGCGGGGGACATTCACGTATTCCTATACGATCGAGGGAGACCTGCGGCAGCCTGCGGTCGCGACCATCGACCCCGCCATCGATCGCGCCCGCGCCTCCTTCGAGCAGGGCGACGCGATGGACCTTCGCGATCACCTGGGGCAGTTCGACGTCGTCCTCGCCGCGAACCTGCTCTGTCGGCTTTCCGAGCCCCGCAAGTTTCTGGACCGGCTGCCCGGACTGTTGAATCCGGGCGGCCAACTCCTGCTGATGACGCCCTGCACCTGGCTGGAGGAGTTCACCCCACGGGAGAACTGGTTGGGCGGCTTCGAGCGCGACGGAGAGCCGGTCCGGACGCTCGACTCGCTGAAGGCAATCCTCGGGAAGGACTTCGAATTCCAACAGGCCAAGGACCTCCCCTTCCTGATTCGCGAGCACGAGCGCAAGTTTCAGTGGACCGTCGCGCAAGCCAGCGTCTGGCGGCGGCGCTGAACGCGGGCCGGCCGCTCAAGCCAGCAGGGGCTTCACGATCTTGCCATGCACATCCGTGAGCCGGAAGTCGCGTCCCTGGAAGCGATAAGTGAGCCGTGTGTGATCGAAGCCGAGCAGGTGCAGCATCGTGGCATGCAGGTCGTGCACATGCACCTTCTCGGCAATGCCGTTGAAGCCGAGTTCGTCTGATTGGCCGTAGCTGACGCCGCCCTTGATCCCGCCGCCAGCCATCCACATGGTGAAGCAATTGGGGTGATGATCGCGGCCATCGTTGCCGCCCTGCACCATGGGCGTGCGGCCGAACTCGCCGCCCCAGACGACCAGGGTGTCCTCCAGCATGCCGCGCTGCTTCAAGTCCTTGAGCAACGCCGCCGCCGGTTGATCCGTGTCCTTGCAGTTCTCTTTCAGGTCCCGCACCAGCGCGCCATGTTGGTCCCAGGACTCGTGAAACAATTCCACGAAGCGCACCCCGCGTTCCACGAGTCGCCGGGCGAGCAAGCAATTGTTCGCAAAGGAGGACTGGCCCGGTTCAGCCCCATACATACGTCGCACGTGTTCCGGTTCACGTAAAATATCCATGACCTCCGGCGCATGATCCTGCATGCGAAACGCCATCTCGAAGGACGCAATGCGCGTCGCGATCTCGGGATCGCCGACCGTGTCCAGACGCAGGCGGTTCAGCGAGGAAATCGTGTCGAGCGAATCACGCTGCAGTTCGCGGTCCACGCCCTCGGGATTCGAGAGGTAGAGCACTGGTTCGCCGCCGCCGCGGAACTGCACGCCCTGGTGGACGGTGGGCAGGAATCCGCTGCCCCAATTGGATGCGCCGCCGCTGGGTCCCTTCTTGCCGGAGCTGAACACGACGAAGGAAGGCAGATTCCGCGATTCGCTGCCGAGGCCATAGGTCGCCCAGGAGCCGATGCTGGGCCGGCCGAACTGCTGTGAGCCCGTGCTCATCATGATCTGGCCCGGGGCGTGATTGAACGCCTCCGTATGCATGGCCTTCACGAAACAGACGTCGTCGACCACGCCCGCCAAGTGGGGCAGCAGTTCGGAAAGCTCGGCGCCGCTCTGGCCGTGGCGGGCAAACTTGAACTTGGGGCCCAGCAGCTTGGACTTGGGATCGATGAACGCGGCCCGGTAATCCTTGATCAAATCGGCCGGGGGAAGTTGGCCATCGAGGCGGGTGAGTTCGGGCTTGTTGTCAAATAGCTCCAAGTGGCTCGGCGCGCCGGCCATGAAGAGGAAGATCACCCGTTTGGCCTTGGGCGCGAAATGCGGGCCCTTGGGCGCGAGGGGATCCACCGCAACCGGCGCCGCGTGCCCATTTTCCTGGAGCAGTTGCCCAAGCGCCGCCGCGCCCAAACCCACTCCGCACTGTTCCAAAAACCAACGACGCGACACGGCGCCGGGCTCCCTGCCCGGTTTCAGATAATCCTGGCGCTTCATGATCCCAAACTTTTCAATCCGGCCCCAGACTGACGCAGCCGGGAATGCCCCGTCAATCCCCTTCCCCGGATGAAGACTGGCCCGGCGCCGGCGAAACTGTTATCCCACTGCCTCAGTCGCCCACTCACTGAGACGATCGCCGCCATGCCCGACGCTCCCGACAATTCCACGATCATCGAACGGCTTTGCCTGAATTGCGGGCTTTGTTGCGACGGGACAATCTTCGCGGATGTCCGGCTGCGGAACGAAGCCGAGGCGGCTCGCTTGAAACGGGGAGGCTTGCGACCCAAACGAGCCCGCTCCCAGAGCGGCCCCGCAGCCTTCCGGATCCCCCAGCCCTGCGCGGCCCTGGGCGCGGACTGCCGCTGCGCAGTCTACGAAGACCGACCCGGACATTGCGCCAGGTTTGAATGCCTCTTGTTCCAGGAGGTTGCGCAGGGCGCCATCCAACTCGCCTCCGCCCAGCGCGTCGTGCGCAAGGCGCGTCGCCTTCGAGACCAGGCGCGGGAACTGATGGATACCCTGACCGACGCCGGAGAAGACCAATCCCTGCGCGAACGATTCCTGCTCATCGCCGAGATGCTGGAGGACTACGAGCCGGATGAGGAAACACTCGCGGCGTTCAGCGATCTCACCATGGCCTGGCAGGACTTGAGCTGCCTGCTCAGCGAGCGCTTCTATCGGTAAGAATCGCGGCGCCAACCGGGATGGCGTCCCGCGAGGAATCAAGAGCCTTCAGACGCGTCCTCGCTGAGCTGTCCGTCGCGCAACCGGAGTCTTCGTTGGCCCATCGCGCCAATCTCCGGATTGTGGGTGATCAGGATGATCGTCAATCCGTCCCGGTGCAGATCATGGAAGACATTCATGATGTTTTCCCCGACCTGGGTATCGAGATTGCCGGTGGGTTCGTCCGCCAGGATGATGTCCGGCTGCTTGACCATGGCCCGGGCGATGGCCACCCGTTGTTGTTCGCCGCCGGAAAGCTGCCCGGGGCGATGCCCCATTCGCTCCGCCAGACCGACCCGCTCCAGCGCTTCCTTCGAGCGCGCCTTGGCGTCCGGCTCACCCGCATACATCAGCGGCAGCGAAACATTCTCCAGGGCCGATTCCCGGAGCAGCAAATTGAAGGACTGAAAGACAAAGCCGATGCGCCGGTTCCGCGTCATCGCCAGCCGCTCGTCAGAGAACTTCGACGTGTCCTCCCCGTCGAACAGGTAGCGGCCTTCGGTCGGATGATCGAGACAACCGAGAATGTGCAGCAAGGTCGACTTGCCGGAACCCGACGGTCCCATGACGCTGACAAACTCCCCCCGATGGACCCGCAGGTTGGCGTCGCGCAGGGCGTGCACGCGCAAGGCGCCATCGCTGTAGATCTTGTTGATCCCATCCAGGTGAACCAGGGGTTTGTCGGAACTCGGGGCCATGTTGCGCGCCGAAACTCTTGGTCCGATTCCCGCCAATAGCAACCCGCAATCAACCCGGGGGCGGGGCCTTTTTGCATAGACCGGCGAAGCAAGGCCTGCTAACAAGGCCAGCGTGTGAATTCGACCGCCTTGTCGGCGCGTCGAATTTACCGTTCAAAAAGAACAACCTATGAAGAAGATGACAAAACTCACCGGGATCATCGCTGCGGCGTTGATCGGGGTTTTTGCCGCGTCGGCCCAGGCCGAGGTCAAAGCGGGCGATATGGCCCCCGACTTCGCGCTCAAGGGCAGTGATGGCAAGACCTACAAACTGTCCGACTTCAGGGGCAAGCAGGCGGTCGTTATCGCCTGGTATCCCAAAGCCTTCACCGGCGGCTGAACGAAGGAATGCATCTCGCTCCGTGAGAGCGGCAATGTCATTCGGAAATTTAATGTGGCCTACTTCACCGCCAGTTGTGACCCCGTGAAGAAGAACACCGACTTCGCGAAGTCGCTCAATCTGGATTATCCCATCCTGAGCGACCCCTCCAAGAAGGTGGCCAAGGCCTACGGCGTCTTGAATCCCCAGCGGGGCTTCTCCCTGCGCTGGACCTACTACATCGGCAAGGACGGGAAGATCCTCCACGTCGACAAGAAGGTCAAAGCAGGCTCCCACGGAACCGACGTCGCCAAAAAACTTGCCGAACTGGGCGTCGAAAAGCGCTGACCCAGACCAACTCGGCTGAAATCACACTCAACCCTGACGGGCCGTCTTCGGACGGCCCGTTTTTTTGTTTCATCCGCACAGCAACCCCGGTTGGCATGGAATCTGCCAACTGATGAACCGTTGGGCTCTGTTTTGGGGAAACAACTTCAGAGTCAGCCAGGTAAGGTTGCTATCCTTGGCTCCCAGCAGCGGCCTCGATGCGTTTGGAGCTTCGCATCGGGGCCGCATCCTTCCCTGGCGCCATGCGATTAAACGAGGGTGGCGTGGGAAACGTGCTGCCCCGTCCCTTCGTATAGCGTTGAAATGGGCTCGACAGAGTCTCTCCCCACCGGCTGTACGAGCCATCCGGCAATAAAGAAGCGCTGTTGGCAGCGGAGTCGTGGGTGGCTCTGGCATGGAATGAAAGGCGCTGAAGCGCGCGACAGCGAATCGAAAAGGCGGTGGGGCGAGACTCCGTCGAGCCCACTTCGACACCCTGCAGGGGTGAACGCGGCGAAGGAAAAGCGCTGCAGGTGAGCCATAGCCGACGCTGTGATCAGGAAGTCCTCTTTTCGTCTCTTGGGGACTTGGCATGGCGCCACCCGTTCACAATCGCACCCTCCTTCCCTCCTGACCGCAAACTTTCCGTGTCTTCCGTGGATCCCGGCTTACACTCCGGCTGTGCCGCAAACCTCCGTCATCCATCTGGCCGGCCCCACCGCCGCGGGCAAGTCCGCCGTAGCCATGGCCCTGGCGGAGCGGATCGGGGGGGAGATCGTCTCAGTCGATTCCATGCAGGTCTACCGGGGGCTGGATATCGGCTCCGCGAAACCAACCGCAGGCGAGCAGGCGCGAGTCCCGCATCACCTGATCGACATCCGCGACCTGGACGAATCATTTGATGCGGCCCAGTTCGTGGAACTGGCGCCGAAGGCGATCGAGGAGATTCAAAGCCGGGGGCGCGCCCCGATTTTGTGCGGCGGCACCGGACTCTACTTCAAGGCCTTGTTCGGCGGCTTGGGCGCGTCGCCCACCCCGGATCCCGCCTTGCGCGCCGAACTGGAGGCCGCGCCCCTCGAAACGCTGTGCGACGAGCTCCAGCGGCGTGATCCCGAAACCTACGAGCGAATCGACCGGCAGAATCCCCGCCGCGTGGTGCGCGCCGTGGAGGTGATCCGGCTCACGGGCCGCCCCTTCTCCGAACAGCGCGCCGTTTGGGACTCCGGTTCCCATCCCGATCTCT
>Ga0181594_10002530_pt1 | contig 16757 bp, 10 predicted proteins | sample 071ome_18_FD_145603 | JGI IMG/M metagenome (GOLD analysis project Ga0181594, IMG submission 145603) | Coastal salt marsh microbial communities from the Groves Creek Marsh, Skidaway Island, Georgia - 071413BT metaG (spades assembly) | ecosystem: Environmental > Aquatic > Marine > Intertidal zone... | reverse complement strand
GGAAGACGCGGAGAACACGGAAGGGGGTGAGGATTCCGGTCGGAGTGAGGATCCGGAATTGGAAATTGGGGCGTTTGGCTGAATGCGCTTGCAATGATGCCAATCCAAGCGGTCGGATTCCATGTTTCCGTGTGTTCAGTGTTTTCCGTAGTGGATTCCTTTGAGGGAGGTCAACTACGGAAGACGCGGAGAACACGGAAGGGGGGTGAGGATTCCGGTCGGAGTGAGGATCAGGAATTGGAAATTGGGGTGCTTGGCTGAATGCGCTTGTACTGAGGCCAAACCAGGCGGTCGGATTTCATGTTTCCGTGTGTTCAGTGTTTTCCGTAGTGGATTCCCCTGAGGGAGGTCAACTACGGAAGACGCGGAAAACACGGAAGGGGGTGAGGTTGCCGGGCGATGTGGTTCAGATTTCCTTGCCGGTAAGGATGCGTTTGTCGCCGTCGCGTTTGGTGATGCCCTGGGCGTCGAAGCGTTCGAGCAGGGGCATGACGATGCGGCGGCTGGCCCCGACAGCCTGCCGAAGTTCGCTGACGGTGGCGGGGCCGTGGGTTTCGATCCAGTCGACGATGCCGCGGGACATTTGATCGTAGGCGGACCTGAGGATGACGATCTCCGGGTTGAGTTCGACAATTTCGCCGGTGGTCAGCAGGAAGCGAATCACTTCCTGAGCCGCCTCATCCGGGGCGATTTCCTTACGGCTGGGCGGTTCGGCGGGCTTGGCGGACAGGGCGGCCTTCACCTTGGCGCCCGTCGCCTTCAGTCGATCCGGAAGCGTGGGGGAATGGGATTCCCGGGCGATGACGGCGCCGTGGCGGGCGAAGCCTTCGGAGCAGAGATCGTTCAGCAAGAGTTCGATCGCCTCAGGTGACTGGAGTCGATCAGCGAGCGCGGCGCGCGCCTCGGTGAGCGGCAGGCCAAGGAGGTGAGGCATGCGGCGATGTTGGGTGTCGATGGCGGCGGTGAGTTCCTTCTTGGCCTCGGTCCATGCCGCCTGGTTGGCGGCGATGCCCTGGCGTTCGATCGCGGAGCCGCTCTCGATGAGTTCTTTCAGCGCCGTGCGAATCTCGGTAGCGCCGAATCGGGATTGTTGCAGGACCTGATCGGTTCGCGCCGCCGTGTCGCGTTCCAAGAGGGAGGTGATCCAGACCTTGATATCGCCGGGCGCTTGGGCGCGTTGTGTGAGGAGTTGGCCTTGCCGCTCGCTGCGGAAGCGTCGGCGGTCGGCGAGTTCGTCCAGAATCAGCCCGCCCGCGAGGGTGGCTTGTTCGGGCCAATCGCGAATGATGAAGCGATCCCCAGCCGCCGCGAAAACAGGTTCTTCAAAGCGCAGTTCCGCCAATTCCTGTTCGCCGGGCAGCAGTTCTTTCTTCTCCCGGAACAAGATGCGCGCGGGCACATTGCCGCTGCCCATGTGAACGCGGACTCGTATGTTGTTCTTCAGGGGGCGGTTGACGCTGTATTGGCTGCTGTTGAGCCTGGGAGAACGCTCCACCAGCGCGTCGATGGCGTCGACGGTTTCGCCAAACTTCTCGAGCGTGATGACATCGCCGCGCTGGACGCCGTCGGCGCCGTGGGCGGTATCGTGGCCGACGTCCGGGAGGTTGACGGCGGTTCGCGTTCCCGGGGCGACGGAGTCCGCATCAGCGTTGTGGGCCTGGATGCTGCGGAGTCGGCTGGTTCTGCCGGAGGGTTGCAGGCTGATGGTTTGTCCCTTGGACAGGCTGCCCCCGGTGAGCGTTCCGGTGACGACGGTGCCGATGCCCTTGAGGGTGAAGACGCGATCCACTGGCAGGCGGGGCTTGGCGATGTCGGGCGGGGGAGGGGTCTGCTCCAGCGTGTTGAGCAGGGCTTGCTTCAGTTCCGGGATGCCCTCGCCGGTCGTGACCGAAGTCCCAACGATGGGAGCTTCCGCGAAGGGGGTTCCGCTTAATTCCTCGCGGACCATCTCGATGGCGAGCTCGGCGTCGGCCTCGTCGAGGTCAATCTTGGTCAGTGCGATGACAGCCTTGTCGATGCCGAGGTAGGAAAGGATCTGCACATGCTCCTCGGTCTGCGGCATCCAGGAGTCGTCGGCCGCCACGACGATCAGGGCCAGATCGATGGAGCCCACGCCCGCGACCATGTTCTTGACGAAGTCCTCGTGGCCGGGGACATCGATGATGCCGAGGCGGTATTGCTTGTCGCCGGCGTCGAGATCGAGCGAGGCGAAACCGAGATCAATGGTGATGCCGCGCTCCTTTTCCTCGGGCAGGCGGTCGGGATCAGTTTCAGTCAGCGCCTTGATGAGGGAACTCTTGCCGTGATCGACATGTCCGGCGGTGGCGAGAATGTAGTTGGTGGAACTCAAAGCGATTTCGTTTCTGCTCCCAAAAGATCTCTGAACGTCTTTATGATTTCCTTGTCCTGGCGGGGGAAGACGGTCCTGAGGTCGAGATTGACGCGGCCGGAACCAACTGCGCCGATGACGGGAGGCGTCGCCTCGCGCAATCTCGCGGCCAGGGCGGCAGGCGTCATGGAGTCGGGTTTTATCTGGATGGTGACGGATTCGATTGCGGATCTGGGGAGCGTGCCGCCGCCGATACGGGATTCTCCGCGGCTGATTTCAAGCTTCAACGGAAGTCCGCGCAGTTCCTCGACGATGTGCGCGGCGCGGGATTCAAGTTCTTCGCAAACCGCTCCCAGCATGTCCAGTGTCGGGATCGAAGGAAGGCAGGTCTTCTTTCCCTGGACATTGTCGAGATAGCTTTCGGCGGTGGTCTGCATCGCGGCGAGGATCAATTTGTCGCAACGCAGCGCGCGGAAGAACGGGTTCTTCTTCAAGGCGGCGATGTGGCGACGCTTGCCGGCGATGATGCCGGCCTGCGGTCCGCCCATGAGCTTGTCGCCGCTGAAGCAAACCAGATCCACGCCGCGCTTCAGGATCTCAGCCGGGGTGGGTTCGTGCTCGACGCCTTCGAACTGCTCGGTTCCGACCATGGCGCCGCTGCCGAGATCCTCGACCAGCGGAATGCGCTTCTTCCTGGCAAGGGCGGCGAGTTCCTCGGTGTTCGGGGAATCGACGAAGCCGTCCATGAAGAAATTGCTGCGGTGCACCTTGAGGATCAATCCGGTGTCCTTGCCGATGGCGCGTTCGTAGTCTCGCAGGGAGGTCTTGTTGGTCGCGCCGACCTCGCGGAGTCGGGCGCCGCTGGTTTCCAGGATGTCGGGGATGCGGAAGCCGCCGCCGATCTGCACGAGTTCGCCCCGCGAGATGATGACCTCCTGGTTCTTCTCCGTGAAATGGCGAAGCGCCAGGATCAGCGCGGCGGCGCAGTTGTTGACGATGGTCGCCGCCTCCGCCTTGCAAAGCAGGGCGAGGCATTCTTCGAGGTAGGCGCCGCGACTGCCGCGTTTGCCGGATGCGAGGTTGAACTCCAAATTGTTGTAGCGCGATCCGATGGCGGCCATGGAGTCGACCGCTTCGACGCTGAGAGGGGAGCGGCCGAGGTTGGTGTGGACGATCACGCCGGTGGCGTTGATGACGGGTTGGATGCGGGATTGGCGCAGTTCGTTCAACGCGTTGGAAATGCGCTGTAGAATGTCGTCAAGGTGGGGGACGTTTCCGGATTTCCGAATCGCGGCAAGTTCCTGCCGGACGGTCGCGACGACAACCGGGCGGGGAAGTCCGTTGTCGCCCAGTGATTGCAGGACTTTCTCGACCGATGGAATGGCGCGGAGCTTGGGCATGGCTGCGACGTTCTCCTACTCGTTCTCGTCCTTGGAACGGGAAGCCTGGTCTCCATCCAAGTCTCCTCTCTCTCCAACGTGGTACTCGAACTCATTTTCCCTCATAAGCCCAGACCCATCGAAGATGCCCACAAGCTTCGTCAGAATCGAATAAGCGCGAACCAGGAGGGCCTTTCCTTCCTCGATGTCGCTGTTGCGAACGATCTTCTTGGCGACCAAGGCATCGAGGCAGGCCGCGCATTCGGTGACGGAACCGCGAGAATCATCGAAGAACTTGGCCCGTTGTTGGCGTCGTCGCTTGCCGTTGCCCTCGGCGGTATTGAGCAATGCGGAGAGGCTGGCGCGGTCCAGTTGATCGCAGATCTCTCCGATTCGGACTCCCTGCTTCGGGGTAATATCGGCGAGAAGATCGGATGTCCATGCCACGAACTGTAGTTCGAGTTGGTAAACATCCAGTTTCTCGTGATCGAATTGTTGGCGCACCGGGGGAATGGAGGAGATGAAGCTCTGTTGATTCGTGAGAAGGTTGAATATGCGGTTAACAAGGAAATCGCAATCATGGATGTTCATTCCGTCGGAGCAGGGACATGTCGTTAGCCACGCCGATTCACGTGATGAAAGATCAAGTTATTGGGCGTTGGGGAGGTTGGATTGGGGACGAGGATGAGGACGAGTAGGAGCAGGAGGACGACAAGAGGAAGGAAGATGCGGAATCGTCCTCGTCCTCGCCAGCGTCGGTTCGCGTTGCATGCACAGCGTGAAGGCTTTGATAAGGACATGTCGTTAGCCACGCCGGTTGACGTGATGGAAGATCAAGTTATTGGGCGTTGGGGAGGTTGGATTGGGGACGAGGATTAGGACGAGTAGGAGTAGGAGTAGGAGTAGGAGGACGACGAGAGGAAGGGAAGGCCGGAAATGTCCTCGGTCTCGTCCTTGATGTCAGGCATTTAACAGTTGAAAACCCTAACGCCCGTTCGAAAGATCGCGCCGTGAATCCCGCTGCGCAACCCATTGAGACGGAACTGGTCCTGATTGGGGGGGGGCATGCGCATGTGGGCGTCCTGATGAACCTTGGCATGGCGCCGATGCCCGGGGTGCGGGTGACGGTGATTTCCCGGGAGGGGAACGCGCCGTATTCGGGAATGTTGCCCGGCCTGATTGCTGGGCATTACTCCTTTGAGCAGGCGCATTTGGACGTTCGGAAGTTGGCGGGATTCGCGGGGGCGCAGTTCTATCACGCGGCGGTCACCGGCCTCGATCTGGAGAACCGGGTCGTCCATTGCGAGGGACGGCCGCCGGTGCGGTTCGACGTGGTGTCGATCAATACCGGCTCCACCCCGGAAATGGACGCCGTGACCGGCGCGCGCGAGCAGGCCATTCCGGTCAAGCCGGTGGATCGCTTCCTGGAACGATGGCGTGAGGTTCGCGAGAGGAACGATCGGTCAAAGACGCTTCGGGTCGTCACCGTCGGCGGCGGCGCGGGCGGCGTGGAGCTGACCTTGGCGGCGCAACATGCGCTGAAGGACGCAGGGCAAAGGGCCGAGTTCGCGATGGTTTCAGATGCCGCCACGGTTCTGCCGACGCACAATCAATTGGTTCAACGACGCTACACCCGGGTGCTGCAGGCTCGCGGTGTAAGGGTCCATCTTGGCGAACGGGTTGTTCAAGCGCGGGAAGGTGAGGTTGAGTTGCGCGATGGCTCAACGCTGCCTTTCGACGTCCTGTTTTGGACGACCAGCGCCGCCGCGCCGAAATGGCCGAAGGCCGCCGGTCTGGCGACGGACGAGCGCGGCTTCATTGCGGTGAACGACTGCCTGCAATCGGAGTCGCACCCCTTTGTCTTCGCGGCGGGGGATGTGGCGGCGGTCACGAAACATCCCCGGCCGAAGGCGGGAGTGTTTGCCGTGCGGCAGGGGATGCCGTTGGCGCGCAATCTCCGGTTGGCCTGCGCCGGAAAACCGTTGATTCCCTTCCACCCGCAGAAGAATTTTCTCAGTCTTATCAGCACGGGGGACCAATACGCGGTGGCGTCGAAGGGGCCCTTCGCGGTGGAGGGGCGTTGGGTGTGGCAGTGGAAGAACTGGATCGACCGCCGTTGGATGCGGCAATACCAGGAACTTCCCGAGATGGGCGCGACGTTGATGAAGGTTGCGACTCCGGCAGAGTCGGACAATGCGGCTCAATTGCGGGAGCCGTTCATGCCTTGTGGCGGCTGCGGGTCCAAGGTCGGTTTCACCGTACTGTCGCGTGTCTTGTCACGCTTGAGCCCGCTCAAGCGTGACGATGTGCTGGTCGGGTTGGAATCGCCGGACGATGCGGCGGTTGTCGAGACGCCTCCGGGGAAGGTTGCCGTGCACACGGTCGATTCCTTCCGTTCATTTCTCAATGATCCCTACATCTTCGGGAAGATTGCGGCGAACCATGCCTTGAGCGACACCTTCGCCATGGGAGCCGAGCTGCAATCAGCCTTGGCGGTGGCTGTGGTTCCCTATGGCGCCGAGTCGGCGGTGGAGGAGTCGTTGTTCCAGGTCCTTTCCGGGGCGGTCGACATTCTCAACGAGTGCGGTTGCGCCCTGGTGGGAGGGCATTCCTCCGAGGGGGTGGAGTTTTCGTTTGGCCTTTCGGTTCAGGGCTTGGCGGAGAAGAACGCGGTCTTGCACAAACGCGGCGCCAAGCCGGGCGATCGGTTGATCCTCACCAAGGCATTGGGGACGGGGACGCTCTTTGCCGCCGATATGCGGCGCAAGGTCAAGGGCGATTGGATCGAGTCGGCGATCGAATCGATGCTGCAATCGAATCAAATCGCCGCAGACATCCTGCGCCAACACGGCGCGTCAGCCTGCACGGATGTGACGGGGTTTGGTTTGGTCGGGCATCTGGTTGAGATGTTGAAGGCGTCCGACGTGTCGGCGGAGTTGGAGCTGGATGCGATCCCGTTGTTGGACGGCGCGGTGGAGACGCTGCGGGCGGGGATTCAAAGCTCGTTGCATCCGGATAATCTCCGAATGCGTCGGGCGATTGCCAATCACGAGGAGGCGGCGAAGAGGAAGGGCTACCCGATCCTGTTTGATCCGCAAACCTCCGGCGGATTGTTGGCGGCGGTTCCCGAGGAAGGGGCGGACGCCTGCGTCGCCGAATTAAAGTTGGCCGGCATGGGCGTGTCGGCTGTGATTGGACGCATCCTCCCGACCGAAGCGGGGGAGTCGCCGGTGACTATCCGGTGAGGGGGGCACTCGAGCGCGCTGCTTCGATTGGTCGCGCCGCACTCCAGTGCGCTGCGCGCGGCGTTTCTGTGAATGAGGATGGCGCGGATGTCGATGACCTTACTGGCGCTTTTTCGCGTTCTTCTTTTTCTTGGACGAGCCGCCGGTCTTCTGTTTGTCCTTGGGGGCGTCGGGAACGTTGGTTTGGGGCAGGAAGCCGGCCAGGCGTTTCTTCGTTTGGGAATGCCTGGGGTCGGCGGCGATATTGGTCCATTCGTTGGGGTCGCTCTTGTGGTCGTAGAGTTCCTCGCTGCCGTCGGCGTAACGGATGTAGCGCCAGCGCTCGTCGCGGATGGCGTGGTTGTTTCGTCCGTGGGTGGTGACGATGGCGCGTCCGGTCTTCTTGTCCGGGTTCTTCAGCAGCGGCACGAGGCTCTTGCCGGCGATCTCCTTTTTGGGCGTCAAGCCGCAGAGGTCGATGAGAGTGGGATAGATGTCCATCAAGCTCGTGGCTTGGCGGCATTGCTTTCCCTGGGCGGAACCTGAGGGCAATCCCGTGACGCCCTCGGGAACGCTGATCATCATTGGGGTTCGTGTGGCGCGATGCCAGAGGGCGAACTTGCGCCAATGCTCCTTCTCGCCGAGGTGCCATCCGTGGTCGGTCCAGAGGACGATGATGGTGTTGTCCTTGTGCGGGCCGGCGTCGAGGGCGTCAATCACGCGTCCGATCTGCGCATCGGCGAAGGCGATGGAGGCGAGGTAGCCCTGGACGGCCTTCTTCCATTGGTTGCCCTTGGTGACGGCCGCGTGGTCGCCGGAGGGCTTCGCCATGGCGATCCCGGCCTTGGGCACATCGGACAGATCGTTCTCCGTCGTTTTCGGAAGCTGGATCGAATCCAGGGGAAACATGTCGAAATACGCTTGTGGCGCGTACCAGGGAAGGTGGGGGCGATAGATGCCGCAGGCGACGAAGAAGGGCTTGTCGTGTTTGCGGGTGAGCTGTTGGACGGTCCAGGTCGCCGTCTTGTAGTCGCCCATCTCGCTGTCCGTGGCCGCGGTGGGGCTCCAGTCGAAATGGCCGCGACCGAGACCGCTGGCGTTTTTCTTGAGGGGCGGTGGATCGCCGTGGCGGGTTTGCTTCTTGCTGGGGTAGTAGGCGTCCCAGGATGCGGGGTCCGCGTAGGCGCCGTGATAGATCTTGCCCGCGCCGGCGGACCAGTAGCCGTGGGCTGTGAAGTGCTGGGGAATGGTGACGGCGTCCGGCAGGACGGGACGCCAGGGCTGCGGGTTGTGGTAGATGCCGGAGCGGTAGGGCGGGATGCCTGTCATTAGCGCGGCGCGCGAGGGATTGCAGGCCGGCGCGGCGCAATGGGTGTTGGCGAAGAGGACGCTGCGCGCGGCCAGGCGATCCAAGTTTGGGGTGCGGGCTTGCGGATGGCCGCCCAGCGCGCCGATCCAGTCGTTCAGGTCGTCGATGGCGATGAAAAGGACATTGGGCTTGTCCACTGGCGCGGAATGGCAGATGGACAGTGGCAGGAGGGCAAAGAGAACTGCGGCGAGGAGGCGTTTCATGAAGTGAATTATGAGGAATCAGACGATGGCGTGGGAATACTTTTCTTTCCCGTTCCCCCCCGTTGGGCGGCCAGGCGTCTCTGGATTCGGGCCTGCGCCCACGGCGACAGCAATCCGAGCGCGAAGCTGAAGAGCAGTCCGACGACGACGAACAGGCGGGATGGAGAGCTTGACTCATCCACGCGGGCTATTTGAAGAAGGCGAGGTGGGCTCCAACGCAGATGATGAAGGCGCCGAACAGGCGTTTGAGCGTCTCGGCCGGGACTTTTTGCGCCAAAATGGCGCCGCCAACGCCGCCGGCGATGGCCAGGGGAGCGATCAGCAGGACGATCTTGAAGTCGACATTGCCGGCGTGGGTGTGCTTGGCGGCGCCGGCGATGGCGGTGGGTATGATGATGGCCAGGGAGGTCCCGATGGCCGTCTTGATGGGGACCTTCATCAGGTAAACCATGCCGGGAATCATGACCACCCCGCCTCCGACGCCGAAGATGCCGCTAAAGACGCCGCTGAGGAGGCCGATAAGTGCGGCAATGAGATAGATCATGGGCGGTTTATCGTTCCGGACAGGGTTCGGGGCAATGATTTTCGGGGAGCGGAATTGTGCGGTCGGTGAAGGTTTGGCAGCCATTGTCAATCGCTTCGCGCTTCAGTAGAGTCCGCCCGTTTTCACCCATGAGCAATTCAGTCGACAAGTCCAGCGAAGCGACTCGGCCTGAGGATTCATCTGGTCAAGAGCGTTTGCTGTTGGGCGTCTTTTTCTTCTCCGGCTTCCTGGCGTTGGTCTATGAGATCTGTTGGATAAGGAAGGCTTCCTTGGTTTTCGGCGCGGAGAGTTTTGCGCTCAGTTGCGTGCTGGCGGTGTTTTTCGGCGGGCTTGCGTTGGGGAGTTATCTGTTTGGGAGGGTTTCAGTCCGGCAGCGGCGTCCTTTGAGGTTGTATGGGATCCTGGAGTTGGTGATCGCGGTTTTCGTCTTGTTGAGTCCCGCGTTCTTCGCGCTGGCGAACAAGGCTTACGGGGCGGTTTACGAACCGCTTTCCGAAAGGTTTGCGCTGTTGACTGCGGTGCGTTGCCTTCTGCTGACCGCGGTGATGCTGCCGCCGACCGTGGCGATGGGCGGCACCTTTCCATTGATGTGCCGGTGGTTTGTGAATTCGCGCGAGCGCGTTTCGGGCACGGTGGGGGGGCTTTTTGCGATCAATACCCTCGGGGCCTGCCTCGGCGCGGCGGCTTGCGGCCTGTTCCTGGTCCCGAAGATCGGCGTTTCCAAAACGATCTACATTGGAGCCTGTCTGAGCGCCCTGATGGGGTTTGGCGTCCTTCGCATACCGTTGGCGGGCAAGGAACTGTCGCCGGCCGAGGACGAGGAAGGCGAGCAAACCAACGTTCGTTCGAAGAAGAGTCGGTCCGCCTCTGAAACGGCCGAAGATCGCCGCGGCGTCGCGTTTGTCATTGGCGCGCTTTTCTTCGCCTCGGGATTCATCGCCCTGGGCAATGAGATCCTTTGGAGTCGGTTCCTGTCGTTGATTCTATTGCGCAGCGTCTATACCTACACGTTGGTGTTGACTGTCATCCTGCTGGGATTGGTCCTGGGGGCGGCGGGAACGGCGCGCTATTTCGACCGGTCGAAACGACGGGCCCTTTGGTTCGGGGGACTGCAAATGGGCATCGGGCTCTCGGTTCTGCTGGTGTTGTTGTCGCCGGCTGATTTTTGGCTGGGCTGGATCGATGCGGCCGGGATCGCTGAACAGGCGGCGTTGGTGATGTTGGTTCTTCTGCTGCCGGCCTGTCTGTCCGGCGCGGCGTTTCCGTTGGCGATGCGCCTGGCGGTGGAAGACCCGCGCCTGGCGGGGGCGGACATCGGCCGCATGACGGCCTTGAATACCGTGGGCGGCATCCTGGGATCGTTGGTGTTCGGTTTCCTCCTTTTGCCCGGACTGGGGATGAAGGCGACTGTCCTGATATCCACGGGGCTGAGTGTGTCGGCGGGATGTCTTGCGATCCTGCTTCTTGAACGGTCGACGCCCCGGGGGCGGCGATTCGGGATGGCCGTGACCGGGGTGGCGCTGTGGTTGGGGCTGGTCGGCGGATTGAAGACCCGGTTGCCCGATGATTATCTCGCCGGAAAGGGGACGCTGCTGGACTTCCGTGAAGGCGTCAACGCATTCGTCTCCGTGGTGGACAGCGGTCACGGCGAGCGGCAATTGAAGATCGACCGGCTTTGGCAGGGTTATGACGGCAAGGGGCACCAGGTCATGGCGGCGCACATTCCCATGGCTCTGCACCCTGATCCCAAGGAGGTGGTCGCCATTGGCATGGGAGCCGGCATGACGCCGAGTCGCTTTGTCATGTACGACATCGACCGGCTGGATTGCGTCGAGATCGAGGGCGAAACCCTGGACATGATCCGCGAGCACTTCGACTCGGCATGGATGGAGGATCCCCGGGTGAACTTCATCGTGGACGACGGGCGCAACTATCTGGCTCACACGCGGCGCACCTACGATCTGATTTCCATCGAGGTGGGACAGACTTACCGGCCGGGCGTGGCTTCCTTCTACACCCGGGAGTTTTACGCGGCGGCCTCCAAGCGGCTTAATTCCGGGGGGCTGTTGTGTCAGTTCCTGCCGATCGCCTTCTTTTCCCTGGAGGAGATCGAGATCCTGACCGCGACCTTTCTGGCGGAATTTCCCCAGAGTGTGTTGTGGTACAATACCTCGGAGTTGCTCTTGATCGGCCGGCGGGACCAACCGGTGAGGGTCATGGAGAGCGGATCGACAAGGATTGGGTCAAAACCCGAGGTGTTGCGCGACCTTGAGTTCTCGTATTGGGGGGGGGTGAACCATTTCCTGGTGCACCCGCATGTGTTTCTGGGCGGTTTCCTGCTGGGGCCTGACGGCTTGGCGAAGCTGGCGGGCAACGCCGTCATCTACAGCGATGAACGTCCCTGGCTGGAATATTCCAGTGTGTTGGACCGGAACAGCAAGGCGGCCTTCGTGCAGCGGGTGCGTCCCTTGCTGGATCCGCTCGAGTCCGTGATGGAGCTCAAGCTGGGAGACCACGCGATAGCGGCGAGCGCCGACGTCCGGGACAAGAATCTTCGTGACATGGTGGCCATGTCGATCGAGGACGATATCAGCTGGGCTCTGCTTTCGGAGGACCGGGCGGCCGCGATTCAGTTGTTGCGTGAGGCCGTCAATTGGAATCCGGACAACATCCATCTGCAGATGCTGTTGGCGGATGAGTTGTGCGGGATGGATCGTCACGCGGAGGCAATCCCCATCTACCGGAGGGTGATTGCCGCCAAGCCCGGCTATGCGGAGGCCCATAGCAACCTGGGGGGCGCACTCGCCAGTCAGGGCAAGCTGACGCAGGCAATCGCCTGTTTTCGCGAAGCCCTCAAGCGGGATCCCGGATTGGACCAGACGCGCGCGGATCTGAATCGGGCGGTCGAGTTGCGCGGGCGGGTCGGGCCGACCTTGGAGGAGTTGGAGGCGACGGTCCGGGAGAATCCGCACAACACCAGCGCCATGCTGGATCTGGCGCAGGCCTATTTCGACAAGGAGCGGTATCCGGAATCCATTGCGCAGTATCGCAAGTTGTTGGTCGTGGACCCCGAGGCGCCGACGCCCTTGAACGACCTGGCCTGGGCGTTGGCGACCGTGCCAGAGGATCAGGGCCGCAATCCCCGAGAGGCGTTGCAGTTGGCGGAACGCGCCACGCTGATGACGGGACGGGACCGGGCGATTCCCGTGGCCACCATGGCGGCAGCCCACGCCGCCCTGGGCAATTTCTGGGAGGCGCAGGCCTTGACCCGCGAGGCGATCGGGTTGGCTCGGAAGGAGGGCGATCTCGAGGTGGAGCGTCGGCTTCGCGAGCGGCTCACGTTGTTCGAAGCGGGGCGCGCCATTTTTCGGTGAGAATCGAATGGTTTTCTGTTCTTGAACGCGGGGGGAGGGAGCGCAATGATCCCGACTACTCCCTATGAAGTTTCGCTGCGTCCACTGCAATCAGAAGTTGAACGTCGAAGACGACCTGGCCGGTTCCGAGATTCAATGTCCGGCCTGCAACCGCAAGCTTCAGATTCCCGACGCGTTCGGTGAGGACGAAGGCGTCGATGATGAATCGGACGAAGAGGCGGCCGAGCGCCGGCCCAAGCTGAGGAGCGCGGCGCTGCGGGGCGGGGGCAAGTCGGAGTTCACGAATGTCAGCGCGTTGGGGTCCGGCCTGGCCGCGTTGGGACTGACGGCGGCGTTCTACCTGGTGATGTTCCTTGTCAAGGGAACCTACCTGGGGCAGTTGTTCACGAATCGCGGCGTCATCCCTTATTTCGAGGTCCTGCTGATGTTCTGGTCCGCGGCCATCCTCTTCTGGAAGTGGCGCAAGCTGGTCAAACAACAGCGGGGCATGCACTTCGACCTCTTGCCCGACGAGATTGCGCCGAAGATCACCAGCGAGAATGTCGATCAATTCCTGGACCGGGTGACGGAATTGCCCATCCGGCCCACGGAAAGTTTTTTGATCATGCGGGTGCTGCGGGTGTTGGAGCATTTTCGGGCTCGGAACAACAACAGCGAGGCCGCCGGGTTGTTGACCACGCAGTCGGACATCGACGCCAACGCGGTGGCTTCCAGTTACAGCCTGGTCAAGGTCTTCATCTGGGCGATCCCGATTCTGGGGTTCATCGGCACGGTGTCAGGCCTGGGCATGGCTGTCGGCGGTTTCGGCGGCAGTATCGGCGACGCAGCGGATATCAGCGCCGTCAAGGACTCCCTCACCAGTATCACGAGCGGCTTGTCCGAGGCTTTCGACACCACCTTCATCGCGTTGGTCATGAGCCTGTTCCTGATGATTCCGATGAGTTCCCTGCAGAAGGGCGAGGACGAGTTGCTGAACTCGATTGATGAATACTGCAACGAGTATGTGCTGCGGCGCTTGAGCGACTCCAGCGGGTTGACGCTGGATGAACAGAAGGCCGGAGTTGATGTGTCGGCGGCGTTGATGAGGCAGTTGGAGAGCATGGAGCGAACCCTGGCGCAGTTGAACCAGACGCTGGCCGGTATGGGAGGCGGTTCGCACGGAGGCGGCGATGGCCAGGCGTAACAAGGGCGATGAGGAAACCATCTCGCTGTTTCCTTTCCTGAGCATCCTTATCTGCGTCATCGGCATATTGACGATGATGATCGCGGGCCTGGCCTTGTCGCAGGTAAGCAACACGGTGGACAAGAGCGACGCCGAGGCGGTGGAGCGGGCAGCGGAGCGGCAGGAGCGTTTCGAGGCGGCGAGCAAGGAGGCGAAGGCTCGTGAGCAGGAGCTTGCGGCCCTGCGGAAGGATGTCGCCACCGCCGAGGCCTTGAAGAAGGATCCGGCGAAGCTGGCGGAGTTGAAGCGACGTCGCGCCGCCAGCGAGCGCGACCCGGCGGATGTCAAGGCGGCCGAGGAGATTCTCGCGCAGGTCGACAACCTGAAGAAGAAGATTCCGGAGATTGACGCTGATATACGCCTGATGGAGGAGTCCGTGCAGGATTTGACCGTGGAGATTCAAAAACGCCGTGATCCCCAACCGGACAACAAGATCGTGTCAGGAGGAACGGGCCGCGATTTGCAGCCCTATTTCGTCGAATGCGCCACCAACCACGTGGTACTGCATGCCGGGGCGGCTCCGGTGAAGATCGCCCGGTCCGAGTTGGCGAAAAGCGCGCCCTTCAAACAACTCGTCAAGAAGGTCGCTGGACAGGAGAAATCGACCATCGTGTTCCTGGTGCGGCAGGATGGCGCTGACGCGTTTCATGCGGCGCGTCGGTTGGCGCACGATGAGGGGGCGCGGAGCGGCAAGCTGCCATTGGTGGGCAGCGGCGATGTCGATCTGAGCTTTTTCAAGAAGAAATAGACCAGGGACAAGATGCGCCGTCGCAAGAACAACGAAGTCGGTCTGAATCTGGACAGCCTGCTCGACACGCTGACCAATGTGATCGGCTTTCTGATCATCCTGTTGATACTCATGCAGTTGGGGGTTGATCAGGCGGTGGAGCGCATTCGGGAGCTGGATCCCTCGGCATTTGCCATCACGGAGGCAGAGGTTAGCGAGGCCGAGGCGAGGGCGAAGCAGCGCAGCGAGGAAGTGGCTCAGATGAAGCAACGGGCTGCGGAACTGGCCGAGGAGATGGCGTTGCTGGAAGATCCCAAGGAAGCCGCTCCCGAGGTCATGCCGTTGCCGGAGGCGAGGAAGCTGTTGGCGGAGGTCAAGAGCCAGACGGATCAGAAGGAGAAGGAACAAAAGGTCAAGCAGGCCGAGGTGGCGAGGCTCAAGGAACGCATGGGCAAGACGCCCAGGGCGGCGGCTCCTGCGCCGCACGAGATCCGCATGCCGGATCCGAGGGCGGCGCCGCCGGGCACGACTGCGATGTGGGTCATGTGTCGGGACAAACGGGCGACCATGATCGATATCGATGCCGCCCGGGCTGCGATCAAGAAGGAGCTTGCGAATCCGCGGACATCGCAAGCCCTGCTGCACGCCAGTTCGCAGAATTCCGCGGCCAGCGCCCCCGGGGCCGCTTCCGCCAAGGGCGCGGTTTTCGATCCCGACAAGCTGATGGCCTATTTCAGAAGGAATCCCGTTCGCAATCGCGACTACGCCGTATCCGTTCGCACCTTCGACAATCGCTCGTCGGCGAACATGGAGATCGCCATGTTGCCGAACGGGGGGGAAGACATCGCCCGAATCAAGCGTGACGCCTCCAAGTTCAGGAGGGCGTTGAAGCTGGCGAACGAGAAGAAGAAGTATATTCGGTTTCTCGTCTACCCCGACAGTTTCGAGGCCTATCTGACGGCGCGCTCCATCACGGATGAGGCGGGCGTCGCCGCAGGGTGGGAGATCTATCGGAGCGACACCTGGCAAGTGGGGTTGGGCGGGGATGTAAAGGTCTTCCAAAAGAAGAAACCGCCGCCGCGGCCCAAGACCGTCAAGAAGCCGCCGGCCACCAAGAAGAAGACGCCTCCGCCGCGGGTGATCGATTGATTGATTGACGCCTCCGACGCAGCGCGGCGAAGGCGGGGTGGATCAAGGAATGATGGCGACGCGACGAGTCAGGTTGAGGGCGCATCGTGAAATGCGCGAAGAACCCAGAGTCATGGCTCTCGCCGCGTTCACCCCTTCAGGATTTCGAAATGGGCTCGACGGAGTCTCTCCCCACCGGTTGATGAAGCGGCTGTCGCCGGGCTTGGCCCTCCCTGCCGAAACCGACGCTTACTCCGCGCCTTGTTCGCCAATGCAGTAGAGGTTTTCGTAGCCTCGGATGTAGAACCTGCCGCCGCTGATTGCGGGTGAGGCAAACACCTTTTCTCCCAGTTCGCTGCGCGCGATTTGATGGTATTCATTGCCTGGTTTGACGACAGTGGTTTCTCCCGTGTCGGAGATGAAATAGACGAGACCGTTGGCAGAAACCAAGGATGCGTGATGGGAGCCGAGTTTCTCTTGCCATTGGAGCTTGCCGGTGCGGGCGTCAAAGCAGCAGGCGTAGCCCGTGTCGGACACGAGGAGGAAGTAGTCGCCCTCGGAGATGGGCGAGGGTACGTAGGAGGTCCAGGAGGCGCGTTCGTGATGCCAGGGGATCTGGGAGTCATTGATCACTCCCTTCCCGTCATGACGCAGGCCGAGGACGTGATGTTCTGGAAAACCGCCGGTCAGGAAGAGGAGGTCGGCCTTCGCATTGTAGACCAATGACGCGACGAACTGCTCGGTCGGACCGTTGAGATACCAGTGGAGTTCGCCGTTGTCAGGGTTGTAGCTGGCGACGGACTGGTCGCCGGAGAGAATCATCTGGGTGCGTCCGCTGAGCTCTTGAATGATGGGCACGCAGTAACTGCGGGTCTTGTTCTTCCTTGGGGTCTTCCAGATCTCGCGTCCAGTTCTGCGATCCAGCGCGACGATGTAGGAATCCCCGTCGTGGTCGCCGTTCACGATCACCTTGTCCTGGTGCAGGATGGGGGAACTGCAGAAGCCGTGTTTGCTGCTGAAGGGACCGGGTCGGGATTCCCATTGTTTGCGGCCGGTGAAGTCGTAGGCGGCGACGACCATGGCATCGACATCGAGAAAGGCGACATAGACCCGTTCTCCATCGGCGGCCGGGGTGCTGGAGGCGCGGCTGTTCAGCCGGTGCACGCGTTCGAAGGGGGATTGGACCACGGTCTTCTGCCAGAGTTTGCGGCCGTTGATGGCGTCGAGGCACAGGAGCGCGCGATCCTGGGTGTCCTGC